>Ga0163144_10023482_pt1 | contig 12160 bp, 6 predicted proteins | sample OliLak19BULKMAT1_FD_123175 | JGI IMG/M metagenome (GOLD analysis project Ga0163144, IMG submission 123175) | Freshwater microbial mat bacterial communities from Lake Vanda, McMurdo Dry Valleys, Antarctica - Oligotrophic Lake LV.19.BULKMAT1 | ecosystem: Environmental > Aquatic > Freshwater > Lake...
GGAATGTTCTGAATGTGGCTCATGGCCACTCCCTCTGGCGGCTAACGCCGCCTCTGGGAGCACGCGACTTCGTCTACACGACCTCAGGAACTAAAGACGATGCATTCTGGCGAGGGCGACACCGGAATGCTAGATTCTATCGGCAGCGACCTCGGTGGCGCACGTGGATTCCTGAACACGGTCCGTCAAGGGCCTGTCGACTGCTTCCCAAAGCTTTGCCAGAAATACGAACCGGATCATCTTTTCGAGCGAGGGAAACGACTATTCCCATTTTGGAGAGAAAATATTAACGGAATACGGAGTAAGTGTTACGAGTCGGCGCCAATTTTCTTGAATTACCTATCTCTTCTTTGTTATGGATGGTCGTCAATTGATGACGAAAATATGCCTGCGGCCGCTTTTTTCGACCGAATCCGAAAAGCTTATGGAAGCAACGATCTATCATCGGGAAACCTAGGAGAATGGGATGAACTATGGAGTGGTCTCTGTACGTGGGCGAACGCAACTCACCGAGGAAGATTAGGAAAGGTACACGTATTTGCGCTTGGACCGGCCAATGTTGGAAAACCGCGCTCGCAAGTAATGTTCAAGGCGAAACAGATCACGCACGTTCTGCCTCGTCTCTTCGCCGTAATTGATCTAACCAAACAGGCGACAGACAATGAATTAGATACCAAGCTCCTACTACATGCTGGACAATTTATCGGCGACAACCTATCCGACCTACTGCAGCGTGGACAACATCGTCCTGAAATCCTCAGCAGACTCAGGCAGGAATTCAGGTCGTGGGACGGCGAAGTCCCACTCACAGATCGCCCGACTGGATCGGATAAAAAACCCCTACTGCTTGCCCTTATCCAAACAGAAGACGGATGGAAGAAAGTTGGCGTCATTGAGGACCTGTCGCCGGACACGAATGAAGACCCTAACCTAGAAGCAGCAAATTTCACAACAAGAGGGGCGTATTCACTTGGTGATCAACCGCCGCAAATGACATCCACGGCAATTCTCATTCCCGATGCGGATGCCGGCATTTTGGTGCAATCCCGCTCGTTACCACCGAGTGGCCCTTGCTATTTTCTGGTTCCCAAAGATCTCATTTCCAATTGGAGAGTCTGGCTGCACAATCAACGGGATCTGCGGTGGAGTAGCGGCAGCATCCCTCAAATTGGTTTAGATGAAGGAGAGATCCTTGAAGTCATTGAAAATACGGACGAGCTCAGCGATGAAGCTCTGAAATCGATGCCCGGAGCGCCGCCCCCCGCCCGCATGCAGCGGCTCAGATTCGTAGGTGGAACGAGAATTGGCAGAACCATCGGCGGCTCTCTTTATCTTGCGTACGACCTACCATTGCTCCGTGTGGTTGTTGAAGGCGCAGCTCCGCCAGCCTCCATAGGAGGGGCACTTGAGCCGATGCCGCAGATCACTGGGCCCACTCTTGGGAAACCTGGGGAAACGCAGATTCGTCATTTTCGCCTACTCCCTGACCAAAACTCGACGCACATTAAAGTCACCCATGGCACATCTAGCGTCGATCTGCATGTTGGCTTCCTCTCCGACAGTGATGCACGAACAGCAGGTAATCTAGCAGTCAACTCGTTCGGTCGTGCGGTCGACGTAGAATTTGGCAACGTAATGTATTGCCGTGGAGCATCATGTCCAGTTGTTCAGGAGGACGTAACCGATGAACTGCCGAGTGGATTTGGATCATTGAATGATGGGGATTCGCGTCCACTTCCTGACGCACCAGGCGTAAAACTTTCTGAGGTTCTAAGGGGGCTTGCCGAGAATGTTGGTGGGGCACCGCTCTCATGGCAGCGAGCTCGCCATGCGATTCGGAGAGTCGCCGAACAAAATGAGGACTTCGTTCCACAATTTGAGATTAGTCGAGTCCTTCGTTCCCTGTGCGATCTCGGGCATCTAGATATCGCCACAGATCAGCACGGGCGCTGGTCGTGGATTTCATTGCCGCGTCCTCAGTCCTACTTGCTGCCGTGGACTGACTGCAACGGCAATAACCTCGCGACAATAGCCGGATGTGTCGCGTTCGAATTCTGGTCCTTGGCAGAAAAAGCTGCGCTTTCCAGAGGAATAAATGTCACATGGAGAAATCAATCTGATGTCTCTTCGATGCTCCCGCCACGTATGATTATACGCGGACCCATTGGCGCATTGCGAGATTGGGCAGGCTCGTTGGAGCTGCCGTTTTCGGAAACCTCCGCAGCATGTGCCATCTCATTCTGGTCCAAGGACATCAGTTCCTGGCGTGCTAATTTGCCAACTGCGTGGAGCGAAGATCTGGGAGAGTCCACCCACATCTATGCACCAGCACTGTTTAAAATGAAGGAGGCTAATCAAGGTTGTTCTATAGAGCCCAATCGGATCGCGCTCATTCAGTGCTACGACCCCTACACTGGCAGCAATAGCCTCTTCAAGCTTGTTAAAAAACTTAATGGCATTCCCCAGGGTATTCCATGCTCGGACCTGGCCTGGGGAAAGTGGCTGGATTATAATAGCATCCTTTCACCATTAGGAGTCCAAAGCGGAATACCGCGAGATAATCATACCGGCGATCTCATTGTTCCGATTCAACTCAGGCTCCCGTACCTCCTCTCGCGTGCGGCGACCCTCAGCAGCGGACTCGCGCCACTCGTGGAAACAGGGCATGCTGTCTTTAGGGATCCAAGTGTTTGTGATAAGATTCAATTGGCGTCTGAGCCGTATATGGGCGCATGCGTTATTTATCGTCATGTCCCGGAATCGATAAGTCATCGGATCGCTGGGCAGCTGGGGGCGAAAATTATTGAATGGGAACGACCACGGGCGACTGATTCAGGGCGAATAAGAAGCATCAATAACTAACACGTCTTTCGCAATCTCACATCTATTTAGGAGTCAGTTTTATGGATCCAATAAAGGCACACGAAGAGGTCACGCAGGCCGTCCAGCGGTATATTCGCACCGCATTCGGAACGGCATCCTGGTCCTTCGAGCGGGATCGCGAGCTTTTGATTGGCGATCACAAAGGAATTTTCAAAGAACCTCTTATTGAGCCAGTCATTAGCTACCGCCCTGGCCGCCGCCTATCTGAGATCACCGCACAAGAACTCGCGATGACCCCCTCATCGCATGCCGCATTCGTATCTCTAGCTCGCTCAGGATTGCTCAGCACGGGATCCGGCGGCAAGGAGCATACGCTTCACAAGCACCAAGAGGACATGCTCATTTCCGTCCGTCAAGGTCAGCACGGCATCATCACTTCTGGAACTGGCAGCGGAAAGACCGAAGCGTTTCTGCTCCCGCTCTTAGCGGATATTGTTGATGAGGCGTCAACGTGGAAAAATGCGATGCCTGTTAACGCACAACAAGGAGTCCAATTTTTCAAAAGCGATTGGGCACAACCGAAGGCCGATAAACGCGTGGCTGTTTGGGGCGAGCGTCGAGAACCAGCGCTTCGCGCCATTATCATGTATCCCATGAATGCCCTAGTCGACGATCAGGTCAGTAGATTGCGGCGAGCCCTAGATGGCGATGGGATTCGCCAGGCATATGGACAGACCGCTTGTGCAAATCATTTTCGCGGGAATCGGGTAGCATTCGGTCGCTACAATGGATCGACGCCTGTGGCTGGGCATCTGAGCAAGTTGAACAATAGTGGGAATTGGGTGCCAAATGCGAATAAATATGAGGACCTACGTAGGCAGCTCACTGGTCTCCGTGGCGCAAGAGATGCCATCAATAGAGGCATTATGGATGCCGCCTCTAAGAGCATAGATGAGCGAAAGCGATGGGATGATCTATCTACATTTTATCCTCGAATAGATGCTGAATCATCAGAAATGCTGCACCGCTGGGAAATGCAGCGACGTCCGCCGGATATCATGATCACCAATTACAGCATGCTTTCGATCATGCTGATGCGGGGGACCGACCCTGCTTGCCCCGAAGATCAGGCTGACGGCGACATTATCCGCCGGACCAGAGACTGGCTGGCGGGAGACCCACAAAAGGAAACTACCCCTACCCGCATCTTTCACTTAGTGATCGACGAGCTCCATCTCTATCGTGGAACGGCTGGAACCGAGGTCGCATACTTGATGCGACTGCTCATCCATCGACTCGGATTGACACCGACTTCGCTGCAACTGCGAATTCTGGCATCTTCTGCGTCAATCAACATGCAAGACAACGATTCAATCAGATTCATCGGTGGCTTCTTCGGATTCACCGATGACGAAGTCAGAAAACGATTCTCAATTATTCGAGGTGAATCTGGCCACGACACTACCGATTCTGCTGAGTTACCGAGTAAAGTGCGTGACGAGCTTGTGGCCGGAGATGGAAACGGCCCCGAGCTGTTCTCCGATACCGCACTGGGAAGTCGTCTCATTCGAGCCTGTGAAGAAAATAGTCGAGTTAAGGCGGTATCCATTTCGACGGCTGCCGAAAGATTACTCCCATCTCTGTCATTCGATGACCGCAAGATTGCTATGCGACGGCTTTTGACGCGAATTGATGGTGCTCCGGATAGCATACATCTGCCGCGATTCAGATTTCATTGGCTGATGCGTGCCGTGCAGGGTCTTTGGGCTTCAGCGGAACGGGGTACTGCTAACGCCCCGCACGATCCAGACCGAACTGTTGGAACGCTGCGCGCTTCAGCAGGCGAGTATTTCGATGAGTCTGGAAATCGCATCCTAGAAACGCTGTACTGCGAATGCTGTGGTACCATTTTTCTGTGTGGCCGGAGATTGGAGATATTCAATTCTATCCCGGGACTCTCTTCGCAGCGCGTTGAGATGCTTCCGAATTCTGCGGAACTGAACCGTCTCCCCGGGGGACGAGCAGAAGAGATGACGATCAAACTAAGCTACAGACAGCTGGTCGTCTATTGGCCGAAGCCGACCTGGAACTCAACTCGTACGCCGATGGGCCTTACTTCATGGACCGGTGAGAATGGGCAGATCACAACCTCTGCTTACGCGAAGAATTCAGACGAACCGTGGCTAATCGATCAGGCCGGGCGGAGGACCGGGTCGTGGAAACCCGCGATACTCGACCCAAAGACTGCGCAGTTGCGCCTCGACTCAGTCTCGGCGCAGCAGATGACCGGGTATGTCTTCACAGTCGGCCTGAATGCTGCTGATGACTGTCTCGGCCTACCTCACGTTTGCCCATCCTGCGAATCTGACTACTCGAAGCGCCTAAGAACAAGCCCACTGCGATGGTTCCGAACCGGAAACAATAAATTGATGCAGGTATTCGGCAAACAGATCTCATTGATGTTCGAGGGCGATGATCGTAAAATAGTCTGCTTTTCGGACAGCAGAGAGAGTGCCGCTGTAATCGCTAACGGTATCGAAGCAGAACATTGGCAAGATCAATTCCGAGGTGTCTTATTCCGCGAGGTCATCAGTCAAGGCGCTGACCCTGTTGCACGCCTCAGATCAGACATGGCAAGCCGCTGGGTAAGCAAGCCAGGTCTCCTCGTCAGCGACTTAGTGCGAGATTTTTCCAGTCCGGAAGTGGCGCACCTGAATGATCATATTCATGGCGTTGCCGTTCTGATTGATGCAGCGAATGGCGATTCCGAGAAAGTCCCTCAGCATCAGAAATCAGCGACTAAGAAAGCGAAGGAGGAGGCAGAGAAAAAGCTGACAGCGTACGCTACAAGGGACCTTCGATCCGTTCCATTGCGGGATTTGATCGGAGGCGCCCAGCCGCTCATGGCTGAACGCCTCTCGCGCCTGGGTGTCTCTCCTGGAGGGCGTGGGGTCAGCGATCGGATCTTCTCTGGAAGCTATCATTGGGCTCAGTTCTTCACGCCAGACGGCGCATGGCGGACGGATGGCGATGCCGACCTTCAGCTGGCACTTGAAGGAGGTCTCAATGGCGAAGCCGGAATGGGTGCCAGGCTGCGACGAGAGGCGATCAAAATGCTTTTCGGACGTACAACTTACGATCTAGAGGAGCATGGAGTTGGGTCTGTGTGTGTGCAGGACAGCATGAATGGGACTAACCCGCTGCATCAGGTCGTCTATGGCGTTACAAGAATCCTGGGCGAGGGCTGGATGTCAGATCCGTTTCCCTTTCCGAGGGGAAAGCCAGCAGATTGGAAACTTGGCGACCCGACAACAAAGTCGCAGAACAAGGTGAAGGTCAAAGTGAGAGAATTCCTGCAGGCCGTTGCCGCCCGACGTTCGACTAATTGGGAAACACTTCGAGATCAAATATTTGGACCAACGGGAGCGTTGCAGGCGGCAGGGCATGATGGCGAACGAGCGGTACTGAAGGCTGACAGGCTGTCGATCAGAGTAGCAGAAGAAGATCAACGCTGTTGGAAATGCATCACGTGCATGCGTATCCACTGGCACAATCCGGGTGGAGTTTGCACGCGCTGTATGTCGACTATGGACGAAGTCCCCAATGGATTCACAGCCAAGGAAGTTCGCGATCAACATTACTACATGCGATCGGCCATGGACAATACGCTTGGACGACTGCATTGCGAAGAGCTCACTGGACAGACCGACGATCAATCGCAGCGCCAACGGCATTTTCGCAAGCTGTTCGCGCCGGGTGAGAGAATCTGGGACGCAAGCTTAGAAAACGAGAGAGATGTCATCCAAAGAATCGATGAAATCGACCTCCTGAGCGTTACGACGACGATGGAAGTAGGTGTCGATATCGGATCGCTCCGAATGGTGATGATGGCGAATGTCCCACCAGAGCGCTTCAACTATCAACAGCGAGTTGGCCGAGCTGGGCGCAGAGAGCACCGATATTCATTTGCTGCGACTTTCTGTCGAAGCAATTCGCACGACCTTCACCACTTCAATGCTCCCGAGGAGATGACGGGCGGTGTACCTCCTACGCCATTTGTCACCACTGGCGAAGAGCACTCCATGATAGCGAGCCGGATAGTCCGTAAAGAAATTATTCGACAAGTCATGTTCGATGCGGGAGTCCGTTGGCATAATCATGTCGATTCGCCTGACACCCACGGCGAATTCGGAACCATTGCAGGTTTCGATCCCGCCCGACATTCTGTCAGCGCGTGGGTAGCGGCCAACCCAATTGAAACGGATGACCTCATTCTTGCGATCACCAGGGCAACTAAAGTTTTACCCGCGGCCGTGCGCAAGGAAATCGAAGGGACTGATTCGCAGATCCAGTCTAAATTGATTGATCCAGAGTTGGTCCAGTTGAATCTGGCTCACCGTCTATCCGAAGCTGGATTGTTGCCTATGTTTGGAATGCCCAGTCGCACAAGAAGCCTGTACTATCGCATCGATGATAACCTGAGGTCCGCGATAAGTATCGACCGCGACCTGGATATGGCAGTATCCGAGTTCGCTCCCGGCGCTGAGCGAACGAAAGATAAGCAGACTCATAAACCTAATGGCTTTATCGGAACGATACTTCCACCTGGTGGCGGAACGAACGACTGGTCATTCACCAATTCGATTCCGTTCATCAAGTGGCAATCGCTATGCAAGCTATGTAGCTATCTTGAGGTAGCGGCTCAGCCTCCTGCCGCGCCGCCAGCGAATTGCCCAAACTGTGGGCGTGATGGATATCGCACCTTCAAAGCGATATGCCCAACTGCATTCCGGACTGACGGAGAACCGGGTGATGGACCCGAGGGCGACGCTCAAGGCACCAGCTTCACGACTTCAGTGGTTGCTCCAAGACACAGCGCCGCAAGGACGCGGCGCCTACCGCATGCGGAACTCGGGAGTCTAGATCAAGCCATCATTTACACAGTGAATGACAATGATGGTGATCTCTTCGCAGTAAGCGCAGCGGTTGGTGTTCAGAACCGATTACCGGGCTTGCGGGATAATCAGAGGCTGATGGGGACGGGTGGCTCACAGCAATTCATCTCGGACTCGACAAGCCAAGACAAAGCGGCTTTAGTAGCCCCAAGGACTACAGACGGAATATCAATAACTCTTGATGCGTCCTCCGGCCTGCTGCTCGATCCAAGTGAGTTCGTGGCGGTTAGATCTGCGTATTATAGCGCGGCGATAATACTTATCGGAGAAATCGCATCGAAACTCGACGTAGATCCCGAAGAAATGCAAATCGCCAGCATCGCGATGTTCCAGGATGGCAACGACGTGAGGGGCAGCATTCTTCTGGTAGATCGCCTAAGTAATGGATCTGGATTCGTTCGTTGGGGATATGATCACCTTGATGAAATCCTCGACAGTATCGATAACGCCTCTTCAGCTCATGCCAGATCTATCGCGACATGTCCCTGTCACTCCTCCTGCTATGAGTGTCTACGCAGTTACTCTAACCGGAGACTACATGAGCTACTGGACCGTAATGCGGGATTAGAATTGCTCCGCCTATTGCGATCAACGACATCTCTGCCTCAGTCACCACAACACGCTGTGCAACTCCGCGATGAAATGATGCGCATTGCAGGTTCTGACGCGCTATTGGTCGACATCCCTTCGCCTAATTTGGGGTTGATGCGAGGATTTCTATTTGGCGGAGAACTATACGTGATATCTAATCCACTTTGGTCGGCTGACCTTGTTAAGTCAGAAATACAAGGAAATTGTTTCAGTGCTAACAATTATCCAAGTCATTTGACGCTACTGGATGTTTTCAACGCATACCGCAGGCCGTCTTGGCTATGGAGAGAGCGAATCGAATCACCCGGGGCAGTTCTGCTGGCCTTAGCTCAATCGCCCAATTCGCAATCTGCGCCGACAATCCCGCAATCGCCACTTCGACTACAGGACATAAGGAACGGTAGTTGGTTCCATGTCGATTCTTCTAACGGACTACGAGTTCGAGCGCGAGCCACGCGACTCGAAAAATCCGTCCGGTTCAAGCCTGAGAACGGACAACTGATCGTCATCCCTCTAAGTGAGATCGGTACTCGCGTCCACCTCGTTCCACAAGGAGTCTAATTATGGCCCGTATGATGCCCGCAATTCCACCCGCCTCAATCGCGAACCGTGCGGAACGCAATGTCTACGAGGAACTCGCCAGGCAGCTCCCCTCAGATTGGGTGGTGCGGTTTCATTTCACAACTTGCTGGAAAGAAGGTCCTTACCTGCGGGATCATGAAGGAGATTTTATTGTCATTGCGCCGGGAAAAGGAATTATTTTCATTGAGGTCAAAGGGAGCAAGGGCTACGAAGCGAGGGATGGCAAATGGTATCGCATCAGCGATGTGAGCCCTCCGACGGAAACCAGAAATCCATTTGATCAGGTCACTGGCTTCTCACACGGAGTAATGGAACACCTTTCTCGCAAGTTAGGCGTTGAAAAATCGTCTTTCCCCGGCGTGTATGGGCACGTCGTAATTTATCCCAACGCGAAGGTAAGGGGTCCACTGCCCCCCAGTCAAGACAAAGATGCCATGATAATTTCCCAGCAAATGCCGCAGCTTGGGCAGGTACTCACATCGCTGTTCGCAAAGTGGGGAAATCCGTTGCGCGGAAGAACATTTTCCGGTGAAGCTTTCAAGAAGTCCGTGACATTCTTCAGCGATGAATTTAAAATGGTACCCGTTCTCACTCAAGAAAACGATGATGACGGAAAACAAATTGAAGAACTGACACAGCGGCAATGGCGCGCCTTTAAGGGAATTTTAGGGAATCGTCGTGTCAAAATCCTCGGGGCAGCCGGTTCGGGGAAAACGCTTCTCGCATGTTGGTCTGCCGGTAAGCGGGCATTTGATGGGGAAAGAGTCTTGCTCCTCTGCTTCAATAAATGCCTCGCCGAATGGATCAGGCGCACTATTTCCATCAATCGCTCGTTTGAAATACTTCACTATCACGCATGGATTGCGTCTCTCTGTCGAAGAATCGGGAAGGGCGATATGATTGGCAAAGGTGCTGAATCATGGGACAATCAAGTTCTGGATACGGCCTGCAATGCATTAGATGAAATTCCTCTTTCGCTTAAATTTGACACGATTATAGTTGATGAAGCACAGGATTTCAGACCTGAATGGTGGCTGCCCATACAGATGGCACTTAAATCACCTGACGATGGCGGTTTAGCGCTATTTATGGACTCCGATCAGGCCGCAATGTACGGCAACTACAGCGATGCTCCAGATGGATTAGTCGAATATGCTATAGAAGAAAATTGCAGGAATGGCATTAGAATTGCCAATTACGCTGGTGCCGTCATTGGTCGAAATATCAGGACTCTAGAAGGTGCTCCACAGGGAGCCGTTACCATTGAAACTGCCATTGTACCTCGGGCGGAAGACAGATGGAAGATGGTGCGTTCCGACCTCATTTCACTATTGGATGCAGGCATAAATCCTTCCGGAATTGCAGTCCTCTCGCCCTGGTCACGGGAAAATCCACGGTGTGCTCTCCAACGCACAGAATCCATCCATGGGAAACCGCTGATTGGGGGCTCTGAAAATTTAGGTGAATGGATATCCGGTAATGGAATTTGGACATCCACGATCAAGGCCTTCAAGGGTATGGAAGCATCTCACATCATTCTCTGTGATGTCCCTGAGCCTGGAAGTCCTGGATTTGATAAGGCAGACCTCTATGTCGGAGTCACAAGGGCTAAGCTTGGCCTGAAGATTATTGCTGAAAGCGAGGTGGCACTACGACAAATGCTTAGCCTCCTTTCTGCCAACTTTACTTCGCATTAAGCCTCCAAGGACCAACGACCGCCACATGACTACTGTCGATTTCCCCCGTAAATAAACGAAGGCTAAGGCCCATGGGCCCGCAATGGTCACCGCCGAACTGGACGGCCTGTTCCGTGGGATGGTCTTCGAATGAGCCGACTTCACCGAGCACGGATATATAAGGATTGTAGGGTCGGATCATAGTTAATACGACAGTTCATTCGCCTGGAAACTCCCGCACTTTATTTGAAGTTACAATAGATGTTCTCAGTCACGCCGTCCGGCTTGGGATATCCACGGGACGCAGCGCGATCGGAAATTTATCTTTCAGTAGGCCGCGCACGAGCTCGCACGATTGGAATCCTCTGCTGATAAGGATCTCTGCGATGTCGCGTCCGGAGATGATGACGATGGGATGGTCGTCGGCGCGGACCTCCTGATATGCCTGCCTCGCGACGACCGACGTCGTCACCAGAGCACCAAATTGCCGATTTCGTATGCGACTGATCAAGCGGGCGACATCTTTGACTCCTACTGTGTTGAGAGGCCCCTCGCCGATGCATGGGCGAAATCGACCAAGACGGGTCCAATGGCAGACCAAGGCGGTAAGATCCGAGGGTATCGCGTCCTCCATCAACCGATGGCCGCGTGACCTCGTCGATTCGAACGCGTTCATCTTGCAGAGAATACACATACGCGGCGAACGCTTCAAGCGCGTGCGACTTTTCCGAAAACCAGTCGTAAATAACCTTTAAGATCACCAACTGAATTTCATTTATCGGTTGCTGCTCCGTTTGCGTGCGGATACGCCTCGTGGGCTGCGCCTTCAGTGGTAAATAGATGCCCTTCTCTCGCCAGATTTTCCATGGCTTTGGCTGATGCTGTTTGATTCTTTCCAAATCACCCGATAAAACCGCCTTGGGCCACGGAGCCGCCACTACCCGGACATCAAGCAGGGCAAGGCTAGCCTTGTAATTTTTGAATTGATACTCGCCGTCTGACTTCCACAGCACAAAGAGATCTTCGGTCGATGGCTCCCATTCATAACCGGGAACTGCGAGGCCTTTAAACTGGACCGACCGAGCACTCCGATCTGTCGGATGCCTGCAAAATACCAGGAACTGCGGGTGTCGCAAGCAGTGGCTTGGCTATGCGCTCATCACTTTAGGCCGTTTAAAAAAAAATAACCATGGAGGTTGAGACGGGGCGACCCAGGACCATGCAATATAGGCGCATTGACGTCGATAAACTTAGGGGAACCATGGATGGGATTCCTAATGGCATAACAAAATACGATGTCCTTGCTGCGTTACGCGACCTTGATGCTTTCACAAGTATACTTAGGGAAGAACGCGGCAACCCACTCACGATGCGCAGCTTCTTCATGCTTCGAGCTTCATGGTTCGCTGATCATCGATAGGCGCTACTTGGCGCCTCAATTCGCTGCCAGAAAGGGCACTAGGACGCCATTGAACTAACGCAGATCAACGAGATACTCACCTTCACAAACCGCGCGCACTTCTACAATCGGCA
>Ga0163144_10023485_pt1 | contig 12160 bp, 24 predicted proteins | sample OliLak19BULKMAT1_FD_123175 | JGI IMG/M metagenome (GOLD analysis project Ga0163144, IMG submission 123175) | Freshwater microbial mat bacterial communities from Lake Vanda, McMurdo Dry Valleys, Antarctica - Oligotrophic Lake LV.19.BULKMAT1 | ecosystem: Environmental > Aquatic > Freshwater >...
ACACGCTGAATAACCTAAAAGGTAACAATAACCTTGTCTTCTACAAGGTCAAGTCGGCTAACTGAATCTTCGCCTCATCTTCGCCTCATCTTCGCCTCTCAACGTTCTAACCTGATAAGCGAGTATCCCATGAACAAGACGAACCTCGTGACCGCCATCAAGATTCTCACCAACGCCGGTTTGCCTCTTTCCCTTTCCCCTGCGGAGAAGCTTCACAAGTACGTTGGTTGCGTTCTCAAGGTGAACCACGTATTCGGTACCGCATACGTGGCGGGGGATGTGGTCACTCATCTTGCCTTCGGTGACTACTGCCGATTGAACAAGGCAGAGATTATCTCGCCTCCCATCACATACTGCAATGCCTCACCTGGTGAGACGACGAACCTCGCCTGAAGTAACAAGAATGTAATGAGTTGAGACCCTCTGCCTGTGAGATACAGGTAACATTCTACACTGTGAAAGGTATTATGGTGAATCTAGTGCGGTTACGAGCGGGTGATGCCCGCTGCTGTTCTCCTATCGGTGTGGGAGAATGTTTTAGTCTTGATATGCGAATGCAGAAAGACTAGGGTGAATCATGTTCCCAGGTGATTAGTATACGGGTGATACCCGAGTATGTTTGACCTGGACAAGTCAATAAACTGTCTGCAATAACAATACTAATGTCAGTAGCAATAACATTAGTAGTATGGGCTCTTGGTAACCAAGTTATACCTGGCGTTGAAACTCGTTTACACCCGGCTATATGCCAATAGTGACGTAGTTTACACTGGTATTCTTGCAGCAGGTTCGATTCCTGCAAAGCCCGCCCATCTGCAACTACTGGCAGATTGATACACATAGAGGGGCTTATTCCTATCTTCTGCGAGAGAGTGTTGACGCAAAGACGTTCGTGCCACATAACTACCTGACAACGAAGCCAGTTTCGATTCCAACGGCTGTTGTTTAGATAGCACCCATCTACAGACTATGGTAAGACACATGGCAAAGCTAAGCGCTCGTGGTCGCACCGAAACATACCGTGTCGTCAAGGAATATTCCGTCAATCCTGACGAGGATGTGACAGTGCGTAAGCGCACCGTCGTGCTCATGTCTGATGGCACGGTTCTTGAAAAGGTGACGGTTCGCTTCAGCTATCCAGGCGCCGACCCGAAAGGGCGCCTTCACGATTGGGGATATAAGATCAAAGGCAAGGCAGGTTTGACCCCTGCTGAATGGCTGGCGAAGTATCTCGCCGCTGGCTTCTCGCAAGACTAACCTTCTTTTAGAGGAAGTCTCTGAATAAGTATGTCGGAGTGACTGTGATGGTCAACCACCCTTTTGGAACCTCGTATCTTTTTGGTGACTCATATGTCGCTGTAGGAGTGGTTGACTTTGAACCAAGCAAAGATGATAACTACACCGCTTACGTATTGTGAGGCTACAGAAGGTGAGATTACGAATCTCGCCTTATTACATAGGTAGGTGATTGATATACTGATACCCGAGCGTAGTTTTACACACATAACAATCTAGACCTGGATAAGTCAATAAACTATCTACAATGACAGTATCAATACAGTATCAATAACAGGGCTTATGGTAAGCAAGTTATATCCAGAGCTAAACACTCTTACAAAGCTACATATGCAAACGGTATGGTACCATACCAGCATAAGCAAGTAGAGTGTTGCCCGGTATTCTTGTAGTGGGTTCGATTCCCACACAGCCCGCCACGCATCTCTGAATGAATCTCTGTGCAAGGAGCTATTGAGATCGCATTCGAGTGCTAGTTATAGTGGTCTAACCGGAACCCATAATCCGGTCGTCCATCTACTTATCAGTGTGAGTAGGGATACTAGCCAAGTGAGATAAGCGTTATATCATGCCTCTAACGAGGTAACAGCTTGGTGCTAGTTGCCATGTCTGGATAGACGCAATATAGTTGTAGAGGTTAGTATCTCTTCTCATCTTGATAAGCACCCATCTGCGAGGAATAACATGAATCTCTATACAGCGATTGTAGCAAGGTTCTCTCTGTGTGTGAATGAAGTAAAGGTTTTGGAAAAGAATCTTGAGGATATGTCTGCGAACGTGGCAGCGAGCCATTGTGCTGATATTGTGGAAAAGATGGCAGCAATCGAAGTCTTGATTGCAGAGGTTAGGAATACAGCTAATCTCATGCGACCCATTTTGGAGGCTGCTGGTGAGCCTGTGGGAGTCTTGTCTAAGACTGTGTATAACTGGAATCAGAAGCACGGCTAATCGCCCATCTAGGAGCATGGGTGGGCTGTGGTATCGAATATGATCATGATGGTCAGATCATCCTGTTTACCTAAACTTACCCATCCGGCGAGCGAACAACCCAAGGTCAGAGGTGCTAAGATGAGTGACCGAAACAAGTATAAGCCTGAATACTGTTACCTTGGGATTGCGCTTTCTGGAACGTATGGCACGTCGCCAACGGTCAAGTCAAAGTGTGGTGGCAGCAGCAAAAGCAGCATGTCTGGAATGATTAGCAAGCTGTATCCCTATCTCGGAGACTTGCTGGAAGGTGGGATTGTTGTTGACAAGCGTTCTGTTCCTGAGAAGGATATTATCCATGAGGTCTATTCGGGACCGATGATGGATATTGATCTCCCATCCAGAACGAAGTCACAGATATTCGCGGAGCCTGCGCCGAGTGAACCTGGGGATAAACTTGGTGGGCTTGATACAGTGAGCATGGATCTGTATCTGATGAGATGGGAGAAGCTTGGGGCGAGGATTGGATACCGCCTTGGGAATACGATTGTTTGGAATGACGGTGAGATTCTGCCCATCCCTGAAGAATCGGAGCGATGGAAGCAACTTAGGTTATTCCCATTGACCTTGAATAATGGGAGTAGTTATACTGTAAGGGTGGAATACCCGTGAGGTATAGCGAAACAAGGTCTGTTGCCTATGTGGCATGAGAGGGCAGGTTGAAACCCTGCCAGACCTACACATCTAAAGATTGAATCGAGGTGTTGATTCGGGCAAGAATGCCCATCCAAGGATAAGATATGGCATGTTGCGAGTGCGTTGGAGATAATGGTTATCTATGTGCATGTTGTAAACCTTTCAAGAAAGCAGCCATCATGACGAACGATACGAATATCAAGCGAATGGCTGGCGAGGCTATGAAGAAGGCGGTTGAATCGCATATGGCGAGTTTCGTCAAGATGCATGGCGAGCTTCTGAAGGAAGTAAACCCCAAGCGATATGACCAGTGGAAAGATGGGTTGATCGGTAATGATGAGCTAGTGGCAGAAGCTATCAAGGATCTGTTGCATGGTCCGCGAATGATTGGCTGATTCTCCCCCATCCCTAGCATATAGATCGGAGTCATACCATGATCAAGCGAGATAACAGGATCTACGTCCGGATTCGCAATAGGCACCATGACTATTGGTATGAGGTTTTGATCGATGAATCGCTTGCGCAATGCAAGGCGAGGTATCTTGGTTATTATGTAACCGAGATCACTAAGAAAGAAGCCTTGCCCTATCTATCAGCCGATGAGCTAGCAGAGCAAGGATACGAATATGATGATTGAATGATTGCCCGCTTGATCCGCAAGGGTTAGGCGGGCTTTCTGCTATTCAGTTTTAGCCTGGCATACTTTTTGCTAAAAGCAAAAGATATACCAAACCACAAGTTACCTAAGCGATGTCGGGCAAAAGAGACATGGCATATAACTTGCTAAAAGCAAGAGATATACCGAGGATTGCAGGGCTATCGTTACATAGCGCGGAGCGAGGGTTGCCCATCTAATAGATGAATGGACTAGTGGAGCGATGACGCCGAAACGAACGAAGCAGCCGAGCAAGCAACGTAACGGCGGAAGTCTTCGCCAATCCATTGACCGATTGACGGTAGAAAGCATGGAAACGATGATTCGATGGCTGATGGTTTCGGTATTTATCTACGCTGCAACTAACTGGTTCTTGATCCCTCAGTTTCCGGGGTATGTGGAGCATATCTCGATACTGGCTAGTCTCGGAATCGGCGGGTTGGGGATGATAGGATTTTTGATGATGAAGGGGTCGTTAGTCGTTGACAAGCTAGTGTCCGCTAGGTAAGGTGTGCCTCGGTTGCCCATCCGAAGCACTGACAGTCTACCAACAGGAGAAACGACAATGACCAACGAAAAAGCGCCACGAAACATGACGGGAAAAGGGTTCTTGCACAAGGCGAGCGGCAAGGTTAGCGCTGAGACGTTCCTTGCGCAACATCGAAACTTCCTTTTGACTGGAGAGCTTGCGGCGTTGGCGTCGCCCATCTTGAAGAAGATGGATGATGGGGGGTTGCTGCCTTCTCCTGCGCTGGCAGAGATTCGGACAGCGGTGATGAATCACCTGCTGGTCAAGGAATCAACGGCTGGTCTGGCTTCTGCTGAGAAAGCGCAAGCATCATATGCAGATAAGCCATACCTCGCTACCATCTATGACAAAGACCATAACATTATCCAAGTCAAGAATAGCAAGGGTGAAACGATTGATCTACAGCAATCATACGCTTTGCCGCAGGAAGCAGAGCGATGGTGTGATAGGCGGCTAGAAGAGTGCGCCCCGGATTGCAGGGGTGAGGTTGTGGCTACTCACATGAATATGATGGTATCGCCCATCTCTCGTGTGGAAGCACTTGGTAGGCTTCTGAAGCAGAAGGGAGGTTCTACTGGTGGTAAGGCGCCAAGTGGTAATCTGTCCTGGGGCTCCAAGGTGAAGCAGACCAAAGTTACATTCTCTCACGGATAGTTGAATGAACTGGGCAAGTCTATAAACTGCCCATCCGTTTGAGTTTCTAAACATCAACGTCAGAATGAAAGAGGTAGATACGATGCTTGCATTCAATGGTCTGAATAGTGGTTCGCCTATCCGGTATGTTGGTACGAACGCTTCGATTCGTGGGTTTTTGGATGCCCATCCGAGTTTGAAGGGAGAGGTGAGTAACCGGGTTTCAGGTGGGAAGTTGGCGGTTGTGTTCAATCATCCTACTTCGGAGGAGCAGGTTGCATTTCTTGCTTCGCCTGAGTCTCTGCAAGCGCTGTAAGGTTTATTGATACGCAAGCATGAATGGTGACAATGTAGGTTCGATTCCTACACATGCTTCCATCTTCCTAACCGATTCACAATCGCACCCATCTACGAAAGATTATCTCATACATGAACATGCAAGACAACAACGGGTTCGCTTCCACGACCATTTCTGATCTGATTGGTGTTGATGCACCTGGAAGCAAGGGTAAGAAGTCTTCGCCCAAGGTCAAAACGCCTGTGGCAAAGAAGAGTGTTGCAAAGGTGAAGACTCCTGCGAAGAAGGTTGCGAAGCCGAGTGCGAAGGTGAGTACGCCTACCGCGCCCATCCAGAAAGGTAAAGCAGCAACGAAGCTGAAGGTGAGTGCTAAGGTGAGTGCTAAGGTGAATGCGAAGCAGAGTAGCAAGCCTGCTGCGCGGTCGAATGATGATACGCTGCACTTTTCACATGGGCGCACGTTCAATCGTCATGATACGAAGCTGGTGAAGTCTGCTGATGGTCGTATTCATATTGACCAGAGCGAGGGAGTGAGGCTTCGTTGTGAGCTTGCGATTATAGGGATTCTGCGGCATGGGAATAAGGGTGTGGCAGTGAGTGACTTGACCGCCCATCTGAATGAGAATCTTGCTAACAAGTATAGTGAGAGTGATATTGGATATGCGGTGGGGCGTCTTCGCAAGTCTGGGCTTGTGAATCTTCGTAGTGGAACGGGTATGTATACGGCGACGAGCAAGCTGTATCAGGCATGGAAGCGAGTTTCTGGTAAGTAACATCTTCTGATTCTATTCCTACCCATCTAAGTGTGAGAGTGCAGGAGATAGTGACATGCGAGTTATCATCATCGAAGGTGCTTCTGAGGATACTATTCGTGCTCTGCTGCTCAATACGGGTATGCAAGCAATGATCATGACTGCAACGCCTATTGCGACGGCAGCAGCGATTGCGGCAGTGACTCCCCATCCTGCGGAAGTTATCCATGAGTTGAATCAAGCGGAAGTGGAGCAGCTTGAACAACATGCTTGTCAGGCTGTGGAATCGCGAGTAACGCCCATCTATGATGAAGCGAAGGGATATGTAGGCAAGCGCCAGTCTATGCAAGATATGATTCTTGGATGGTTTATGAGTAATCCGAACAATACTGCGGCTGCATGTATCGATGCGTTGATTGCCGCCCATCCTTTTCTCGTAGCAAGGTATGGTCATATTGATCTTGTGCGCAAAGGTCTGCGCAATATTTTCTATAATCTCAGAATGTTTAGCAAGATTGTGCCAAGTGAAGGTACCAAGCCGATGCGTGGCAGCGGTGGAGTATATCGGGTAGCCTGATAAACTCACACATCTGAGAGTGATTGAGTTAGATTGAGCGGAGCAACCCTCCGCTCATACGGGCTTGCATGGTGAGTTATATTCCCTGTTGAAACACTCTTACACTCGGCGCATCGCCTAATATAGAGTTGTTTACACGAGGATCTGACCGAGGGTTCGATTCCCTTCAAGCCCACCCATCTGGTTGAGATAACGATAGGATATACGATGTCATCCAAAAAGACGCATCCCAATCAGCCTACGCTTCTCCATGCGCTTGGAATCTTCACATATCATATACAGTGTATCTGTAAACTGGGAACGGTAAGCGATCCTGTTCTGAAGACTGGACTTCACTTCTACGGTGGGGTTTCTGCGCAAGTAGAGATTACCAGTGTTGCGAGTGAGGAAGGTTGGGGAAGGGAATGGGACTCATTCATGATGAATGGTGAATCTGTTGGAAATCGTTCTGGGGCAGTGCAATGGTATACTGAGAAGTGCGCGCCCATCCTTGAGAAGATTGCCAAGGGTGAGTTGTCGGCTGAAAGGAAACCATGCTAATCGTATCGACTAAGCAAAGATGTGCCAAAGAGGATAAGGCAGACGTTGCAAGGCGAGCGCTTGCGGGTGAGCCCATCCTTCTCTGGTCTGGCGAACATTACCAGACACCTGCAACATGGGTAGAGGGTAAGGCGTGCTTGCGTATCAAGGTAGGTAAGCACCGAAAGATTGTGAAAGGTCGGCTAGAGTTTGATAGCGATGGAAGGGATAACTATTCATTCACCTTCTATCCCCATCGTGCGCGAGTCTCCAAGCTCTAAGATGCTGTGTCGGCACCTTTTGAGGATTGAGAGACTGTTGCCCATCCAGACGAGTTTAGTTACCTAGACAAGTGAGGTTGATATGAAGACCGGACTTCTCATTATTGATTGGTGCCTGAGCTTTTGGGTTGGTCGTTATGGTTTCACTGTGGGTCCATGGTTCGTTACGTTGGATAAGGATAAGGATATTGCACATCAGTTTGGGGTGATGAGTAATCATATGAGTGACTTCAACTGTGAAGTTGAGTTCACGATTCCGTTCAGCCTGCGGTTGGCACGGACAGATCATCGCTAGTCACGGTTAGCGTGTAGACCTGAGCAAGTCTATAAACTGCTTATTTCAAGATTTGAAACAGGAGACTACTAGTCTATACAGAAGGTTATCTGTATGAAGGTGTAATCAAAGCATATTATTCTCTTCAATATCATAACAATCTCATCATAACAATCTCATCATAACAATCTGATCATAACAGATCTGATAATAACAATCTGATAATAACAGATCTGATAATAACAATCTCATCATAACAATCTCATCTACAAGGAGAATACGAAGAGGATGAGATTACGTTTCTGTCTGCGCCAGAGTCGTTGCAAGCACTGTAATATGTATTGATACGCAAGCGTGAATGGTGATTGCTTGGGGTTCGATTCCCCTACACGCTTCCATACCTCAAACGAAAACCTTTCTATCAGGAGATATTCAATATTATGAATAACTATAAACGCGAACGGCTGCTGCGCTGCGATTGACGCAGCAAAAGTTTTTCTGATGATCAAGTGTGCAAAAGTATGGGGGCGATGGTCAGTATTCCGTCGCCGTGATACATGCACTGGATACTTGAGAAGCATGGTTGCATATCGTAGGATGATGCTTGTTTGTATTCAAACAAGCGTGCGATGCGATAGGATCTAGCTCCCATCGTAAACTGAGAGAGGCAGTAAGCATGTTCCAACAGATAAAACTGCTTCTCTGGTTCTTCGATGGTGAGGCTATCACAGAAGCGCAGTTGTCAGAATCTCTGCTCGCCTGCTGTAAGGAGACTGAATGAAAAACCTCGTACTGTATTTCTTGTTCGTTGATTACACCTTGACGGTTGAGGTCAACAAGGTTGGGGTCACGATTGGACCCTGCTTTTTGACGATCAATAAGAACAACGACATACATAAGTCTTGGGGGAAAGATAATAACTCCATGTGTGACTATAACTTTGAGAAAGAGATCACGCTCTCTATCCGCTAACCAAGCTCCCATCATAAAGGACACAATGAGTAAGAAGAAGATTTCCCCCCGTCAGGCGCGACTTCCACGAAACAGTCAAGCAGTTGGAGCAACCTTTGGTCACAAGGGAGGTCCGATGAGGGATCGTCGTGATCGTCGCCCGAATGATCGGCGCACTCAAGCTCGACATTTCGAGATCTGATACCAGATTCTCGGTAGCCCTTCGTTTATCTTAGCTTATAACCTAAAAGTTAGGGGAGACCAATGCAGATCACGATATCACTGGAAGAGTGGCAGCAGTTTACTGCCCAGTATAAAGCGGCGGCTGATACCGCCGCTAGAGTGCAGGTGCTGAATGAGCACCTGCAAGAGAAGAGTATGAGGGATAGGGATGCGTTGGCGGCTGCAAACACCCTGTTGGGTGATGCTCGCGCGCAAGTGGACAGGCTACACCGTGAGCGCGAAGAGCGCCTGCGCGCGTCCGCAGGCGCAGCAGGAGCAGCAGTAGTAGCAGGAGTAGCAGTAGCAGCATTGCTGCAACCCATTCTTGACGCGTCAAGAATGGGTTGTAAGACGGATCTTATCCGCGCCGTCCGCGATGTAACTCAGTCGTCTCTGGCTGATGCAAAAAGGATGGTAGAGGGAAACTATGCCTGGTTACCTTAGATTAGAAACGTAGGGCGATGATCGATCCATTGATTAGAATGGATCGATTTATTTGCCCCGCGCGCACTTATCCCACCCATCCATTAGCTATCTAGGCTAGTGGGTTGGTGGGATTTTTGCGTTCCATTTTTGGCTTGGCATACTTTTTGCTAAAAGCAAAGTATATACCAACTATCTCTGACTACATTATCCTACATTCTGTGTTGGTGGCTGAAAGGTTGGCATACTTTTTGCTAAAAGCAAAAGATATACCAGGGCTGCCAGCGTGGGACGAGCTACCTCGTTATGTAGCGCGTGACGTGGGCTGCCCATCTCTTGATCGTTTGGTCTAACTTCGCTGGAAACGAAGAACGAAACGAAACGGTGCGAAAGACTGACGTTGACTGCGGGGCGCAAAGGGAGCAGGGTTCTGCACATCCGGCGCAGACTGAGATTGAGTGAGCGAGCAGCGATGAGCGGGAAAGGTTCCGCCCATCCAACGGAGACAACAACCAAGGTAGCGAGGCAACGATGAGACGACGACACAGCAAGCAAACGAGAGACGGTCCTGACCCATCCAGCTTGCTGGTTGCGTCAACAGAGTGAGGCAGCCGAGGCAAGCGCCTGGTGCATCACATACCGAGTCGAGCTGAAAAGTTCGCCCATCCAATGAGTGCTCCTGACAAGTGAGCAACGCAAACGAGTCCTGACTGATTGAGAAAGATTGACCGGCGACCTTGACGCCACCCATCTTCTGACTAGACTGTGGGTTACTGAGAGACGCCGCAAACGACGGAGACACCCTGCCCGAACTAACAATCCTTGGAGATTATTCTTAGGTTGGCATAGTAAGTGCAACGACTGAGTAAGAAAGATACGATACCAACATGACCAACACGACCACCATCACCACCACCATCGCTCTCCCCTCGTACGTCGTCCGTGACGTGAAGGGTGCGGTTGACCAGAAGCAGACTCTTGAGAAGTTCAGCAAGGATCTGTCGCAGTACTGCGCAGCGTCTGAGACTGAGACTGTGGTTCTCGCTGAGAAGGTGAACGAGACCTTCGACAAGTACAAGGGCGCGAAGCTCAACATGCCGGCTCTCGTCTCGCTGACTCTCCAGGCTCTTGGTGTGACGCCTGAGAACTACAAGATCATGACCGAGAAGGTTCAGGATTTCGTCAGGGCGAACGCTGGCGAGCGCGGCACGGCTCCATTCAACATCGCCAAGGGCAAGGGCGGCGGTGTCTCGCGCTGGATTGATATTGTTCTGAGCGAGAAGGAGGTTGCTGCAATGAAGGTTGCAGCCGAGGCGGCTGCTAAGGCGTCTGCTGCAAAGCCTCTTGAGCTTAGCTCGGCTCCTGCTGCTGATGCGTCTGAGGATGAGTCGTCGGAAGGTGACGATTCGGATGATGATTCGTCGGATGACAGCGACCAGCCGAGCGCGTAATCTCGGAACTATACAGTAACGAGAGCAAGTCTAACGAATATGCTTGCTCTCGTCTGTGTTTTGTAGCGCGAACGGTTGACCGTGCTGATATTAGCATGGTTCTTGGGGTTCGATTCCCCTACACGCTTCCATACCTCAAACGAAAACCTTTCTATCAGGAGATATTCAATATTATGGACATGGATTCCCGCGCTACTTCCTTTGCCACGTCAGTTGATTCTGACGATCTTCAATCACAGAATGATAGAATGCATGAGGAAGTTGCTAAGCAAGATAAGCAACGTATCACCGACACGTTGAAAGACGTGTTTAGAGAGGTCGCTGGTGGTAATCGTCTAGCAGCGATAAAGATGATTCGAGATATCACGGGTTTGGGCGTGGCTGAAGCAAAGATGTTGATCGAAGGCAAACTTACTACGTAAGTAAGTACGTAAGCACACCCCCTGGAATAGACCAGGGTTGGCATGGATTTTGCACTAGCAATCTTCGTGCCAAGACAGGGATCGGGGTCTGGCGAGCCACCGCCTTATAGTGGCGCGATAGTATGATCCCATCGACAAGTAATAATCAGAGAGAGAGTAAGATGCGACGATGACAATCAACTGCAAGCAAGCAAGCAAGCAAGCGATAGCGGCGCATCGAAAGTCTGCGGTTCCCATCGATAAGTAAAGTACGTGGAAGAGGGGACGCACGATGCAATGTGAAGAGTTCAGCCTCATAGGCAAGGGTAATCTAGTGATACTGTAACAGGTGCTGCAACGCAGCGTGTTACGAGAAAAAAAAGGAGGTGGTAGGGTGTGTGGTTCCCATCGCAAAGTAAGAGCATCGAGAAGTATCGGGGAGTCGCTATCGCCCCAGCAACACAATATTTAGGTAGCGAAGTAAGGGTCTTGACGATTACCATCAACGAGTTATGGTGAGTGAAGTGAAGCGCGAATCTGTCAAACGGAGAATGTTTCCGAGTTTGGCATGAGGAGTGCAATGTTTGAGTCAGTCAACTTTTTTGAAAGGTCTATTATCACAATGTCTACCACTACGTCTGCCGTCTCTGTTGCCGCCGTTGTCACGTCCCTTTCTTTGCCTGAGTTTGTCATGCGTGACAATAAGGGCGCTATCGATGTCGGCCGTACGGTTTTCAAGTTTGAAGAGGTTCTGATGAGCTATCTTGCAGCAGCGGAGCTTGAAGATGGTTTTATCGCGAATGCAGTGAATGGTGTGTTCGACCAATACAAGGGGGCGAATATCAACATGCCAGCATTGCAGGCATCTGCGCTTCAGAAGATGAACGCGGTACCTAGTAACTTCAAGCTGCTTTCGCAGAAGGTTGGAGAGTTTGTTAGGGCGAATGCGTCAACATCTCGTTCTGACGGGAGGGCATTCAAGATTGGGAAGGGGAAGGGGGGTGGTGTGAGTCGCTGGTCTGATTCCGTCGCTGAAGAGGATACGCTTGACGCAGCGCTGGAAGCAGCTAAGAAGATTCGCGCCGATGCCGCTGCCTCGGTTGCGGTCTAACCTTAGTCCGCAGTGACAGGCGTATGGGTACGGGGAGAGTCTGTAAAACTCTCCCTGGCTTGTTTCGGTATAATCTAAAGGCGTCAGTCTGGCGATGCATAATCGTATTATGCCATGTAGGTTCGATCCCTACATAACGCCCCAAGTTTCTTCCCATCAAGAAG
>Ga0163144_10023486_pt1 | contig 12159 bp, 14 predicted proteins | sample OliLak19BULKMAT1_FD_123175 | JGI IMG/M metagenome (GOLD analysis project Ga0163144, IMG submission 123175) | Freshwater microbial mat bacterial communities from Lake Vanda, McMurdo Dry Valleys, Antarctica - Oligotrophic Lake LV.19.BULKMAT1 | ecosystem: Environmental > Aquatic > Freshwater >...
CAGCGCAGGCCCGTAGCGCCGGCCCGTAGCGCCGACCCGTAGCGCCGACCCGTAGCGCCGACCCGTAGCGCCGACCCGTAGCGCAGGCATCCTGCCTGCCGTATCGCAGTGCTTCCAGCCTGCCTCCGCGACGCCATCAGCCGGCGCATCACCGCCGCGCCGCCGCGCCGCACGGGGCAAGCGGGACGCATGCGATACGGCAGGCAGGATGCCTGCGCTACGGGTCGGCGCTACGGGCCGACGCTACGGGCCGGCGCTACGGGCCTGCGCTGCGGGTCGGCGCTACGGGCCGACGCGCCGGGCGCGGGCTTCGGGCCGCCGGGCATCGCGAAAATCGTGGTGCTGCCGGAGGTGTGTCTCACCGGCTACGTTTCGCAGGACGGGAAGACGAACTGGCATCTGCCCGGCCGGCCTATGGAGAAGGAATACACGGGACGCAGCCCGGCCCGCGTGGCCCAACGCGTGCCGGGCCCGGCGACGCGCCTTTTCTGCCAGCTCGCCCGGCAGCTCGGCATCTATCTGACCATCCCTTTTATCGAAGTGGACACCAGCGCCGGAGCCGGGCCCGCGCGTTACTTCAATACCGTGTGCCTGGCCAGCCCGCGTGGCGAACTCGTGGCCTACTACCACAAGATCGAGTCCTGGCCGCAAGCCGAGAAATCCTGGGCCACGCCGGGCGACCACGGGTTGCAGACCTTTGACACGGAATATGGCCGCGTGGGTCTGGCGGTATGCTTCGACATCCACCATGTCGTCCGCACCTATGCCCGCCGCGACCTCTGGGCGCTGCTCTACTCGGTGGCGTGGGCCGATGGGGATTACCCGGCGGAATGGTTTTACCACGTCCTGCCCGGGCAGGTGCGGCGGGATATCCGCCACCACGTCATCGCCGCCAACTGGAGCGTGGACGCCGCGCAGAAATGGCGCGGCTTCGGCTTCAGCGAGGTCATCGCGCGCGACGGCCAAGTGCTGGCGGCGGCGAAGAGCATCTACGGTTCCGAGATCGTGTACGCGGAGCTACCGGTGGCACGGCGGTAGCGCGGCCCGTCATGGCGCGCGGTCGAGCAGGCGGAGTTCGAGCTGATCGTCGGCGGTGAGCGCCCAGGCTTCGTGGCCGCGGCGGCGGAGGTCGGCGGCGAATTCGGCGGCGAAACCGTGCAGCGTCAGCACGCGGCGGGGCTGGACCAGCTCGACGTAGCGGAGGAGGTCCGGGTAGTCGGCGTGGTCGGTGAGCGGAAAGGCGGCGGCGCAGCGGTAGCGGTAGCGGGCCGAGGGATCGAGCGCCCAGCCGGTGAGGACGGCGGTGCGCAACGGCGGCGCGGGCAGGTCGGGAAGTTGCGCATTTGGCGGCCAGACGAGGACGTGACCGGCGACGTGCGCTTTCGCAAAGCGGAGGTAGCCGGCGGGGAAGCTGGGCCGCAACTCGTGGTGCAGCTCGGTCATTTTGAAAACGGCCTCGTGCAGCATCGGCGCGAGGCCGGCGGCGAGCAGCGCGCAGATGACTTCCTGCGCCTTGCCGAGCGAGTAGGCGAGCAGGACGGGCACCGCGCCATCGGCGAGTGCCGTATGGCAAAAGGCGACGATTTGCGCGAGCACTTCGGCGGTCGGCGGCATGACGTATTTCGGCAGGCCGAAGGTCGTCTCCATGATGAGCGTGTCGGCGTGCCGCCACTGCGCGGGCTCGGCGGCGAGTCCGGCGCGCAGTTTGAAATCGCCGGTGTAGAGCAGCGTGCCGGCGGCGCTTTCCACAAAGGACTGGGCAGAACCGAGGATGTGGCCGGCGGGCAGGAGCGTGATCGCGCAGTCGCGAAACGTCCGCGTTTCACCGAACTCCAAGAGGTGCTCGCGCCGCTGGCCGCGGAGGCGCGCGCGCATGAAGCGCGCGGTGCCGGGAGTGGCGATGACTTCGGCATGCGCAGCGAGGTGGTCGCTGTGCGCGTGGGAGACAAAGGCGAGCGGGCGCGCGCCGTGCGGGTCGAGCCAGAGGGCGTGGTCGGGGAGTTCGAGGCCGCGGTCGAAGCGAAGGGCGATCATGAAGCGAAGAGGATGGGAGCGGAGCGCGGCGGACTTGGCGAAGGGTAAATCCGCGCACGACATTTCCGGTGCGGCGATTGACACCGCCAATGGCACCGGCTCTATTTTCCGCCCCAAATGAAACGACTTCTTTTCACGCTGCTCGCTCTCGCGGGCGCGGCCACCAGCCCCGCCGCCGAGCAGCCGCGGCAGCTCGACAAGGCCAAGGTGCTGCCGCTGGCGCTCGACGACGCTTTCGAGTTTCGCAAGACCAAGACGCTGCTCCACGATCGCGAAAACGAGAAGCCGACGCTCGATCCGATGGTCGTCTTCGAGCGGCAGCGGCTGAACTTCGGCGCGGTCTCCGACATCGATCGCGAGCTGCGCTACGGCCACTACTTCACTTTTTTCTGGCGGACGAAACGCGCGGCGGACGTGACAGTGCGTCTCGAATACCGGCAGCAAAATCTGGGCGCTTACGTGCAGGCCAGGGAGCTGTTTTACAAGGCCGCCAAGGGCTCGGTGAAAACGGATTTCAGCGTGATCGGCGATGACTACAAGACCGAGGGCAAGATCACGGGCTGGCGCGCGCTGCTGATCGAGAACGGGAAGATCGTGGCGCTGAGCCAGTCGTTCCTCTGGAACTGATCGCGCGATGAATTTCCTGCCACCACGCCGTAGCTTTTCGCCGTCCCCGCGGCGTGGCGCACGCTGCCTCCCCGGTGCGCCGGTCCGGGCGCTGAAGCATTAAAAGGTGACGGCTCATTCTTCCATTCTCGTCGGCACGGCGAATCGCACGGTGTGGGTGCGGGTCGAGGGCAAGGGTTCGTTTTTGAACAGCACGGGGCTGAAGGAGTTCTCGAAGGAAATGATGAATCGCGGCTACCGGGAGTTCGTGGTGGATTTGCGCAACTGCCCGGTCATGGACTCGACTTTCATGGGCACGCTGGCCTCGATCGGGCTGGGCTTGCGGGGCTTCGGGCAGGGCGAATTGCGGCTGATCAATCTCAATGAACGCAACCGCGATCTGCTCACGAACCTGGGACTCGATCAGCTTTTGACCATCGTCCACGCCAACGCGCCCGCGCCCGCCGAACCCGCGACGCACGAGCCGCTGGACGCGCCGCGGGCGGACAAGATGACGGAGAAGCAGACGATGCTCGAAGCGCACGAAGCCTGTGTGGAGGCCGACGGGGCGAACGCGGCGAAGTTCAAGGACGTGATTGATTTCCTCAAACAGGATCTGCACCTCGTCCGCTAGCAACCGATGTGGGCGGCCTTCTTCTTCGCGCTGTTTGCGGTGACGGCTGGTTCGTTCGCCTACGTGTATCGGCGGCAGCGCGGGATGATCGTGGCGCTGCGGCGGGCGCGGGAGAAAATTCAGCTCGAAGAAACGCGCGTCTTTGACTTCCTGCACGGACTCGGCGCGGCGCTCTCCGACATGAGTCGTCCGTCGGATCTGCATGTGCTCATCGTGGAGGGCGCGCTGCGCATCGTCGGCGCGCACGGCGGCGCGCTCTATCTCGCGGACCGCCCCGGCGAGAAGCTGCGCCCGGCTTTCTCCACGCGGAATTGCCCGCCCTTTTTCGCGGTGCCGGAGGCCGTCCGCCATGCGCCCGGCTTTTCCTGGACCAGTCATCTGCGGCTGCACACCGTGGGGCCGGGCGACGGCATCCTCGGCACGATCTGGCGCGACCAGGAGCCGCTGCTCCTGCGCGGCGAAGACAGCCGCCTCGCGCCGCTGCGTGGGGGGCCGCTGGAGGTGACGAGCGCGATGCTTTGCCCGCTGCAATACGGCGTCCAAAATCTCGGCGTGCTCGCCATCGCGCGCGGACCGGAGAGCGAGGCGTTTCAGTCGGCGGAGTTCCAGATTTTCAAAGCCATCGCCGAGCAGTCGGCGTTCGCGCTTTACAACGCCATCATCTTTTCCGAAGCGGCGGAAAAGCGGCGGCTGGACCAGGATCTGGCCACGGCCCACGAGATTCAGCGCATCCTTTTGCCCGCCGAATCGCCGGACATCGCGGGCTTCCAAATCGCCGGCATCAACGTCCCCGCCCAGCAGGTCAGCGGCGACTACTACGACTACATCCCGGTGGACGAAAACCACTACGGCATCGCCATCGCGGATGTCTCCGGCAAGGGCGTGCCCGCCTCGCTCATCATGGCCATGTGCCGCAGCGTGCTGCGCTCGCGCGCCGCCGGCCAGCTCTCGCCTTCCAGCGCGCTGCGCGTGGTCAATGCCCAGCTTTTTCCCGACATCAAGGAGGACATGTTCATCAGCATGGCCTACGCGATTCTCGAAAGCGGCAGCGCCACCGTGACGCTGAGCCGGGCCGGGCACGATGCTCCCCTGCTCTACTCGGCGCGCGATCAGAGCGTGGCGAAAATCAACCCGCCGGGCATGGCGCTCGGCATTGACAGCGGGGGTGTGTTCAATAGGGTCACGTCCGATTTTTCCCTGACGCTCGAACCCAATGACTGCCTCGTGCTTTACACCGACGGCGTGACCGAGGCGCTCGACGCGGCGGGCGAGGAATTCGGGATGGCGAACGTGATCAAAGCGATTCAGGCGAGTGCCGCCGACGGAGCCGCCGGAATCATCACGAAGCTCACGGACGACCTGCGGGCGTTCGTCGGCAGCCATCCGCAACATGACGACATCACTTTGATCGTCATCCGAAAGAAATAAACCATGAGCCAGGACATCACCGACAACCCAACCACCGACACCACCGCCGACCCGAAACCCGAGGGCAGCGAGGAAGCGCTCGTCGCCCAAATGCAGGCCGACCTGCTGCGCTTCCGCGACCTCGCGCTGCGCAGCCAGGCGGACTTCGACAACTTCCGCAAACGCGCGGCGCGCGAGAAGGAGGACGCCGTGAAATTTGCCAACCTCACTTTCCTCGAACGGCTTCTGCCGGTGCTCGATAACTTCGAACTCGGACTGAACGCCGCGCGCGCCGGCGCGGAGCATTCGCCCATCCTCATGGGCATGGACATGGTCGCCAAACAGCTCACCGATTTCCTCACCGGCAGCGGCGTCGAGCCGGTCCACGGCGAGGGCCAGCCCTTCGATCCGAACCTCCACGAGGCCGTGGCCCAGGAGGCCAGCGCCACGGTGCCGGAGGGCACGATCGTGCGGCAGCTTCGGCGCGGCTACAAACTGCGCGAGCGGCTGCTGCGGCCCGCGACGGTGGTGGTTTCCAAAGGAATGACGAAGGTCGAATGACGACATGACGAACCTTCTGCCACGCCGCCGCGCGCCTTCTGCCATTCGTCATTTCCGGCCATGACCAAGCGCGATTATTACGAAATCCTCGAAGTCACCCGCACGGCCAGCGGGGACGAAATCAAACGCTCCTACCGCAAGCTCGCGGTGAAACATCACCCGGACAAAAACCCCGGCGACCACACCGCGGAAGACAAGTTCAAGGAGATCGGCGCGGCCTATGAAATCCTCATGGACGCCGAGAAACGCGCGGCCTACGACCGCTATGGTCACGCCGCTTTTGCCCAGGGCGGAGCCGGACCACGCGGCGGTGCAGGCGGCGGCATGCACGATCCGTTCGACATTTTCCGCGAAGTCTTCGGGGCCAACGGCGGCGGCAACGGTGGCGGCGGCGGCATTTTCGAGCAGTTCTTCGGCGGCGGCGCGGCCCAGCCGCAGTCTCGCGATGGCAAACAGCGCGGCTCCGATCTGCGCTACGACATGCAGATCCGCCTCGAAGAAGCCGCCTTTGGCTGCGACAAGGAGATCGAAGTCAGCAAGCTGGAAGGCTGCTCCGCCTGTAGCGGCACCGGCGCGGACAAAGGCTCAAAAGCCGTCCCCTGCCGCGACTGCGGCGGACGCGGCCAGGTCATCACCTCGCGCGGATTTTTCCAAGTCTCCCAAACGTGTCCGCGCTGCCGCGGCACCGGCCAGGTCATTGAGCACCCCTGCCGCAAGTGCAACGGCGAAGGCCGCGCCGAGACCCCCACGCGCATCAAACTGAAAATCCCCGCCGGCATCGAGGACGGCTCGCGCCTGCGCAGCGTGCGCAACGGCGAAGCCGGCCTGCGCGGCGGCCCGCCCGGCGACCTCTACGTGGTCATCCACATCAAGGAACACGAGGTCTTCGAGCGCGAGGACAGCAACCTGTTTTGCGAAGTCCCCGTCGCCTTCAGCATCGCCACGCTCGGCGGCGAGCTCAACGTGCCGACGCTCGAAGGCCAGGCCCAGCTCAAGATCCCCGCCGGCACCCAAAGCGGCACGGCCTTCAAGCTGCGCGGCAAAGGCATCCCCTCGCTCAACTCCAGCTCCCGCGGCGACCTCATCGTCCGCGTCATCGTGGAAGTCCCCAGCAAACTCAACGCCGACCAACGCGCCAAGCTCGCCGAGTTCGCCGAACTCATGGGCGACGAAAACTCCCCGATGAACCGCAGCTTCCTCGAAAAGGCGAAGGACTTTTTCCGCTAACAACGCCTTTATCTTCGAAGCTCCGCTTCACCTGGCGAACGAAGGCTGGACCCCCACTCCGTGGACGACGCTGACGAAGCAGAGCTTCGCGGACAAGCGCATGACCAAGCCGCTCCGCGTGCGCGCCGGTAGCTGTGCGGGCCGTATTCGTCGGAGCTTTTTCGCTTTGCTAGGGTCCGCGGTTGCGGCTGACTCGCCGGGCATGAGCAAGACCGCACAATTCTGGTTGGTGAAGCAGGAGCCGACGGCCTATTCGTGGGCGGATTTCGTGAAGGACGGGCGGACGGCTTGGACGGGCGTGCGAAACTTTCAGGCGCGGCTGAATCTGCGCGCGATGCGGAAGGGCGACGCAGTGCTTTTCTACCACAGTGTGGAGGGCAAGGAAGTCGTGGGCCGCGCGCAGGTGGCGGCGACGGCGTATCCCGACCCGACAGCGACGGACGGCGACTGGTCGTGCGTGGATCTGGTGCCGGTGCGGGCGCTGCGGCGGCCAGTGACGCTGGAGGAGATCAAGGCCAGCGCAAAGCTGTGCGAGATCAAGCTGGTGAAGCAGTCGCGCCTCTCGGTGCTGCCGCTCTCGGCGGCGGAGTTCGCAGAGATCGTGCGGCTGTCGGAAGATTGACAGCGGAGCGCGCGACCCAAACCTTCGCCCATCTCGCATGAAAGAACTCGTCGCGTTTGTCGCCCTCCTAGTGCTGATCGGCATGGGGTGGAAGCAATCTTACAAGAACCAGTATGACCGGTTGGCCGGCAATCCGCCGCCCGCCACGCCGCTGCCTGTGGCGGCGACTCCGGCGCCGCTGCCGCCGGCCTCAGGACCCGGAGCCGTGGTGCCACCGGGCGCGGCGACCGTGCCGCCGCCGGCCACGCCGCGGGATCCCTCCTGGATGTGGGACAAAAAAAAGGGCACGCCACCACTGCCTACGCCCGGAACTCTAGGGGGAGGAAAACATGCACGCTAACGCCGGCGGCTGGGCACTGTATGTCGTGGCTCTCGCCGTGGTCGTTTTCCTCGGCTGGCGGGAGCCGCTGAAATACCGGTTCATGTCGCGGCAGGAGATCGAGAAGATCGAGCATCCGCTGCCACCTCCGACGCCGCCGCCCGCGACGCCGCCGCCCACCCCGGTGCCGGGAGCGTGGATGAAGAATTCCGTGCCGAGGACGTCGCTCGATCGTTAGCCGCCGGATCGGGCTTTCCGGCAGCGCCAGCGGACATGCGCAGGCTTGCGGGCGGCGTGATTTTCCCGGATGACCTCCGCCCCTCATGTATCTGCCCAAACCACGACCACCGGCCTTCACCGTCGCGCGCTGGGTTTTCGCCCGCACGCTGGCGGCGGTTTTTTTCTGCGCGTTTGCGTCGCTGCTGGTGCAGGTGCGGGGGCTGATCGGCCGGGACGGCGTGGCTCCGGTGTGGGCGCTGCTCGACGCGGCGTGGAATCAACTCGGCGCGTGGGCGCTGTGGAAAGTGCCGTCGCTCTGCTGGCTGGGCGCGAGCGACGGGATGCTCGTGGGCCTGTGCGTGGCCGGGATGGTGGTGGCGCTGGTCATGGGCGCGGGCGTGGCGCCGGGCGCGTGTTCGCTGGTGCTCTGGGCGCTCTATCTTTCGCTGGTCTCGGTGAGCAGTCCGTTCCTCGATTTCCAATGGGATGGCCTGCTGCTGGAGACGGCGCTGCTGGCCGCGCTGGCGCTGCCGTGGCGGTGGCGTCCGGTGTGGGAAACGGACGCGCCGCTGCCGCGCTTCGGGCGCTGGCTGCTGTGGTGGCTGCTCTTCCGGCTGATGTTTGAAAGTGGCCTGGTGAAGCTGGCGAGCGGCGACCCCACCTGGCGCGGGCTCACGGCGTTGGACTTCCATTTCGCCACGCAGCCGCTGCCGCTATGGACCGCGTGGTACGCGCATCACGCGCCCCGCTGGCTGCTCCAGGTGGCGACGGTTATCATGTTCGCGATCGAGCTGGTCGCGCCCTTTTTCATCATCGCTCCACGCCGCTGGCGGCACGGCGGGGCGTGGGCGCTCATCGCGTTGCAGGTGGTCATCCTGCTCACCGGCAACTACGCATTTTTCAACGTCCTCACGCTCGCCTTATGCGCGCTCCTTTTGGAAGACACGGCGTGGCCCCGGTGGCTGCGCGCGCGACTGGTGCCAGCGGTGCATTGGCCGGTGCCGTCGCCGCGGCGACCCGCCTGGATTTGCGCGGTGAGCGCGGCGGTCGTGGCGCTGCTCGCGCTGCCTCCGCTGTGGACGCCGGTGCTGGCGCTGTGCGGGATCACGCCGGGCAAACATTCCTTCATGGCGCAGCTTCAGGAAGCGTGGAGCTGGCACGCTCCGCTGCGCAGCTTCAATGGCTACGGGCTGTTCCGAGTGATGACCACGCAGCGCCCCGAGATCGTCGTGGAGGGCAGCAACGACGGCTCGTTCTGGCAGGAATACGAATTCCCCTCGAAGCCCGGCGACGTGCGCGCGCGGCCCCGGCTCGTGGCCCCGCATCAGCCGCGGCTGGACTGGCAAATGTGGTTCGCCGCGCTCGGCGGCGCGGAACGCAATCCGTGGTTCGGCGTCTTCATCACCCGCCTGCTCCAAGGCCAGCCGACCGTGCTCGGCCTCCTGGAGACGAATCCCTTTCCCGGGCAGCCGCCCCGCTACGTCCGCGCGGTGCTTTACGAATACCGCTTCACCCGCTCCGACGAGGGCGGCGCGTGGTGGCACCGCGAGGCGCAAGGCCTCTACTGGCCCGCCGTCGCGCTCGGTCCTCCGCCGGAAAAATGAGCGCTTGCCGCGCCCGCGGTCGCGCGGAAGTTTTCTTGAACAACAGCGGAAACACCCGCGTCTCATCCGCCGTATTATTACTGCCATGAACTACCTCACTTCACTCTCCACCCTCGCCGCCGCCGGTCTGCTGCTCGCCGCACCCGCGACTGGCTTCGCCAGGGACAGAAACCACGATCATGGGCACCGCCATGTGCAGCCGTACTGCGCCCCACGGGGCGGCTACGGCGGCTTTCCGGCCTTCTATCGCTCCCGGCCTTTCATCGGCGGCGGCTTTTACAACCAGCCCGCCTTTTTCGGTTCGGGCTATTACTACGACTCCTTCCCCATGCGCACCTACACCCGCACTTACTATCGGAGCGTGCCGTCCACTTCGTATCGTGAAAGCTACAGCGACGATCTCGCCGTGGATGTGCAGCGGCGGCTCGCGCGGCGCGGCCACTACCGCGGCGAAATCGACGGCGATGTCGGCCCCGGCACCCGCGCCGCGATCCGCTCCTTTCAATACAGCCGCGGCCTGACCGTCACCGGGCGCATCGACAGCGCGCTGCTCCGCGAGCTGGGCCGGAGCTAAAGGACGCGCACCATCCCGCGCCGCCCCGTCTCCGTTGACACCCCGCCGCACGGCTCGAATAGTCGCCGCGTGTTGCGCTTTCTCACTGCCCTGGCGGCCCTGCTTTTCCTGCCGCTGCTGCACGCCGCGGAGCAGCAGGCGCCGGTGCCCGTGCCAGCCACTTCCGTGATCTTCGCGGCCTACGATCCGCTGGCGCTCGATCAGTTCGAGGAAAATCCCGTGGTCACCCGCCGGATGGTGGATCAACTCGTCCTCGCGGTCACCCGGCAGACGGAAGTGGGCAAAGCCTGGCGCAGCCTCGTTGCGCCCGGCGATACTGTGGGCATCAAGGTTTGCGCGGCAGGCGGGCGCTACAGCGGCTCGCATCTCGGCATCGTGGAAACCATCGTCGTCGGGCTGGAGGAAGCAGGCGTGCCGGCGGCGCGCATCATCGTCTGGGATCGCGAGGCCGCGGATTTGCGGGCGGCGGGTTTCGTGGCGAAACGCGGTGGCTACCAGGTCCGCGCGATCGCGCCAGTCACGGGCTACGACCGCGCCGCGCCCTTCGCCGCCGCCACGCTCGGCAAGCTCATCTGGGGCGACCTGCTTTTCCAAGATCCTCGTGCCCGCGGTGGCAAACGCGTGGCCGCCGCCGACCAGGTCAGCTCGACGAGCCACATCGCGCGCGTGGTCAGCCGCGAGATCACGAAGATCATCAACGTCCCCGTGCTCTCCGACGAAAGCGGCTGCGGCGTGGCCGGCGCGCTCTACAACATGACCGTGCCGAACGTGGACAACTGGCGGCGCTTCACGCAGCCGGACGGCGGCGCGGACTCCATCCCGGACCTCTACGCGAGTGAACATCTCGGCCCCAAAGTCGTGCTCACGATCATGGACGCCCTCCGCCCGCAATTCGCCAGCGGCCCGCACTTCAACCCGAACTATTCGTTCGGCTGCCGCACCATCTACGCCAGCAAAGATCCCGTGGCGCTCGATGCCCACGCGCTGCGGCTGATCGAAGGCTGGCGCAAGGAAGCCAGGCTGCCGCCGATCGGGAAACGCGCCGAGTGGTTGGAAAGCGCCGCGCAAGCCGGGCTCGGCAATTTCGCCGAGGAAAAGATCGAAGTGCGCGCGGTGGAGGCGAAGTAGGAGCGGTGCGCCGGGGCGCGAAAATTCTCCCGCCGACCCGCATTGATTTTCCCGCACGCATCGCGAAACTGCGCGCCCATGGAATCCGCGCGGATCAACACCACAGACCTCGGCGGGCCGTTGCTCGCCAGCGTCTCGCGTTCGTTTTACCTCAGCATCCGGCTGCTGCCGTCGGTGTTGCGGCGGCCCATCGGCCTGGCCTACCTGCTCGCCCGCGCGAGCGACACCATCGCCGACAGCACGACCGTGCCGGTGGAGGCGCGGCTCCGGCATCTCGCGGCGTTTTGGCAAATGGTGCGCACCGGCGAACCCGTGGGACTCGATGAACTGCGGCAGGAAATCACCTCGCCGCACGACGGCGAATGCACGCTCATCGCCTGCCTCGGCGACTGCCTGACGTGGCTCGGCACGCTCGGCCAAAAGGAGCGCGGGGAAATCGTCGGCGTGCTTGAGCGCATCATCCGCGGCCAGACGCTCGACCTCACGCGCTTCGGCGACGAGACGCACGTCGTCGCCCTGCAAAGCGCCGCCGAACTCGACGACTACACCTACCTCGTCGCCGGCTGCGTCGGCGAATTCTGGACGCGCCTCTGCCTGCATTACATGCCGGACTGCGCGCATCTCGGCCTCGCCGATCTCCGCCGCCTCGGCACGAATTTCGGCAAGGGTCTTCAGCTCGTGAACATCCTCCGCGATCTCCCCGCCGACCTCCGCGCCGGACGCTGCTACCTGCCCGAGCCCGAACTCCGCGCCGCCGGCACCTCCCCCGCCCCGCTCGCGCACGACCCGACCAAAGCGCAGCCCGTTTTCGACATTTGGCACCAGCGCGCCGCCGACTATCTCGAAGACGGCTACCGCTACATCGCCGCGCTGCGCTCGCCGCGCCTTCGCGCCGGCTGCTTCCTGCCGTGGTATCTCGGCGTGCAGACGCTCGACCTCATGGTGAAAACTCCGCCGCTCGCGAGCGCCGAGAAAATCAAAGTCCCCCGTTCCACCGTCCGCCGCGCCCTCGCCCTCGCCGCACCGGTCGCCTTCTCCGACTCCGCCCTCCGCTCCCTGCACCCCGGCGGAGCCGCGCGCCCCGCCACCGTGCCGGCGTAGCGGCGCGCCGCGTACCTACCACGCGCAGCCTGTCACGCGCACCTGTCACGCGCACCTGTCACGCGCACCTGTCACGCGCACCTGTCACGCGCACCTGTCACGCGCACCTGTCACGCGCACCTG
>Ga0163144_10023488_pt1 | contig 12159 bp, 10 predicted proteins | sample OliLak19BULKMAT1_FD_123175 | JGI IMG/M metagenome (GOLD analysis project Ga0163144, IMG submission 123175) | Freshwater microbial mat bacterial communities from Lake Vanda, McMurdo Dry Valleys, Antarctica - Oligotrophic Lake LV.19.BULKMAT1 | ecosystem: Environmental > Aquatic > Freshwater >...
GCGTTCTTTCCAGAAATTAATTTCAAAAATACTTTTACTGTTCTCGCTCGCCCATTGCCGCAAAAAAGTGGTTTTTCCGACCTGTCGTGCTCCAATAAGTAGCAAAGGACCGCGGTGAGGATTGTTTTTCTATGATAACAGTGTGTTATGTGTGTGGCGATGTAGCTTTATTCTTTTAATTGTATTTAAAAATGAAGAAAATAACAATAATCATGTACTTAAAAATGTAATATTTTTCATATAAAGTGGCTTCTTAACCCCATAATTAATCAAAGTCCCTTGCTCATTGCAGGTGGGCGATACAGGCTCCAATACTTATCAGGTTTACGTTAATTAAAATTCCCACTTATAATCTTGATCCACTTCGCCCCAAACTAAAATTTGGCCATCAGTTTTTTGTGCGGCAAAAGCGGTCTTGGTAGATAGAATCTTAACCACACCAGAAGCTAATTTTTCGCGCAAAATTAAACTGTTTCCACCAAAGCTGCTGTCGCCCCAAGTGTAAACGCTGCCATCTTTTTTAAGCGCAGCAAAAGCAAAGTCATTGGCCACAATAGTGGTTACGTCTTTAGCGATATCTTCAGTCACTTCATGACTATCACCACCATAACCATGATCGCCCCACGTCACCACAGCTCCTGCTTCTGTCAGTGCAGCAAAGGCCTGATTAGTAGCAAAAACATTTTGAATTTTGACTAATTTATCTTTCACACTAGATGAGTCGCCGCCACTGGCCTTCGCTCCCCAAGTCACCATGCTGCCATCTTCTTTTAGGGCGGCAAAAGCAAAACGCGTTTTATAAATATTTTTAACTTTAATCTCAAACTCTTCTGTGGCACACGAAGTATCGCCGCCGTATTTGCCTTCACCCCAAGTCACCAGTGTGCCAAGAGTGGTGATTACAGCTGTCGCACCAAAATTAGTTAGACTTAAAGTTGTTTTAACTGATTCTTTTTTTTCTTTGTCTTGTGGAGTACATTTTAAAGCAGAAACACTGGCGCTCCCGCCAGTATTATTGGACGAATCACCACAAGCGGTTAAGATCATTAATCCTAGAATAAAAAGTGTTCGCATAAGCGCTGATCATAAGGCCCGGTCTTGTCACAATCAACACTCTAGTAACTTTTACCTTTGTAATATTAAGCTCTAACTAACAATCTAAAAGCACTTTTAAATCTAAGTTCATTAAATTTTTGTGTATGTTCCCGTAATTTAATGCGATCGACAACTGGTTCGTTTGAATCTAAAAAAGAAAAATCTGTGTCTTTAAAACTTATATTTCCCGGCGCATTTAACCAATCTGCAACTTCTGCATTGGCCCTAAAATAAACTGGTCTTCCCACCGCCATGGAACTTAAAGCGTTAAAGGGAAATTGGTAGCGATTAAAACAAATCAGTCCGCGTGTGCTCATGAGTTTTGGTCCCAATTCACCCGAGCATTGTTTTTCTAGAATAAAATATTTTTGTTTTCGTTTTTCCAGTTCTTTGATTATTTTTTTTAAATCACTAGGACTCGCCTCTTCTGTCGATATGGCCCAGCTGCCATCACTGGGTATTTTTTCATCTAAAACAAAATCATGCGTTTTAAAAATCGGTAGCACCACCGTGACTTTTTTATCAGGCACAAAAGGCACGATAAAATCTCGCAGCCAACTAGAACTAGTCATGATGACATCAAAGTTTTTTAGAGAATTTTTAAATTGCGCCAATAAAAGTTTTGAATGAATAATATTTTCGACACTCGCTAAGTATAAAATAGATTTTGTTCCTTCACATCTGGTGAAAAAAGAACCCAGGCCCCAAGAGACGGCGATAAAATACTCTTCTTTGCAGCGCACGGGCAAATTTTTCGCCGCCGGTAATGATAAAAACTTTAACCACGAAAATCTTTTAAGTGTGGTGGCGATATGACTTAAAAAGGTAGAAGAAATATTTCGTTGTTCTATAGGCCCCAAGATTTTATTTAATTGATGCGAGAGCGTATAAATCTTGGCATCTTCCCACATTCCTGCCAGCTCATCCATTTGCTCCGTCCAAAAATGGCGTTCGATGAGTTCGTCACAAGCAAGAGTTATTCGTGTCATTTTTTTATCGATTTAAAATATTCTGCCGTTTGTTTTAGGCCTTCGGCAAAAGTGACTTTAGGTCTGTAGTCTGAAGCGCTATAAAGTTTAGTCATATCAGGGCGGCGCTGCTTAGGATCATCTTTTGGTAGCGGTAAATAAATTAGTTTTGATTTTGAGCCCAGAGTTTTAATAATAAATTCTGCCGCTTCTTTAATGGTGTACTCATCAGGGTTACCGCAATTAAAGGGCGTATGATCAATTGAAAACATCACGTTGTGAATCGCTTCCACTAAATCTGTTACAAAACAAAATGAGCGCGTTTGTGAGCCATCGCCATAAACAGTAATATCTTGATTATCCATCGCTTGATTGACAAAATTTGGAATCACGCGGCCATCATTAGGACGCATGCGCGGGCCATAAGTATTAAAAATACGAATGATGCGAGTATCAACATTATATCGACGGTGGTACATCATGGTCATGGCCTCAGCAAATCTTTTGGACTCATCATACGGCGCGCGTGGGCCAAGGGTGTTGACGTGTCCCACATAACCTTCGTGCTGGGGATGAATTTCCGGATCACCGTAGACTTCACTGGTTGATGCTTCTAAAAAACGTGCTTTATGATCTTTAGATAATTCTAAAAGTTTGCGGGTTCCTTCAGAATTAACCAACATGATTTCTAGCGGAATAATTTCAAAATCAATGGGAGAGGCAGGTGAAGCTAATGAAAAAACAAAATCAAATTTAATATCTTTAAAGTTTGGTAAATTTTCATAAACATTACATTCTTCAAATCTGAAATTTTTATGCTTTGATAAAAGCTCGATATTAGATTTTGAACCGGTGATAAAATTATCTAGACCAAAAACATTGGCGCCTAAATTTAAATATTTTTCTGCCACAGTTGAAGGCAAAAATCCGGCGGCACCAGCAATAAGCACGTTTTTGCCTTCAAGGGATTTTGGTAAAATTATTTTTTGCATGTCATGATCCTATAATTTTTTATACTGAATTATAGTCGAGGATAAGATTAAAAGAAAACCCCCCAATCATTTGTCCGACGTTAAGTATTTGAGCATAAATAAGCTGATTTACAATCGCGCCCATAGGAGAAAGTCATCTCAGCAATGACAACCACGCATAACCTGCCCTCCTAAGATTCCCATTTCGCAAAAGCAGTACTTAGAGATACAATTTTAATTGCAGCATTTTTTGCTTTAGTAACAGTGCTCGCTGTTGCTTTTAAATTGGTGAATAAATATTTTTCGATTACAAATTCCTTAAAGCGAGTTGGTGCCATGATGAGTTGCTCTAGCCCTGCTACTAGTTGAGTTTGATTTCCAGTAAACTTGCATTCGATGAGTTTTAATGTTTTTTCGCTTGAGATTTTAAGCACAAGATCATAAGGCCCAAGCTGTATGATGCGAAAGTCATAATCGGTTATATTTAATTCTTTGTAAATGGGATGACCTAATGGAGCATGAGTAAGAATTGAATTTAAAAAATTCTCAAACATAACTCCTGAAAAGTTTTTTATCTGAATCAGATCTGAATTTGTCGACTCGCACAAATCTTTGAAAATATTTAAATTTTGATTTTTGGAAATTAAATTTTTCTTTTTGTGCATTAATGAAAAATAAAACTGTAAGAAAAAGTCATTGATAAAAAGTTTCATTTTTTTTCTTTTTAATTTAATACGTTCATCAAAGTTTACTTCTTCTTTAATCAATTCATACTGCACAAGTTTTTCAATCGCCTCAGAGACGGTTGAGGCAGGTAGGCGCGATAATTTAACGATATCTTCCATGTATCTACCAGTTGGCCCGATAGTCGAAAATATTTTAAAAACAGTGGGTAGTCCTTTTCTATTAAATTCTAAATTTAGAATTTCTTCTGGTTCATTGAGAAATATACCTTCATTAGTGAAAAAGGCGGTATTAATTGCTTTGAGTAAGCTTTGATCAAAGTTTATTTGATTGATATAGTATGGAACTCCGCCAGTAATCATATAGAGGAAGGCAATTTCGGCATCACTCCATTTATGTGCGTAGTTTTTTTTAATTTCATAAGGTGTAAAAGGGCCAACCAAAATATCTGCTCGTGTTTTTAAACCTCTTAGAATTTTCTCCTCTCCTCCACTTGAATCTAAGAAAAACTTTTTTGAAGAGCCACATAAAATAATTTTGATATTTGTTTTTTGTTCAAGATCAGACCAGATCTCTTTTAAGGCACCAAGGAAACCAGAGTTAATTTTGGCAATCCATTGTATCTCATCAAAAAAAAGCCATGTTTTTTTTTGTACCGCAAAACTTAGAATTGTTTTAAAAACTACATTCCAATTTATTAAATTATCTTTTATTGAACTTAATTGTTGTTCTTTAGAAAAATCTTCCCAATTTTGAATAAACCTTTTTAAACATAATGCATGGTCTTCATCCTTAGAGCCCGAAAAATAAAAACAGTGCTTCATATGATCTTTTTGTATCTGTTTTAAAATAAAAGATTTCCCTGTTCTTCTACGTCCACGCAAATAAGTAAGACCTGCTCCTGCTTTACCAAGAAATTCTAAAGTTTCACTAATTTTAACTTTTCGGGGGAGAATATTTTGTTTATTTACATTGTTCATAAAGTCTATCTTATTTCGGATTTTATATTAAATCAATAACCCGAAATAGAGCACCAATGATTTGCCTGTAATCTAAAGCACTTAGAGCATTCTTTATTTCGGATTTAATTATCTCGAATATATCCGAAATGAAAAAGTAGAGAGAAGATAGGGATTAAACAGTAATTCAAGAATCTTTTGTATGTCATGATCCTATAATTTTTTATACTGAATTATAGTCGAGGATAAGATTAAAAGAAAACCCCCAATCATTTGTCCGGCGTTTAGAACTTGGTCATGAATGAGCCAATTGGCGAGCACTGCCCATAAGGGAAAAGTCATCTCAGCAATGGCGACGGCCCTAGCTGAAATTAATTTCACACCTTTGTAATATAAGTACATCGCTATGATGCCTGATAAAAGCACCATCACTGCAATTTTCCACAAAGATGCCAAGGGAACGAAAATTGGCACTCGCGCATAACCTAATATTCCCAACATTGCCAAAAAACCAAATAAATAGCGCCCGGCCATCAAATCTTTTTCGCCCAGACCCTCGCTGGCATTTTTTTTGGCAAAAACTAAAGCACTGCCCCAGCCTAAAACAGCGATGAGAGTATAAATATAACCGCGTCCTAATGTCCCGCCTTTAAAGAAAATTGAAATAGAAAAGGCAAAAAGTGGATCACTAAAACTTAAAATTAAAGAACCTAAAAACGCCACCAGCACCAAATATAAAAATCCAGTGCCCATTTTTTCTTTTAATAAAAGACTCGATAGAACAATGGCGACGATCGGCTGCAACTTTTGCAGTAAAATAACCACTGAAGGATTGATCAAAGTAAAGGCCCGAGTAAAGGCCAGCGTGGCAATGGCCGAACCTAAAACTCCCATCACGGAAAAACTAAAAACTTGAGAAAAACTTAAATGCCAAAAACGTCCCATGTTGGACCATAAATATGGCGCAAAAATAATAATTAAAAAAAGATGCTCAAAAAAAACAATTTCAAAAGCACTGACCCCGTTCATAAGAAGCGGATAACGAATGAGCGTATCGACGGCCCACAATAAACTAGCGATTAAAACAAAAATTAAACCTTTCATCTCATGGGTGTGTGCAAGGAAAACTCTTGCAACTTATTCATCGCCGCGATGGCGGTTAATTCTTTTTTCATTTTTTTTGATTCTTTACGCGTTTTTGTTGTATCCGGAACTGGCGGCGGCAATAATCCAAAATTAATATTGGAAGGACTCGGCGTTTCAATGGTCATAATATAATTTACTAACGCGCCAATGGCGGTTTCAACTGGCCAAGAAATGGCCTCTAGTCCTTGTAATTTGCGCCAAATTTGATGACCAACATATAATCCCATGGAAGCACTTTCAGTGTAACCTTCCACGCCGGTGATTTGTCCGGCAAAATAAATTTCCGGAAACTTTTTCGTCGATAAATCAGCGTTTAAAACTTTTTTTGCATTTAAAAAGGAATTTCTATGCACAGATCCTAAATGCAAAAATGCAGCATTCTCAAGACCTGGAATCATGCGAAAAATTCGCACTTGCTCTTTATAAGTTAAGCGCGTCTGAAATCCCACTAAGTTATAAGCTTCACCCAGCAAATTTTCGCGGCGAAGTTGCACCACTGCATAAGGACGATCCTCGCCCCAAACTTTTCCCGGAATTTCTAAACCGATAGGCTTCATGCAAGAAAATCGCGCCGTCTCCATGCCACGTTCGGCCATCACATCAATCGGTAAACAGCTTTCAAAATATTTATAACTTTCAAATTCTTTACTGGGAACTTTTTCTGCTTTTTGCATTTCCGAAATAAAAGCTTCATACTGCACTTTATTCATGGGCGCATTTAAATAATCGGCCTCTTCGCCTTCGACTGCTGGCCTATGGCGATCTTTATAATAAAGTTTTGAGTAATCTAAACTATCGCCATCCACAACTGGCGCGATGGCATCGTAAAAATAAAAATCTTCTGGTGCTAATTCTTCTTTAATCCATTTTTCGAGTGGAGAAGTGGTCAGTGGACCAGTCGCCACCACACACATATCTGCTTTAAATTCTTCTTTTAATAAAATGGGATTACTGGCCTCACGGCTCACGATTTCGACATTAGGATGTGAAGATAAAATTTTAGTAATTTCCGCCGAAAACTTTTCGCGATCAACCGCTAGAGCGTCTCCTGCTGGCACCGAAAATTCCCTGGCAACTTTTAAAACTAAGGAGCCCAAAGCTTCCATATCTTTTTTTAAAATACCGTGGGCCGAATTAGTATTTTCCGATTTTAAAGAATTGGTGCAAACTAATTCCGCAAAAGTGGATATTTTTTGCGCCGGATTTAATTTTAAAGTTTTACATTCAATGAGCACAACTTTAACTCCGCGCGAGGCCAAGAAAAAAGCGCAATCACTGCCGGCCAGGCCCGCACCAATCACTACAACTTTTGAATTTGCTAAATTAGAACTTTTCATACGATGCTTTGTGATCTACCCTAGAGCGAATATAACAGTCAACGTACATCACAAAATGACGACACTTTATTTACATCAAACTCACCACGCACTGGCCGATTTTAAGGCCATCTATGAATCACTGCAAAATGAAGCCTCTAAGCACCATGACGGGCTGCATCTTTTCCCCGAATCTTATCTTTGTGGCTACCCATTAAACGATCTGTGCTTAAATCGCAATTTTCTAGAAAAATATCTTAAGTTACAACATGAATTAGACAATTTTTTTGGCAAACAAAAACCCAACCAGGCCTCATTTTTAGTGGGCGGTTTAGATTATGTTTTAGCACCAGGAAATATTATTGAAAAAATCTATAATGTCATTTGGCACTTCCGCGCCGGAAAAAAAGGCGAAGTACTTTATCGCAAACGCTTACTGCCAAATTACGATATCTTTGATGAAAAAAAATATTTTACCAACGGCCATGAAACAAAAATTTGGGAATTTCAAGATTTAAAAATCGGTTTAACTATTTGTGAAGACATGTGGCCGGGTACTTTTCATAGTGAAGAACTTGATCCCATTTTAGATTTACAAAAAACCTGTTTAGAAAAAAAGATCGCACTGGATCTAGTTGTCAATCTAAGTGCCAGCCCATTTAATATTGGCAAAAAAGAAAAACGCTTGGCCCGCGCCAGTGAAATCTCAAAACTTTTAAATGCTCCTTTTGCCTATGTCAATCGCATCGGCGCTGAAGACGAAATTTTATTTGATGGCATGAGTTTTGTGATGAAAGGCAATGATACACTTTTAGAATGTAAAAGTTTTGCCGTTGATACTAAGTCCATTGATTTAGAAAAAGTTAAGGCCAAGTTGCCAAATGATATGGCCAAATCTCCCTCCGGAAACACTTGGGAGAATTTATTTAAAGCGCGCCTTCACACTAAAACTTTAACGCTTAAAAAATTAAATGCAGATGATTGCGCCGAAGTTTTTACTGCTTTAGGTTTTGGACTACAAGATTATGCTCAAAAAAATAAATTACAAAATTTTTCAGTCGCGCTCTCTGGCGGCATTGATTCAGCACTGGTTCTGGCACTGATAAAACTACACTTAAAACCCAATCAAACTGTTGAAGCAGTTTTTATGCCGGGCCATTTTTCCGCGACGCTGAGTTACGATTTATGTCTTGAGTTGACTAAAAATTTAGGTGTGCCACTCAAAGTGATGCCAATTAAATTTTTACACAACAATATTAAAATGCAGTACAAAGATGTTTTTGGTGAAGACTTAACTGAACTGGCCGATGAAAATATTCAAAGCCGTCTGCGTGGGGCGCTGATTTATACTCGCTCTAATGCTAAAAATACCATGGTGCTAAATACTTCCAATAAATCGGAAATTGCAGTGGGTTATTCCACGATGTATGGTGATGCCGTTGGCGCTCTCTCGCTACTTGGCGATTTATTTAAGGGTGAAGTATATGATCTATGCCACTACATCAATCAAAACTATAATAACGTGATTCCCAAAATTTTAATTGAACGAGCCCCTTCGGCCGAGCTGCGTGAGAATCAAAAAGATGAAGACAGTTTGTTGCCCTACCCTCAGCTCGACGCCCTCCTAGAAGGTATTTGCAGCGGCGAATTCTCCACTACTGAATTAGTCAAGTTAGGATTTAGTTCGATCGATGTAACAAAAATATACCGTTTATATGAAAACTCTGAGTATAAAAGAAGACAATTCTGTCCTATACTTAAACTCAAGTCCAAAAGTTTTGGATTTGGCCACCGGATTCCGATTAGTAAACATTCTCTCATTTAACCAAGGAGTGCTCATGACAACTAAACACATTTCTAAACTTTTCCAAAATTGGAAAGCAGTAAAATCAAACGTACAAAAGTTTGTTAATCCACAAATTTTAAAAGACGTACAAGGACAAGTACGATCTTATGTAAAAAGTGCTGAACAAACTGTGATGAAAGATTTTTCAAATTTAAAAAAATTTGTTGCCGAGAAAAAAGAAGTTAAAAATGTTTTAAAACAAGTTCACGCTGAATTAAATAAGGCGCAAAAATTTGTGGCGACTCAATCTAAAGAATTAAAAAACTTGCAATCAAAACTAGAAAAATTTGTGCCTAAGAAAAAAGTGGTTAAAGCTAAAGCTAAAGCAAAAGCAAAACCTAGAACAACTAAAAAAGCTACTCGTAAATCAAGATAAAAAAAGGGAGCTTTTTAAGCTCCCTTTTTTTTAGTTCTTAACTAATCTCTCTGGTTTAAACCCTAATCTTTTTACTTCAACTAAAAGCTCCGCATAAGTTTGCTCATTCATGGTCTCAGCACGAGCTAAAATCCATAAATACTTACGATCTGGACTGCCCACAATCACATGCTCGTATCCTTCATCTAAATTTAAGATCCAGTAGTCACCTTGGGTTAGCCACGGAAATAAATTGGAAAACCAATTAAAGAATCTAACTTTTAATTTTGCATTGGTGGATTTATCCACTATCCAAGCAAAACCCTTGGCGGTTTTTAAATTTCCGTTAGCAAAAGTACAGGTATTTAAAACCGAAACAGTGCCATTATCTTTTAGCTCATATTCAGCTTTTGATTTTACGCAGCCTTTTTGAAAGCTGTTGGGATACTTAGCAATTTCATGCCATGTTCCTTGATACTTTTGTAAGTCAACCGAAGATACTGTTTCTACAGGAACATGAGCACAGGCCAGGAAGGAAAAACTAAAAATAAATAAACAGGTTAATAATATTTTCATAAACACCTCTCTGGCGGCAAAGTATAATGAAACGTTTGAACAAGCAAGGGGCACAGCTTGGACAACATCTCATCAGGAATTAGAACTATTTTACTTCCTGATAATTGCGACCCAATAAAAGTTGCAGCAGCGGGCCGGTCATAAAAGTGGTGGCGAGCGCCATCATCACCATCATGGTAAATAAGGTGGGAGTGATGAGATGCAAATCTAGGCCGATATTAAGCACAATCAGCTCCACTAGCCCACGCGTGTTCATGAGAACGCCCAGCGCTGCAGACTCGCGCCAGCTGATACCAGTAAAACGTGCAGATAAAAAAGTTCCGCCGAATTTTCCCAGGGTCGCTAGACCTAAAATCACCGCAAAGGTCATCCACTCATCCATGGTGCTGACTAAACTAATTTGTGTACGCATTCCGGTATAAGCAAAAAATGCGGGTAAAAAAAGGACGCGAATTAAATCTTGTAAACGATTATTTAAATCCACGGCGGCCTTACTGTGATGAGGAATAATCGCGCCAAACATAAAGGCACCAAAGATAGCATGAATGCCGATATATTCTGTAGCGATGGCCGAAATTAAAATGCCTAAACAAAATAGGGCCAACGGGCCTTCGGCCACGCGCTCAAATTTTTCTAAACTATGCACGGCTTTTCGCATCAGAGGTTTTACAAAAACTAACATCGCAACAATAAAAAATGAAGTTAGAATCAAAGTGTAAAGAGCGCGCGATAACGTTTCCTGCGCGATACTTACCACTAAGGCCAGAAGACACCACGCTGTCACATCATCAATCGCGGCGCAAGTTAAAGCGATGGCACCTAATTTTGTTTTTTGTAAATTTTGATCCGTTAAAATTCGTGCTAAAACGGGAAACGCCGTCACGGACATGGAGACACCTAAAAATAAGGAGAAGCTGGTGAAACTGACATCGGCGGGGGCCAGCGTCGGAAAAATTTGAAGAGCAAGTAGAGAGCCTAATAAAAATGGAAACACGATACTAGCATGCGAAATGGCGAGCATAGCGTGACCACTTCTTCTAAAAACTTTTAGATCAAGCTCCAGACCGACTAAAAACATGTAAAGAATAATTCCAATTTGCGCGATGATTTCAAAAAAAGGCATAACCGTTGTTGGTAAAATAAAAGCTGTTACATCTGGAAAAAATCTTCCTAATAATGATGGCCCAATTATAATTCCACCAATCACTTCTCCAATGACTGCCGGTTGTCTAATTAAAGAAAAAACAAATCCCATCACGCGCGCGACGACAATCACTGCCGTTAAGGCGAGCAAAACTTGTACCACATTATTTAAATAGTGAGGCGCCGTGCTGTTGGTTAAAAAAAATGATCTAGGATAAAGACTCTTGCCGTAATTATTAATATAAAAAATAGTGTAAATCGAACTTAAGATGACCAGCAAATAAAAACCAACAATCTTAAGAATTTTTCCTTGTTTAATCATATTTAACTTAAGGCCCGAGTTTTAATTTTATCCATCAACCATTGCTCGAACTTTGGTAGTTCCATCACTTCTTGTTGTTGATGTCCGTAGCGTCTAAGCGTCACGGAATTGCCGTTGACTTCATTTTCTCCAATGATCAAAATATTGGGGATTTTTCTCATGGTATTTAAACGAATTTTCTTATTAAAGGATTCTTCACTGTTGTCTAATTCAATGCGTACAAATTGCGACCTTAAAAGATCGACAATTTTTTGTCCGTACTCGTTGAATTTTTCACTCACTGTAATCACTTTTACTTGAGTGGGCGCCAACCATGTTGGAAACGCGCCACCAAAATGTTCAATTAAAAACGCGGTGAAGCGCTCATGTGTTCCCGCTGGTGCACGGTGAATACAATAAGGCGTATGCTCCTGATTATCGGCACCGATATATGTCAAACCCAATCTTCCTGGAACAGCAAAATCTAATTGATTGGTTGAAGCCGTTTCTTCACGTCCAGTAACAGTTTTAAATTGAAAATCAATTTTAGGACCGTAAAATGCCGCTTCCCCTTTTTTCTCAATAAACGGTAATCCAGACTCCACCATCGCCTCACGAACTTTATTTTGTGAGTATTCCCACGCTGCCGGATTATCAACGTATTTGTCTTTGCCTTTCGGATCTTCTGGGTCCCAAGTCGATAGACGCATATAATAATTTTTAAGACCTAAAAGATCATAAAGTTTTTCGTGCATCTTCATTACTTTTAAAAACTCATCTTTAATTTGTTCTTCTGAAC
>Ga0163144_10023489_pt1 | contig 12158 bp, 15 predicted proteins | sample OliLak19BULKMAT1_FD_123175 | JGI IMG/M metagenome (GOLD analysis project Ga0163144, IMG submission 123175) | Freshwater microbial mat bacterial communities from Lake Vanda, McMurdo Dry Valleys, Antarctica - Oligotrophic Lake LV.19.BULKMAT1 | ecosystem: Environmental > Aquatic > Freshwater >...
ATGGCGGAGAGGAAGGGATTCGAACCCTCGATACCCGTAAAGGTATACGCCCTTAGCAGGGGCGCGCCTTCGACCACTCGGCCACCTCTCCAACGCGAAAGCAGGGGTTTATTGAAAGCCCCCGAGCTTCGCAAGGCCTTCGCGCGGTTGATATTCAAGCCGGGTCAGCGGCCGAGGGTTGCCGGCGTCTTTTCGGGAGGCCTGCAACCCGGCAAATCACCGGACCTGGAGGGCGGACCTGCACCCGCAACTGCGGTCCAGCCGCTCTTTCAGCCCGCCTGCCCGTCACCCTTGGCCGCCGATCCGGCCGGCCAGGCGCGCGTCGTCCTGCAGTCGGTTCATCACGACGCCAATGACCCTGCCACCATGGGTTTCGATGTCTTGCTGCAACGCGGCGACATCCGAGGCGGGCGTTTCGTCCGCCTTGACCACCAGCACGACGCCGTCCGCCTGCGCCGCGAAGGCGAGCCCCGCCCGGGTCCGCTCAAGGCAGGGCGCGTCGATGATCACCCAGTCCGCCGCCGCGCGCAGCGCCAACCACCAGTCGGGCGCCGTGCGCAGCTGAACCTTCAGGCCCGGGGCCAGGCGGTCGCTTCGAAACCTTGTCACGAGCAGGCGCTGGCCTTCAATCTGATGCGCGTTCAGAAGCTTGCCGTAGGACACATCGTTCTCATGCCCCGCCACGGCGTAGATCTGTTCTGCGCCGAGTGAGGCGTCCAGCGCGTGCCCGGGCCGCCCCGCCTCCTTGACGATGCCTTGCGCAAACGACGTGTACTGATAATTGCGCCGGATATCGAGATCGACAATCCAGGCTGTGCGCACCGCACGGCTGGCGGCCATCATAGCGAAGGACGCCGCAACGCTGCTTGTGCCTTCGCCCTTATGCGCAGCAATGAACAGAATAATCCGCCCCCCCTTGGCAGAGGGCATCTGCGCGGCCAGCCGCCAGAGGCTTGAAAGATCCTGCCTCAGATCACGCATTGCGGGCCATCCTCAATACGTCTGAATGGCCGCAACGACGGGAAGGCCGAGCGTCCGCTCCACCGATCCTGGCGTCGCAAATCCGCTACGGGTCACCGCGCGCATCAGGCCTGCCGCCAAAGCAGCAAGACTGGCGATGATCAAGGTAAGGAGGGTTACCGGGATTGTCAGGCTGGCGCCTTCCACGGGCGGTGTCGCAGGCTCCAGAACGCGGATGGCGCTGGCGCCGCGGCGTGTCATTTCGCTGCGCGCGCGGGCGTCCACTTCGCGCTCAGAAAACGCAACCGCCGCTTTTTCCGCGACCTGCCGGCTCCGCTCAAGTTCCTGCAGCGCCGGCTCCAGTTCGACCAGGCGGCGTTGGCGCCCTTCAAACGCCGCGATCTGTGATTTCAGCTCGGCCACCTGACCGCCCAGCGCCTGCACTTCAGACTGCAGCGTCGCAATCGAGGCTTCGACCTGCTGGTAGAGCGGATTTGGCCCGCGCCTCACTATCCCGACCGTGTTGCCGTGCGTGTCGAGAAACGCCTCCGCCTGCTCGATCCGCCTGTCGAGCTCCTCGATCACGCGCGAGCCGGCACGGTAGCGCGACAGCTTCTCCTGCCGCTCCAGCTGCAGCGCGAGCAGCGTCTGCTGGCTTGAATCCTCGACATAGAGATCCTGCTCCGGCGCAATGGAGTCAATCTGTACACGGTAATTCGCCAGCTGCGCTTCGGCCTGCCGCAGCCTCGACTGCGCCACCAGCAACTCGCCGCTTGCGGACTGGTACAGCCCCCGGAGCGTATCGCGTTCGGCAGCATGGTCCGTCAGGTTATTGGTTGCGAGGTAAGCCCGGATCGCCTGATCAGCTTCCGCCAGATCCTGTTCGAAACGCTCGCGCTGCTCGCGGAAATCATCGGTGCGAGTGTCGGTGTTGATGTCTGCGCGGTAGCCCAGATAGGCCTCGATCATCGCATTCAGCAACTCTGCAGACATCGCCGCATGGGCGTGCCGGAATTCTGCGGTGAGGACCGGGTTCATATCGGCAACCGTCACCGACAAGTCGCGCGTGATCGCGGCAATACCCAGCCCCTCGCATGCCTCCGGCTTGCATCCTCGCGCGATATCCGGATACGCCCTCGCCAGCGTCACCTTGGCCAGCACCTTCTGTGCCACAACCGGGCTGCGCAACAATTCCAGCTCAGCCGGCGCCGACACTTCTGCTGCTCCGTAGGCCAACGTATCCCCCGCCGATACCAGGATCCGGGACGTCGCGGTGAAACTCTGCGGCAGTGCAAAGGCGACCGCGAGGCCTGCCGCGCACAGCGGCGTGAACACCGCCAGCATCAGCCATTTGGCGCGCCACAGCTGCACGGCCATATCGAGCGCACCGAGACGTGGGCGCACACGCGCGGAACGTGCCACCGATCCTGTTGTGCGCTCGCCGGATTTCAGCATGCTTTATCCTGACCCGCATCGTCCCAGTGTCGAGCCTTCGCACGCCCGATTTGATATTTCCTTAATCATTCCTGACGATGAACAAAGGAACGCTGCGCGCCACATTTCCTGGGAGACATCCGCCGCCCCATGAGCGCCCGCCTCCTCATCGCCCCGTTGGCCGTGCTGCTATGCGCCTGCGCGTCCGACCCGCCCCTGGCAGCCTCCTCCGGTTTCCCGGAAGAAACCTGGTCCGGCGCCATCCTTGCTGACGCCCCCTATCTCCTGGCGCCGGGCGACACGCTTGAAGTCATCGTCCACACCGCCCCGGAACTGTCCCGCGAACTCGTCATCGCCCCGGACGGACGCATCTGGATGCCCCTCGCCGGCGGCGTGATGGCCATGGCCCTGACCCCGGACGAACTCGCCACCATCCTTCGCCACGCGCTTTCCAGCGAACTGATCGACCCGAACCTCGACATCGTCACCACCGGATTTGCCTCGCAGAAAGTCTTCGTCGGCGGCGAAGTCGCCTCTCCCGGCATGTTCGACCTGCCCGGCCAGATCGACCCCTTCCAGGCCATCGTGATGGCCGGCGGTCTCACCCGTGATGCACAGGCGAGCAACGTTCTCCTCATCCGCCGCCTGCCCGGCGGCGAGGTGCGCTCCGCCCTCATCGACGTAGGCGCGGGCCTCAGCGACCCCGGCAGCGCCGGCTGGCTGCCGCTGCGCCGTTTCGACGTGATCTACGTGCCCCGCAGCCGCATTGCCGAACAGAACCAGTTCGTCGCCCAATACATCCGCGACGCCCTGCCCCTGCCCTTCTCTCTGTTCTACGCGGTCAGCGGCGCCCACCGCTGAGCTTGCGGCGGGGTGACGTTCCCCCTATCTGGCGGCTTCAGCTTCTGGCAAAATGGTCTCATGAACCAATATTTCGAACCGATCCCTTATTCGCTCTGGCACGCCGACAAGGCCGCCTTCGCAGCCGCGCTTGGCCGATCGTTCCGGGAAACCGGCTTTGCCGTGATCACCGGCCACCCGGTCGCGCAGGCGGCCATCGACGACAACCTCGCCGCCACGAAGGCCTTCTTCGCGCTGCCGGCCGAGGCGAAGGAAAAATTCCACGACGCGCCCGGCGGCCGCCAGCGCGGCTACACGCCCTTCGGCACCGAGAACGCCAAAGGCCAGGCCCTAGCCGACCTGAAGGAGTTCTGGCACACGGGCCGTGCGCTGCCACCCGGCTCACCCTACCGCGACACGATGAAGGACACGCCCTCGGTCTTCGAAGTGGCGGACTTTGACCGCGCCACCCGTGCGCTATACGCCTCGCTTGATGCCTTCGGCGCCGAACTCCTGAAAGCCGTCGCCTTGCATCTCGAGCTGTCCGAGGATTTGTTCGACGACAAGGTCAACTTCGGCAATTCGATCCTCCGCCTGCTGCACTATCCGCCGCAGATGGACCCGCCGGCGGAAGGCTCCGTCCGCGCCGGCGCGCATGAAGACATCAACGTCATCACGCTGCTCCTCGGCGCCGAGGAAGCCGGCCTCGAAGTGAAGCACCGCTCCGGCCAATGGCTCGGCGTCAACCCGCCGCCCGGCGCGCTCGTCATCAATTGCGGCGACATGCTGCAGCGCTATACGGGCGGCGTCCTGCCCTCGACGACACACCGCGTCGTCAATCCGTCCCCGGAACGTTCACGCTTCCCGCGCTACTCGACGCCGTTCTTCCTCCACTTCAACCAGGACTTCCGCATCGAAGCCCTCCCAGGCTGCCTCGCCGAAGGCGGCAAAGCCGAACCCCCGATCACCGCGCAGGACTTCCTGATGGAACGTTTGCGGGATATCGGACTGGTGAAAGTCTGAAATACTTCAAAGCCCCTTCTCCCTTGGGAGAAGGGGTTGGGGATGAGGGGGAGTGACCTCAAGGCGAAACACTCCACCGACGGCGAAACACCCCTAGATCCCAAGCGCCTCCGTCACAATCGCCATCACATGATCCGCGCTCATGGCCGTCAGCGCATCAATCCGAAGCACGCGCCAACCTAACTCCTGAAGATACGTTTCCCGTTCGGCATCTCGCCTTTGTACGCCTTCGGATGAGTGCACACCGCCATCGATCTCGATCACCAGCATGGATTTCTGAATCGCAAAATCCGCGATGTAAGGCCCGATCGGGTGTTGCCGCCGGACCGGGTAGCCGAATGCCCTCAGTTTACGGAGCGCCTGCCAAGCAACATCTTTCGGTGCGTTTCCATCCTGGCGCAGCTTGCGGGCTCGGTGGATAATCGGGCGCTGGGTCGTGAGTGAATGTTAACGTCTCTTGCGAGGTTGGAAAGGTTGTTCCCCCTCACCCCAACCCCTCTCCCAAGGGAGAGGGGCTTTAAGGGCGCAACACTCTACCCCTCTACAAACCCCTGAAACTCCCCCACCGTCTCAAACAACAAGTCCGGCCCCGCCGCCTCCAGCGCCGGTTTCATGCCAAAGCCCCAGGCGACGGCTGCGGTCTTCATGCCGACATCCCGGGCCGCTTCGATGTCGCGGATTTCGTCGCCCACGGACAAGGCTCTCTCCGGCGCAACTTTCGTTTCGCGCAGCACATCGCGGAAGTGTTTTGCCTTGCCGAACAGGCCCGCCCCGCAACTCCACGACGCCACCTGCGCGCTGAACTCCGGCCCGAGGGCGCGGCGCACATTGCCCTCGGCGTTCGACGAGACGACCGCAATTTTCACGCCCCGCGCGGCGATCGCGCGCAAAACGTCCGGTACACCCTCAAACAGCGGGAACGCTTCGGCCTTCGCTGCACGCTTGCGCACATGCACGGCGATAAACGCCAGCTTCCAGCCGGGTATATTCAGTATACGCATCACCTCGCGCGGCGGCTTGTGACGCAGCACTTCCAGCTCGCCCTCATCCGGGCACCGGAATCCGAACCGGCGCGACAAGTCTGGCAGAATCGACCGGAACCAGCCCGCACTATTGGCCAGCGTGCCGTCAAAGTCGAACACCAGAAGATCAAAGTCGCGCGCGCTGCTCAAGCCAGCCTCAAATCAATCCGGCGAGCGGCGAGCTCGGGTCGGCGTACATCTTCTTCGGCATCCGCCCCGCCAGATACGCCTCACGCCCCGCGATCACCGCATGTTTCATCGCGCGCGCCATGCGCACCGGATCCTTGGCGGCGGCGATGGCGGTATTCATCAGTACACCATCACATCCAAGTTCCATCGCAATCGCGGCGTCCGACGCGGTGCCCACACCCGCATCCACGATTACCGGCACGCGCGCCGCTTCCACGATAAGGCGGATATTCACCGGGTTCATGATGCCGAGCCCCGATCCGATCAACGAACCGAGCGGCATGATCGCGCAGCAGCCGGTCTCCTCCAGCAGACGCGCGTAGACCGGATCATCCGAACAATACACCATCACTTCGAAGCCGTCCTTGATCAGCGCTTCCGCCGCCTTCAGCGTCTCCGGCATGTTGGGATACAGCGTCTTCTGGTCCGCCAGCACTTCCAGCTTCACGAGGTTCCACCCTCCCGCCTCGCGCGCCAGCCGCAGCGTGCGCACCGACTCGTCCGCCGTGTAGCAGCCGGCCGTATTCGGCAGATAGGTGAACTCGGTCGGCTTCACGAAGTCCGAGAGGATTTCCTGGCTCGTGTCGGAGAGGTTCACCCGGCGCAGCGCGACCGTGACGATCTCTGCCCCGGCCGCGCGCGCCGCGTCGGCGTTCTGCTGGTAGGAGGCATACTTGCCCGTGCCCACGATGAGGCGCGAGATGTACGCCTTTCCGGCGATGATCAGCGGGTCACTGGATTGCTTTTCGGTCATGCGGGCTGATCTGGCCGCCCCCGGCGCGGGCGTCAACACGCCATGCGAAAAACACCTCAATCCGATATGCAGGAGTCCAGAAGTCGCCCCACCCGTGTGGACAGTTTATGGATGGGTTTCACCCGCCTCCGACGAACTGCACGAGCTCGATCTGATCGCCCTCTGACAGCGCCGTCAGCGCATGCTCGGACTTCGGCACGATCTCCCGGTTGCGCTCCACGGCGATGCCGCGCGGGTCGCGCCCGGTTTCCACAGACAGCCGCTCCACCAGCATCGTCACCGTGGTTCCGGCTTCGATCTCGAGCGGTTCGCCGTTGAGGGTGATTTTCATGGCAGCCTGCTTTCTGTTGCCCTCTTGCAACACACGGCGTTCCAGCGCAAACGGAGCCCCATGTCGAAACCGGTATATGTCCTCGGCGGCCCAAATCTCAATCTGCTCGGCACGCGCGAGCCCGAGATTTACGGCCGGGATACCCTGGAAGATATTCACGCCCGGCTGCGGTCGCAGGCGCAAGGCGCTTTGCTCGTGCTGCGCCAGACCAACTCCGAAGGCGAACTGGTCACCTGGGTTCAGGAGGCCGGCCGCGAGGCCTCGGCCCTTATCCTCAATGCTGCTGCCTACACGCATACATCCATCGCCCTTCATGATGCCTTGAAATCCCTCAAGATTCCCGTCATTGAAGTCCATCTGTCCAATCCCGCGGCGCGCGAAGCCTTCCGGCACGTTAACTATGTTGCCCCTGTTGCAACGGCTACGATTGCCGGGCTAGGTGCCTACGGATACGAACTCGCGCTGGGGGCTGCCCTGCGGCTTTCCGGTCAGGGAGGAGCTGAAAAATTATGAGTGTTTCCAAGAACAAGCTGGATACAGGCCTGATCCGCGAACTCGCCGCCATCCTCCGGGAAGGCGACCTTGGCGAAATCGAGATCGAGCATGACGGCCTGAAGCTGCGCGTCTCGCGCCAGTCGACGCAGGTGTTTCACACGGCCGCCGCCGCCCCGGCCCAGGCTTATGCCCCGGCGCAAGCGGCGTTGCCTGCCCCTACGGGTCCCGGCGCCGCCCCGGCCGCCTCTGCCGCACCGGACAATGCCGTGAAGTCCCCGATGGTCGGCACGGTCTATCTCTCCGCCGATCCGCAGTCGAAGGCGTACGTCAACATCGGCGACAAGGTGAAGAAGGGCGACACACTGATGCTGGTCGAAGCCATGAAGACCTTCAACCCGGTCGAAGCCGACCGTGCCGGCACCGTGAAGGCCATCTACGTGCAGAACTCCCAGCCCGTCGAATACGGCGAACCCCTCGTCCTGATCGAGTAGTTCATGGCTGACCCCCGCCCGATCCACAAAGTCCTGATCGCCAATCGCGGCGAAATCGCGCTGCGCATTCACCGCGCGTGCAAGGAAATGGGATTGATGACGGTCGTCGTCCATTCCGAGGCCGACCGCGACGCGATGGCGGTTCGCCTGGCAGACGAAAGCGTCTGCATCGGACCGGCGCCGTCCTCGGAAAGCTATCTCAAGAAATCCCGCATTCTTGCCGCCGCTGAAATCACCGGCGCCGACGCGATCCATCCCGGCTATGGCTTCCTGTCGGAAAACGCCCAGTTCGCCGAGATGGTGGAAGCCCACGGCATCGCCTTTATCGGCCCGACGGCCGAACATATCCGCATCATGGGCGACAAGATCGCCGCCAAACGCGCAATGATCGAAGCTGGCGTACCTTGCGTGCCCGGCTCCGAAGGCGCACTCGAATCGATCTCCGAAGCCAAGAAGGCCGCCCGGAAAATCGGCTACCCGGTGCTCGTGAAAGCCTCCGCCGGCGGCGGCGGGCGCGGCATGAAGCTGGCGATGACCGAGGCCGATCTCGAAAATGCGGTGAAGACCGCCAAGACCGAATCGAAAGCCGCTTTCGGCGACGATGCGGTCTACCTCGAGAAATATCTGCAAGGTCCCCGCCATATCGAGATCCAGGTGATCGCCGATACGCACGGCAACGTCGCCCATCTCTGGGAACGCGACTGTTCGCTCCAGCGCCGCAACCAGAAAGTCTTCGAGGAAGCCCCCTCGCCCGCGCTCAACCAGATCCAGCGCGAAGAAATCGGCATGATCTGCGCCCGCGCGATGCAGAAGATCGGATATCGCGGCGCCGGCACGATCGAATTCCTTTACGAAGAGGGCAAGTTCTACTTCATCGAAATGAACACCCGCCTGCAGGTCGAACATCCGGTCACCGAAATGATCACCGGCATCGACCTTGTCCGCGAACAGATCCGCATCGCCGAAGGCAAGGCGCTCTCCTTTCGCCAAGAAGACGTGATGCTCGTCGGCCATGCCATCGAATGCCGCATCAATGCCGAGCATCCGGAAACCTTCGTGCCCTCGCCCGGCCTGATCACCGAGTTCCACGCCCCCGGCGGCCCGGATGTGCGCCTCGATAGCGCCGCCTATGCCGGCTACCGGATCCCGCCGCACTACGACTCGCTGATCGGCAAACTGATCGTGCATGGCCGGACCCGCCGGGAATGCCTGATGCGCCTCAAGCGCTCGCTGCAGGAAATGGTCGTCGGCGGCGTCTTCACGACGCTCGATCTGCACCGCCGCCTCGTCGACAATGACGACGTGGTCGCCGGCCACTACAACATCCACTGGCTCGAGAAATTCCTGGCGGATGCCAAGGCCGCCGAGGCGGAAGCGGCGAGCGAAGGTTAGCCTGCTGCGTTTACATCGCGCGCGGCGCAAACCATATCTCGCCCATGGCTGCGCGTTTCTCCCCTGAAGATCTGCTGATCTGCTATCGCCGGGGCGTGTTCCCGATGGCGGATTCCCGCGATGACCCCAGCCTCTTTCTCGTCGATCCGGAACGGCGCGGCCTCTTGCCACTCGACGCGTTTCACATCCCGAAACGCCTGAAGCGCCGCATCTGCCAGGACCCGTTCCGCGTCACGTTCGACAGGGCCTTTACCCGCGTCATTGAGGCCTGCGCCGAGTCCCAACCGGAGCGCCCGAACACCTGGATCAACTCCAGCATCGTCAACCTTTACAGCGCGCTCCACCGCGAAGGGCATGCGCATTCGGTCGAATGCTGGGACGGCGACAAGCTCGTCGGCGGGCTTTACGGCGTGGCGCTGGGCGGCGCGTTCTTCGGCGAGAGCATGTTCAACCGCGCCACCGACGCGTCAAAGATTGCGTTGGTTCACCTCGTGGCGCGCTTGATTGACCACGGCTTTGTGCTGCTGGATGCGCAATTCTACAACCCGCACCTCAGCCAGTTCGGCCTGATCGAAGTTACACGCGAAGACTTCCGCACACGGTTGAAACGCGCGCTAAAAGTGACGGCGAGCTTTCACCCGCCGCGCGATCAGTCGATCGGTTCGGGCTCGGGCGGCACGTCTTCGATCACCGGTGCGACATCTGTCTCCGACACACCCGCCGGAATATCATCCGTCAACGGCTCATCCCCGAGCGGCACGATCACACGGTCCGGAAGTTTCACAGGCGCCGGCGCCGTGCAGCGGATCACCCAGATGTCATAGACCGGATGCTCAAGCGCGCTGAGCCCTGGCGAGGACGCATACATCCAGCCTGAGAAGACGACCGGTGTTTCCGATTCTGCGAGCGCGGCGGCGGCCGCCTTATCGCCTGCAGAGGCCGCTTCAATCTGCTCTTCCGCCACCGGGCGCGTGGAGGAAATGCGCAGGAAAGCCGCGCTTTCCGGGACTTCTTCCGGCGGCGCCTGGAAACAGGTTTTCAGCTCGATGCTCAGCGATCCGTAAACGACAGGCTGTCCGACCTTGACGACAATATCGGTCGAGCGGCCTGTGATCTTGTCGAGCGCGCGCAGCGTCGCCCGGTCCTGCTTCGCATAGGTCGCCGCAGAAGCGAGACCAACGAGCGAGAGACCAACCGCCGCGAAAGCAGCTACACGAAGCAGCGATGTCATTATTCGACTCCCAGCGGGTCTTCGAGGTCTTCAGTCAGCGGATCATCCACGGACGTGTCTTCTTCTGACCCGCCACTGCCAGACGCGAATGAGGCGAACAGGGTCAGCAAGTCCACGCTGCCGCGCGTGTACTGGATTTCGCCAGTGCCATCCTGCGCGATATTCTCCATCCCGGCGCCCGGCTCCAGCGCAATGTATGCGCCGCCAAGCAATCCGTCCGTCGAGACGCGCGCGTCGGTATCATCCGGCAGCACCCATTTGGAATCGAGCGCCAGTGTCACAACCGCCTCAAACCGCTCCGGGTCGCCGTCAATGGCCTTCACGATGCCGGCTTTCACGCCGGCGATGCGCACGTCCGAGCCGCGCGAAAGACCCGACACGCTGTTGAAGCGCGCCGTCACATCATACTGGTTGCTGCCGGTAGAAGCCTCACCGCCGCGCGCCAGCGCGAACCAGAGGAATACGGCTGCGACGGCTACAACCACAGCGCCGATCAGGGTTTCAAAAGCCGATTCACGCATCCGGTTTCCAAGCCTCGTAGTCAGAGTCAGATTTCTGCCGATGGTCGCCCGCAGCCAGGCTGCCTTTGGGCTTGGTCGCATAGGGCGTGCCGGTCATGTTCGGCGTATGATCAATTTCCCATTCGCGACGGTCGAGTGGCATCTTGGTCGGCGGCGTGTCCAGCGTATGGTGCAGCCAGCCGTGCCAGTCCGCCGGCACCTTCGAAGGCTCGGCAAGGCCATTATACATCACATAACGCCGGCGGCGGCCCTCTGTCGAAGGCTTGCGCTCTTCATAATACCGATTGCCATACTCATCGGCACCGATCTCGTTCGAACGCCGCCCGATATCGAACGCCGCGCCGATCGTGTTGCCGTTCCACCAGGTGAAAATCTTCTCCAGCATGGGGGTGTTCCTGACCTCACTTGATGGCCGCAATATGGCCCTGCGGCGGCAGTTAATCCATCCACCGCCTGCAGGCAACTTGCCCCCTGAACAGGCGACGCCCGGGGTTGCGGCAGCCACTTGCGCAAGGCACCCTCTGCTGAACTGATTCGGTGCGGAACCCCATTGATGGCCATGAAATCCCTGAGCGACCTTCTTGAAGCGGCGGAAGCGGACGGCCTCCTGTCTGCAGAAATGCGCCTGCGCGACGTACTGCGCTCCGCCGGAAGGCCGCCCCAGCCGCCGAATGCGGCGGCGCTCCGGGATGTCCGCTCCGCCTGGTCGGCGGCCAACCTGCTGGGCGTCTCGCAACTCGCCACCGCCGAGATGCTGGAACGCCTGGGCGATGCGCCCCGCAACGCCGAACTCGCCGAAGCGCTCGCCGCCGGCCTGCCGCAGGACGTGCTGGAAGAAGCCCTGCGTCAACCCGGCGGCATCCTGAAGACCGCCGCCTCCCTGCGCGCCGCCGCTGTCAGCACGCCGTCCCCCCGGCCGGGCGTCTTCGAGGCGGGGCATATCGATGCCGGCCTCTCCGAAGGCCTCCTCGCGGCGCTGGAAGAAGGCGCCGAGATCCACCTGATGCGCGGCGCCTTGCCGGAGGCAGGCACCCGTTGCCGCGTTCTGGACGTGGCGCAGGCCATCGGGCCGGGCGGACTCGAAGCCGATTACCTCGCGGCTTCGGTTGATGCCGCGTCCCGCAGCCTGGGCGATGGCATGCTGGTCGTCGCGGGCCTTGGCGCGGCTGTCCTGTCGCTGGGGCTCGACTATGGCTCCGAAACCGGCGTGGCCGTGGGCGCAGCGCTGGCCGCCCTCGTCAAATCGGCGGCCACCGGCGCGGCTTTTCCGGCGGCGCAAGGCCGCCTTCTGGGCCTCGAAGGCCTGAAGGCTTCGGGCCGCCGCGCCTGCCAACTTGCCCTTCTGCCTCTGCGCGACATTGCCGGCACGCTGCCCGAATGCGAAAGCGAAGGCGCCTCGCCTGTGCGCACCGTTCTGGCTTACGGCGAGGATGCCCCCAGCCTCAGCCGGGCCGCCCGGCTTGGCCTTGCGCGGC
>Ga0163144_10023490_pt1 | contig 12158 bp, 11 predicted proteins | sample OliLak19BULKMAT1_FD_123175 | JGI IMG/M metagenome (GOLD analysis project Ga0163144, IMG submission 123175) | Freshwater microbial mat bacterial communities from Lake Vanda, McMurdo Dry Valleys, Antarctica - Oligotrophic Lake LV.19.BULKMAT1 | ecosystem: Environmental > Aquatic > Freshwater >...
CGACCAAGACTCAATTGAGTACAATGGCGCGACCGTGTACTACAACGGCCGCCCCACGCTCATTGCCAAGACCGCGCTGGCCCAGCGCGAGGCCTCCGGCATCATGATCTGGGCCCTCCCGCATGACGCCCCCGGCCCGGCCTCGCTCCTGAGCGCCATCTACGCGGCGGCCCACGCTGCCGCTGCTGGGCCATCAGCGGCGCGGCGGCCAGCACATTTTGGGTGGGGACGCGGAAGGTTTGATAGAACGAGAAGCGCGCCTGGGGCAGGCAGTAGTGCCGTTCGCGCGGCGGCGCGAGGTAGGCCAGCGCCGCGCCCGCACCGCCGCATCGCGGGCCTCATCCGCCAGCACCCAGCGCCGCCAGCCCCGGCCGTGGGGACCATAGCGCCGCCAGCGATTGTACAGCAACCCGCCGATCATATCCGGGTAGCGACGCACCAGCGTGCCGGCCGTGACCTCCTCGCCCAGCGCGTCGTCCAGACCCCCTCCAACCCGCGCGTATACTGGTGCTGCCCGCGGCGACCGCGCCCGCCTTGGAGTTCGCCTGTTGACCTGGTGCGCCGCCGCCACCGACCGGCAAAGCCCGTCCGGCCCGAACTTCGCGACGCCTTTGGCCGGCGCATCAGCTAACGGCGTAACTTAGCCCCTGACCGGTGCAAGCGGCGCTGCGTTCGCAGCGTGAAAAAGGTGAGCCCGAGGGCAGCCAGCCGGACCAGGTTATATCCCCGAGCGGCGACTGACGGTCTCAGGATTACTCCAGTCAAAGCTTGTAAATGCTGATATGCTGTCATCCGTCCGGTTGGCTAACCAAGCCCGTTCTTAAGTCGTTGCCATGGACCTGAAACATAAGGAGACTGCAATGTCGAAAACCAACTCCGCTAGTGCTGCCAAGACCACCGACGCCCAGTTCGCTGGGCTGCGGCGATTTAATGTGATCATGGGTTTCCTGCATCTGGTCCAGGGCATCTTCATGATCCTGGTCAGCAATGACAGAACCTACCCGATCTTTACCAACTACTTGAGCTTCAACCTCGCCACCCGCTCGCTGATTCCCAACACGCAACTGTTCTACGACCTGCGCTTTGGCCCGGCGGTGGCGCTCTTCCTGCTCATCTCAGCCGTGGCCCACTTCTACCTGGCCACCGTGGGCTATGCCAGCTACGTTCAGAATCTCAAGCGGGGCATGAACCCCATTCGCTTCTACGAATACGCTTTGAGTTCGTCCCTGATGATCGTGTTGATCGGCATGTTGGTGGGGCTGTGGGACCTCGGCGCGCTCATCCTGATCTTCGCGCTCAACGCCACCATGAACCTGTTTGGCATCATGATGGAGTATCACAACCAGCACACCGCGCGCACCGACTGGACGGCCTTCATCTACGGCAGCCTCGCCGGGGTCATTCCGTGGGTGGTCATCATGCTGTACTTCGTGGGCGCGGTCTCGTCCGGTGACGCCAAACCTCCGGCCTTTGTCTATACCATCGTGCCCACGCTGTTCGTCTTCTTCAACATCTTCGCCATTAACATGGTCTTGCAGTACAAGAAAGTCGGCCCCTGGAAGGACTATCTCTTCGGGGAACGCGTCTACATTATCCTGAGCCTGTCGGCCAAGACTGTGCTGGCCTGGCTGATCTTCACCGGGACGCTGGCCCCGGTCTAGGCCGCGCCCGCCACTAAAGGCTCAGCATCGAACCGACGACCCGTCCCCTCATCCTGGTCACCGGCGCCACCGGCTACATCGGCGGTCGCCTCGTTCCGCGCCTGCTAGAACTTGGCTATCGCGTCCGCTGCCTGGTGCGCGATCCGGCCCGCGTGCAAGGCCGCCTCTGGCACCGCGCCGTCGAGATTGTGGCCGGCGACGTGCTCCAGCCCGACAGCCTCACGCCGGCCTTGCAGGGCGTCCAGGCGGCCTATTACCTTGTCCACAGCCTGGAAAGCGGCCCCGGTTTCCACGAACGCGACCTGCGCGCCGCCGGCATTTTCGGCGCGGCCGCCCGCGCCGCCGGGGTCGAGCGCCTGATCTTCCTCGGAGCGCTGGCCGAAGACGCCCCTGGGCTGTCGGAGCACCTGCGTTCCCGCCAGCAGACTGGCGATGCCCTGCGCGCGGCCGGCGTCCCCGTCACCGAGTTTCGCGCCGGCGTCATTGTCGGCTCGGGCAGCCTTTCGTTTGAGATGATCCGCTACCTGACCGAGCGCGTGCCGGTCATGATCTGCCCGCGCTGGGTCTACACCCGCACCCAGCCCATCGGCGTGACCGAGGTGCTGGAGTACCTGGCGGCGGCGCTGGCCGTGCCCGCCAGCACCGGCCGCACGGTCGAGATCGGCGGCGCAGAAGTCGTCACCTACGGCGAAATGATGATGACCTATGCCGCCGTGCGCGGTCTGAAGCGCTGGATGGTGCCGGTACCGGTGCTCACCCCGCGCCTGTCGTCCTACTGGGTGAACATCGTCACGCCGATCCCGGCGGTCATTGCCCGCCCGCTGATTGAGGGGCTGCGCAATGAGAGCTTGGTGCACGATCTTAGTGCCCGCCAGTTGTTTCCCCACATCCAGCCCGTGGGCTATCGCGCGGCGGTGGAGTCAGCGCTCGCCCAACTGCAAGTCAGCCCGGCCGAGACGGCGTGGAGCGATGCGTTGAGCACCAGCCAGGGCATCGTGCCGCCATTGATCTTGACCAACGAAGAGGGCATGGTGCGCGAGCATCGCCAGCGCGTGGTGGCTGCTTCTCCGGCGGCGCTGTATGAAGTCTTTTCCGGCCTGGGCGGCCGGCGCGGCTGGTTTTACATGAACTGGGCCTGGGAAATTCGCGGCCTCCTAGATCGCGTGATTGGGGGCGTGGGCCTGCGCCGGGGGCGCCGCGATCCCGACCATTTGCGCGTGGGCGACGCGCTCGACTTCTGGCGGGTGGAAGCCGTGGAGCCCAACCGGCTGCTGCGTCTGCGGGCCGAGATGAAGGTGCCGGGGAATGCCTGGCTGCAATTCCAGGTGACCCCACGCGGCGCGGACCAGACGCTGCTGTCGCAGACGGCCTTCTTTGCCCCCAAGGGGTTGTTCGGCTGGCTCTATTGGTATGGGTTGTATCCACTGCACGGGCTGATCTTCAGCGGGTTGATTGACCAGATCGCTCGCCGCGCCTCGGCCCTAAAACCCAACCCGCCGGCCTAGCAGTCAGTCAGCCTGAAGCGGATGGATAAACGTGCTGCCTACGAACCCGGGCCTCTGGGGCAGTAAAACGCCAGGCGACCGCAGGCACTGCCGCCAGGGCGCGACCAGTCATGCCAACCTTATGAAAAGGCGCGTCTTGCGGCTAAAAACGCGACTTTTCATACCGAGGCGAATCTGTGCTCGGCAGTTTGATTTGGCTTTCCCAGGCTGGTATCATCCAAAAAAGGAGCGACGATGAAGACCTTGCAGAAAATGGGTGGCCTGGCCGCTTTGTACCTGGCAGCAGCCTACGTGGTGGGGATTGTGCTGTTTCTCTTCGTGTTGGACTACCCCAATATTGTTGATCCAGCCCAGAAGGTTACCTTACTCGTAAACCAACAGTTGGTCATCTACTCAACCAACCTGATGCTGTATGTGATTTTCGGCGTCGTCTTAATCGTGCTGGCGTTGGCGCTCTACGAGCGCTTGAAAGTCGGCGCTCCAGCCATGATGCAAATGGCAACCGCCCTTGGAATTATCTGGGCTGGCTCGCTGATTGCCAGCGGCATGGTCTCGAATGCGGGTATTGCCCCCGTCGTTGCGCTCTACGGCCAAGACCCGGCTCAAGCGGCGTTGAACTGGTCGGGAATTGAAGCCGTGGCGAGTGGACTAGGCAATGGGAATGGCGAAATATTAGGCGGCCTATTTACTCTGTTGGTCAGTTGGGCCGCTTTACGAACCGGCGGGCTTCCCAAATTTCTTAACTATCTTGGCCTGGTCGTTGGTTTGGTGGGCCTCCTCTCCATGCTTCCGGGTCTAATTGCCCTGGCAGGCCTGTTTGGGCTGAGTCAAATTCTGTGGTTCGTCTGGCTGGCGATTATCATGTTGCGCCGGAGTCCCAGCGCGGCCCTGTAAAAAAAGTGGCCGCACTGGCAGCCCAGCCGCGCTGTTTACGCCTTCGCGTCTTACAAGCTGGTGCGCCCACCTCATCTATAATCCCGCCGTGCCCCGCCGCCTGATCTTCGCCGCCGTTGCCGTCGTCGTCGCGCTGTGCCTGTGCCTGGCTGTGGCAGGCACCGCCTTATTCTTCTACCAGCGTACCCTGCCCCCGCGCCCGACCCCCGACATGGCCGTCGAGCTGACCGGCCACATGGTCATCGGCTTCGAGGTCGCCTCGTTCGTGCCGTGCGGAACCGGCGACGCCCCTGGCGACAGCCAGGGCTATTGGCTCAGCGCCGACCCCGGCGTGCAATTGTACGAGGCCTACCTCGCCGCCGTCGGCGAGGAGTACACGCCGGCCTACCTCCACGTGTTGGGGCGGCTGTCACCTCCCGGCGAGTACGGCCACCTGGGCGGCTACACGCGCGAACTGACCATCACCGAGATCATCGCGCTCAACGTGACCGGCGTCTGCTGAGGCGCGGCCTAGCGCCGAAGCCGCGCCTTAGCGCTAGGGCAGCCCTAACGCCGCCCTACCAGCGCCCCGATCCCCCGCCCCACCCACACCTCCTCGGCGAAGGTCTGATCGCTGGCCGAGGCCACAAAGAACGTCACGCCCTGCACCGTCGCCCGGCGCTGCAACTCCTGCCACAACTGCAAATACTGCTGCGCCTTCTGCGGCACCGGCGTCCCGGCCTTGTTGTTGCTGGCCTCGGTGATCCAGATCGGCTTGAAGCGGAAGCGCGCGACGAAGTCATCCAGCACGCCCAGCGCGTTCTTGAGTGGGTAGACCGCCGACCAGTAGAGGTGCACCCCCAGCCCGTCGGCCGCGTCCACCGCCCGGCGGCTGGCCTCTAAGAACTGGATGTGGTCCTGCTTCAGGTTTGACACCGTCGAGCCGGGCGACAGGCCGGGATAGATAAAGCGCACGCCCGGCAGCGCCTGGCGATACTTGCCCAGCAGGTCGAGCCACCAGGCCGCGAAGCTCGCGCCATCGCTCCAGCTTTTGCCCAGCCCCTCCTGAATGATGTTCGGCTCGTTGTGCAGCTCCACCACCACGTCGCGCCCGGCCAGCGCCCCCAGCGAGCGGCGCACATCCGGCAGCGTGTCGTTCACGAACTGATCCGGCCCGATGCTCCGGCCGCCGAAGTCGAGGAAGGCGCGCACGATCCAACTGGCGGTCGGGTGGTCGGCCGCCAGCCGCCGGATTTCGGCCTCGCCGTGGAACGACAGCACCTTAATGATGCCCGGCCGCAGCGCCGCAAACTCGGCGATCTCGGCGGCGGTGATGTTGGGGTCGGCGCTGGCGTGCAGGCCGATGCGGCAGTGGCCCAGCGGCTGCGGGTCGGCGTTGGTGGCGGCTGATGCGCTGGCGGTCGCGGCTGGGGTCGCGGCGGAAGCGGTGGTCGCCGGCGGCGGGGCGTTGGGGTCAAACGGCGGCTGCAACTGGCGGTCGTCCACGCGCACCGGCGTGTACTCGCCCTGCGCCGGGCCGGTGACAATCAACTTGACAGCGGCCGGCACGAAGCCCAACAGCTTGCCGTCGCGGCGCGGGTCGGCGCGCAAGTTCAGGCCGTACTGCCCAGCCACGGCCGCGTCGCCGGTGACCGTGGCTTGGGTCGTGAACACCCAACCCGGCGTGGTGTCGGGGATGGGCGGCGCGGGCGGCGGCGGCGGAGTGCCGGCCGGGAACGGGTCGGGCGGGGCGACCACCGGCAGCGGCCTGGCCAGGTCGAGCAAGTCCTCGGGCCGCGCCCAAATGGGCGTATAGGCCCCGCGCGCCGGCCCGGTGATCTGCACCTGTGCCGCTTCCTTAACGAGCCCGACCTTGGCGGCGTTGCTGTCGGCGGCGGCGCGCAGGTTGATGCCCAGCGCACCGATCACGCCCGCGCGGCCGGTCACTTTGACGTTGGTGGTCAGCGCCCAGCCCGGCACCATCCCGGACGGCGGCGTGGTCGGCGCAGGGGTCGCGGGCGCAGGCGTGGTCGGAACGGGCGTCGTTGGGGCGGGCGCGGGCGTCGGCAGACTCACCGGCCCTTGAAAGTCACCCTGGCGCACCCGCACCGGCCGGTACTCGCCCTGCTGCGGGCCGAGCAACGTCACGGTGCTGCCGCCGCGCACCAGCCCGATGTTGGGCGCGGTGCGCTGCGGCAGCGTGCGCAAATTGATGCCCACCTGCCCCACCACCGCCTGCGGGCCGCTAGGCGTCAAGTAGGTGGCGAAGCCCCAGCCATCCACCGTGGCCACGGTCGGCGCGGGCGGCGGGGCGGGGGTCGGCGGCGGCGCAGTGTCGGGCAGGCCCACGGCGGCGCGCGCCACCTTCACCGGCAGATACTGGCCGCGCAGGTCACCGCTGACGATCATGATGGTGCCGGCCGGCACCAGCGCCACCTTGGGGCCGTTGATGCTGGGGTCGGAGCGCAAATTGATGCCGCCGGCGTTGGCCTGGGCCAGCCCGTTGCCGAGCGTCAGCCCCGGCACGTAGGCCCAGCCGGCCACGTATGGCCCGGCCGGCGCCTGCCAATCGAGCAGCGGCAGGATGAACGGCGTGGGGTCGGTGATGTTCGACGGCCAGTTCAGATAGTTGGCATCGAGCTTCTTGAGCGTCAGGTGCAGGTGCGAGCCGAAGCTGTTGCCGGTGTTGTCGGCTAGGCCCAGCAACATGCCGGCCGTCACCGGCTGGCCCACGCTGACCATGCACTGCCGCAGGTGGGCGTAGGTGGTCTGATACTTCTCGATGTGGTCCACGCGCACGTGGATGCCGTAGTTGTGCCCGTTCGGGTCGGTGCGCACGCTGCTGACCGTGCCCGGCGCGACGGCAAACACGCGGCTGCCGTCCGGCGCCTGAATGTCCAGCCCCTCGTGCCCCGGCAGCCCAAACTGCGAGTAGTTCTGCGGGTTCGCGCCAAAATACTGGTTGATGGTCCGAAACTCGGTCGGCCAGGCCGTAAACTTAAAGTCGGTCATAGGTTCCTCGCTGGCGAATGGATGAACAGAGTGAGTCTAACCCTGGCGCGGGCGGAGGGCAAGGGGACTTTAGGTTTAGAGAAAAGCATTAGCCACGAATCGCTGCGCGCGAATTGCACGCAGGGGTTAGGGGTGAACGGAGGCTGCGCCAGGGTCGCGGCGAGGGGTGGGCGCGCTGTGTTAGCAGCCGGCGCGCCGCAAAGCGACAGATACGGTTGACGTTCTAGATATACAAGTCGCGGCGGTTGTAGGCCCAGTAGGCGGCGGCGACGAAGACGACGATGATGGCGGCCGAGAGCGCCAGGTAGCCGCCGTCGAGGTGGCCGGTGCGGAAGAGTTCCCCGGCGTCGAAGTACTTGAAGGGCGTGAAGTACTTGAGAAAATCCAGGTTCGCTTGCACACTGGCGATGATCGAGACGAAGTAGGTAACCAGGATGATGCCGACCGCGGTCGAGCTCGACAGCTTGTAGCGCGGCATGGCGCAGCCCAGCAGCAGCCCAACCGCCAGGAAGATCACGGCAATCAAGAACATGGCCTGCATCTCCAGCGCCAGGAAGTTATAGAAGGCCTGGTCGGGTTGGTACAACTGCACCGCCACCAGCGAGACCCCCCACGTAATCGCCACGAACGCCACGCAGTTGACCAGCGCCGCCAGGGCCTTGGCCGTGACCACGTGGCTGCGCGAGACCGGCAGCACCAGCGAAAACTCGACCGTCTTATCGCGCTCTTCCTTAGAGATGATGTCGCTGCCCCACATGGCCCCAGCGATGGCGCCCAGCAGCCCAAAGTAAATGAACATGAGGCCGTAGAACCCGCTGAGCGTGGTCAGGTTAAAGGCCCGCATATTCAGGGCGTCTAGCAAGGCGGGGGGCATGGCATCCAGAATCTTCAGCATGTCGGGGTCGCCGGCAAAGGCCGAGAACTTGGAGACCGCCAGCCCGATCAGCAGCACGACGATGACGCTCCAGATCAGCAGCGATTTGAGATTGGCCCTGAGTTCGCGCAGGAAGATGTTCATGCTGGCCGTCCTTAGGCAACCGCCGGGATGTCTCGGCGGAGATAAAGCCAATAGCTCAGCGCCAGCGCCGCCAGGCTGACGGCGACGTTGAGCGCCACCAGCGGCGTATCGTACGCGCTGTGCTGCACGATGTAAGCCGCGTCGAAGTGCTTAAAGGGCGTCACCAATTCCAGCGCCACCTGCCCAACCACGCCGCTGAAGGCGCTGAGCACATACGTGCCGAAGCCCAGGCCCAGGGCATAGGGGGTGACGCTGCGCACGCGCTTGACCAGCAGCGACCCGGCCAGCCCGACGCTCAAGAAGAAAACCTGGAAGAACGCGATGCTGGCCAGCAGCAGCACCAGCGTGCCGGGGGCGTAGTCGTGGTCACCGCGCCAAACAACAACGGCGGCGAAACTGATAACCCACACCACCAGGTTGGTGATGGTCAAACTGGTGAGCGCGGCCAGCAGCTTACTGGTGAGCACCTGGGCCCGGCTGACCGGCTTGCTCAGCAGGAAGTCGGCGGTCAGCTCGCTCTCCTCGATCGAGACCAGCCCAAAGCCATAGTTGCTGGCCTGGATCGCCAGGCAGAGCTGGACGAACAGGAAGAGGAAGCTGAAAAAGCCCAGCACGCTGGAGAGATCCACCTTGTCCAAATTGAAGGCGGCGCGCAGCTCCGGGGGGTAGCGGGCCAGCACTTCGTTCATCAGCGCGGCCTGATCCGCGAAGGCCGGGAAGAGGGAGAAGTAGAAGAACACCAGGGCGGCCACGGACAGCGACCAGATGATCACCGACCGGAGGCGGGTGCGCAATTCGTAGCGGTAGATGTTGGCGCTCATGGGCGGGGCCTATTCATAGTAGTGCATGAAAATTTCTTCGAGCGTCGGCTCTTCGATGGTCACGTCGGTGACGTGCTGGCGGCTGAGCACCTGCAGCACCGTGTTGACATCGCCCTTGAAGAAGAACTGCACGCTGCCGCCGTCGGCCTGCAGGTTGTTGACGCCGGGCAACTCGAAGGCGGCCGGGGTCAACCCGGCGGCGGTGACGCGCACCTTCTTGTAGTTGTTCTGCTGGAGCGTGCGGATGTCGGAGATTTCCACCAGACGGCCGGCGCGGATGATGCCCACCCGGCTGCACAGGCGCTGCACCTCGCCCAGGATGTGCGACGAGAAGAACACGGTCACGCCGCGGGCGTTTTCAGTGTGGATCAGCTCGAAGAACTTACGCTGGATGAGCGGGTCGAGGCCGCTGGTGGGCTCGTCGAGGAAGAGCAGCTTGGGGCTGTGCAGCAGGCCCTGGACGATGCCGACCTTTTTCTTGTTGCCGTACGACAGATCGCTGATCCGGCGATTCAGGTCCAGCTCCATAATGCCGGCTAGCTCCTGCAGGCGTTGGGTGTGGTCACCGGCGTAGAAACTGGCCGAGTACTTGAGCAGGTCAATGACCTTCATGCCTTCGTAGTAGTAGACTTCCGAAGGCAGGTAGCCGATGTCGCGGCGCAGGGCGGGGCCGTGGCTGACGACGTCTTGGCCCAACACCCGGGCGCCGCCGCTGGTGGGGTGGATCAGGGACAGCAGCAGCCGAATGGTGGTAGATTTGCCGGCGCCGTTCGGCCCGATGAAGCCGAAGATCTCCCCGGCCTCCACGCTGAACGAGACATCTTCGATGCCGCGCGCTTTGCCGTACCGTTTGGTGAGATTGGCAACTTCGATCACACTCATGGCATCACTCCGGGGTCTATGAGCGGCTGCAGGCACCCAGCCGCAGCGCAGTGTGGTGCGATTATATACCCCAGGCCTTGCGGACGCCGTGGCGGCTGGCCTAAACGGCCGCGCCCAAATGCCTTCCAAACCCGGCGACGCTTGAGTCCCCGCCTCTCGCGTTGCCTTTTTCCCTCAGGCCGCTATAATCGCCGCTCATGCCTACCTACTTCATCCTCATAGACGGCCTCCGGCCCGACGTGGTCACCGACCACTGCCCGAACCTCGCTGCCTTGTACGCGCGCGGCGCCTCCACCCTGGCGGCCCGCAGCGTCATGCCCAGCATCACGCTGCCCTGCCACACCTCCATCTTTCACAGCGTGCCGCCCCAGCGGCATGGGGTAACGGCCAACACCTTCACCCCCTTTGCGCGCCCGCTGCCGGGGCTAATAGACGTCGCCAAGGCGGCCGGCAAACGCTGCGGCTTCTTCTACAACTGGGAGCAGCTGCGCGACATCAACCAGCCCGGCAGCCTGTTCCGCAGCGTCTTCATAGACAACGTCGAGACCGAGAGCGGCGACGACGAGATGGCCGCCGTGACCGTGCCGCTCCTGGCCGCCGACCCGCTCGACTTTGCCTTCATCTACTATGGCACCACCGACACCACCGGCCACAACTTTGGCTGGCTCAGCCCCGAGTACCTGGCGCAGTGCACGCGGGTAGATAAGCTGGTGGCCCGCATCGTCGCGACCCTGCCGGCCGATGGGCACGTGCTGGTGCAGTCCGACCACGGCGGGCACGACCGCACCCACGGCACTGACCACGACGACGACATGCTCATCCCTTGGGGCCTGGCCGGGCCGCGCGTCAAGCCGGGCTTCAAGCTCACCCAGCCGGTCAGCCTGCTCGACACCGCCCCCACACTGGCGCACCTGATCGGCCTGACGCCCGACCCGCATTGGGAAGGCCGCGTCGTCAGCGAAGCCTTCATCTCATAGATGCTCACCCCGCTCTTCGCCCAGCCCAAGCCCGTCATCGCCATGATCCACCTCGCGGCGCTGCCCGGCACGCCCGCCAACACCCTGAGCGTGGCCGAGATCGTGGCGCTGGCGGTGCGCGAGGCCCGGCTGTACCGCGACGGCGGCGTAGACGGCCTGGGCCTCGAGAACATGCACGACCTGCCCTACCTGCGCGGCGGCGTCGGCCCGGAGATCGTGGCGGCCATGACGCTGTGCGGCCAGGCCGTCAAGGCCGAGAGCGGGCTGCCGGTCGGCGTTCAGGTGCTGGCCGGGGCCAACCTGGAGGCCCTGGCCGTGGCCCACGCCGCCGGGCTAGACTTCATCCGGGCGGAGGGCTACGTGTTCGCGCATGTGGCCGACGAGGGGCTGATCGAGTCGTCGGCCGCCAAGTTGCTGCGCTACCGCAAGCTGATCGGGGCTGAGCGCGTGCAGGTGTGGACCGATGTTAAGAAGAAGCACTCGGCCCACGCCATCACCGCCGACGTCAGCCTGGGGCTGACGGCCGAGGCGGCCGAGTTCATGCGGGCCGACGCCGTCATCATCACCGGCACCGTCACCGGCGACCCCTGCCGCCTCGAAGACGTGATCGAGGCCCGCGCCCACACCCACCTGCCCCTCGTGCTCGGCTCGGGCGTCACCACCGCCAACCTGCCGCGCTTCTACCCGGCCGCCGACGCCTTCATCGTCGGCACCCACTTTAAGGTAGATGGCCGCTGGGATGCCACGGTAGACCCGCGCCGCGTGGCCGGCTTCGTGGCCCAACTGGCCGCGCTGCGCTCCGGGTGAGCGCGTCCGGCCCGCGGCCGAGTAGTCCTTAACTCCTGTTGACCCGCTGTCTCACCCCCCGTATCATCAAAACGGAGTCGAATAAACCAAATACAAACCCGAACGCCGGGCAGATTTGATTGACACGCCCCAACAGCCACCCTACTATTTATCTAGGCCGCCCCACGAGACGGCCGTGTGATTTTCCGCCCCTGAGGAGGGTGCACCGGCTGACACGGGCCGACCAACATCTAACGCGCACAATCTGTATCCCGTTTCTACACGACGCGATGAACCGTGGGCCTAATTTGGTCGCTTGTCGGGCAAACCCGGCAGGGCCTACGGGGAGCGAATAGCGAAACCGGCTGCCTGGCCGGTTTTTTGTTCCCGACCCGCACCGCGCAACATCTAGCTTGAGGAGCGATAACCCATGAACACGAACGACGACCGCAACGACACCCCCACCACCGACAACACCGGCTTCATCTGGAGCGGGCGCTTGTCCGTCGCCGTCGGCTTCCTGCTGGCCCTGGCCCTGGCCGCCGCCAAGTTCGCCCCCCTGCTGGCCGGCCCGCTGGAATGGCAAGGCCGCTAAGCCGCACCACCTCACTCACTCGCCTACC
>Ga0163144_10023491_pt1 | contig 12158 bp, 8 predicted proteins | sample OliLak19BULKMAT1_FD_123175 | JGI IMG/M metagenome (GOLD analysis project Ga0163144, IMG submission 123175) | Freshwater microbial mat bacterial communities from Lake Vanda, McMurdo Dry Valleys, Antarctica - Oligotrophic Lake LV.19.BULKMAT1 | ecosystem: Environmental > Aquatic > Freshwater > Lake...
GGGCAACGTGACCAACTGCCACCTGGGCCTGATCATGCTCTCCCTGGTTGTGGTCGCGATCATGTTGGTGTTTCCCACCGCGTTCACGCTGATGGGCATGGGCGTCTTCTTCGCCTGGCTCGCCTACCGCAGCGTGGACCCGGAGCTGGCCGTCCGCCAGGTGCTCGACCTCATGGTCCAGCGCACCTACGGCGTGATGTCCAACGACGTGCTGATCGCGATCCCGCTCTTCGTTTTCATGGGCTACCTGGTCGAGCGCGCCGCGCTGATCGAGCGGTTGTTCAAGAGCCTGCACCTGGCGCTCGCCCGCGTGCCCGGCTCCCTCGCCGTGGCCACCATCCTCACCTGCGCGATCTTCGCCACCGCCACGGGCATCGTGGGCGCCGTGGTCACGCTGATGGGCCTGCTCGCGCTCCCGGCGATGCTGCGCGCGGGCTATAGCGTCCAGCTCTCCGCGGGCGCCATCACCGCCGGCGGCTGCCTGGGCATCCTGATCCCGCCCTCGGTGATGCTGATCGTCTACGGTGCCACTGCGGGCGTCTCGGTGGTGAAGCTCTACGCCGGGGCGTTCTTTCCCGGCCTCATGCTCGCCGGGCTCTACGTGCTCTACGTGGTGGTCCTGGCGAAGTGGAAGCCGCACCTCGCCCCGCCGCTGCAAGACTCCGAGCGCGCCGTCGCCCTGCCCCCGCTCAGCGCCGCGCTCAAGCCCCGCAGCCGTAATTCCATCCTGGGCCTGCTCAAGGGCTCGGGCAGCCTGCCCGCCGGGATGCCCGCGGCCAAGGTGATCTCGCAACTGTTCGTGGCGTTGTTGCCACTGCTGTTTGTGGGCGCCACCCTCGCCTGGTCGTGGAGCGTTACGACCAAGCCCGAGGCCCTCGTGGACACTGCGGGGATCTCGAGCGCGCTGCAGTCGGGCCAGGATGCTCCGTTGGCAGGCGAACTCGCCGAGCCCACCTTCGGATTGCAGGAGCCGCCGGCGGAAAGCACGGGCCTGGCCGAGCCGCCCAAGGAAGACACGGGCCTGGCCGAACCGCCCAAAGAAGGTGCCGTGTCGCCGATCCCCGCGCGGGGTGTCGATACGGCCAAGCCCACCGCGGGCGCGAAGCTCGCCGCCAAGGCTGCCACGCCGGTGGCCGCGCAGGACCGGCTGGAGACGCCCCGGTGGTACTGGATCTTTGCGGGCATCTGCGTTGCCCTCGCGCTGCTGGTTTCGGTGCTCATGACCTGGGAGCGCCTGGAAATCTTCAAGATGCTGCTCACGTCGTTCTTCCCGCTCGCCTTGCTGATCCTGGCGGTGCTCGGGTCGATCGTGATGGGACTCGCCACGCCCACGGAGGCGGCAGCCGTCGGCGCTTTCGGTGGTGCGCTGCTCGCGCTGGCCTACCGCTACATCGCGCACCAGCGCGCCGCCGGCTCCGGGCCGGCCCTGGCGATCACCATGCGCGACTTCGGCGGGATCCTCAAGGAGTCGTCATTCCTCACCGCCAAGACCACGGCGATGGTGTGCTGGCTCTTCGTGGGCTCGGCGATCTTCTCGGCGGCCTTCGCGCTGCTGGGCGGCCAGGAGATCATCGAGACGTGGGTCCTGTCGCTCGGGTTGACCACGCTGCAGTTCATGATCCTCGCCCAGTTCATCATCTTCATCCTGGGCTGGCCGCTGGAATGGACCGAGATCATCGTGATCTTCATGCCGATCTTCATCCCGCTGCTGGCCAAGTTCAACGTCGACCCGCTCTTCTTCGGGTTGCTGGTGGCGCTCAACCTGCAGACCGCGTTCCTGTCGCCGCCCGTCGCGATGGCCGCGTTCTACCTCAAGGGCGTCGCGCCGCCACATGTGACGCTCAACCAGATCTTCGCGGGGATGCTGCCTTTCATGGGCATCCAGGTCATTGCGCTGATCCTGCTCTACAACTTCCCGGCCATCGGGTTGTGGCTGCCGGAGGTTCTCTACAAGTGACGCGGTGAAGCAGAAGGTCCTCATCACCCGCAAGGTGTTCCCCGAAGTCGTCGAGGCGCTATCCCGGCATTTCGACGTGGTCACGAACGCGGACGACCGGCCGTGGAGCCCCGACGAGATCGCGGTCCGGCTCGAGGGCTGCTCGGCGGCGCTCTCCACGGTCATGTGCCGGTTCGACGCCTCCGTGCTTGCCGCTTCGCCCGGCCTCAAGGTCATCTCCAACATCGCCGTGGGCTACAACAACATCGACGTGGCGGAGGCGACGAAGCGGCGCATCTTCGTGACCAACACGCCTGGCGTGCTCGACGAGACCACTGCGGACCTCACCTGGGCGCTGATGATGGCCGCCGCGCGGCGCATCCCCGAGGGCGACGCCTTCGTGCGCCGGGGCGACTGGCAGGTGGCCTTCTCCATGTCCGCGTTCCTGGGCGCAGACCTGCACGGTGCCACGCTCGGCGTGATCGGCATGGGGCGCATCGGCCAGGCCATCGCCCGGCGCGCGCTCGGCTTCAACATGCGTGTGCTTTACCACAACCGCACGCGGCTCCCGGAAGGCGATGAACTGCGCCTGAAGGCCCGGCACGTGGAGCGTGACGAGTTGCTCTCGCTTTCGGACTTCGTGGTCGTGATGGTCCCGTACTCGCAGGCCACGCACCACCTCATCGGCGCCACCGAGCTGGCGAAGATGAAACCCACGGCGGTGTTCGTGAATACCGCGCGCGGCGGCGTGGTCGACGACAAAGCCCTGGTCGATGCGCTTCGGGAAGGAAAGATTGCCGCTGCGGGCATCGACGTGTTCGAAGGCGAGCCCAGGCTGCATCCAGGCTACCTCGCCCTGCCCAACGCGGTGCTGACGCCGCACATCGGCAGCGCATCGCGGGCGACCCGCCTGGCGATGTGCGCCATGGCGCAGGACAACCTCATGGCGGCGCTCGCAGGCCGGGTGCCGCCGAACCTCGTGAACAAGGAGCTGGCATGAGCATGAAAGTCGCATTCCTCGGGTTGGGCGTGATGGGATATCCCATGGCGGGCCACCTGAAGGCAAAGGGCCATGACGTCACGGTCTACAACCGCACGGCGGCCAAGGCCGAAGCGTGGGTCAAGCAGCACGGCGGGCAATGGGCGCCCACGCCCGCAGCCGCCGCGAAGGACTGCGATTTCGTGATGATGTGCGTGGGCAACGACCGCGACCTGCTCGAAGTAGCACTCGGCCAGGACGGTGCGCTCTCCGGCATGAAGAAGGGTGCGATCCTGGTGGACCACACCACGGCTTCCGCCGATGCAGCGCGCAAGCTCTTTGCCGCGGCGAAGGCGCTCGGCGTGGATGCGATCGATGGCCCGGTGTCCGGCGGCCAGGCGGGCGCGGAGAACGGCAAGCTCACCGTGATGTGCGGCGGCGACGCCGGCGCCTTCGAGCGCGCGAAGCCGGTGATGGACTCCTATGCCAAGGCGGTCACGCGGCTGGGTGATGCCGGGGCCGGGCAGTTGACGAAGATGGTGAACCAGATCTGCATCGCGGGCCTGGTGCAGGCGCTCTCGGAGGGCATCGCCTTTGCCGAGAAGGCCGGGCTGGATGCCAACCTCGTGCTCGACGTCATCTCCAAAGGCGCCGCCCAGTCGTGGCAGATGGACAATCGCGGCAAGACGATGGTCGAGCGCAAGTTCAACTTCGGCTTCGCGGTCGACTGGATGAGGAAGGACCTCGGCATCTGTCTCGAGGAGGCGAAGAGGAATGGGGCGAAACTTCCGGTGACCCAACTGGTCGACCAGTTCTACGCCGAGGTGCAGAAGGCCGGGGGCACGCGCTTCGATACGTCTTCCCTGATCACGCGGCTCTAGCGCAAGGAGAAAACGCCATGGACTTGAAGCTCTACTACGCCCCGGGCGCCTGCTCGCTCGCCCCGCACATCGTCCTGGAGGAGCTGGGCTTTCCCTACGCCACGGAGCGGCTGAACCTGGCCGAGGGCGACCAGCGGAAGTCCGAGTACCTCAAGCTGAATCCGCACGGACGTGTGCCCACGCTGGTGGTCGACGGCAAGCCGCTCACCGAGAACGTCGCCATCCTCACCTGGCTTGGCGGGGGGTTCCCGGACAAGGGCCTGTGGCCGAAGGAAACGTGGTCGCAGGCGATGCTGCTCTCCGCGCTCGCGTGGAACGCCGACACGCTGCACCCGGCTTTCGCGCACCTTTTTCGCCCGGAACGGTTCGCGGAGGATTCGAAGTCCCACGAGGCCGTGAAGGAGACGGCGAAAAAGCGCGTCTGGGAATACCTGCAGCAAGTTGACGGCTGGCTCGGCAAGACGCCCAAGTGGATGATGGGCAGCCAGTTCACCGTGGGCGACCCGTACCTGTTCGTGTTCTATCGCTGGGGCAACCGCAACAAATTTCCCGTGAAGGACCTCAAGGCCTATTCGGCCCATGCCGAGCGCGTGATGTCGCGCAAGTCCGTTGCCAAGGTGATGGCCGACGAGGGCATTACGCTCGACTAGAAGTGGGGTACGTCCCTACTTTTTCCCGTAGTGCTCCCGCAGCAGGTCGCGGCCGAAGTCGCCGTCGAAATCGCGCCAGACGGTGTGCACGTGATTGCCGCCGTCCTGCGAGGAGTCGTACTCCACCAGGAAGCGCGCGCCCTGGATGCGGTAGTAGTGAGGCTTGCCCGGTTCCGTGGGACCCGCCCAGGCGAAGAGCACCGTGCCGAAGTCACCTTCCTCCGAGCGAACGAGTCGTCGGTCGCGCAGGCCGGGCTCCAGCGTCCCTGCGTAGATGGTGAGCAGCCGGCGCAGCTGCGCACGCTGCGCCTGCGTCATCTCGGAGGCTCGCAGGCCGCGGCCGTCGATCGGCGACACCGTGGCCGAGGCCCGCGTGACGATCTCGCCGTAGCTGCGCGCGTCGATCACCGCCTTCGCGCGTTGCCCCGCATCGAGCATCCCGAGCAGCTTGCGTGCTTCGTCCTCCTCCGCGGCCAGCGCCCGCAACCCCGCCTTCGGGCCCGAGGCGACCCGCGCGGGATTGGCGCCGAAAAAGGTCGGCGAGGCGGCGATGTGGTTGCCGACGATGGTGAAGCTGAGCGAGACATGGTGACCTTCGAAGCGCCAGCCCCAGGGCTTCACGGGATCGGGGTCGCCGAAGAGCACAAGCGAATACTTCTCCGGGTCGCGCAGGAACGAGAGCGCGAACTCGATCGCCTTCAGCACGCGCTCGAGCTCGATGATGTCGCGTACGCGCTGGTGGCCGGCCTGCGAAAGCGCCACCTGCAGCATCGCGTGCAGCGCTTCGCGCTCGACCGGCGTGAGTTGCGCGAGTGAAACACCGGGGCGTGAGCGGGGCGTGTAGTGCCAGTCGGTGCGCGCCGCGTCGTCGAAGGGCAGGACGAGCTGCGCACGGCGCGCCGAGTCGAGGCGGGCGGTGAATTCCGCGGCGGAAGCGCGCAGCCGCGCGGCGGTGGCCGGCAGCTCGTGCGCGAGCGCGGGCAGGCACAGGACGACGAACATCAGCACGGCAGGGACACGGGCCATGGATGCGATCATAGCGCCATGCTTGTCATCGACCACCTCATCGTCGCCGCGCGCACCCTGGACGAGGGAGCGGCCTGGGTGCGCGAACGCCTGGGCGTCGATCCCGTGCCTGGCGGGAAGCACGCCCTCATGGGCACGCACAATCGGCTACTCGCGCTCGGCGCGGGACGGTACCTCGAAGTGATCGCGATCGACCCCGAGGCACCGCTGCCCGGCCGCCCGCGGTGGTTTTCGCTCGATGCCCCGGCGATGCGCGAGCGCCTTGCACACGGTCCGGCGCTGGTGCACTGGGTCGCGCGCACGGCCGACCTCGATGCCGCCGTCGCCAGGCTGCCCTACGATGCCGGCGCGATCATCGAGCTTGCGCGCGGCCCGTATCGCTGGCGCATCACGGTGCCCGGGGAAGGAGCGCTCGCCGCTGCAGGCGCCCTGCCGACGCTGATCGAGTGGAGCGGCCCGGCCCATCCTGCCAACGACCTCCCGGACAGTGGCTGCGTTCTCGAACGCCTCCTGCTCCCCGACTTGCCGGATTTGCTCGCGATTGGCCTCGATCCCGCGGAACCCGTGTGGGTGCACGATGCCCAATCAGGATTGGTGGCGCATGTGGGAACGCCGGAAGGACTCCGCGCGGTCCCGTAGCGCTTCGCCCCGGGGATCCCCATGACCAGCCGTTTCCTCACGTTCACCACGTTTGCCCTCCTCACCGCCACCACCGTCCTGGCCCAATCGCCACCCACGCGAACTGTCGATGGCATCCTCACCGATTCGGAGGGTTACACCCTCTACACCTACGACGGCGATGCCGGGGGACGCAGCACCTGCACGGGGGAATGCGCGGCAAGATGGCGCCCGCTCGCGGCCCCGCCGGAAGCCAAGCCCTGGGCGGAGTACTCGGTCGTGGCCCGCGCCGACGGCGTGCGCCAATGGGCCTTCAAGGGCAAGCCACTCTACCGCTGGTCGCGCGATGCTGCGCCCGGCGACCGGCTGGGCGACGGCCTGGAAAACGCCTGGAGGGCTGCAAAACCCTGACACCGTTGCCGCTGCAATCATCGGGCCGAGCGCCTGGGCTCGCTTTTCCTGCGCTCGCCGCTGCCGCCTTCACGCGGCTGGCCCCAGGGCGTGAAAGCCGGGTTCGGCGTGATCCTCGCCGCGACGCCCCGCCGGGAAACCGCCGCCGCCGCTTAAAATGGGCGGGTGCAGCCGCCTTCCCCCGAAGTCCCCCGCGATACCCTCGCCGCCGACCACCCGAAGATCGCCGCCCTCGCAGCGTCCGTCGCGAGTCGCGTCGCTTCCGGCCGCCCGGCGGGGCGAGAGCGCGCGCTGCTCGAAGCCCTGGTCGATCGGTCCCGCCAGCGCCACGCCCAGCGCCTCGCGTCCCTTCCGCGCCCGGCATTTCCCGACGACCTGCCGATTGCGCAGAAGCGCGACGACATCGCAGCCCTCATCGCGGCCCATCCCATTACCATCGTCTGCGGCGAGACCGGATCGGGCAAGACCACGCAGCTGCCGAAGATCTGCCTCGCCCTCGGGCGGGGGGCCGCGGGGCTGATCGGCTGCACGCAGCCTCGCCGCATCGCGGCTCGCGCCCTCTCCAAACGCCTGGCCTTCGAGCTTCCCGGGACCCCGAAGGGGTTCGTCGGCCACAAGATCCGCTTCCAGGACGAGACGCGCCCGGACTCCGTGGTCAAGGTGATGACCGATGGCATCCTCCTCGCCGAGATCCATTCGGACCGGGAATTGCGCGCCTACGACACGATCATCGTCGACGAGGCGCACGAACGCAGCCTCAACATCGACTTCCTGCTGGGCTACCTGAAGCGCCTGTCGAAGCTGCGCCCGGACCTGAAGATGGTCATCACCTCCGCCACCATCGACACGCAGCGCTTCTCGGCATTCTTCGACGGCGCCCCGGTGATCGAGGTCTCGGGCCGCACCTATCCGGTGGAGGTCCGCTACCGGCCGGAATTCTTTTCCGCCGCTGACGAGGATGACGAGCCCGTGGACCTGAACGAGGCGATCGTGAAGGCGGTGGACGAGATCGAGGCCGGCAGCCGCAGCGGCGACGTGCTGGTGTTTCTTCCCGGGGAGCGCGAGATCCGCGAAGCCGCCGAGCAACTGAGGAAGACCGGCCCCAAGGGCGTGGAGATCCTGCCGCTTTTCTCGCGCCTGTCGGCCGAAGAGCAGGACCGCGTGTTCGAGCTCTCCGGGCGCAGGCGCATCGTGCTGTCCACGAACGTGGCGGAAACCTCGCTCACCGTGCCCGGCATCCACTACGTGATCGACTCGGGCCTGGCGCGCGTGAAGCGCTACTCGCCGCGGCAGAAGATCGACCAGTTGCGGATCGAGCCCATCGCGCAGGCCGCCGCCCGCCAGAGGGCCGGCCGCTGCGGCCGGGTGGCCAAGGGCATCGCGATCCGCCTCTACGCCCAAGACGATTTCGAGGCGCGCCCGGCCTTCACGACGCCGGAGATCCTGCGCACGTCGCTCGCTGGCGTGATCCTGCGCATGGCCTCGCTCGAGCTGGGACCGATCGAGGAGTTCCCCTTCGTCGAGCCACCCACGCCGCGGCAGATAGAGGATGGCTACCGGGCGCTCTTCGAGCTCGGAGCCCTCGACGAACGGCGGGCTCTGACCCCGCTGGGGGTCGAGCTGGCGCGCCTGCCCGTGGATCCCCGCATCGGCCGGATGCTGCTCGCCGCGCGGGAGTTCAACTGCCTGGCCGAGATGCTGATCATCGCTTCGGCGCTCTCCATCCAGGATCCGCGCGATCGCCCGCAGGCCCTGCGCGACACCGCCGACCGGGCACACGAGGAGTTCCGCGACGACGCCTCCGACTTCGTGCAGCTGATGAACCTCTGGCGTTTCTTTGACGAGGCCTTCATCCACAAGAAGTCCACCCGCAAGCTCTACGACACCTGCCGCGAGCACTTCCTCTCCTACGTGCGCATGCGCGAATGGCGGGACCTCGCCGGGCAACTGCGCGAGATGGCCTCCGAGCTCCGGATCCGCGAGAACCCGACGCCGGCCACCTACGAGCAGGTGCACCGGGCGCTCCTCACCGGGCTCGTCACCACCGTGGGATTCAAGGCGCAGGAGGGCGACCATTACCACGCCCCGCGCACCCTGCAGTTCGCGATCTGGCCGGGCTCGGGACTCAAGCGCAACCGCCCGCGCTGGGTGATGGCCGGCGAGCTGCAGGAAACGACCCGCATCTATGCGCGCAATGTCGCGAAGATCGAGCCGGAATGGATCGAGCGCGCCGCCGCGCACCTGGTGGCCAAGGCGTACACGGAGCCGCACTGGGACGCCGAGCGTGGCGAAGTGATGGCCTACGAATCGGTGACGCTCTACGGCTTGACCCTCGTTGCGCGCCGCAAGGTTTCCTATGGGCGCATGGACGGCGTGGCTGCCCGGCGCATCTTCATCGAAGGCGCGCTCGTGGCCGGCGAGTTCCCGTCGGTCTTCCCGTTCCAGGCGGCCAATCGCGCGTTAGTCGGTGCCGTGGAGGAGCTTGAGCATCGCGCCCGGCGTCCCGACGTGCTGGTGGACGAGCGCGCGCTTTTCGACTGGTTCGATGCCCGCCTGCCCGAAGGCGTGCACGACAAGCAGACGTTCGACGACTGGTACCGGCAGGCCGTGAAGGAAGAGGCGAAGTTGCTCCACCTCGCGCGCGCGGACCTGATGCGCCACGGTGCGGAGTCCGTCACGGAGGAACTGTTTCCCCGGCAGCTCCAGGTGGGCGGGGCGGTCGTGCCGCTCGCCTACCGGTTCGACCCCGGCCATGCGCTGGACGGCGTCACCGCGAACGTGCCGCTCGCCCTGCTGAACCAGGTGGACGAGGCGACGCTCGACTGGCTGGTGCCCGGCATGGTGCGCGACAAGGTGGCATGGACCATGAAGGCATTGCCCAAGCGCGTGCGCGGGGCGCTGGTCCCCGTGCCGGAGCACGTGACGAAGTTCCTGGAGGCAGAGCCTGCGGGGACCCGGTTGGTGCGCGATGCCGTGCTGGCCTACGCGTCGCGCGCGGTGGGCGAGAGGCTGGACGCCGATATCTGGTCAAAGGACGAGCCGCCCGCGCACTTGCGCATGAACCTGCGCGTGGTGGACGATGCGAAGCGTGAGCTGGCGATGGGACGGGACCTCGGGGAACTGCGCAAGCAGTTGGGGGAAGCGGCCAGCCTCACGCTCGCGCAGAGCAAGCCGGGGCTGGAACGCGAAGGCATCAAGGCCTGGGATTTCGGCGACCTCCCGGCGCAGGTGGCATTCCGCCGCGGCAACCAGGCGCTCACCGGGTACCCGGCATTGGCTGACGAGGAGGCGACGGTGGCCATCCGCCTCTTCGATACACCGGAGAAGGCGGCGGCTTCGCATCGGGAAGGCGTGAAGCGGCTGCTGGGTTTCGAGCTGCGCGAGCAGTTGAAGCAACTCGATCGTGCGATGCCGGGGTTCACTCAACTGGCGCTCAAGTTCCAGGCCTCCGTGGCGGCCGACCGGCTGCGAGCCGATCTCATGGCGGCCATCGTCGACCGCGCGTTCATCGGCGAGGACGAGGCTCCCCGCACGCCCAAGGCTTTCGAGGAACAGAAGAAGCGCGCGCGCACGCGATTGCCGGCGGTCTCGCAAGGCTTGCTGCGTCACGCGGCGGCGATCGCGGAGGCGAACCAGGCGGCCCTGCAGGCGATCGCGCAATCGGGTGCGCTCGGCCGCGTCGCAATCGACGTCAAGGCCCAGCGCGAACGCATGGTGTACCCCGGTTTCCTCGCGCGCACGCCCTGGGAGCGGCTGGAGCACTTGCCGCGATACCTCAAGGGCTACGCGCTGCGCCTGTCCAAGTATCGCGCCAACGCCGAGCGCGACGCGAAGCACAATGGCACGGTCGCCGGGCTGTGGAACCAGTACGAGGCGCGCGCGGCGGCCGATCGCGAAGCCGGCCGCAACGATCCGCGCCTGGAGGACTTCCGCTGGCAGGTCGAGGAGCTGCGGATATCGCTTTTCGCGCAGGAGTTGAAGACGCCATTCCCGGTTTCCGCCAAGCGGTTGCAGAAGTTCTGGGATGAGCATCTTCGCTAGGGCGAGGAAATCAGGCGCCACCGCTGAACACAGATTTGCCTTTCCCTGCTCATGCGACAATTTTCCCATGAATGAATTCACCGCCCCCCGCATCGCCGAGCGCATGCGGCACATCGCCGCCTTCGAGGTGATGGAGATCCAGACGCTCGCCCGCGCCCTTGAGGCCCAGGGACGCGACGTGATCCACCTGGAAATCGGCGAGCCGGACTTCCGCACGCCCGCACCCGTCATCGAAGCGGCGAAGCGCGCGCTCGACGAGCGGCCGCAAAGCTACACGCGCGCCATCGGCTACCACCCGCTGCGCGAGGCGATCGCGCATTTCTACCAGGAGCGCTACGGCGTCACCGTGCCGGTCGAACGCATCGCGGTGACGGCGGGCTCCAGCGCCGCGCTGCTGCTGGCCTTCGGCGTGCTGCTCGACGCGGGCGACGAGGTGCTGCTCGCCGACCCGGGCTATCCCTGCAACCGCCACTTCATGCGCGCGCTCGGAGGCATTCCGCGCTCCATTCCCGTGGGGCCGGACACGCGCTTCCAGCTCACCGAACCGGCGGCACGGGCGAACTGGACTGATCGCACGCGGGCCGTGATGGTCGCAACCCCGTCCAACCCCACCGGCACGTTGCTTTCGCCTCCCGAGGTCGAGGCGTTGGCGAAGCTCGCCCGCGAGAAGGGCGGCACGCTCCTCGTCGACGAGATCTACCACGGGCTCACCTACGGGCTGGAGGCGCGCACGGCGTTGGAGGCCGGCGACGACCTCTTCGTGGTCAACAGCTTCTCCAAGTACTTCCAGATGACGGGCTGGCGCCTGGGCTGGATGGTGGTGCCGCAGGCGTACGCGCGCGAGGTGGAGAAGCTTGCGCAGAACCTGTTCATCTCGCCTTCGACGGTGGCGCAGTACGCGGCGCTCGCGTGTTTTGCGCCCGAAACCATCGCCATCCTGGAGGCGCGGCGCGCGAAGCTCGACCAGCGCCGCCGCTACCTGGTGCCGGCGCTGGAGAAGCTGGGCTTGCGCGTGCCCGTGGTGCCGGAGGGCGCGTTCTACGTGTGGGCCGACTGCTCGGCGCTCACCGGGGACAGCTTTGCCTTCGCGCGCGAGGTGCTGCAACGCGCGGGCGTGGCCATCACGCCGGGCCGCGACTTCGGTGCCCACCAGCCGGAGCGCTACATCCGCATCGCCTACACTCAGCCCATCGAGCGCCTCATGGAAGCGGTGGCGCGCATCGGAGCCCTCGCGCCATAGTTCTCGACGCCGTTCTCGCCTGCCGGCACTTCAAGCCGTCATCCGACATGCACCTGTCCACTTCACCTTGACCTTGCCGGCGGCGAGGCCAAGAATGGGACGGACTCCGCGAGTGGATCATTTCCATGATCCACGGATCGGCAATCCTTACCGAAAGGCATACCCATGGCCAAGCCCAAGGACGGGGTGAAGGCGCGCGCCGGCGCCTCCCGGAGCTCGGGCGTCACCCTGCGCAAGCAGGCGGCCGAAGTGCTGCTCAAGGCCGGGGCGCTGCAGAAGGCGATCTTCGACAGCGCGAACTTCTCGAGCATCGCAACCGACGCCAAGGGCGTGATCCAGATCTTCAACGTCGGCGCCGAGCGCATGCTTGGCTATA
>Ga0163144_10023492_pt1 | contig 12158 bp, 6 predicted proteins | sample OliLak19BULKMAT1_FD_123175 | JGI IMG/M metagenome (GOLD analysis project Ga0163144, IMG submission 123175) | Freshwater microbial mat bacterial communities from Lake Vanda, McMurdo Dry Valleys, Antarctica - Oligotrophic Lake LV.19.BULKMAT1 | ecosystem: Environmental > Aquatic > Freshwater > Lake...
AGCCAACTCCTTTTTTTTCTTCGGAAAAAAACAGCGCGGGTACCCGTCGCGAAGCCGACCCGGAACCCGCTCCGGCCAGGGTGAGTAGTTGCGCCAGCGTCCGGCTCGAATCGACACTGGCTCGATAGCTGGCCCAAAACCGGCTGCGGATGCCGTCCGACCACATCACGCTGCACTCTCCCGGCGTGGTCGGTGTGGTCGGGGCATAAACCAGCCGAAACGCCGAGCCGCGCTCATAGCGCGTAGAAAACCGGATCTGTTTGGTGCGTTGGAGCTGCTTGCGGGTAAAATTCTGAATCGTCACCGTACCCTCGTCCTGGTAGCTCCGGGACTGGGTGTAGGCGTTGCGGAATTGAGTTAGAATTTCAGGCGGGGTAGGGTCGGTTTTTAAACCGACTCCCAATCCGGCCCAGGCGAAAAGTAGGAGGAAACTGGTTCTCATCGCCATTCAGGAGTTCTCAAGCCGAATGCGCACCGCCCGCCGATGGGCTTCGAGCAATTCCGCTGCGGCCATGACCTCGATGGTCGGTCCGAGGGCTTGCAGCCCTTCGCGGCTGATGGCCTGCACCGTAATTTTTTTTACAAAACTATCCAGCGACACCCCGCTGTACGCCCGGGCGTAGCCGTTGGTGGGCAGCGTGTGGTTGGTGCCGGAGGCGTAATCACCCGCCGATTCAGGGGTATAGTTTCCCAGGAAAATTGACCCGGCATTCGTGATTTTCTCCGAAACATCCTCCGCATTTTCCACTGCCAGAATCAGGTGTTCGGCGGCGTAGGCGTTGAGCAAGGCCAGGGCGACGGTTTGATTTTCAACCAGAATCGCCTTGCTGTTTTCGAGCGCTTTACGGGCAAAATCGGCACGGGGCAGCGTGGCGAGTTGCGCATCGAGTTCGTGCTGCACTGCCGCAATCAGCCCCTCCGACTCCGACACGAGCAGCACCTGGCTGTCGGGGCCGTGCTCGGCCTGCGAAAGCAAGTCAGCGGCCACGAAAGCGGGATTTGCGGAGTCATCGGCGTACACGGCCACTTCGCTCGGCCCGGCGGGCATGTCGATGGCGATGCCTTCTTTCGCCACCAGCATTTTCGCGGCCGTGACGTACTGATTTCCAGGGCCAAAAATCTTATCGACTTTCGGAACGGACTCCGTACCGTAGGCCAGTGCCGCTACGGCCTGCGCCCCGCCGAGGCGAAACACCCGCGTAACGCCCACCAACCGGGCGGCAAACTGAATGGCTGGGTGCTGACTCGGCGAACAAAGTACCACCTCCCGGCAACCGGCCAACTGCGCCGGAATGCCCAGCATCAGCACCGTGCTGAAGAGCGGGGCCGTGCCGCCGGGAATGTAGATTCCAACCTTTTCAATTCCCACCGATTTACGCCAACATACCACGCCGGTCATCGTCTCAATTTTTTCGGAAACCTGTTTCTGGGCTTCGTGAAACCGATGGATGTTGGCGTAGGCGGTCTGGATGGCCGTTTTCAATTCCTCGGAAAGTTCCGCTTCGGCGGCATCGAGGTCGGCGGCGGGAACTTCCAGCGCGTCAAGGTCCAGGCCGTCGAATTGCCGGGAATAGTCCCGCAGGGCGGCGTCGCCCTCGGTGCGCACCCGCAGTAGAATCGGCGCGACGCGGCTTTCCACCTCCGCGAAGTCCATCATGGGGCGGGCCAGCAAAAGGGGCCAGGTAGTTGAGGCGGGGAAACGGAGAAGTTTCATCATAAAAATGCGGCTGTCATCCAGAGCGCAGCGAAGGAACTATCGCGGTAGAATTCCAATCAGTTTTGAGGTCAGAGGCGAAAGTTCCTTCGCTGCGCTCTGGATGACAGCGAAAAAATTACCGAATCATCTTCTCAATCGGCACGACCAGAATGCCTTCGGCACCGGCATCGCGCAGGGCGTCGATTTTTTCCCAGAAATCTTCCTCGGCCAGCACCGAATGGACGGCACTCCAACCAGGCGTGTCGAGCGCTACGACGGTCGGGGCTTTGAGTCCGGGCAGTAGCGCCTCAATGCGGGGCAGGGCTTCATTGGGGGCGTTGAGTACCACGTACTTGTGGTTGGCCGCTGCCTGAACGGCCCGAACGCGGAACAGGAGTTTCTCCAGAATTCCACGCTTTTCGTCCGACAACGCCGGGTGCCCGATGAGCACGGCTTCGGACTTGAAAATCGTTTCGACTTCCTTCAAACCATTACTCAACAGCGTGCTACCCGAACTGACGATGTCGCACACGGCGTCGGCCAGGCCGATGCCCGGCGCAATTTCGACCGAGCCGCTGATGACGTGCAGGTGGGCTTCGACCCCGTGTTTTTCCAAAAAAGCCCCTAAAATCACCGGGTAACTCGTGGCGATGCGCTTGCCCTGCAAATCGGCCACGCCCGAGTAGGTTTCACCCCGTGGAATGGCGATGCTGAGGCGGCATTTGGAAAAACCCAGTTTGTACACCGGTTCGAGGGAAATGTGGGCCTTGCGGGTTTCCACAAACACGTTTTCGCCCACGATGCCCACGTCGGCCACGCCGTCTTCGACGTAGCCGGGGATGTCGTCGTCGCGGAGGAACAGAAATTCAGCGGGAAAATTGGTCGCGGCGGATTTCAGTTTGCCCGTGCCGCTGTCGAATTTAACGCCGCATTCGCGGAACAGGCGCAGGGATTCCTCGCTGAGGCGACCCGATTTTTGGACGGCGATGCGTATGGTAGGTTGACTCACGGTATTTTTTTGTCACGCGGAGCGATCCGTCGCACGGTCGAAGCGCTCCGCTCAGCGTGACCCGATAAATTAGCCCGCAAAAGTAGCGAACAAGCCCCGCTTTGCCGCCTCAGAACTAAACTTGCTTGCAGCCGCCCCGCCCTTTTCGTAAGTTGCCAGACCAACAATCAGAAACAAGAGGTGAGAAACGGGAAACAAGAAGTTGGGTGTCCCGGTCTTGTTTCCTGTTTCTCATCACCTGTTTCCGCAAACCCCTTTTCCATGCGAAGTTTCCTATTCACGTTGTTGCTGCTCACCTGTTGCACCGGGCTTTTTGCCCAAACCTCCTTCATCAAAGAAGCCTACCAGAAATTCGAGTACAAAATCCCGATGCGCGACGGCATCAAGCTCCACACCGCCGTGTACGTGCCCAAAGACGCCTCGGCCCAGAACCAGTACCCTTTTCTGATGCAGCGCACCTGCTACAACGTGGCCCCCTACGGCGAAGAAAAATACCCCACCAAGCTGGGGCCATCGAAGTTTTTGCAAAACGAAAAATACATTTTCGTGTACCAGGACGTGCGTGGTCGCTACAACAGCGAAGGCACCTGGACGAACATGACGCCCCACCTGGTCAACAAAAGCCAGCCCAGCCAGGTCGACGAAGCCTCCGACACCTACGACACCATCGAGTGGCTCTTGAAAAACGTCCCGAACCACAACGGACGGGTGGGTCAGTGGGGCATCAGTTACCCCGGTTTTTACACCATTGCGGGAGCCTTGAGCCAGCACCCGGCGCTTAAAGCCTCCTCGCCGCAGGCACCGGTCTCGGACTTTTTCTTCGACGATTTTCACCACAACGGGGCGTTTATCCTGCAATATTTCCTGACGTTTCCGCTCTTCGGCATCCAGACCGGCGGCCCCACCACCCAGGAATGGTGGCTCAAGGGCCTGGTGCAGCCAGGCACTCAGGACGGCTACCAGTTTTACTCCGACCTCGGCCCGCTCAAAAACGCGAAGAAACTTTACCCCGACAATTTTTACTGGAACGAAACCATTCAGCACCCCAACTACGACGAATTCTGGCAGGCTCGTAGCATCGTTCCGCACCTGAAGGGCGTGAAACCCGCGCTAATGACGGTCGGCGGCTGGTTCGATGCCGAAGATTTGTACGGCCCGCTGACGATTTACAAAACCACCGAAAAGGCCAACCCTGGCATTTACAACACGCTGGTGATGGGGCCGTTTGGGCACGGGCGCTGGTCGCAGGAAACGGGGCACACGCTGCACGGCAATATTTATTTCGGCGACAGCATCGCCACGTTTTACCAGCGCGAAATCGAGTCTAAATTTTTCAATCATTTCCTGAAAGGCGCGGGTGACGGCAAAACCGGCCTGCCCGAAGCGTACCTCTTCGACACGGGCAAAAAAGAATGGAAGCAGTTCGGTGAATGGCCCCTCAAATCAGCCCGGAAAATGAACCTGTTCTTCCGCGAAGCGGGTAAACTCTCGGAGCAGGCCCCAGCGGGAACGGCCTTCAGCGAGTACGTCAGCGACCCGATGAAGCCGGTGCCGAGTTCGGAAGATTACCAGGCGATGCTCGGTTTCACTCCGTTCAACTACATGAGCGAGGATCAGCGCTTCGCCGCCCGCCGCCCCGACGTGCTCACGTTCCAGACCGACGTGTTGGAAAATGATTTGACGCTCGGCGGCGAAATCACGGCGGCGCTGAAAGTGAGCACCACCGGCACCGACGCCGACTGGGTGGTGAAGCTCATTGACGTGTACCCGGCCAGCGAGAAAAACCACCCGTATATGCCCGACAAAAAAGTATCGCTGAGCAACTACCACCAGATGGTGCGCAGCGAAGTGATGCGCGGGCGCTTCCGCAAGGGCTTCACTACGCCGGTGCCCTTCAAGCCGGGCCAGGTAGAAGACGTGACCTTCCGTTTGCAGGACGTGCTGCACACGTTCAAAAAGGGTCACCGGGTGCAAATTCAGGTGCAAAGCACCTGGTTCCCGCTCATCGACCGCAACCCGCAGAAGTTCGTGCCCAACATTTTCGAGGCCGATTCCACCGATTTTATCAAAGCCACCCATCGGGTTTACCACTCGAAAGCCGCGCCGAGCGTGGTGAAGGTGGAGGTGCTGGAGTAGGATTTCTGCCACCTCGACACCAGCAAATTGAAAGTCCGCCATTCACAACAAAAAAACGGGACACTTTTCAGCGTCCCGTTTTTTGTTGAGAGTGAACAACTTACGCCACCTCCTCAATTTTCTTTTTCACCGAAATCGTCAGCACTTCAGCTTCACCATCGTGATCGGCCAGGATGACGTCACCGTCGACCAACTCGCCCTTCAGGATTTCCTCGGCGACCGGGTCTTCGAGGTATTTCTGAATCGCCCGGTTGAGCGGGCGGGCACCGTACTGCGGGTCGTAGCCCTTCGCGGCGAGGAAGTCCTTTGCTTTATCGGTCAGTTCCACTGTATAACCCAGGCTCGTGATGCGGTTGAAGAGCTTGCGCAGCATCAGGTCAATAATCTGGTGCAGGTGTTCGCGTTCGAGCGAATTGAAGATAATCACGTCGTCGAGGCGGTTGAGGAATTCGGGCGAAAACGCTTTACGCAATGCGCTCTGAATCGTGTTGCGCATCACATCGTCCTGATTTTCGCTCCGTGCTTTGGTGGCAAACCCGATACCGCCGCCAAAGTCCTTCAGGTCGCGCACCCCGATGTTGGAGGTCATGATCACGATGGTGTTCCGGAAATCCACCCGGCGGCCCAGGCCGTCGGTCAGGATGCCGTCGTCCAATACCTGGAGCAGGATGTTGAACACGTCAGGGTGTGCTTTTTCAATTTCATCGAGTAACACCACCGAATAAGGCTTGCGACGGATTTTCTCGGTCAACTGCCCGCCTTCTTCGTAGCCTACGTAGCCGGGAGGCGCGCCGACAAGGCGGCTCACGCTGAATTTCTCCATGTATTCCGACATATCGATCCGCACCAATGCATCGTCTTTGTCGAATAGATAGGTCGCCAGCACTTTGGCCAGTTCGGTTTTTCCGACCCCGGTCGGGCCAAGGAAGATGAACGAACCGATGGGTTTCTTGGGATCTTTCAGGCCAACGCGGGTACGTTGGATCGCTTTCACCAATTTCTCGATGGCTTTCTCCTGCCCAATCACGCGGCCTTTGAGTTCCTCGCCCATGCTGAGCAATTTGGCCCCCTCGTTGGCGGCCACCCGGTTTACCGGAATGCCCGTCATCATGGCCACTACCTCGGCCACATTCTCCTCGGTGACGGTGTAGCGCTTTTGCTTGGTTTCTTCCTCCCAGGCCACTTTGGCGCGGTCGAGTTGGTCGAGCAGGCGCTTTTCCTTGTCGCGGAGCTGAGCGGCTTCTTCGTATTTCTGGCTTTTTACGACCTGGTTTTTCTCTTTCTTAATGTTCTCCACCTGCTCTTCGAGCCTCAGGATGTCTTCGGGCACCGAGATGTTCGAGATGTGAACCCTGGCCCCTACTTCGTCCATCACGTCGATGGCCTTGTCGGGCAGGAAGCGGTCGGAAATGTAGCGCTCCGAGAGTTTTACCGAGGCTTCGATGGCTTCGGCGGTGTAGTTGACGTGGTGATGCTCTTCATACTTGTCCTTGATATTGGTCAGGATTTCGATGGTTTCATCCACCGAAGTCGCATCGACCATCACCATCTGGAAACGCCGGGCCAGCGCACCGTCTTTTTCGATGTACTGCCGGTACTCGTCAAGGGTCGTAGCGCCGATGCATTGGATGTCACCCCGCGCCAGGGCGGGTTTGAACATGTTGGAAGCATCGAGCGACCCGGAAGCGCCACCGGCCCCGACGATGGTGTGAATTTCGTCGATAAACAAAATCACTTCGGGCGATTTTTCGAGTTCGTTCATCACCGCCTTCATGCGCTCCTCAAACTGCCCCCGGTACTTGGTACCGGCCACGAGCGAGGCGAGGTCGAGCGTGACAACGCGCTTGCCAAAGAGCACCCGGCTCACCTTTTTCTGGATGATACGCAGGGCGAGGCCTTCGGCAATGGCCGTTTTTCCGACGCCCGGCTCCCCAATCAGAATCGGGTTATTTTTCTTGCGACGGCTCAAAATTTGGGCTACCCGTTCGATTTCTTTTTCCCGGCCCACGATGGGGTCGAGTTTGCCGACTTCGGCCAGTTTAGTCAGGTCACGACCAAAATTATCGAGCACGGGCGTGCGGCTTTTCTCGCTGCCCTGTTTGCCCGATTCGCGTCCGGTGGTGCCGCCGCCAAACATCCGGGCGTCGTCGTCGTTGTCGTCAGTGTCGGGGCCAGCGTTGATGTTGGGATTGGCCTGGTACTCAATCATTTCCTTGATGACATCGTAGGTAACGTTAAATTTTTGGAGAATCTGCGTGGCAATGTTGTCTTCGTCGCGCAGAATTGCCAGCAATACGTGCTCGGTGCCGATGAGTTGGGTCTTGAAGACTTTCGCCTCCAGGTGGGTCATTTTGAGCACCTTTTCCGACTGACGCGTCAGCGGAATGTTCTGCATGTTTTTGATGGTGTAGGTGGCGGTGCCTTTGGTGGCCTGCTCGACGGTTACGCGGAGTTCGTCGAGGTTGATGCCCAGTTTTTTCAGCAACGCTACGGCCACGCCTTCACCCTCGCGAATCATGCCGAGGAGCAGGTGTTCGGTGCCGATGTAGTCATGACCCAGCCGCAAGGCTTCCTCCCGGCTCAGTTGAATGACTTCCTTTACCCTGTTTGAAAATTTGGCTTCCATTCTGTGGAGGTTGGTCGTTTAAATCGTGTCGGTGGTTTCACCCCCTTCCGGGGATGGAGATGTTGTTTTCGCCTAACAGGATCTCAAAACGCTTTGTTCATTCGGCGGCAACGGATTGGCGGAGCAGATCGGTAGCGCGAGGGCCTAAGTTGAAGAGCAGGTCGAGAATACTGAGGTTGGGAAAAAATTGTTCCCCAAAGGTCTGGTAGTAAGGAACGGGTCGATAAAACCGCCGTTCAGTAAAGTCTCGCTTGGGGTGAATAAGCCCCCGGGCGTCTCGAAGCACTTGAGAATCAGTCTCCTCGTAGCGTTCGGTCACGGTAATCGACAAGGTCCAGTTTAACTGGCGAAGACAAATTGTCAGCAATTCTAAATTCAAATCAAACAAAAAGGCAGGTTTTTTCTGAAATACCGCCTCGTAGGCTTTTCCGTAGTGTTCAAAAAAAGGAGCCTTGCCGTAGGCCGTCCGGATGGCGCGCCAATGCCGGTTTATCCAGGGTTGGCCGTAATCGATCCGCGCCTCGCGGATGGGTATTTTTGAACGCCCTTCCTGCACAGGCACAATGAGCGTATCCACTCCCTGCGCCGTCAGAATCTGGCAGCGATTCCGGCCCGATTGTTTTTGAAACGTCTCGCTTCCCTCCAGGCGCACGACCCCGTGTGAAAGCAGGGTGGTGAAATACTCCAGCGTCGGCAGGTAATGTAGCTCAAGTACAATCCCGCCGGGCGGGACTCGGTTTTCAAACAACACGTTAGAAAGAAAGGAAAGAAAAGTTAGGTCTGCAAAAAATTTTAAACTTTTGTAGTCGAATTCTCCAAAAACCGCGATTTCATTATCCGCATCGCCGAACGAATGGTATTTTTCAAAGCATTCTCCCGCCTTCCGCTCTCCCTGCTTTACGTACTCTCCGATTTATTCTACCTGCTCTTACGCTACGTACTGCGCTACCGTTGGTCGGTGGTTCTGGAAAATTTACAAAATGCCTTCCCAGAAAAAGCGGAGTCGGAACGCCGCCGACTGGCCAACCAATTTTACCGAAACCTCTGCGACGTGTTCATCGAAACCCTGAAGGGCCTGACCATTTCGGAAGCCGAAATCCGCCGCCGCGTGGTGACCCGCGACGCCGACGCGTTCAAAACCTACGCAGCGCAAGGGACGGTAGTTCTGGGCATGACCTCGCACCTGGGCAACTGGGAATGGTCGGCGATGCGCACCCGCCTCGAACTGCCCGGCCTCGACGTGGTGTACAAACCCCTGAGCAGTCCGTTTTTTGACCGGCTGATGCGCGACATCCGCAGCCGTTTCGGCACGGTGCCCCTGCCGATGCAAAGCCTGCTTCGTGACATGGTAAAGCGGCGCGGCGAGGTGCGTCTCGTGGGCCTGGTGGCCGACCAGGCCGCCGAAGAACCCGAAACGGCCTACTGGCGGGAGTTTCTGCACCAGGAAACCGATTTTTTCACCGGCACCGAAAAACTGGCCCGCAAGTTCGGGTACCCCGTGGTATTCATCAGCATGAAGCGGCGGCGGCGGGGTTACTACGAAATGTCGGCCCACCGGCTGGGCGAGCCGCCCTATGCTGACTTGCCAACCAATGCGCTTATCGACCGGTAGGTCGACCACCTGGAGGGCTTCATTCGGGAACAACCCGCTAACTGGCTCTGGTCGCACAAACGCTGGAAGCATAAGCGGGTGGCGTATGTGAAGGACGTTTTGTAAGTTGTAGCGCCAAATCCTCTGAACCCAATGAAAATCACTTTCTATTTTTTGTCAATCACCCTCTGCTTGCTGCTCGGCTGTCAGCCCTTAAAAACAGGCGTTCCCCCACCGCTCTCTCCAGAACTTCAGAAAGCGCTCGACGGCTTCGAGCTCGCCGAGGGGTTTAAGATTGAACTCGTGGCCGCCGAGCCGCTCGTGGCCGACCCGGTGGCGATGGAAATCGACGAAGACGGGCGGATGTACGTGGTCGAAATGCACGGCTATCCACTGGATTTGAGCGGTTCGGGGAAAATAAAACTCCTGAAAGACACCAACGGCGACGGCTATCCCGACCAGAGCGTCGTCTTCGCCGACAGCCTGACTTTGCCCACGGGCATTCTCCGCCACAAAAAGGGCGTGATCGTGACCGACGCTCCCAATGTGTGGTACCTCGAAGACACCGACGGCGACGACCGGGCCGACGTGAAGACAAAACTCCTGAGCGGGTTCGCCCTCAGTAACCCCCAGCACAACCTCAACTCGCCCGTTTTCGGCCTCGACAACTGGATTTACCTCGCCCACCAGTGGGCCATCACCCCGACGGTTTGCAAAAAAGAATTCAGCGACGAAGGCAGCGAAGTGCATTTTCCTGAAAAACCCAGTGGCCCCCGCCTGGGTCGCAACGCCGACGACCGCAACGTGCGCTTCAAACCCGATTCCTACGAACTGGAGGCCCTTGCCGGCGAGAGTCAGTTTGGGCAAACCTTTGATAACTGGGGACACCAGTTTTTGGTCGAAAACGCGCAACACGCCTACCACGAGGTTCTGTCTGCCCGCTACCTGAAGCGCAACCCGCGCCTGCTCATCCCCGAAGCCACCCAGTCGATTCCCGACCACGGCGATGCCTGCGAGGTGTTTCCCATCACCTCGACTCCGGCGCACCAACTACTCACCGATGTGGGCGTGATGACCTCGGCCTGCGGCATAACCTGGTACAACGGCGGCGCCTTTCCGGCCCCATACGACTACGACCTGACCTTCGTGGCGGAGCCGGTTCATAACCTCGTTCACGTCGATAAAATCAAGCCGGGCGGGGTAAGTTTCGTAGCGAGTCGGGTGGAGGAAAAGAAGGAATTTCTGGCTTCGAAAGACGCCTGGTTTCGGCCCGTCAATTTCTACGTCGGGCCGGAGGGGGCCTTGTACGTGGTGGATTACTACCGGCAAATCGTGGAGCACCCGGAATGGATGTCCGACGAGGTGAACCGTTCGGGGCAATTGTACAACGGGCAAAACAAAGGTCGGATTTACCGCATTGTACCGAAAAACGGCCTGCCGATGGATTGGCTGGGTACGTTGAAGGGTTCGAAGAAAACCGACGAGGAGCTGGTGGCCTTACTTGAAAACAAGAACGGCTGGTGGCGAAAAACGGCCCAGCGGCTCCTCTTCGAGCGAAAAACCGGTGCGGTAAAAGCGTTACGCCACCTGGCCACAACCTCCGACCGGCCCGAAAGTCGGGTGCAGGCGCTCTGGCTGCTCGATGGCCTGGGGAAAACGGACCAGATGAGTTTGACCGAAAATTTCACCCATCCCCATCCCGGAGTTCGGGAAAACGCCGTTCGGATTGCCGAAACGCATTTCGTCCAGTTTCCGAACCTGGAGGCCGGAGCCATTCGACTGGCGACGGACGATTCTCCGCCGGTGCGGTTTCAGGTGCTCAATTCGTTGGGCTACGCCACGAGTCCGGCGGCGGAAGCGGCCCGCCTGAAGCTTACCGTCGAAAGCGGCGACCGCTGGATGCACCTGGCGGGAATTGCGGCATCACCGGGACAGGAAGCGGCGTTGCTCCGCCGGGCGATTGTGTCACTGGGTCGTCGGCCCTCGGAGTCCAACGCCAGTCTGTTTACGTTTCTGGCCGCAACCATTGCCAACGGTGCCACGCCCGATTCGGCCCGTAAACTCCTGCGCGTCCTCGACCAGCCCGCCCCCGTTTCGGCCTGGTGGCAGGCCGCCGTCCTGCGCGGGTTGAAGGGAATCTGGGAACACCGGGGGCCTTCATTCGTTTTTTCTGAAACCGAAAAAACATCTCTGCTCAAGGCGGCGCAAACGGCCCCGCCTCCCTTGCGTCGGACGGCCCTCGACCTGCTTTCCTTCACGGGACTACCCGGCGGCCCGACCCGCAGGAAAGCCGTTGAAACGGCTACCCAGACCGCGCAAAACCCACAGGCCAACCCCGAAACCCGCGCCGATGCCCTGGCCCTGCTGGCGCTGGCAACTCCCTCGACCCAACAACCCCTATTTGAAAACCTGTTGCGTCAACCCGGCCCGACACCCCTGCGATTGGCGGCGCTGGAATCGCTTGGCGGCTGCGCCGGGGATTCGCCAACGGCATTTCTGGTGACCAACTGGAAATCCCTCCCCGCCCCAGTACAGGAAAAAGCCATCGACGTTTTTCTCGAAAACCCAAAACGCGCCTTGCAGTTGCTCGACGCCGTGGCCAAAAATCGCATTGCCAGCGCGGCCATTGGCTGGCGGCGCACAGTGCGGCTGATGAACCACGACGACCCCACCGTACGAACCCGCGCCCGGAAGGTACTCGCCGCCGACGGCCTCACCCGCGAAAGCGTGCTCAACAGCTACGGGGCGGCCTTGCGAACGAAGGGCGTTTTTGCCAACGGCGAACAAGTCTTCGGACGGGTTTGCGCGACATGCCACCGGCTCAACGGACAGGGCGTGGCGTTCGGGCCGGATTTGTCGTCGCTGCGCAACCAGTCGGCAGCGGGATTGCTGCGCGAAATCCTCATACCCAATCACTCCATTGCCGATAAATTTGAGTGGTGGAACCTGATGCTTACCAGCGGAGAGGCCGTGCAGGGCATCATTGCAGCGAAAACCGGCACCTCACTAACGCTTCGACTGCTGGGCGGATCCGAGCGAATCATTGCCCGTTCTGATGTGAAAACGATGGAAGTTTCGGAAACCTCCGCCATGCCCAACG
>Ga0163144_10023493_pt1 | contig 12158 bp, 9 predicted proteins | sample OliLak19BULKMAT1_FD_123175 | JGI IMG/M metagenome (GOLD analysis project Ga0163144, IMG submission 123175) | Freshwater microbial mat bacterial communities from Lake Vanda, McMurdo Dry Valleys, Antarctica - Oligotrophic Lake LV.19.BULKMAT1 | ecosystem: Environmental > Aquatic > Freshwater > Lake...
AAGGACCCCCAGGGCCGAACTGTTAATCGCCTCGACACCGTCGGCCTCATCGGCGGCTGCACCGATACCAACGAGATCAACTTCCTGCTCAGTAAATTCCGTTTCGGCCTCGGCATTATTCCCTACGAAAACCAGGCCAGGCTTTGACACGGCCCCACGGTGGTCAGTTTGGCCGCCACATTTGGAAGAGGGGCAATGACCAATGGCTGGTGCGACATCGCCAACACCGATGTCGTTCTGGTCATGGGCGGTAATCCGGCGGAAAATCATCCCGTCGGCTTCCGCTTCGTGATGGACGCCAAGCGCAAGCGCAAGGCCAAGCTCATCTGTGTCGACCCCCGTTTCAACCGTACCGCCGCCGTCAGCGACTCCTACGTTCCCCTCCGCGCCGGCACTGACATCGCCTTCCTCGGCGGCCTGATCCACCACGCGATTTCCAACGACCTGTGCCACATGGATTACGTCCGCGCGCACACCAACGCCCCCTTCCTGCTGCGCGAGGACTTCTCGTTCAGCGAAGGCCATTTCAGCGGCTGGGACGAAGAGAAGAAGAGCTACGACAAAGCGTCCTGGCAGTACGATCTCGATGGCAGCGGTTACGCCAAAGTAGATCCCACACTGGAAAATCCGCTCTCTGTCTTTCAGTCCATGAAGCGGCACTACTCGCGCTACACGCCGGAGAAGGTCGCCGAAATTTGTGGCTGCACCGCCGCGGATTTCAAAAAAGCCGCCGCCGTAATTTGTAGCACCGGGAAGGCCGGCAAAGTCGGCACCATTCTCTACGCCCTGGGCTGGACACATCACTCGCACTCCGTGCAGTTGATCCACACGGCCGCCATGCTGCAACTTCTCCTTGGCAACATCGGCCTGCCCGGCGGCGGCGTCAACGCCCAGCGCGGCCACGCCAATATTCAAGGCTCTACCGACATGGGCGCCTGGAACATGCTCCCCGGCTATCTGCGTGTGCCGCGCGTTCAGTGGCCAACCTTCGACTCATATCTCAAGGCGACCACGCCGAAGCCGCTACGCCCGAACTCCATGAACTACTGGGGTAATACACCCAAGTTCGCCACCAGCCTGTTGAAGTCCTACTACGGTCCCGCCGCGAAGGCGGAAAACGGCTTCGGTTACGACTGGCTGCCCAAGCTCGGCGAGACCGAAAATCAGAGCTGGGGCTACTTCTTCGATCGCATGCATCGTAAGGAAATGCATGGCTTCATCAGCTTCGGCATGAACCCCGTCGCCAACGGCCCCAACACCGAAAAGATGCTCGAGTCCCTCGCCAACCTCGAGTGGCTTGTCGTCGTCGAGAACTTCGAAACCGAAACCGCCGCGTTCTGGAACGCCAAGAAACTTGGCGACAAGTACTATCCGAACTTCGTCGACCCGAAGCAAATCCAGACCGAGGTCATCCTCCTCCCCGCCGCCTGTTTCGCGGAAAAAGACGGGTCATTCGTCAACAGCTCCCGCTGGCTGCAATGGAAGAAAGCCGCCGTACCGCCCCCAGGCTTGGCCAAGCCGGATCACGAAATCATGGCGCGTATTTTCCTGGCCGTTCGCGCCCTCTATGAGAAAGAGGGAGGCAAGGGCGAGGAATCGCTGATGGCCATGCAGTGGAACTATGCCCAGCCGTTGACCCCCTCATTGGAAGAAGTGGCGCGCGAAGTGAATGGCCGCGACGTCGCCACCGGCGCCCAAATGCCAGGCTTCGCGGCGCTGAAGGACGATGGCAGTACGTCCTGCGGCAATTGGATCTATAGCGGCTCCTGGACTGAGGCGGGTAACCAAATGGCGCGCCGCGGCCAGGAGGATCCCACTGGCCTCGGCCTGTTCCCGAACTATGCCTGGAGCTGGCCCGCCAACCGCCGTATCCTGTACAATCGCGCCTCAAACGATGCCGATGGCAAACCCTGGTCGGAAAACCATGCATCCATCCGCTGGAATGGCTCCCGCTGGACTGGCGACACCCCGGATACCAAGGCGGACTCAGATCCTCACGAGTACGGCGCCTTCATCATGCTGCCGGAAGGCGTGGCCAAATTCTACACCAACGAATTGGTCGAAGGGCCATTTCCGGAACATTACGAGCCTATGGAGTCGCCCGTGAAAAACGCGCTCCATCCCAATGCTTCGTCCAACCCCTGCGCGCCAGTAATGACCAGCAGCGCCGATTCAATGGGCACGCCCGACAAATACCCCTACGTCGCCATCACTTACCGGCTCACCGAGCATTTTCACTACTGGACAAAACACATCACCAGCGGCAGCGAACTGCAAAGCAACTTCTTCGTGGAACTCCCCGAAGCGCTAGCCAAGGAAAAGGGAATCAAGGGCGGCGATCTCGTCCGCGTCTCGTCGGCGCGCGGCAAAGTCGAGGGCCCGGCGATGGTCACCCAGCGCATGCGGCCGCTCACAGTAAGCGGGCGCACCGTCTACCATGTGGGCATTCCGATTCACTGGGGCTACGTCGGCCGCGTTCGCGGTCCCCTCGTCAACAACCTGACGCCATCAGTGTTCGATCCGAATTCCGGAACCCCTGAATATAAGGGCTTTCTGGTCAATGTGGAGAAGCTATAACCATGCCGGCCACCACCGTCGCGAAGCTGATCGATACCTCGCTGTGCATCGGTTGCAAGGCGTGTGAAGTGGCGTGCCAGGAGTGGAACGACCAGGAGTTCACGCTCGGCGTGTTCAACAACACCTACCAGACGCAGCCGGATCTCACCGCCAATTTCTGGAACCTCATCAAGTTCAACGAACACGTCGATGATGGCGTCAACAGTTGGCTAATGGCCAAATACCAGTGCATGCACTGCGCCGACGCCGGCTGCCTGAAAGCCTGTCCCGCCCCCGGCGCCATCGTCCAACTTCCCAACGGCATCATCGACTTCAATCAGGACAACTGCATCGGCTGCGGCTATTGCATCACCGGTTGCCCGTTCGACGTTCCGCGCCTTAGCCCGGTATCGAAGAAGGTCTACAAGTGCTCGCTCTGTTCGGACCGCGTGGCCGCCGGCATGACTCCGGCCTGCATCCGAACCTGCCCGACAAACTGCCTGACGTTTGGTTCGAGGACAGATCTGGTGCAGTTGGCGAATGTCCGAACAGCCGAGTTGAAAGACGATGGCTTCAAGGACGCCGGCCTCTACGATGGCCCCGGAGTGGGCGGAACGAACGTGATCTACGTTTTGAAACATGCCTCGGAGCCCGAGAAATACGGGTTGCCGAAGGATCCGCGGATTCCCTGGACCGTCTCGCTATGGAAGGGGCCGCTCAAGTGGGTAGCCAACGCGGCGTTCCTCGGGACCGCGGTCGGCGCGCTATTGCATTACCTGAAATTCGGGCCGAAGGAGACGCACGATGACGAAGTCCATTGAACGGTTCTCGTTCGCCGAGCGGGCGTCGCACTGGACCTCGGCGATTTGCTTCCTCTACGCAACCTTCACCGGATTGGCGCTCTGGTCCCCGCGGATGTTCTGGCTCTCCGGCGTCTTCGGTGGCGGCGAAACCGTTCGGGCGTGGCATCCATGGGCTGGGCTGTTCTTCGCGATAGCACTCGGCGTAATGTTCAAACGGTGGGCCCGGCAAATGCAACTCGACGCGGATGACCAAGTCTGGCTGGCCAAGAGTCATCTCTACGCGCAGAATCTGGAAGCCGGGATTCCCGAGAGTGGCCGGTTCAACGCCGGGCAGAAGATGATGTTCTGGCTCCAATCGGCCAGCGCCTTCTTCCTGTTGCTGTCGGGCGTGGTGATCTGGTTCCCGGAAGTTGCGCCGCGGAGTCTGCGGCTGATAGCGATCCTCCTCCATCCCGTGTGCGCCGCCGTCTCCATCGGCGGCATCATGGTGCACTTCTACATGAGCACTCTGGCCGTGCCAGGTTCCATCGGCGCTATGGTCAGCGGCCGCGTAAGCGAGGGCTGGGCGCGATCGCACCACGGCAAGTGGTTCCGCGAGATGGGCGGCCGTTGAGGGCCGCTCGCGCGCGGTTTCTGGCTGCACGGCATCCACAGGCGGCCGAGGTCCTGGAACTCGTCGCGGCGGCCTACGAGTTCGTCGGCGAAGTTCAGCCCGCGTTTGAGGATGTTCCGGCCTTAGCGCAACGGCTGCACGCGACCTTGCGCGACAAGGCCCCGGAGCCTTTGCGTGACGCCGTCCCCGATGTCGCGGCCTACTACAACAGCCCGAATCCGTTTGCGCCATCGAGTTTCTTCGCGCGAATGGCGCTGGAAGCCTGGGCCCGTCACGCACCGCTAACGATGCCCGGCGCCGCGCCGAACGAATGCCCGCGCTGCGGCCACGCACCGCAGTTGGGAGTGTTGCGGCCCTCGGGCAACGGAGACGCCCTCTTCCTGGCCTGTTCTCTGTGCCGGCAGGAGTGGCCCTTCCGTCGCGCGACCTGTCCGGAGTGTGGCGAAGCCGATGCCGAAAAGGTCAATTTCTATTCGGCCGAAGGCTCGCCGCACGTTCAAACCCAAACCTGCTCAAGCTGCCAGTCGTACATCCACTTGGTCTCGCCCGAAAAGGACCTGGGGGCGATCCCGGAAATCGACGAACTGGCCCAGTTGGCGCTCGACGTCTGGGCCGTCGAGCAAGGCTTTCACAAGGTCTGGCCGAATCTCGCTGGAATATAGTAGACTCTCTACTATCAAGATGGACAAACCGGACAACGAGCGCGTCGAGTTGATGCAGGGGACGCTGGATATGCTGGTGCTCCAAACCCTTCTATTTGGCCCCTGCCATGGTCACGCCATCGCCAAGAGCATTCAGCGGACAAGCGAGGAGGCGTTCCTGGTTGAGCATGGGTCACTCTACCCTGCACTGCACCGCCTGGAGCGCCAGGGTTGGGTCACCACCAAGTGGGACAAGGCGCCCGGCAAGAACCGGGAAGTGAAGTACTATCTGCTGACTCCGTCGGGCAAGAAGCAACTCGTCGCCGTGCAGAACAAGTGGACACAACTGGTAGCGGCTATCGGAAAGGTGATGCGGCCTGTATGACTAGGAAGGATCGGGACGACGAACTGGCGCGCGAACTGCGGGCCCACATGGAGATGGAGGCCGACGAGTTGCTCGAACAGGGTCTGCCGCCTGACGCGGCGCGCAACGCCGCCCGCCGGTCCTTCGGGAGTCCGGCGCTGGCGATGGAGCGGACCCGTGAAATGTGGGGCTGGAACAGCCTCGATTCGGTTCTCCGCAATCTGCGATTCGCACTAAGGCGCGCCCGGAAGTCGCCCGGCTTTACGGCCACGGTGGCCGTGGTCATCGCGCTCGCCGTCGGCGTGACCACCGCGATCTTCGCGTTGATCGACGTCGCCTTCTTCAAGCCGCTGCCGTATCCCGAACCAGACCGGTTGGCTTACATCTCCATGTCCTTCGAGACTGCGGGAAGGGCGGCGCTCGAGCAGGTGCTGACTGGCGCCCAATGGGAGACGCTACGGGACAACGCCACATTAGTGGGTCCGGCCGTCTATTCCGAATGGACGGCTGGCGTGAACTGCGGCGCCGGTGACCGGGCCTTCTTCGTGCAGCAGCAGCGCGTCGGCGCGGACTTCTTCCGCGTCCTCGGCGTTCTCCCCGCGTTTGGCCGGAGCTTTACGCGCGAGGAGGACAGCGAGAACGGACCGCGCGCCGTTGTGCTAAGCGATTCCTTGCGGCGGCGCGTCTTCGGAACTTCGCCGGATGTCGTCGGCCAAAAACTGTTGCTCCGCGGAGAGCCCTATACCGTCGTCGGCGTGATGCCCGCCGGCTTCCGGAGCGGAGTCAATGTTGACCTCTGGACTCCGCTCAAACCGTCGATCCGCGGCGAAGGAGAAGGCAGTAATTATCAGGCCATGATCCGGCTGAAACCGGGTGTTTCGATCGCCGGCGCGACTGGCGAGCTGAACACTATTTCACGCGCCCTTCCGGCTCCGCGTCCGGCGCGGGATGGAACGGTCTGGGTGCCCAACTTCAAGCTCCAGCCACTGCTCGAGGGCCGCACCTCCGATCTACGGAAGCCGTTGTTGCTCCTGTTGGGTGCGGTCTTGACAGTGCTGCTCATCGGTGCGATCAACGTGGGCGGGCTGCTGTTGGCGCGCCAAAGCGGACGAGCGGCTGAACTGGCGACGCGCATGGCGTTAGGCGCGTCGCGTGGGCAGGTCTTTCGGGATGTGCTCCTGGACAGCATGGTGTTAGTGGCCATTGGCGGAGCATTGGCCGTGCCGCTTGCCTTCGGCGCATTAGACGGCCTCCGCTGGTTGAACGACAAGATGTTCGGCCTTGTCGATAGCGCGGCCATCGACGGCCGTGCGCTGTCGGTTGGCTTGGCGTGCACGCTTGGAGCCGGGTTGATTGCCGGTATCCTGCCGGCCTGGCAGAGCGTAACCCGCAAGCGGCGGGCGTTCCCTCTGGGCTTGCTCGTCGCCGGTCAGATGGCGCTCGTTTTACCCTTGCTGGTCGGCGCGGGGTTGTTGGGCCGGACCTTCCTGACACTTTGGAATATTGAGGGTGGATTCGATCCCGAGAACCTTGTAATTGCCCGTATCTCGCTGCAGGATGCGCGCTACGATGCGGCGGAAAAGGTTCGGCGGTTGTTCCGGGAGGGGATTACCCGGATCCAGGGCGTGCCTGGCGTGGAAGGCGCGGCAGCCGGATTGACGGTTCCATTCGAGCGGCAGCTAAATCAGGGCGTGCGTGTGGGCGCGCAGCCCGTCCCGGGCGAACGCTGGCGCAGCACCAATCTCGTCTACGCCACGCCCTCCTATCTCGGAACCTTGCGGATTCCGCTCCTACGCGGACGCGGCTTGCAGGAGTCGGATACGGAAACGACGGAGAAGGTGGCCGTAGTGAATGCGACCTTCGTCCGCCGTTTCCTCGATGGGCGCGACGCTGTCGGCGAGTTCATTCGGTTGGGCGGGAAAGAACCGGTGCGAATCGTGGGCGTCTCCGGCGGAACCGCGCAGCGGAACACCGAACGCGGGGCGCCCTTGGAGTTTGAGCCGGTCGCCTACATCCCGGTGACGCAGATGACCAGCTTCGCCATGGTCCATCAGTGGTTCTCGCCGGCCTGGATCGTTCGAAGCCGGATGCAGCCGGAAGTTTTGTCCCGGCAGTTGGAGTCGGTCATGCAGACCCTGGACCCGATGCTGTCGCTGTCGAAGTTCACGACGCCCGTCGAAATCAAGGGCAAAACGCTAGGGATGCAGCGTTTGCTGGTGTCGCTGCTCGGTGTGTTGTCCGGCCTGGGGCTGATGCTGTGCGTGCTCGGCGTCTACGGATTGGTGGCGAGTTCGGTGGCCGAGCGAACCCGCGAGATCGGGATCCGGATGGCGCTCGGCGCGAGCGTTCCCGGGGTGATCCAAAAAGCGATGCGGCCCGGGCTGCTTTGGGCTTTAACCGGCGTTGCCGCCGGCGTCCCGCTGCTGTACCTGGGCCGCACTGTTCTGGCTGGTTTGATTCACGGAGTCTCGGCGGTTGACCCGCTGACTTACGGGATCGTCGCCGGTGTCCTGCTGGTTGCGGTTGGCGCCGCCAGTCTGCTGCCGGCCCTGACGCTGACGCGCCTGGATCCGGCAGTGACTTTGCGGAATTAGTAGCTATTGGACCCTCGCCGTGGTGGCGGAGTCGAGGCAGTTGTCGGTTTCATCGGACTCGGGGACGATGCTGGTGGAGTCGGCGCAGGCCCGGAGGCGGTAGGTTCCCAGCGGCGTCGTTGCCGGCACGGTGACGTTGACGGCGGCGGTGCTGGTGGCTCCGGCGGACATGTTGGCGGCGGTCGTCCGTGTGCCGATTGTGACCGTGGCGCCGTTGACGGTGTTGACCAGTTGGAAGCGCGTGGTGAAGGCGTTGTTGACGCGTTCGGCGCCATCGTTGCGGACCGTGCTGGACAGGTTGAACGTCGTGCCGCGGGGCAACTGCGTCGGCGGATTCTCGATCGCCGAGGCGCGGACGTCGGGTTGGGCCTTGACGATGCCGTGTTCGCGGTAGACCTCGGCGATCTTGTTGATGTTTCCGGACTCCATTTCCCGAAAACCTTCGAACAGCTCGTGGATTGAGGTCGGGTGGTTGTGGAACAGGTCACCGGACGGGTCGAAGTTCCGGATGACATTCCAGACATCGGCGAAGGTCATGTTCAGGTTGTCGCGGCGGCCGGGGCCTTGCGGGCCCTGGTCGTCGTTGGTGTCGTCAACTATGTCGATCAAGACGCCGGCGATAACGCCCTCGATGTTGTCCAACTGGCTCGACGTAAAGTCGAGCGCGGGGATGGTCTCGAACTGCATCATCGTCTGGCCGTAGCCGTCTTCGGCGTTGTGGCGGCTGTGCAGGACGTTGGCGAAGAAGTTCGGCCAGCCTTCGGTCCAGGAGATGCGGCCGAGTTCGGGTTCGAAGAGGCAGTGGCCGGGGTTGCCGGGCTGGTCGCAGACGCCGTTGTCGTAGTCCGGGCTGGGGCTTTCGGCCTTGGTGCTGAGGACGTGGTGGCCATACTCGTGGAAGATCGCGCCTTCTTCGCCGAACGGCATGGCGGATTCGAGCGTGATCGAGTCGAAGATCGGCGGATAGAAGGTGCCTTCACCGGGCCAGTTTACGGTCACTTTGGACATGCTCTCGTTGACGGTCGCCATGAACTGGTGGGCGCGCATGACCAGGTTGTGGGCTTGCATGGCCGGGAGGTTGGAGGTGACGGTGAGCGTACCGAAGCTGACGCTGCCGCCGGAACTATTCTGCTTCGTCGAGCTGCGGGCCGTATAGCTGCCGGAGAAGATGTTGTCCGGTTTGACTTCGACGACGCTGTTGCCGTTATGGAGACGGCGGCGGCTCGCTGGCCCTTGCCGTTCTTCGCGGACTGGGCTTCCAGGATGACGGTCTCTTTGGGCGCTTCGCCGGGAACCTGCGGTTCGGTGGCGTTCGATGGCGCGGGGAGCGCAACGCCGGGCTCGAAGCGGGCTTCAATGAGTTCTTCGGCGGCGCGATCGGCGCTCTTGCTGTTGCTCGACTCCTCGACGCCGGTGTTTTCGGGGAACTGGCGGCCCATGCGGCTGGGGTTCAGAGAGGCTTTGTACTCCAACTGGTTGGGGACCCGGAGGGAGGCCTGGAGGTCGCCAGGCTCGTCGGTGAGCGGGACGGCCTTCATTTGGAATTCAAGGCGTTGGCCGGCCTTGAGGGAGCCGGTCCATTGCGTGGGGCCGTCGATGACCTGCCAGCCGGCGGGCGGGGCGAGGCGCGGCGGGGGGGGTTCGCCGGCGGCTCGGCGGTTCGGGCGGGTGGTGTACCGTCGGGATTCCCGTTGGTTAGCTTGCGGCGGGGGCTCGGGCGGTTCGCGGTTGTGGACGGCGCCAGGGGGGAGTTCCTTTGCGATTTTGGCGGCTTCGACGGCTGGCGTGCCTTCGTTTCGATTGGTCAGGAGGATGACCACGATCTTCTTGTCCGGGTAGCGGAGCAGGGCGTCGCGGGTCTCCATTCCATGCGCCAGCCGAAACGCGGCGTTGCGCGACGCGGTGGAGGAGGGCAAGCAGTAGTTTGCGGGCCTGACCTTGAAGAGGAGATGGCGGCCAACCGGGCGCAAGTGATGGCTGAGGCTTCGCGCCAGCAGTTGTACGAGCAGGCGATGAAGACTGACTACGCGAGCGACGTCGATATGAGCGCGGGCGGGACGTATGCGGCGGCGGATGTCGGCGAGCGGCGCGGTTCCACGGCGGTCTGCTCCAAGTGCCACGCGGATCTGGGTAACGGAAGATTCTGTCCGCAGTGCGGTACGGCGGCGGCCGCGGCAACGGCTAAGCAGTTTTGTCCGGATTGCGGAACAGCGGCGGATGGGAGCGCACTATTCTGTCCGGGATGCGGCGGCAAGCTGGGCGGGTTGAAGTGATATTCTCGTAGGACCATGAGCAATGAAATCACTCGTCGGCATTTAATGGGTGTGTCGGCCGCCGCGTTTGCGGGCGCTCCCGGGCTGTTGTCCGCGCAGAACGTGAGCGGGAAGGTGAACGTGGGCTGGATCGGGGCCGGCACGCGTGGCATGCACGTCATGAAGATGATGTATCAGGCTGTACCGGAGTCTGTCGTTATTTCGGGCGTTTGCGATACCTACGCGGGCAATCTGGCGAAGGGCAAAGACCAGATCCAGACGATGGGGAAGAACACGCCGAAGACGTACGTCGACTATAAGGAACTGTTGGCGGACAAGTCGATTGACGCGGTGTTCATTGCGACGCCGGAGCATTTGCATCACGAGATGACGATCGCGGCGCTGCGCGCGGGGAAGAACATCTACGTGGAAAAGCCGCTGGCGCACACGATTGAAGAAGGCCAGGATATTGTCCGGGAAGCGAAGAAGGCCGGCAAAGTAGTGCAGGTCGGGACGCAGAACCGGTCGAACTCGCTGTATCAGAAGGCCAAGGACATGGTGGCCAAGGGGATGATCGGCGAGGTCCATTATGTACGCGCGTTCTGGTACCGGAATTCGCTGGAAGACAATCCGGCATGGCGTTACGCGATTCCAGCGGATACGACGGAGGCGAACACGGATTGGAAGCGTTTCCTGGGAAGCGCGAAGGGCCGGGCGTTCGATAAGCAGCGTTACCACCAGTGGAGACTTTACTGGGACTATTCGGGCGGCATCTCGACGGACTTGCTGGTGCATCAGACGGACATTACGAACTTCGTTTGCGGGAAAGCCGAGCCGTTGTCGTGCATGGCGTCGGGCGGGATTTACCGCTGGTCGGGCGCGAGCGACGACCGGGAGGTGCCGGATACGTTGAGCGCAATTTACGAGTATCCGGACCGTTTCCACATCAACTACTCCTGCTATTTCGGCAATGAACAGTATGGATACGGCGAACAGTTCATGGGCAATGAAGGGACGATTGAGGTGTTGAACCGGCAGACACTGCGGTTCTACACGGAGAAGTTCCGCGGGAAGGCGCCGGACGCGGTGAAGGCGCGGCAGGAGTTCACCGAAGATAAGCCGGGGAACGATATTCCGGCGGTGCAGGCGCATACGGCGAACTTTATTAATGCGGTGTTGGGCAAAGAGAAGGTGATCGCGCCGGTGGAAGTGGGACAGCAGGCGGCGGTTTCGGGTCATCTGGCGACGTTGTCGTTGCGGAACAGCAAGAAGGTTCTGTGGGATAGCAAGACGCAGAAGTACCGGTTCGTATAGTCAGGGAGACTGCTATGGCACAGAACGAGAACAACTCCAGCCGCATTGTGTTCGCGGCGATACTGGCGATTTTTGTCTACGGCGTGATTGCCGCGATGCTGGGCGTTTTGCTGGCGTCGTTTAAGCTGACGCCGGAACAGAACGGGAATATCGCGCTGGCACAGGCGATCGGCATGATTATAGCGTCGTTGTCGGCGGGACCGATCATTGACAAGCAGGGCAAGAAACTGGCGCTGGTAACTTCGTTAGGGCTGATTGCGGGTTCGCTGTTTTTGCTGCGGGGCGCGACCGGATATGAGATGCAGATGTTGTGGGTGTTCACGCTTGGTTTAGGCGGCGGCATCCTGGTGACGGCGGCGAATGCGCTGGCCGGCGATGTGAATGAAGCGCAGCGGTCTTCGACGTTGAACTTCTTGAACCTGTTCTTTGGACTGGGCGGCATGGCAACGCCGTTGATTGCGGCCTATATCGTTGGCAATGACCCGCAGACGCTTTGTTTGTTGGCGGCGGGGCTGGCGGCGGTGACGCTGGTGGTTCACATAACGACGCCGATGCCGGGGCCGAAGGGCGGGGCGGGCGGCGGCGGCGTGGCGATTGGTGAGTTAGTGACGCAGCCGTCGTTGTGGTTGTTTGCGGGATTCCTATTCCTGTATGTGGCGGCTGAAATTGGCGTTTGGAACTGGCTGGCGCAGTTGTTGCAGTCCCGCGGGACGGACGCGCAGGCGGCGCAGGGAATTGTGGGTTCCGGGTTTGCATTCGGAATTCTGGTCGGCCGCGTGGTGGTGAGCCGGATTTTGATTAAGATCCCGGCGTCGACGGTGCTGCTCGCGAGCGCGGTGCTGATGCTGGTGACGACCTATTTATTGCTGCAGACGACGGATCCGTCCTTGGCGTGGGTAACGGTGTTCGCGGCAGGTATTGCGATGGCGCCGGTGTTCCCGACGACGTTGGGTATGGTGGGCGATGCTTTCCCGAAGGGAACGGCGACGGCGATGGGTTTCGTGATCACGTTTGGCTGGGT
>Ga0163144_10023495_pt1 | contig 12157 bp, 8 predicted proteins | sample OliLak19BULKMAT1_FD_123175 | JGI IMG/M metagenome (GOLD analysis project Ga0163144, IMG submission 123175) | Freshwater microbial mat bacterial communities from Lake Vanda, McMurdo Dry Valleys, Antarctica - Oligotrophic Lake LV.19.BULKMAT1 | ecosystem: Environmental > Aquatic > Freshwater > Lake...
CGCGCGTCCGGCGCGGCGCCCGCGCCGTGAAAAAATTATAGATGACGTCGATCGGGCGCTTCACCTCCAGGAGCCGATACGTTTCGTCCCGCAGCCACGCGGAAACCGCCGTGACCGCGTCCGACGACATCAGCGCGTGCCGAATGGCCGGGCCGTAACCGGCATCGCGTCCCAGCAGCGTCGTATCCGTGCCGTGCAGCGTCGTGACAACTCGCGGCGGACGATCCGTTGTCACCATAGCGCGTGCGAGGATCGCCGCCGTCGCGTGGGGCACCGCGTAATGCACGTGAAGAATATCCAAACCGCAGTCGCGGCTGACTTCCGCCATTTTGACCGACAACGGGAGCGTGTAATCCGGATATTTGAACAACTCGTAATCGTTGATGACGACCGGATGGAAAAAGACCCTTGGCGCATTTAACGGCATGCGGAACGGCCGCTCGTAACTGATGAAGTGCACCTCATGCCCCCGCGCCGCGAGCTCTTCGCCCAGAGCCGCTGCGAGGATGCCGCTGCCGCCCACCGAGGGGTAACAGGTGATGCCGATTTTCAGAAACGATGTCATGCCACTATCCCCTACCACACCAACCCCAACGCGATTGGCGAGCTTGTCCATCAACTCGACGTGAACCGGGGCGCATCTGCCGGTTGGCGGTGGAAGCCACCGCGGCGGCGAAGGGACTCGCCGCCCTACCCATCGTGACCTTTGAAAAGGTAGGGCGCGGCCTGGCTCCGCTCCGCGCCGAGCCGGTACCGGCAGATGCGCCCCGCGAACCGACCCACTTCAAAAGTGACGCGCTCCGCGTTCCACCTGCGTGAGCGATTGCACGAGCAGCGGCGCACTCGGGAAAATCGCCACCGCACACTCGACGCCCGCCCGCAAACCGAGGAGCCGCCCGCGCATGAGCTGAAGCTCAACGTAATCGCGCGTCTTCATCTGGGAAGCATGCGCGTGCATCGCATCCGTCCAACGCTGCACGACCGCAAGCTCTGACGTGTCGATCAGCACCGGAGTGATGTCGCGGGGCTCCGCGTCCGGCGAGATGGCGAAATAATACAGCTGCGCGATCGCGTGCGCCGGCAGGCTGCGGAGTTCGCGCAAACCACCAAAGCGCGCCAGGCGCGTCGCATCGCGCACCATTTGCCCAAGCTTCGCGTGATCGGGGTGCTGATTTTCGACCAGCGTTGGCGCGAGCACCACCGCTGGGCGGATGCGCCGGATGATCCGGGCCAGCGCGATCGTGCGGGCAACCGTCACTTCAAAGTGCGCGTCGCCGCCGAGATCAACAAACTCGATCGTCGCCCCGAGGATCGCCGCCGCCGCTTTCGCCTCTGCGGTCCGCTCAGTTGGGTTGCCGTTGGTGCCTGCCTCACCGCGCGAGCAGACCACAAAGTGCGCCCCTCGCCCGGCCTGCGCCTCACTCGCGATAAGCGCGCCGCAACCGAATTCGATGTCGTCGGGATGCGCGCCGAAGACGAGCAACGGCGGCTTCGATGCCGTAGCTGAAGCTGGCGGCTTCTTGGCGGCGCGAGTGGAGTCAGAGGTACGCTTCATCAGATCGATCGATGGTTTCCCGAGTCACAAATTGAATGTCAGGCGCGTCCGCTTTATTCAGATACGCCTGCTCCCCCAGCCCCGCGATGTAGTGCGTGCAGTGGATGACGGATTGCATCCAAGCCAGCCGCGAATCCCGCGTCGGGCTGATCTGCGCCTTGGTCACTTCGCAGGCGGGCAACGTGAGATAGTGATCACCGCCCTCGTGCAGCTTGGGCGCGCCGTCGAGCCAGCGGGCGCGCACGATTTCCCCTTGATACGGCACATCGACAAAATAGTCGGACACGGCGCACGCCGCATCGCGCACCGCGGGATCGCTCGAGCGCACCACGCGGATACCTTCGAGTAGTCCCATCTCACGATACATCCCCAGACAGAAATCGGCGACGTTGGTCGCCTGCACCCGCTTGAAGCAGTCGATGCGCGCCGGCTCGGCATACGCGCCGAGTTGACGCGCGGTATTCGCCTGCCAGCCGGCTGGAATTCGTTTGTACGCCAGCGGCGACCACTTTCGCTGCACCTTGTTTTCGAAAGCGAAATTGAGCGTAAACGGCTCGTCGGTTTTGCGGTGACGCAGCGTGGTTTGCGTCTCGCGCGGGTCGTGATCGCTGTCGTGGAAAAAGAAAACGATTTCTCCGCCCATTTCGGCCTGGAGTCGACGCGCCGTCTGAAACTTGGCGTAGAGGAACCGCCGCGGAAAAAATCCGCACGGTTGTTGCCCGAAACAGATGATCGGTCCGGAAGTCATGAGATCGCGTCGCCCGGTGATTTCGACCGGTTCATACCGCGGGAGTGCGAGTGGCGGATGATCGACCGCTACCTAACACCGACTGGAGGAGAATGCTGAAGAGCACACACGCAGCGCAGCCGATGACGTTGTACCAAAGGTAGGAAAAATCGAGGACGGCGAACGAGTCCTTCAAAAACCGCAGAGCGAAGATCAACAGCTGCGCCGCCAGCGCGCCCCAGAACACCGCCGTGCCCCGGACGTGTTTGACAAAGAAGGCCACGACAAAGATGCCCAACAGCACGCCGTAGAAAATGGACGCGATGATATTGATCGCCTCGATCAGGTTTTCCGAGAACCCGGCAAACAGGGCGAAGGCGATCGCGAACGCGCCCCAGATGGCCGTGAACCATTTCGCATTCCGCACATTTCGATGCTCATCCTGCGCCGCCAGCGGCCGGAAGTGGCGCCACAAGTCGATCGTGCTGGTGGTCCCCAGCGCGTTCAACTCGCCCGCCTTCGAGCCCAGCGCCGCGGCAAACATCACCGCGATCAACAAACCGATCACGCCGTTCGGCAGCTCGGTCAGGATGAAATTGATGAACACGTAATCCGAGTCCTTGATCTTCGCGCGCGGATCCGCGGCCTTGAGCGCATCCTTCGCCTCCTTGCGCACCGCCTCGACGGACCGCTGCGCCGCATTCATCTCCGCGCGCGCGCGCTGTTCACCCGCGACATCAGCGGTCTCGCGCACCGTCGTCCACGACTTGATCTTTTCCTGTTTCAGCTGGTGCAGCGCCGTGTGCTTTTCCTCGAGCGCACGGAACGAGGCCCCGTTGGCGCCGGACGCATGCCGCTCCCACTCCACCCGGTTGAAAAACACCGGCGTGTTGGGTTGAAACTGATAAAACACGAACAACAGCACGCCGAGCAACAGAATGAAAAACTGCATCGGGATTTTCAGCAGCGCGTTGAACATCAGCCCGAGCCGACCTTCGCGCAGCGACCCGCCCCCGATGTACCGCTGCACCTGCGACTGATCGGTCCCGAAATACGACAGCGAGAGAAACAAGCCGCCCAGGAGTCCGCTCCAAAAGGTGTAGCGGCGGTCGGGACTAAACGAGAAATCCACCGCCTCCGTCTTCCCCATGGCACCGGCGATCTGCAAGGCGTTGTCCGGAAGTTTGGTGACGAGCACCACAAAGGCCGTCACCATCCCCCCAAAGATCACGCCCATTTGCCACTTCTGCGTCAGGTTCACGGCCGCGCTGCCGCCGGTGACCGTGTACGCCACCACCAGAATGCCAATGAACACGATGGTAAGATCAAGCCGCCACCCGAGCACCGTCGAAAGAATGATCGCCGGGGCGTAAATCGTCACCCCGCTCTGCACGCCGCGCTGCAGCAAAAACAGGCTGGCCCCGAGCAGGCGCGTTTTCCCATCGAAGCGCTGCCCAAGATATTCATACGCCGTGTAGACGCCGAGTCTCCGGTAGATCGGCAGAAAAACCGCGCACACGATGATCAACGCCAGCGGCAGGCCGAAGTAGTTTTGAATGAAACCCATGCCGCTCTCGAAACCCTGGCCGGGAATCGAAAGGAACGTGATCGCACTCGCCTGCGTGGCCGCCACGGAGATCCCGATCGTCAGCCAGCCCGTCGATTTGCTGCCCTTCAGGTAGGTGTTGAGGTTGTCGGTGTGCCGCGTGCGCCACGTCCCGTAGGCGGCAATGCCAACCATCGTTCCAAGCAGCACCACCCAATCGAGGAGGTTCATCGGGTGAGGCGGGAGAAGATCGTGAGCAGAATCACGAGGACCACGAAAGCACCGAAGACAAACGCGTAGACCCCCCGCCACGTCCGAAAGCCGGGCACGCCCGGCGCATCATTTTCCGGCGGTTCAGAAGCTGGGGGAGGAAGCGTCGACATGGAGAGCAGCCGAGTGGGATCAGTTTACGCGTGAAGCCAGACTACGCCGGCGTAATGAGAATGGCACTACCGCGCGCATTATTTTCCCAGCGAAACCAAATTCGCGAAGAGGCGGTACGCGCCCGGAACGCCCGCGGGCAGCTGGCGGAAAAATGCGAGGCCGGTATAAACGTAGTACCCCTTGCCATGCCGCGCCACGAGCAAGCCACTGGTCAGCGGCTTCTCGTCCGGATCGTTGAGGGCAAGAATCGCGGTGTAGTGCGCTTCGTCCCAGCTGCTCGGGAAATACGCACCGCGCTCCTGCACCCACCCTTCGAAATCAGACCGGCCGATGCGATTAGGCGTGGTGAGCACCGGATGATTCGGCGCGAGGAAAGTCACCGGAGATTTTTCGTCCGTGATTCGCCACGGCGGGGCCGAACCCGCGATCGACAACGCGTACGGTCCCAGCGGAGGCAAGGAGCCGGCCGGACGATTGTATTGCGCGATCACCGTGCCACCGGCTTCGACGTACGCAAACAACGCCGGCAGGTTCGAAGTCAAGTCGGCGCGCTCGTTGAAAGCACGCACGCCGAACACCACGGCATCAAGTCCGCGGAGTTTCTCTGCGGTCAAATCGGTGTCCGTGAGGATAGTGACCCGGTAACCCAATTGCTCGAGCGCGCGAGCCGAATCGTCGCCCGCGCCGGGGAGATAACCGACGGCCCGGCCGCGCGCCGCGACGTCGAGACTGACCAGCCGCGCCCGCGCCGGTGGCTGCAGCAACATCACGGGCAAATGCGCGTAATCAATCATCACGCGTTGCTGCGCAAACCGCGCGCCACCCACCTCCGCCATCGCGGTCACGCGCCCGGCCGTTACTTGCGCCGGAGCAGTGACGGTGAACGTAAACCGAGCGGTTGCATTCACCGCGCCGAGCGTGAACGAAAAATCATTCGGCGCTGCCTTCCAGCCGCTGGGCAGCTCGAGCTTCACTTTGCCGGCTGCGCCTGCTCGCGCCGACTTAATTTCAACGTCGACAGGTCTCGACGAGCCGGGCGCAAAGAGAGAAACGTCGGACGCAAAGTGCAACGATACCGGCGGGATCACATCCACGCGTCGGCGGCGCTCCCCTTTCGGTCCTGGGCTGATGTGCTTCGGCTCGTCGGCGATGACCAGCCGCTGGCCGTCGATTTCAAAGTGATATTCGACGGGAAACGTGGGAAGGTTTTCCGGATCTCCAATGAGGCGCGGGTCGTCGACTTTTGCGATTCCACTGCTACCTTCGGCTCGCAACCAATAAGGCTGCGTGAGCGGCGCGTCCGCCGGGACTTTCAGCGTCAGCTCGGCTGTACTCGCGACATTCGACTGCAGGTCGCGTGCGATTTGAAGTTCCTGGGCGGGGTACAACACGCGCGTGGCCGTCCACTCCACGGAAACTTTCGAGGTGATTCGCACGGTTTGCGTAAGGACCAGCGACTCGCCCGGCACGACCTCCGCCACGGGAGCGGTCGTCTCAACGGAAAGACCCAGACACGCCTGAATGATCCGGTCGAGTTGCGCGCGGCGATCGTCGACCACGGGATCCGCCGTCAACCTCGCGAGCTGCGGGCGCAGCGCGAGCAATGCCGGAACGCTCGCCGCCGGCGCGTCGGGTTTGAACTGCGCCATGATCGCAGCCACCATCCGCCCGATTTCCGCTCCGCCCGGAACGCGTGACCACGTGGTGTCGATGCCATCCATCAAGTCTACTTTGGCCACATCACCGCCCAGGTGGACGAAGCTCGCCTGCACCGACGCCTGCGCGGCACGGCTGGCCATCGCGCCAAATCCCTGCGTGATATGTCGCGCGCGACTCCGATTCGCGATCGCACTGAACGTCTCCCCCGTCACCGGATCGTGACCTCCGATGTCCAGCTCGAGGGTCGGCCCGCCGATGGCGGCACCACCGCCGCCGCGCCCCCCGGAAAATCCATTCCACACCACCCGCTTTGGCTGCCAAACCGAGAGTCCCTGTTTCAACTGCTCCGGATACGCCGCGGGATCACCGGCCAGCTTGAAGGCCTCCACGGCGAGAATGGCGGAGGCCGTGTGATGACCGTGACCGCCGCTGCCCGGCGGTATCGGGAAACGGGTTACAATGACATCCGGCCGGAATTTTCGGATGATGCGGACGACGTCACCGAGGACTTCCTTTCGATCCCAGAAAGCCAAAGTTTCTTCCGGCGATTTCGAGTAACCGAAATCGATCGCGCGGGTGAAAAACTGCCGGCCCCCATCCAGCGCGCGCGCGGACAACAGCTCCTGCGTGCGCGCCAAGCCGAGTTTCTCATCGAACTCGGGACCGATTTCGTTTTGCCCACCATCACCGCGCGTGAGCGAAAGATACGCAGTGCGGTAGCCGCGACCGCGGGCGAAATACGTGATCAGTTGCGTGTTCTCATCGTCGGGATGCGCCCCGATGTGCAGCACCGTAGCCACGGTGTTGAAGCTGCGAAGATCCTGCAGAATCGGCGAAATGCGTTCCGCCGGAGCAGTCGCAGCCGATCGCTCCGCCGCGCCGACCACCGCGGCCGAAAGCGCAATGATGGTCGCGCTCAGCAGCGCCTTGAAAACCCGGCGGGGATCCCGCGTCCGAGCGATTGAGAACAATGCCCGCGTCATCACTTCAGCGTCGCCAGCAGCTCTTCGTTCCGGCGCTTGTATTCCGCCGCGACCGCGCCGCCCTGAGCTTCCGCCGCCGCCATGGACTGCTTGGCCGCATCGCGCGCGCCGGCTTTGTCACCGAGCTTGGCGAGAATGCGCGCCTTGCCGAACAGCATAAAAAACTCCGGCTTCTCGGTCTTGGTCGCCTGGTCGATCCACTCGCGCGCGCGCTTCAGATCCAAGTCATTTTCCAGGTAAAACATGGCCGCCTGAAAAGAAGCTGACCGCGGCAACGTCGCACCTGATTTCAACGCCGCGTCGATTTGCGCGACGACATTTCCCTTCACGTCGAATTGGAATGGTACCGCGACCCGCGTTTTTTCCCACAGTAGATTCAGCGTGGCCGACTCGGTTTTGATATCGTTGATGTCGATCGTGAAGGTCTCGACGGCAGGCGAGAGCGCCTGCGGTTTCGCGGTAACGCGCAGGACGTCGTTCTCCACCTTGTACGAATACGCTCCCCAGTCACCGGATGCCTTGTTGAAGATGATCGTCCACTCGTTTTTATTGGGAATGGTCATCAGCGCGTACGTGCCAGCCGGCAGCTCTTTGCCGCCAAATTTCACGGCGGTGCTAAACGTTACTTTGGTCGCTTGGTTGGCGCCTGTCCGCCAGATCTCACCGAATGGCTCCCATTTGCCAATCATCGTCCGGCCGCGTGCGCTCGGACGCGAGTAGACGATCTCAATGTCCGTGAACCCCACCCGCTGCTTGATCGTGCTCGTTGGGCTCATCGCCGGGACGGAGATTTGAGGACCCTTGGCGGCGGGCGTTTGCGCCAGGCCGGAGGAGACGATGACAGCACTCAACGCGAGGACGCGGAACGACAGCGGAAACGAGGTTTTTCTCATGGAAGAGTGAGAACATGAACGCGTTTTGATCCAAAATACAGTCCAGAACGAAACTCAGCCCGTGACACAGGCATTCCTGCCTGTGGGTTATTTCAATAGCTCGTGAGATTTGGACTTTTCCGGGGGTAGGGCCCGACCTCCGGGCGGGCCGCTCAGAAAGTGCGACTGCCAACGGCTCGCCCAGGTCTGGCCCTACCGGCGCTGCCGTGCTAAAGTCAAAATCACATCGGTCGCTGGTGTTATTCCTGCCTGCGGGTCACAGCCCGGATATTTCACACTCTGATTTGTCATCGCGAGCCCGAGGAACGAGGGCGTGGCGATCCAGCTAGATGGATTCCTTCGTCGCTGCGCTTCATCTAGGAACACCTACCGTTTGTCATTGCGAACGAGCCTAAGCGACTGTGGCAATCCACGCGTCGCGATGGATTGCCACGCTCGGCAAGCCTCGCTCGCAATGACAATCGGGGGTGTTCATTGGCGATTCCACCCAACGCCGGGTTGGTCCGGCTCTCGCTCGTCAAGGAACCGCCTTTGGCAGCGCTGGCTCGTTGAACAAGACTTCGGCCGTGCCTTACGGCGCTTCGTAGATCTCAACGAGCGCTTCGCCGGTGCCACCCGCTGCGCCGCGGACCTGGACGGTGTAGCTGCCGGGCGGGAGGCTCGTGAGCAACGCGGCATCGCGGCTGCCCGCTTCGAGCGCGAACGCACCCACGGCGCTGAAGGTGGCCGCCAACGCCGGCGACCAATCATTGTTCTCCGTGATTTTTACGCCCGCCTCGCTGTACACCTCAAGGATAGGATCGACCAGGAAACCCGTGACCCCAAAATCACCGAGTTTCGGTCCCACCGCGCGAATCAACAACGGCTTCGACCCGGTACCCGAGATATTGAATCCGGCGATCAGAATGTTGTCGCCCGTGCCGACGCGATTGCGCGCCGAAACATTTACCATCCGCGGAGAATTGCCCGTGCCGAGATCGTAGGCCTCGACCAGCACGACGCCCGCGCCCGTGCCCCGCGCCCAAATGGAACGGCCCCCTTCGATGCTTTGCACGAACGCAGCATCAAGGCTGTTCGGAGGAAAACCAAAGGCGCCGACGCTGCTGAACGTGTCGGTGAGATTCGATGGCCAGTTGTCGTTTGAGAACGTCTGCGTGGTTCCGTTGTACAGTTCCAAGCGGGGATCCGTCATCGCACCCGCGAGGCCAAATGCACTCAGAGCCGGGCCCGCGGCCCGCACCAGAATATTACGCGCACCGCCACTGACGAACGTCCCCACGATCAGCGTCTGACCGGCATCCATCGCGGTCCGGACCGAGAGATTCGACAGCCGCGCCGTCGGACCCGCGCTCCCGGTTACCGCAAGTGTCACCGACGAGCTATCCGCAACCGTGCCCGAACTCGTGGCGCGCACGCGATACGTGCCCGCATCGCTAGTCTGCGCCGACGGAATCGTGAGCGACGCGCCCGTCGCTCCGTTGATCGCGACGTCGTTCTTGAACCACTGATACGAAATGGGAGCGCTCGACGTTGCCGTCACCGAAAACACCGCCAGCTCGCCCGCCGCCACCGATCGGTTCGAAGGCTGGTTCGTAATGGAAACGCCCGCACCCGTCGCCGTGCCCACAATCAACCTTGCGGTCGCCGTTTCGACCGTGGCGCCACTCGTGACGCGTACCAGGTAGGTGCCAGCATCGCCGACTTGCGCGGATGGAAACACCAACGTCCCGGACGTAGCGCCCGAGATCGCGCCGCCGTTTTTCAACCACTGATACGTCAGCCCACTCCCGCTGGCCGTGATACTGAGCGTCGCACTCTGGCCGACTGGAACTTGCTGGCTCAAGGGGCGAGCCGCGATGACAATGGGACCGCTGCCGAGGGGCGTGACGGACAAGGTGCCGATCGTGCTGTCAATCGAACCGCCCACGCCGGAGATCCGCACCGAGTACGTGCCGACAGCATCCAGCTGCGCGGACGGGATCGTCAGGGTCGAACTGGTCGCGCCACCGATCGGCGCGTTATTTTTCGACCAGAGATACGTTAGGCCACTGCCTGAAGCGACGACTCGAAACGACACGGCCTGGCCGACGCTGACTTCCTGATCCAGCGGTTGCACGGAAATCACCGGCAACGAGGCGGAACTCGCCGGCACGCCCTTGCGGATCGTGTTGTTGGAGGTATCGGCAATATAGACGGTCGTGTTATCAGCAACGACGTCGGTGAGATCATAGAACCGGGCCGCCAGGCCAACGCTATCGACGGCGCCGACGATGTTCGCCGCGCCCGCGAGCGTGGAAACCGTTCCATTCGCGATCAGGCGCAAGGTGCTGTTGCCGTAATCCGCGACGAAAATATTCCCCGCGTTATCGAGCGAAACGCCGCGCGGTGTGTTGAAACGCGCTTCGGCAATGGTGCCATTGGTCGCGCCGCTCGTGGTCGTACCAGCGATCGTCGTCACCGCTCCCGCCGACGTAACGCGACGGATGGCGTGATTCTCGCTGTCAGCGACGTAGAGATTACCGCCGCTATCCAGTGCGATGTCGAAGGGGGTACTGAAGCGGGCCGCGCTGCCGGAGGCATTGACGAAACCAGGTTGCAGCGCTGCGCCGGCCAAGGTGGACACATCGCCACCTGGCGAAATCTTGCGGATCACATGATTACCACCGTCGGCCACGAACACGTTGCCCGCGGCATCAACGGCCACCCCATACGGGAGAAAAAATCGCGCGCTGCTCGCCGGACCGTCGGTTGCACCCAACTGAAACGGCGCGCCCGCATAGGTCGTAACCACACCTGCGGGGGTGATTTTGCGGATCGTGAAATTTTTCGCGTCGGCGACGAAAACATTTCCGGAGGAATCAACCGCGATGCCCACGGGGAAGTTGAAACGGGCGGCACTGCCCGTTCCATCCGTCGAGCCCGATACGCCAGGCGAGCCGGCCAAGGTCGAAACGACACCGGCCGGGGTCACTTTGCGGATCGTATTCCCGACGGTATCCGCAACATAGAGGTTCTTCGCGGAATCTATCGCGATGCTATAGGGATTATTGAACCGTCCGGGGGTGCCATCAAACGCACTACCGCCGCCTGCAAAGGTGGTAATGGAATAATCCTCGGCCTGCGCAGGAGTGACTGCGCCGGCGAGCACCACCATTGTAGCAAAACTCAGAATACGAAACGGGGATAGCATCATGATAGGCAAAAGGAGCACATGGGAGCGCGGAAAACGGCAGTTGTTCCGCATGGTGGAAAAATGCAATGCGCGAGCAAGCTCGATACCCACCCGCCGTGCGAATACGGGCGCATCTGCCGGTTGGCGGTGGCAGCCACCGCGGCCGCGAAGGGACTCGCGACCCTACCCAGCGTGACCTTGGAAAAAGGCGGCGAAGGGACTCGCCGCCCTAACTATCGTGACTTCTGAAAGGTAGGGCGCGGACTCCGCTCCGCGCCGGAGCCGGAGCCGCCAACCGGCAGATGCGCCCTGCGAATACCCCGTCAATTTTCCAGCGAAGACGAGCTTGTTTTTACGCCCGACGCAAAGCTCTCGCCGCCAGATGGGTTTGCACCGCCTGCAGGGGCCACGTCGTGAAAACCTGCTCGCGGGCCAGCCCGCCCTTGCGCGCTGCGTTCACGCCGGCCCGGACATGCATCAAACCGCTGGTATCGTGAGCATCAGGATTGATCGCGCACAGCAAACCCCGCTCGGCCGCCTTCCGCCAGTGTCGCCAATCCATATCGAGCCGCCACGGGCTCGCGTTGAGTTCGATGATCACGCCGTTGGCGATGGCAGCGTCGATCGCCTTCGCCACATCGATGCGGTACGCCTCGCGCCGCAACAAGAGCCGGCCCGTCACGTGACCCAGCATCATCGTGCTCGGATGCTCGAGGGCCTTGACGATCCTTCGGGTCATCGTCGCTTCATCCTGCGTGAACAAATTGTGGACCGAGGCCACGACGTAATCGAGTTGGGCCAACGTCGCGTCATCGTAGTCGAGCGCCCCGTCCGCGAGGATGTCGCATTCGACCCCCGCAAAGAGATGCGTCTTAAAGCGCTTCGATGCGTTGATCGCGCGGATGTCCGCAATCTGCTTCAGCAGGCGCTCTGCGCTCAAGCCGTTCGCCACCACGCTCGACTTGGAATGGTCGGCAATGCCGAGGTAGTCCCAACCCAGGGCATCCGCCGCCGCAGCCATCTCGGTTAGCGTGTTCCGTCCATCGGACGCGGTGGTATGATTGTGGAAAGCTCCGCGCAAATCGCCCAACTCGACGAGCCGCGGCAAAGGCCCCCGCTCCGCCATTTCGATTTCGCCCATCCCCTCGCGCAACTCCGGTGGAATAAACGCCAAGTCCAGTGCGGCAAAAAGCTCGGCCTCCGTTTTGATTACAGCCGAATCCGCGTCCGCGTTTTCC
>Ga0163144_10023497_pt1 | contig 12156 bp, 5 predicted proteins | sample OliLak19BULKMAT1_FD_123175 | JGI IMG/M metagenome (GOLD analysis project Ga0163144, IMG submission 123175) | Freshwater microbial mat bacterial communities from Lake Vanda, McMurdo Dry Valleys, Antarctica - Oligotrophic Lake LV.19.BULKMAT1 | ecosystem: Environmental > Aquatic > Freshwater > Lake...
CAGTGGCGTTGAATGCGCCATTGCCGATGAGCGTGCCGTTGCTGAGTGATCCACGACCGAGGGTGACCGTGCCGCTGGTGGTTTGAGTGGTCCCGCCAAGGTCGATACCATGCGCATCAGCACCGGTCCCAAAACTGATGTCGCCGGTGGTCGAAAGGCTTGCACCTGCTCCCAAGACCAGAAAGCCAGAGGAAACGCTGGTGCCACCGGTATAGGTGTTGGCTCCGTTCAAATTCAGGGTTCCCGTTCCCGATTTAGTCAAGCTACGCGCTCCACCCGTTTCCCCGATGGCCCCGTTGATCGTGACCGTATTGCCACCGCTGAGGGCTTGGTTTGCGTTAAGAGTCACCGCACTATTAATGATGAAGGTTCCCCCGCCCGTGGTGGTAATCGGGCCAGTTAAGGTTAAGGTTCCTCCACTAATGGTCGTTACCGTGCTTGCAATGGTCGTTGTCAACCCCGCAGCACTGACAGATCCACTGATCGTAACGTTATTGGCACCGGCCGTATTGAACGTCGCAAGGTTACCATTTGTCCAGAGGCCAGGGGCAGTGGTTCCAGGGGCGTTGCTGGTAGCCCAGGCGGAAGTGGTGCCGACATCCCACGTGGCGGTGCCGGGAGTGAGGCCGGAAGTGGCATCAAAGTCGAACCAAAACGTGGCGGCATTGCTCACTGAACCCATTGCCAACAGTGTCGCTGCTGCAACGGCCGACGAAATCATTGAACGCTTAGACATGTTCATCCTCCAAAAAAAGAAACGGTTAGAGCTGGCATACCGAAACACCGGCCCGTAATTCGCACGGCAGGTCGGTTCGACTCTCCGGTGCTTTTCCATCCACCAATTGCTGGGCGATCTCGACGATCGAGCTCACCATCTGTCGGAGCGGGAGCGCGACGACATCGGGTTTGAAATCACTGCTGCCGAAGCGTGCCTGGTATGATGGGTAATCTTGATCGAACGCGACGACCGATAGGTCATCGGGCACTTTCATGCCGCTGACTTTGCAGTAGTCACCCAGCCGAAGCATCGCGGCGCTTGAGCCGCAGACGACGGCAGTGGGACGGTGCTTTGTGAAGTATTCCGCAAGGCAAGGAACGGAGTTGGTTTCATTCGCGTCTTCCGGTAACCAACAAGTCAGATTCTCGTCCGGCTCGATCCCGGCGGCGGTCAATCCATTGCGCCAGCCCGCACGACGTGTAAACACCCACTTGGAAGCGACCGCGTAACTGATGTAGCCGATCCGCTTGTGTCCAGCCTTGGCAAGCCGGTCGACCGCCATGACCGCGCCTTGCTCGCCGTCTTCACAGATGCAAGGGACGTCGAGTCCGAGCAGGCTCGTCCCCGTCGCGACGGACGGAATCTTCAGTCGGGCGGCCTCCATGACCACTCGAGCTTGCGGTAGCCGCGGGGTAATCAGCGCCATGACGTCGGGGCGACTTTGCGCCAGTCGACGCGAGATATCTTCTCCGGACATGTCGGCCCGCGCGGAGATCAATTCGATGTTGAGTCCGTGCACACCCGCAAGCCCGTCGAGTGCATCAAGCACTCCCGAGACGTACCAGTCGCTTCGCGCGAACGTCGCGACCACTGCGATCCTGAGCAAGGGGACCTTGGACGGGCGTTCCATTGCCCCGATCGTGTCGATCGACATCGCCACGCGTGGCCCGACGAGCGACCCGTAACCCGGTCGCCGTTCGATCCAGCCATTCTTGTGAAGAACGCGTAATGCCCGCCGGACGGTCGAGTGACTCAATCGAGACCGAGTGGCGAGGTCAGCGTCGGTGACCAGCAACGTCCCCACTTCGGGCCGGTTTTCCCGCAAGTACGTGACAATTCGCCTAGAAAGTGTCTCGGCGGCGTTGCGTGACGGGAAAGGTGTGTCGAGTTCTAAAGTGCCAGCAGTCATATGACCTTAACTCATGAAGTGTTCAGTTGACTCAGAGAATTTACCCCTTATGCTGCAGATGTCAAATAGATTATGAAAAATTATGTAGTGACCTCAGTCCACATAATTGAATTGTAGAGTGCCGATGAGACCTACTTCGACGATATCGGGCGCTTGGCACCGCGAGGATTGGAAGGGTGAAAGAACGCTTGATTTCATCAAGGCTTCGGTCGCTTGTCTTAACGACCCGGACGCTTCGAACAACCAAAGGCTGGCGTTTGTCGACCGCTTGGTCGCCATGCAGGCGACCGACGAGCGATCACTTGTGTTCGGGCAGTTCTCACTGCGCGTCGGTGGTGGCGCGGGGGACCTCAACGCCGTCCTGTTCCTGTTGCCAGACCTGATCAAGTTGGACTTGGTGGCACGCGAAACACCCGAACTGCGCGACGCAACCCAACCCATGTTCGCCCGCGCCATGCGAGCAGTGGAAACCCGATGGGACGATGAGATATTCGATCCGCATCGTGACTTCACGTGTTATACCAACGTGTTCCTGCTCTACATCCGCGCCCTGTTGCTCGGCGGGCTGCATCTGGGAAATGCCCGGCTGGTGTCCAAGGCGCACGCCCAGTGGAAGCGCTGGTTCTTTCACGTTGCATACGTCGGGATCGACGAGTTCGTCTCGCCCACGTATGACGCGGTCGACATGGAAGCGATGGGCGACATTCACGACCGTACGCCCGACCCCTCCGTCCGCGCCGAGGTGGCGAGCGCGATCGACTACCTCGCCGCTGTCGCGTGCGGTGCCTTTCATCCGCGTTTGAAGCTTTTCGTGTGTGGGCAGTCTCGCCACTACCATTCGTTCCTCACCGTGCCAGACGGCACGCCCGATTGGTTGCGACGGCGGTGGGTCGGGTCCCACGAGATCTCCCCGCCTGTGCTGGCAGAGTTGGAACGGCGCGACTTTCCATTCGCGATGCGCGGCCGTGCGGGGATCAAGCCTTGTTTGTTCCGGACTTGGCAGACTGACCGCGCGGCCGTTGGTTCGATGACGGGCGGGCATTACTTCTGGCAGCAGGTCAGTTGGATCACCGCCGTCGGCACGAGCGAACATGCCCGCGAGGTGGCTTGGGCGTCCGGTTCGTACACGCCGACCGGTGCTTACGTCGACCAGTGCGATGCCGACGCCTTGTGCGTGTTCACGCGCACCCCCCATTCGTTGCATCGCACGCAATGGAGAACGCAACCGCCGCAACCGTTCGGCGATTTTGGGATTGGCGTGACGCGCGGCTGGACGCTCGACGAGTCCGTCGATGCGATCGTCCTCAACGCGTTCGACCACCGACTGTTCATCCGTCCATTCGTCGTGGCAGCTGATCGCTGCATACCGGTAAAACTAAAACGCGTTCACCGCACCGACCGAGGCCAAGGTCGAACCCACCCTGGTGAGGCGGACTTTGACGAGTTGATTTTCCCCGAGAGCTCTACCCTTTTCGGTTTCCATGCGTCACTGGTCGCAATGAACGAGACCCCCGTTTTTCACGGTTTGGAAGCATCACGGATCGGCAGCGAGCTACGCATTTCCACCGGACCGCAGTCTGTACACCTGCTGACCGGCCCGAACAGTGACATCATGCAGCCCTTTGATGCCGATTGGAGAACATGGCCACTTGTAAAATTTCCTTCCCTTGAGATCCTTGCGGGGGAACTTTTAACAGTGCGATGAATCGGTCTTACTTCTCTTCATTCTTCGTACGATCGTTCCGAGGACTCGACTTGCTCGCGTTTCTCCGTCCCGCAGGAAAATGGAGGGCCATCGACGTTTGTTCCACTTCTCTTATTCTGCTCGACGTATTCGAGGTTAGTACAAGGCCACATAACCACGCACCGAGAGGATCACGTCCGCCCGGTCGCGCATGGACCTAATCGGCGTATGACGGTTCGCCACCGCGCCGTCGCCGGAGGTCGCGATCGACCACATCGATCTGGCATATGGCTCCGAACACATTGGCGTGCCGGCGTTGTTAGCGATCACGGCGTCGTCGTCGCGAGAGTGAAGTAAGCGCCGGTGGAGCGTGTCATAGGTATCGATTGAGGGATGTTGATGGCCTCGCGTGTAATGATTGATTCAGACCCGTTCACGGCGACTGACTCCGATGCGCCTGGCATTGGCCGTCACGGGCGACGGCCGGCGGCTTTGGTCGCCGAGGCGGCCATTCCTGCTTACACGATCGAGTTCAAGCTCGATCGCGCGTTCCCACGGGGGGCGGCCACCGCACCAATGTGTTTCTTCGTCCGGGCAGACGGGACGGAATGCGCGAACAGACTGGCGATGCGAACTTCTTCGTGCGCAGAACCGCTGCGCTTTACGCGTGCGCCCCCGTTCTCCAAGACACGTTTTTATACATGGCGCGCAGCGCGGTATGCGGCGGGGGGGATGCCCAGGACGCCCTTAAAGGCACGGGAGAAGTGAAAGCGATTGTCAAACCCGCAGCGCTGGGCGACCTCGTCGATTGGCCGGTTACCGAACGCCAACAACTCGGCTGCGGTGGCGACGCGGCGCTCGAGTTGGTGCCGCGCCGGTGTCTGCCCGGTCGCCGTGCGGAATAGGCGGATAAAGTGATGCTCGGCATACCCGCAGGCGGCGGCCAGCTCGGGGTTGGGGATCCGCCGGGCGTGGTCGCGGTCGAGCAAACGCAAGGCGGGCCCCACCGCGCGTCGCGGACCTGCGGCAGCGCACGGCGCGATCTCTAAGGCGGACGTTCCACCTGCCTTGGCGAACACCTGCGACAACGCCAGGTTGATGGCCGCCTTGGCCAGCATCAGCCCGGCCGCATCCGGGGGTCGACCACTCCGGCACGCCTCGCTTAACCCGTTCAACGTCGCGCCCAGTGGTGACCCGTCACCGGCGGCAACGTCCTGCGGTGAATCCAGCTTGGCTACGGCCAAGGCGGCCCGCGTCAGTCCGACCAGATCGAAATGGATGAACAGATGCTCGACGGGCGCCCGCGTCAAGCAATCGAATCGGACCCACGCCGGCACCAACAGCCCGCGCCCCGGCACGAGCGGGTAGACGCGCCCTCCGGCGCGCACCTCGCCCCCCGGATCGCGATGGTGGTAAAGCCGCCAGAACGGGCTGACGACCCCGCGGTACCGCCATCGGGCCGGCTCGGCGCGTATGACCTTCATGCACAGGACGCGCACGTGCAGGTGCTCGTGAATGGCTTCAGCGACCGGGTCAACCCGTTCGGGCAGGGCGGCAAGTTCGGGGCGCATCGCAGGAAAGTATATACTCCTCGCAACCCGCGGTATAGGCGCAGTGATATCTGTGGGTGATAGTCAGGACCGTATAGACCGACCGAACGCGGACTCTGTTCAGGCGACGCAATGGCCCGATGCACCAATTGAGGCGATATGTCCAACACACACGGAACTACCGACGCGATGCCCCTGCCCCTGACAGGTCCGCTTCCTGGCAGTACGACAGGGGGTGCGCCCACCCGCCCTCGCATTGTGGCCGACGCATGCGTGTTGCTGGCGGGCTGGCGGTACGTCGAGCACAGTGTGCTCCGCATCATCGCCGGCTGGGGACGTTCGGCCGCCGATTGGACCGATAAGGTCGCGGTCTTTCACCACACGTGGTTACAGGCCGAGGCCGTCGACCGAATGCGGCGGCGGTTGGATATGTTCGTCGGTGGCAAACCGGACCAACCGGTGAACGTCGCGTTCGAGCGGGTGATGAACGCCGTGCTGCTCGCCCCGTCGTTCACCGACGCGATGGCCGCCGTGCACGAGGTGGTGCAGCCGGCGCTGGCCGCTGCGTACGTGGGGTACATCGGGTCGGGGCACCGGGTGCATGACTTGCCGACGCACGGCCTGCTGCGCGAGATTCTGGCGTTTAAGGTCGTGCAGGCCGAGTGGTATGCCGACTTTCGCACGCGTCATCCCCAGCCACTGGAAGCGGCGTATCAACAGCGCGTGCGTGACGCGCTGTGGGGCATCGGTTCATTCGCATTGCCCATCGAGCACGTCGCGCCGTTCGCCGCCGCGTGCGGGGTCGGCACGGCGTTCACGATGCCTTACACCCCCGGCCGCCCTCAAGGTTGGAACGCGTCGCCCGACGTCTTTCCGTTGCTGGAAATGGATTACGCCCACAGCGTCGAGGCACGTCGATTGTGGTTCATGATCGGTTACATGCGTGAAATGGGCGTCGCCGAAGACCAGTTAAGCTGGATCTACTACGCCGACACGCTTCCCTGGCAATACACGTACGAAGAAGCACGACATATGTGGGACGAAAGCCGCCACGGCAACAGCGGCCTGTTGCGCCTGGGCGATTTTGGATTGGGTATCGAGCACGTCGGTTATAGCAGCTACGGCAAATCGGGAGACCAGATTCTCCAACCGCTTACGCCTCGTGACCTGTATGAGCAATTCTACGGCATTACGCAGATCGCCGAGACGGGGTTCTTCCAAACGAAGCGCGACGGATTCGCGGACTTCGATCGCGGTGGGGATGACGCCAGTGCAGAAATGATGCAGTTCGACATCATCGACGAAACCAGCCACGTTGTATACGGCCACACTCGGATCCCGACGCTCATGAAAGCCGCCGGCGTCGATGAGGATTACCGCGCTCGAGGGCAGCGCGAGCGGGCCGCGTGTCAACTGACGTCCGACAACCGGGTGCTGACCCTTAAGGCATTCATGCACTCCGGTAGCTTACCTCAGAATGCAGGGCCGGTGCGGGGCGTCGAGGCGAACGCGGTGAATAAGTCGATCGAGCGCAGCCTTCGAACGCTGGCAGACCCGAAAGCCCTCGCCCATTACGACTGGATGATGACGGTCGTGCGTGAGAAGTGTCCACTCAAGCGCATGGACGAGATTCCCACGCGGCCGAACTTGCCTATGTAAAGCGGAAAGCCGATCCCACTCTCGGGCCGAGACACCGGTGTTCCCGCTGCAGCCCAAGTACAGATCCTTTGTCCTTCTCCTCGGTCACGCTGACCGTGCCGTTGCGTTTGCGGTGCTGCTTGACCCAGTATTCGAGCGTGCCGACGTTCACCCCAAGCCGCCCGGCCGCGTCCTTCATCGAATAATTCTGTTCGACCACCAGCGAAACCGCCGAACGCCGAAACTCCGGTGCAAACACTCTTCGTGCCATGATGAATCTCTCCTTCGAACGGGCAGTATCCCGTTCATCCGGAGCGTCCACCACTCGTGGGTAAGGTCATAGCATCTTCGTCAACACCCGGATCTTCCGTGCGTCGCCCAGGCCGTCGGACATGAAGTCCATGCTCCAGATCTCATTGGCCCTCTCCGCCAGCGACCGCTCCCCAAACTTTTCTCATGGTGAATGGACCAGTTCTCGAGGAGAACTTCAGTCTGTGCCATACCAAACTTTGGTCGTCCGTACGGTGATGTTCGCTGTCCGACCGCTCGTCCGAGCATGTCCATATGCGCCTACGCCCCGGCCGCGCTCGCCAAAGCGTGAACTGAATCTCGCTCCACCGATGGGAGAAATCGTGCAAGCCTCGGGCCTGACGATGTTGGAGAAAACGCCCAATTCAGATTTTCCGGGGGAGCGCATAATGAAAGCCTATTCGCAAGATCATAACTCGTTGTGATTATTTGAATAACAACCGGACAGTAGTGATATCGAATATTTTTTTTGACACATCTCAATAGCGCGATATATTGAAGTAGTTTTATTGCGTAGTGAGATATATCAATCAGCCTGACGAACCAGCACAAAACATGCTCGGGTGGGTGCAAAGCGGCACCCCCGAGCTGTTGGCTACTTCAGGCGGTTACATCTTTAGGCGATGGCTGTATCAAAATCTTGCTTTTAGGGCGGGGTTCTCCGGAAATCTGCCGGGGTGGGTGTGTCATGCTGTTTAGGCATGGCGGGTTCAGCGCGGTCCTATAGCGAGGAAATATAATGAAGCGGCAAGAAGCTAAGGGAGTGTGTCAGGGGACTCTCGCCACTGGGCATCGCAGCCAAGCCAGGCGCACGGCCATCCAATGCGCCGTCGTCGCGTTGGTCGACGTTCTTGAGCCACGCATGTTGCTGGCTTCTACGTTTGCCAACCTGCCCTACACGAATCCCTTCCCACCGGCGGCGCAACTGGGCCAGCCCTCGCAGGATGCCGGTAGTGTGCTGTACAGCGAGTCGTTTACAGACCAAAGTGCCACCAGTGGCCTGCTCGGCGCTGCAGACCGTTACTGGAACGACCAATCGACCGTGACCCGAGCCTTGCCAGGCTCGATGGTGAATGGCCTTGGTCAGATGAGCGTAGAGTTCTGGCTTAAGGTGCCTGCGGGCGTGTCAATCGGCAACGGCACGTTCATCAACATGCCCGGCTTCCAGGTGGATGGCACCACGAGCTTCGCTCAGACCCCCGCGGGAACCCTGAGCATGAAGTTCTCCACCACCAAGGCAGGCGATCCCGTGGCAAATCTCAACTTGTTCACTGGCGTGATCGCAGACAGCCAGTGGCACCAGTATGTCGCCACCTTCGATGGCAAGACCGCTTTCTTTTATGCCGATGGTCAGCTGGCCGGCCAATCTTGGATCACCAACAGCGCTGACAAGGCCGGGCCGCAGGTCTTTTCCGGTACGACCGTCAGCACGCCCTCGGCCATTACCTACACGCCCTTCCCTGGCAACCCCAATATCTCAGTGGACGAGGTCCGTGTCTCCAACGTCGCCTTGACGCCTTGGCAGGTGCAGCGGAACTACCAGAACAATCGCAGTTTTACCAGCACCTATTACGTCGCCCCGACCGGTCTGTCCACCAACGTCGGCACCCGCGCTGCGCCGATTGACTTGTCCACGGCGATGAGTCGAATCGGAGCCGATGTCAAGCTCGTTCTGCTCGCGGGCACCTACAACGGCGCTCAGTTCCAGGTCACCGGCTCCGGTGCCGGCGCCCTGCACAACGCCCTGATCACCGGGGATGACGGCAGCGGTCAGGTGATCATCCAGACTGCTGGCAGCGGTGCCGGTCCAACCGTCTCGGCCGGGGCTAAGTACATCACTCTGCGCAACCTGACGTTCAGTTCCGATCAACAGGCCGGTTTGACCTTCTCGGCCGCCGGGATTGGCAACGTGATTGACGGCTGTCGGCTGACCAGCAACGTCGATGCCCTGAGCGTGGTCAATTCCTCAGGATATCAGGACCCCCTCTCCGCAGATCTGTACCACTACATCTCTGTTCCGGGCGTGACACTGGAGAACAGCGTGCTTGCGGCGGGGACTAACTCGGCTGGCGTTCGGTACAACAATTCCGATGTGATTGTTGTTCGCAACAACACCTTCACGGGCGGCCAATATGGTGCTTTGTTTACTGGCGGCTCGACCAATGTGAAGCTCCAGAACAATATCTTCAGCGGCCAGAGCGGTTCGGGCACGTACTTCAACAGCGACAGCCTCGTAGAGGTCAACGGCGGCAACAGCATTGTGAGCTACGCTGGGGATGGAAACATCTATAACCCCGCGGGTGGCGGCAATGTGGCCACTGTTGTGGACGGTACCACCAATAACTACAGCACTGTCAGCGACTACGCCAAGTACTGGTACACCAAGCAATATGGCGCGGCGATCCTCAATCCCAATGGCGACAGCGGGGGGGGGATCGGCTCCCGCAGCGAGGCACATAGCTTCCGCGGGACACCGGTGTTCACGGCCAGCGCCCAAGGCGATTATCGGCTGGCGGCGATAGCCCCCAACGTCGTCGACACCGGTAGCGCGACGGTCTGGGATGGCCAGGGGAATCTTCGGGGCCAGGGCAACGCCGGTGACGCCGGGGCTTACGAGACGGCCGGCTCCGTCAGCCATAGTTTCACCCTGCCCACCGCTGCCACTTCCAGTGCGGGCGTCTACGACAGCAGCGGCAAACTGGTCCGCACCCTCTGGAGCGGCGTTAAATACCCCGCCGGTTCCGTCACCGCCTACTGGAACGGTCTGGACGACAACTACAGCCCGCTCAGCAACGGCAATTACAGTATCAAGCTGCTGAGCCATAATGTGCAGTACGTCTGGGATGGAGCCATGAATAACTCCAGCCCGCTGACGGGTACTAACGTTCAGGGCAACTTCTATCCCATCCAATCGATGGTCATCGTCGGCACCACCGCCTACTACAACCCTGGCTATAATGAAGGCCGCTACGCCTTCTACAAGTTTGCTTTGTCCAACATCCACCAGACCACCGGTTTCAAAATTGGCCCCTCGGGCGTCAACGATGACTACGCCAGTTCCATCGCCAGCGACGGCACCAAGCTCTATGCGCTATGGAACCCCATTGTTGCCCAAAACGCTCCCGATGACACCTCCGTGCCGAGGACCCTGAGGTCCTACGACCTGGATTTCACTGCCACCGCCGGGGTGTCGGCCACTGTGGCTGCCACCAAGAACAGCGCTGTTGGCATCGCCGTCCAGCCGGCCCAGCAAAATCTGCTATTCGTCTTCCACTCCGGGGACAACAAAGTCTACATCTACAACAAGGGCAACTTCACGCCCTACAGCACGCCCTCCCTCAATGGCGTATCACTGGGCTGGAACAGCCCCCAGTCCATCGCCACCACCCCCGATGGGGATCTGTGGGTCACCTGTAAGAACACCGCCACAGGCCAGTGGCAGATCGTGCGTTACAGCAACTTCGCCGGCACACCCACCCTGGCGGCGACGGTGAGTGGGGGCCTGGTCAATCCGCTGGGCATCGCGGTCTCCATCGACGGCAACAAGACCCTGATGGTCGCCGACGGCGAAAGCGGCACCAGCGTCTCGCAGCAGATCAAGGCCTATACACCGGCCGGGACTGCCCTCTGGACGCTGGGTCAGGCCGGCGGCTATGCCACCAACGGCCCGACCATCACCAACGACAAGTTCATCCTACAGGGGATGATCACCCCGCAGGCCGACGGCTCGTTCTGGATCACCGACCTGGCGACCCAGAATCGCACCATGCACTTCAGCGCCGCCCGCACCTTCATCGAGGACATCCAGTACGCCCGGTCGTACGTCGCCGCCGGCGACCAGAACAACGCCACACGCGTGTTCCAGAACTTCGTGGAATACCAGATCGATTACTCCAAGCCCTATACCCAGAACCAGGGTTGGACGCCGGTGAAGAACTGGAACTATCTTGGGACCAAAAACCTGCTGCCGGTTTCCCAGTATGGTGGCTTCAACGGGTTTAAGGTACTTGCCACGCTCAGCAACGGCCGCACCTATGCCTTGGTCGACGCTCCGGTGATCACCGGTAACACTGCTGACAACTTAAGACAGCGAATGGTCGAACTCACCGCCACCGGCTTGCGCGATACCGGATACATGACACCACCGAATATTGGCACGGTGTGGCTCGACAAGGATGGTTCACTGATTTACGGCGGGGTCAACAATGGTACGGTTGGCTTCTATAAAATTCCCCTGATTGCGCCGCCGGCTTCATTTAATGCGTCGGGAAATCCGCAATACGCATCAGATATCGTGGTGGCAACTGCTCCAGCCCCTTCCACATGGGATGCTCAGTCGCCTGCCCCACCCCCCGCCGGGCTGCCGTATTATGCCCCCTACTATACGCAACTGGATAATGGCCTGGTGGTGAGCTACAACGTCGAGGTCCATGCTGGCGGGATGCATCTGGGCGCAGTGAACCCCACCACGAATCAGTGGAAGTGGCAGAGCATGCCTGCGGGCCCGTTTAACGGTCGGGGCAACTACGATACCATGGGCTGGTACGGTGGTAGCCGCATCATGTCCAGCGGCAATAACATCATTGCGGGCTACAGCGGGGAAGGCTGGCGCAACCTCGGTCAGGCCAACCAGTTCATGCATTACAACACAGACGGGCTGTTCATCGGCCAGTTTGGCACGCCTTCGCTCAATGTCGGGAGCACTTATACAACCCCATATGGTTTTTCTGGCAATGCCATTTCGCCGTTCGTGACCACTAACGGCAACTCACTGTACCTCTACGCCAACGACGAAAGCGCCCGGAGCCTGCAGCGCTGGCAGGCCATGGGGCTGGACACAATTCAGGCGACCTCCGCCACTGTCATCCTCGGAGCGCCCGCCGCACCCAGTGGCCTGACCGCCACGCCCGCTTCTCAAACCCAGATCAACCTCGCCTGGACCGACAACTCTAACAACGAGACCGGCTTCAAGATCGAGCGCGCCACCAACAGCACCTTCACGCAGAGCCTGACGCAGGTGACCACGACGGCGGCCGGTGCCACCAATTACAGCGACACGGGTTTGACC
>Ga0163144_10023499_pt1 | contig 12155 bp, 13 predicted proteins | sample OliLak19BULKMAT1_FD_123175 | JGI IMG/M metagenome (GOLD analysis project Ga0163144, IMG submission 123175) | Freshwater microbial mat bacterial communities from Lake Vanda, McMurdo Dry Valleys, Antarctica - Oligotrophic Lake LV.19.BULKMAT1 | ecosystem: Environmental > Aquatic > Freshwater >...
CGGCGTGAAGTAGCTGCTGCGCCAGTCGGTGTCGGGCCAGCGGCTGGCGCGCGTGAGGGTGCCGGTGAGCGTGCCCTCGTCAAACGGCACGCGTGCGATCACAGCGACGTTCCTGGCGCGGCAGGCGGAGAAGAGCCGATCCTCGGACGCCTGGTCGAACAGGTTGTAGACCACCTGCACGGCGTCCACCACCCCGGTGTCGATGGCGCGCAGCACGTTCTCTGGTTGCCAGCGGTTCACGCTGATGCCGAAGGCGCCGATCTTGCCCGCGCGCTTCAGCGCGTCGATGGCTGCCGGCCAGCCGTCGTCGTCCGCCCACGCGTCGTCCCACACATGGAACTGCATCAGATCGATGCGGTCGAGGCCGAGGTTGGTGAGGCTGCGCTCGGTGAAGTCGCGGATGTGGTCTGGGGGAAACGTATCGGCCACGGCATACGCGGCCGTGCCTGGCCACTTCAGGTTCTTCGGCGGAATCTTGCTGGCGACGATCAGCGGACGGTCGGTATGCGCCCGCACCACCTGGCCGAGCAGCGACTCGCTGTGGCCGGAGCCGTAGGCGAAGGCGGTGTCGAAGAACGTGCAGCCCTGCTCCACGGCACGGTGCAGCGACGCCAGGGACTCGGCGTCGTCCGATCCCGACCAGCCGCCCATGCCCCACATGCCGTAGCCGATCTCGCTGACCTGCCAGCCCGTCCGTCCGAACGCCCGGTATCGCATCTCGCCTCTGTGTCCTGCGGCCGTCAGGCCTGGGCCATGGCGGTGAGCATCGCCCACTGCTCGTCGCTCACCGGCATCACCGACAGGCGCGGCACGCGGGTCAGGGCGAAGTCGGCAAAGCGCGGGTCGGCCTTCACGGCCTTGAGCGTGACCGGGGCCGCCACGGGCGCCTCGCACGTCAGCTCCACGGCGTAGAGGGAGCGGTCGGCGCTGCCCGGGTCGAGGTACGGCGCACCGGCGACGCGCGCCGTGCCCACGATCGCCTTCTCGTCACCCGTGTGGTAGAAGAACACCCGGTCGCCCGGCGTCATGGCGCGCAGGTGCTTCTGCGCCACCGGATTCTTCACGCCCGACCAGACCGTGCGCCCGTCCTGCTGGAAGCGGGTGAAGTTGTAGTTCGACGGCTCTTCTTTGACCAGCCAGTTCATGACGACAGTATGTACCGGGGCGGGGTCGTGGACGCTGGTCGTGAGGACAATCCGAGCGAGTGACGCTATCCTCCAGTGTCGACTGCGCGCGGACGCGCCCGTGACCGGAGGCTCAGGATGACTCGTTTCGCTCGCGCGTGTGTAGGTGGCGTGTTGGGGCTCGTGCTGCTGACGCCCGCGGGCGGGGCTCAGGAATCAGCCCTCGGCACGTTTACGGTCAACGGACGGACCACCCGGTTCGCCCATGTCTACGCCACGCTGGCGACCGACCCCCGCGACCCGGCGCAGGAGTACTTGATCATGCTCGCGTCCGACGTACCAGTGGCACCGGCCGATCAGTCACCGGGCCGTCTCCAGACGCTCGCCACCGCCGGCTCCCTGCACGCCGTGCGCATCCGCTGGAAGCAGGGCGTGGACGACGTGAGCGTGGTGCCCTATCACGCGCAGGTGGCCGAGAGCGGGCGCGCCTTCCGCAGCATGACCACGCTGAACCTCACGGCCTATGACGGCAAACGCGTAGACGCCGAGTTCAAGGCGAAGATGCTCGGCCAGACATGGTTCTTCAACGCGCTCGTGAAGACGGCGATCGTGAAGGGCGGCGTGGCGATACTCGAGCCCGACGTCACGGGGTCGATGGCCGATGCGGCGCCGGCCGGTGGCGGAGGAGGCGCGAACCCGACCGCGCTCAAGCGCGAGCTCGGCGGCCTCGGCTACGAGTTCACGCCCGACGCGTTCTTCCAGGCCATCGGCGATCACCAAGCCAAGGCCGTGACGCTCTTCGTGCAGGCCGGCATGTCGCCGAACCAGAAGAACGACCAGAACCGCTTCGCGTTGAATCACGCCGTGCTGTTCTGCGCCTCAGCCCCTGACGAGGCGGCGGCGGTCATTGCGGCCCTCGTGGCCGGCAAGGCCGACGTGCAGAGCAAGGATCCCGACAACGGCACGACCGCGCTCGTGGGCGCCGTGCAGTCGTGCCCGCCGAGCGCCATCGACACGCTGGTGAAGGCCGGTTCCGACCTCACGGCGAAGAGCAATGGCGGCATGACCGCACTGCAACTGGCCAACATCTTCCAGCGGCCAGAGGTTGCGGCGGTGCTGACGAAGGCCGGCGCGAAGTAGGAGGCGCCGCGGATTCTGGGACGCCGTCGCCGCCCCGCTCAAAGGTGGCGGAGAGAGTGGGATTCGAACCCACGGTACGGTTTCCCGTACACACGCTTTCCAAGCGTGCGCCTTCAACCACTCGGCCATCTCTCCGTGCAAGTGGAATCAACAGTTTAGCGGAGGGCGGCGATCCCCGCAAAAGCAAACTGTGACGTGACTGTGACGTGAGCCCCTCGGCGAGTGCCACGAGCAGCGGGATTTCAGCGCCGGTGTCGGGTGATTTGGGGCTATCCCCGTCCGTGTCTCCGTCCTCGCCTTCGTGGCTGCCGCCGTTCGTATGTGCTCCCCGCCGCGAATCGTCCAACGCGTCAAGGGCCTGCCGCTTGGCGTCGATGCGGATGTGCGAGTAGTGCTCGAGCATCCGCCGCGACAGGTGGCCGCTGATCGACTCCAGCACGTGGTCCGCCACCCCGAGCTCCGCCAGCTCGGTAATCACCGTGTGCCGCAGGTCGTGGAACCGGAAACGGGGCAGCCCGGCGGCGTCGCGGAGCGCCCGCCAGGCCGTGTCCCACTTCAACATCGGCTCGGTCGGCTCGTAGCGCCCCCACTGGCAGGCGGGCCAGAGAAAGTGATCCGGCTGGGTGTGGCCGAGGAGATCCGCGCGTTCGGCCATCCGTGCGAGCGCCGTCACGGCCGGCGCATTGAGCGGGATCACGCGGTGACTCGTCTCGTTCTTGCTGCGTCGGACGTAGAGCAGCTTCTTCACGAGATCGACGTCGCGCCGGCGGAGGTGTTTCACCTCCACCGGTCGCATCGACGTGTTCGCTGCCACGACGGCGGCGCAGTAGACGTGCTCCCATTCGGGATTGGCGGCGGCGGTGTCGAAGAGCCGCGTGCGCTCCTCGGGCGTCAGTGCCCGGCCGACCGTACGCTGCCGTTCGGGCAAGTTCCGCACGTGGTCCGCCAGTGCGCGCCATCTGCCGCACGACTTGAGCACGCGGCACAGAACGCCGACATCCATGTTGATGGTCCGGTTCGCCTTGCCGGCGTCATGGCGCTTGCGCTGGTACTCGGCGATCGACCTCGCGGTGATCGCCGTGAGCGGCGTGTCGCCGAAGTAGCGCTTCAGTGTGATGAGGCGCTCTTCCTCGAACTCGATCGTTCGCGGCGAGCAGTGCAGGCGCTTGCTGTCGATGTAGGCGTCAACGGCCGCGAAGAGGCGCTTCGGGCCCTGCTCGTGTGTCGCCACTGCACCATGGCCGGCATCTTCGATGAGCTGCCGTTCCTTCTGCTTGGCGACCTGCAGGGTCGTCGTGTCGAGACGCTTGCGGTAGCGACGGCCATCCACCGTGAAGTCCGCCCAGTACTGCCGCCCGCGCTTCCAGAGACTCATGGCCGCAGCTCCTCGGGTCCGGTCTGGCGATCAGACGACGATTCCGTGCGGGCGTCAACGGCGCTGGCGCGGACGAAATTCTCCAGGTCCGCCGGCAGGTAGCGGACGGCGCGGCCAAGACGCAGGAACCGCGGGCCCTGGCCGCGGTGGCGCCACGCACGCAGCGTGGCCACGGACAGGCCGAGCAGGTTCGAGACCTCGCGCTCGGTCAGGGCTCGCGTCGGGTGCGTGACCGCCTGCGCCGTCATGATGCCGCTCCGTTCTGCACGCCCGCCGTGCTGCTGCGCGCGCTTCTCGGTTCCCGTGCGTGCTGTTCGAGCCAAGCGTCGATCCACACCGGCTTCAACCGGATCGTCCGTCGACCGCTGATCCGCACGTGCCGCAGCTCGTGCCGCTCGCACGCCGTGTAGATCGTGTCGCGGCTCACGTTCGCGTAGTCGGCTCCTTCGCCGACCGTCAACCAAGGCTTCATGATGCACCTCGCAATGCTCGTTGCCGAACGTCCATGGATGGCGCGCTCGGACGCGCTGACCACAGGTCAGCGCGCCGCAGGCAGTTGCGCGAGATGCTGGCGTTACGCCGAACATCGAGAACCGGAGCGATGGGCCCGGCGTCTGTGCCCGCCCTGAGGCTGGGCATCCCGAAGCCATCGATGGCTGGCGGCTGCCTTGCCGAATTGCCAGCGCAACGACTTGGCTTCTGGCCACCGGCGCGGCGGCCGCAGGGGCGCGCCGCGCGTGGTGAACAGCGATAGTCGAGACGGCGCTCGCGCCCAATCTCGCTTCGGAACCGTGCAGTAGTCAGGAAGTGTGCTGGTGGCCGTGGCCCTGAGAGCGGCGACCGTCAGCGTTCCGCGCGGAGGGACTCTCTCGCGGAAGGTGTGCAGTAAGCACGGACGATGACGACAGGCTACTGCTGCTTCGCGCCCTCGTCAACGGACAATTTGTGCATGGGGGCCATCGTCGGGGGAGGAGCCACCAAGGCCGGGTAAACTACCTCAGAGATTCCCGACCCGAGGCATGAGATGACCCACGTCGACGTCACGGTACCTGACGGTCTGCTTGCGGCGTTGAAGAAGGCGCCCCATGAGGTGGCTGTGGAACTCCGTCTGGCGGCGGCGATCCACTGGTATCAGCAGAGCGTGCTGTCGATGGAGCGCGCCGCGGAAACGGCCGGGATGACCCGAGCCGAATTCCTTGGCGAACTCGCACGTCGTCGCGTCGATGTGTTCGTGGTCGATGACCAGGATCTGGCCCGAGAGCTGGGGGATGTCTGACGTTCTCGTCGTCAATGCCTCGCCGCTCATATTTCTGGGCAACGCCGGTCGCCTCGAACTCCTGCGTGTGCTGGGCGCCAGTCGCGTCGTCGTTCCGCAGCCCGTCTTCGACGAGGTGATCGCCGGCGGACACACGGACAGGGCCGCCAGAGCCCTGTCTGACGCGCCCTGGCTCGAGAGGCGGCTATCTCCCTCGGTTCCCGACTCGATCAGTGCGTGGGACATCGGGAAGGGCGAATCATCGGTCATCGCCAGGGCGTTGCAGGAGTCGGACGTCCGCGTCGTGATCGACGACATGACCGGCCGGAAGTGCGCCCTCGCGCACGGCCTCGCCGTGGTCGGAACCCTTGGTGTGGTCATCGCCGCGCACCGTCAGGGACGCATCGACGACCCACGCCGTGTCCTGCTGGAGTTGCGGACTGCGGGCATGTGGTTGTCCGACGCGGTGATCGCGCGCGCACTGCGCATTGGCGGAATCGAGACGTAGCTTCCAAGCTTCGTGTTTGCCCTCCGGGACGTCATAGGTCGGCCATCACGTAGTTGCCAGGACGGGTCTGCGCGCAGGCGCGGTCAAGGCCCGAAGGCCGCCCACCTTCATGCGGGCGGAGCGCAGCGATGCGCCTTGACGGCGCCGAGCACAGACCGAGCATCAAGCACGTGATGGCCGGCGGTTACGACACGGTCCAGTTTGTGGGCTGCGACGAGGTCGGATTCTCCCGGACAGACGAGCGACGAAGCGATCGCACGAGGTGGCCACGACCCGGTCCCAGATTCCGCCGCGCCCACGGTGACGCAACCTCGCCAGGACGGCCGCCAGAACACGCCACCGCACCGGCACCGACGGCCATGGCGTGAGCGACCCCTCCGGACAATCGCGGGGTGAGTTCACGCACGCGCAGTGGGGTCGCTCACGCCATGGTGTCTGTGCTGATCGCCGACACCGACGCTGGCAGAACGGGCGGCAAAGAGCGCCACCCGCGGTGTGGGGCCCGCCTGCTGCGTGGCGAAGTCGAAGCCACACGCTCGGTTGCAGCTTCGGGCGTCAGCAGTAGCGGCGCTCGCCGTCGTGCGGCTCAGGCGTTCGAGAGACGGGGACTACCTCTGAAATCGAGGTTGTCCCCACGGTTGTCCCTCCGTCCTCCGGCGGCGAGCACGCCACCGCAGTCCGGCGACTATGATCCCGTGAGTGAGCAGGTCTTCTCGCGTCAAGCGGCGGCAGGTGTGGTTTGAGGCCGGCGTGCGAGATCTTGCGGCCACATTCGAAAGCCTCACGACAACGGCCGGTACTCCCGTGCCACCCGCGTACGCGTGTCCACTGTGCGCGGTCATGGAGACGTACAGCCGAGTCCGAATGAACCTGTTCCCAGCGGACGGGTTGGGTAGCCTTCTGACCTTCGAGGACGTCCCTCCGAAGCACTCAGGTGGACGTCCCCTCGTCCTCACTTGCAGGGCCTGCAACAGCACGGCCGGCCACAAGATTGACGCCGCTGCTCACCGCGTTGAACGCAGCATCCGGACCCTTGCTGGTCAGGAGCCCACCCGAGGCTGGCTACATGTCGGCGACGATGAAGTGCCCGCCGAGATCGACATGACCGTGGCCGGTACGAACCGCATCACGATGCTCGGCGGCAGCCCCTCGGCGCTGGGACGCATGGCAGCGTACTTTGAAGATCTGACGCGAGTCCCGATCACGTCTGAGCCATTTCGGTTGTCGTTCTCGCTGACAGATCCGAACCACCGGCTTGCAAGGGTGAGCTGGCTGAAGTCCGCATACCTGGCTCTCTTCGCGCTGTTGGGCTACCGGTACGCCATGCACCCTTTCCTCGGCCCCGTTCGACATCAGATTCAGAATCCGGAGCAGGAACACCTGGGCCCGTTTTCTCTCCGCCTGCCCCAGCCGCTGCCGTTCTCGGAGTGTCGTGTGTTCCGTCTCGCCACGCCTGAACTCCCGGTCTGCTGGGGTGTTCAGATGGGGCCGATCTTGATCTTTCTGCCGCACGGCGACCCGGACGCGCTCTATGGACGATTGGCCGAACTGAAGGGGCAGGGAGCATCGTTCGAGTTCAAGGCCGAGAACTCCGTCTGGCCTCTTGCGCCTGTGTTCGCGATGGCGGCGAAGGTGTTTCCGCGGGCGAAGATACATGCGACATAGGGCTGTCTCAACCCGGTCTGGTCCGCAATTCTCCGCGGGCCCCAGAGCGTGGTCAGGCGACGCCAACCAGGGGGGAGAGGTGGAGGTACTGCCGAGACAACTCGACGGTCTCCACCCGGCCGTTCTGCCGCTCCATCGCGTCGGCCAGCAGGGGCGAGCGCGCGAGGTACAACGTGTTCGCAGGGTCGTCCAGCCACTGGCGGTAGAGGGCCTGGAAGCGCGGCGCTCGGAACCCCCGGTCGTCGCCCTGGCGACGCGGGTCAGGTGCCTCCGCCGTCGATGGAACCAGCTTCTGACGCTGCTCAAACAGGGCCTGCAGGGACTCCACCGTGGACGAGGGCATCGGCGTCGCCAGGTGTTCGCGCGCCGCGTGCAGATAGGCCGAGCGGGCGGCCGAGAATTGCCGCGGAATCACCAGTCGGATCGTCCACCGATGCAGCGCTTGCAACAGCGCGGTGTGTCGCAGCAGGAACAGCCTGAAGTCCATCGGGGACGGGCGCGTGACGAGGTAGACGAACACGTGCGGGTCGCCCGCGTACGGCTGCACGCCGATCGGTAGTTTGTCAGGAAAGAGTCGCATGCACTTCGCCGGCCCGTCGCCGAAGAGACGCCTCGGATACTCGTCGGGTGACAGCCGGTCGTCGAGTCGGCGCACGAAGAAGCGCCGCTTGTCGAACGCCGGTCCGAGCCAGGTGTGCGCGGTGTCGTCGAGCACGACGTCCAGTAGCATGACGCGCTCGATCATCCGGCCGAGCGGTGCCGCCTTGCGGAAGCGGCTGTCCGGCTCGCCGACGGCCGCCCACAGCGGCTTGTAGTGGAGGTGGAACATCCGGCCGCGATGCAGCTTCCCCGTGGCGACGGGGGTGGCGTACCGACGCTCGACCAGCGCGTTGATGAAGTTGGTGCTCTTCTGGCCGTGGGCGATTCCCGCGAAGCGGCAATACTGGCGTTCCACGAAGACGCCCGAGTGCAGGAGCACCTGCAACAGGAACCGGGCGTGCCGATCGGTGAAGCCGAACGCTTCAATGGCGTCCTTGCGCTCGGCATTGGCCAGCTCGATGGTCCAGCGGTCTGGCGCCGGCGGCAGCGTCATAGGAACTCCTCGGCGAACCGCGGACCCGCCGTCCGTCCACCCTTGCCGCGCCCGCCAACCGAGCCGCTGCCGGCGCGGTAGCAGGTGAAGCCCGACCCGGCGGCGGAACTCGCGTGCAGGCCGCGGTAGTGCTCGGTGACCACCTCGATGTCCTCGTGCAGCCACCGGCCGTGCGTGTCCTCGTACTCGAGGCGGGCGTCAGGGAAGCGCACGTGTCCGTCGTCGTACGGCAGGTCATGCTGGCGTGCCCACCGTTCGATCTCTTCCGGCTCGCGGTCCGGCCGGCCGTCGCAGTCGCCGCGGCCGCGATTGCGTTCCTGGAGGAACCGCTGGTAGTCCCGCTTCAGCTCGTAGTCGAGGACAACGCGGCGGACGCGCCCACCGCGGTCGTGGATGCGCTCTTCAGCGCGCTCGTAGGCGCGGTAGACCTTGACGTCGTGGGTCAGCTCACGGGGCTTTCTGAGGCCGGCGTAGAACGTCTGGCGCGGTTCGTGGGTCCGCTCGTCGCGTGGGGCCGAGCGATTGGCTTCGAGCAGATCCCGGCCCTGGTCAGTGAGCACAACGGCACGGTCGTTCGCGTCGAGAGGCGAGCGCCGAATCAACCCTTGGTCTTCGAGGTGCCGAACGCTCTGGTGCGGCTTGCGGGCGTCGTCCCGCAGGGCGTGCAGGTCGTGCTCGGCCACCACTCGGAACGAGCCCACGGTTGCCAGAATCCGCGCCTCGGAGCCGTCGATGTCGTAGACCCGGTCGCGGTCTCTGACGTGTTCCCGGTCGCGCCCACGCGGAAGGTCGAGGTGGCGCGTGAAGACGTCGCGCGGTTCGCGGTCCTGGCGGTCAGGAGCATCGCCGCCGCCACGGCCGCCGCGATCGAGGGCGCGGCCTCCGTCGCGAGCATTCTGAGGTCCGTCGTCACGCGGCTCGTAGCGATCCAGCATCCGGCCACCTCGCCAACCACGAATATGGGCCGATTGCGGGGGCGCCGCAATTCATCTACGGGTGCTGTCGGACGGCTTCGGGGTGTGGCGGGCGCAGTGTGCGGCGCGATCTTCTGGTCGGGTAGCGGGGTATCTTCGAAGCGAATGTGTGCCACGTCTTGCCTGAAGAGTTCATGGGCGAGCAATCGCAACCGCACCGGGCGGGATGCGCATTTTCTGCGAGGGGGCGCAGGACGTCGAGAACGAAATCTGCCGCCTCAAGAATGAGTTGGTCACCCGCACGGCAGAGCAGGTTCGGGCGCACGCCGGACGGTCGGCCTGACGATCGAGCGCATGGTGGCTGCGCGCAAGCGCGACTCGGGGAGCAGGCGATTTACCCTGCGGGCAAAGGTGCTATGCTCGCGTCTAGAAGGGATGAGTTGACCACGGCGCGCGGCCCCAAAGAGGTTGGCTGCACCGCGTCGGTCACGGGACCGCAAGCCAAAGGAACGAAGCGCCTGAGTGCGTGTAGTGGCGCTGCCGAAGTAAGCGAAGACGCGATTGCGCAGCGACGCGCGACTTCGACCCGACGGCTACACAGCAGCCCTTAAGCTCCACAACCTACCATGGATGAACCCAACACAAGCGACAGCCCGCCGTTGTGGGGCGAGTCAGATCCAGCGCATCGTGTCGCGCTGCGAACTTTGCCCGGTTATCGCAGTGTGGCGGGACTCGCCAAGAGCGTTGCGACAGTGTCAAATGCACGCGGCGCTTTCGACCTCGCTAGATACTGGATGTTGGTTGCGGCGGCGTATGGCTGTGTGATTTTTTGGAACTTCCATTGGCTAGCCATGCTCTTGGCGTTCGCCGCTGTGGCCAAGGCGCAGAATTCCCTACTACTGGTCGGTCACGAGGCGATTCACTACCTGCTCTTCCGGAACCGTCGAGTCAACGATTGGGCCGGTGAGTTTCTCACGTATGCTCCGATGGGCATAGGATTTCGACGAGCCCGCCTGTCGCACCTTGAGCACCATCGCGCCCCGCTGTCGGAGGCCGATGAAAAGATCGAGCAACAGCTGTTAGTGCCGACGCGCCCTGCCTATGTTCGTCATCTCGGCGCTCCATTGCTCGGCTCGTATGTCGTGACCGCGGTGTCGCGTATCTTGGGCCTCAAGCTGAACAGGCGCGCCCGCCCGAAGTTCGTGCAGAAGTCCAGTTCAGCTCGGCTCGATCTGGCCGGCATCGTGCTGGCGCAGATCGTTCTATTCGTCGGGCTGGCGGTCATCGATTGGCGCCTATATGCGTTTTTTTGGATGTTGCCCTTGGTCACGCTCACCGCGTTCTTCCACAAGGCCAAAGGCTTTATCGATCACGCGATGCTGCCAGGTGAATCTGTAAACCTGGCCTACTCCTACCGCGTCAGCGCACTCGACCAGATGTTCTTCGGGACGCTGCAGGCCTATCACGCCGAGCATCACTTGTTTCCGGGCGTTCCGTACTATCGGCTCGGGAGAATTTTCGCGACCGAACCAGACCTACCGTTCATGCGTCGGCGACGGTCGTACTTCGGCTTCCTCGTGGCGTACTACCGCGCGCTAAGCGCAGTCCGGAAGTGAATGGCGCCGCGCTGTGTGGCCTGCGGGGAAGAAACCCGCCCGGCGTTTGAACACGACGGCTACCAGTTCCATCGATGTCTGCGCTCGGGTTGTCACCACGTGTTCGTCCATCCGGTTCCGAGCGACGCCCAGATCCTCGAACTGTACGACGCCACCGCCTCCCATATCGCCAACTCCAACTCCTGGACGGTGGCGGACGACTACGAGCGCGATCCGGAGGTCATTCGGCGTCAGATCCGGCAAGGACGCGTCTCGAGCTTGTGGCGCGACGCCCAAGGTAGCGAAGACCGTACGACCGCCATTCTGGATATTGGCTGCTCGACGGGAATGTTTCTGCGCGTGCTCAAAGACTCGGGCTACGTGCACCTGATGGGCATGGACCTGTCGCCGTCCGCGGCCGCGTTTGTTCGCGACACGCACGGCATTCCGTGCGTTGACGCGCTCGACGACGTTCCCGATGCGTCATTCGACATCATTACGTGCTTCGCGATCTTGGAGCACGTCCCCGACCCGGCCGCGGTCGTGCGCGCGCTTCGACCGAAGCTGAAGCCAGGAGGGCGACTCGTTGCGCTTTCCCCGAACTACGACAGTGTCTACCGGCGTGTGGCCGGCCGTTCCTGGGTGTGGCTAATCCCACCCGTTCATCTACAGTATTTCTCTCCCGCAAGCTTGTCGCAAGCCCTTCGCAACGGCGGCTTGGTTGTTGAGCGAATGCGAACCACCTACGCGAATACCTATCTCTATCTCCTCATGCATCACCTGACGCGCGCATTGAAGCGTGACATGCCCTCCACCTCGCGTACGCGAGGTCGTGGCGTCATGGCGGTCATTAGAGCGATAGAGGTTGTACTGCGAGTGGCTCTAGCGCCAGGCCGAGTCCTGGCCTATTGGTTCGACAGGGGAGCCGAGGTCGTCGTGGTAGCTCGTCGCTCCGACAGTCCACAGTCAGTAGCGGTGTCCAGCAAGGCATGAGACGGCCGCCTCATGAGCAGGTTGGTGCGTTTTCGGCAGATCAGAGGAGGGCAGTATGGGACTCGTCGACACGGAGAACCTAAATCAGGGAACCGAGGTGTGGCGGAACGCATATGCGAGCGTCGACGCCTTCGGCCGAAGCCAGATTGAGGGCTATTGCCTCCAGACAAGCGTGGCTGCGGGTGAAACGCTGCAGATCGCGGTGAATAGTAGCACTGCCTTCTTCATTGATATCTATCGACTGGGTTATTACGGCGGGGCTGGTGCGAGGCACATGCGGCAGCTGGGATACTTCGGCGCAAGGCCGCGCACGGTCGCGCCGAGGACGTCTGATCCGCTGTACGAGTGCAATTGGGATCAGACGATTGCTGTCACTATCCCGTCAAACTGGCTGAGCGGCGTCTACCTTGGCCGGCTCACCCAAGTGGACATAACGCCACCAAGGCAGTCATACGTAGTTTTTGTCGTACGTGACACGCGCACGTGCGATTTC
>Ga0163144_10023501_pt1 | contig 12154 bp, 11 predicted proteins | sample OliLak19BULKMAT1_FD_123175 | JGI IMG/M metagenome (GOLD analysis project Ga0163144, IMG submission 123175) | Freshwater microbial mat bacterial communities from Lake Vanda, McMurdo Dry Valleys, Antarctica - Oligotrophic Lake LV.19.BULKMAT1 | ecosystem: Environmental > Aquatic > Freshwater >...
TCGCCTATCTCGGGCGGGCGCTGCTCATTTTCTGCGCCATCCTGCTGGTTCTCCTCTGCGGGCTCTGGGTGAGGGCCGAGTTGGCGGACATCAAACGGGCCAGGGTCTCGCTGGAAGACAACCGATCGCTGCTGGGCCAGGCCGAGGCGGAGAAGAGCCTGCTCGATCAACAACTCGAGAAACTCTCCGACAAAGCCCGGGAGTTACAGGCCATCACCACCCAGCACGCCCGCCTCGGCCACGGACTGAAAAGCGCACGGGCCGGGCTCGAAGAGTTCCGCGCCCGCCACTGGGTGCTGGTGAAGATCCCGGGCAGCGGACCCTGGCTGGAGTTCAAGGCCAGGGAGGAAGCCATCTCCGGGCTCGGGCAGGTGGTGGCACAAACCGAAGGAGCCCGCCGGAAGTTGATCCGTCAATTCCCGGAACTTGCCGATCACCAGGCGCTCCTGGATCGCAAAGCCAGCGTCGAACGAGACATCAACGAACGTCGGTCGAGGGTCCGGGAGCTCGAGCAGAACATCAAATCCAACGCCGTCGACCGGTTCTGGCAGATCGTCGTTTCACAACTGCCCACGGCGATCCTGTTGCTGCTGGGGGTTCTGCTGACGCCGGTGGCCATCAAGGCATTCCTGTTCTTTATCATCGCCCCGTTGGCCGCGCGACTTCCCCCCATCCGGATCCTGCCCCCGCCGGTCACCTCCCCCCCGGATCGGGCGGGACCTGCTCCCACCCTGCCGACCGCCAAACTCTCGGCCGTCTCCCTGGATGTCCTGCTCGCTCCAGGCGATGAACTTCTGATTCGTCCGGAATTTTCGCAGACCGTCGAGGCCGGAACCCGAAAGCGTTCCCGCATTCTTCTCGATGCACGGATGCCCCTGACCAGCCTGGCTTCCGGCCTCTACAATCTGGTCTCGGTCCAGCCGGACGAGCCTCAGATGGTTGTCGTTTCCGCAACCAAAGATCCGCTCTACGAGGTGGCGCTCATCGAGGTGACCGCTGACACCCCTGTTGTCTGCAAGTCGCGGTGCATCGCAGGGGTATTGCTGCCGCGGAATCATGCGGTGCGAATCACCCGTCACTGGCGGCTGTTCAGCCTGCACGCGTGGCTGACCCTTCAGCTTCGTTATCTCGCCTTCCATGGTCCCTGCCGGCTTCTGGTCAAGGGCTGCCGGGGCATCAAAATCGAGCGCTGCGACAAATCCCGGATGATCAACCAGGGGCTGTCTCTGGGTTTCAGCGCCCACGCCGACTACGCCACCACCCGATGCGAGACCTTCCTCTCGTATCTGACCGGGGCCGAGGCGCTGTTCAACGACCGTTACTCGGGCCAAACCGGGTTCTACTTCTACGAAGAAGCCGACCATGGCCGCGGCAGCCGCGGGATGACCGGCCGGGGGATCGAGGGGTTGCTCGACGCCGGCCTCAAAATGTTCGGACTTTGAGCTGCCGACCTGGCCCCCGCTTTCACTTCCACGAACACCAAGCCCAAACACCCTTATGGACCTTCGCTCAGGACATCCCTACTGGCTCATCCGGAATGGATTGCTCAACACCTTCCCCCCACTCACCCGGGATGTGCGCTGTGACGTGCTCGTCATTGGTGCGGGCATCACCGGAGCGCTTGTTTCGTGGCATCTCGCAGAGGCGGGATTCTCCACCGTGGTGCTGGATCAGCGCGATGTGGGATGGGGCAGCACCGCCGCCAGCACCGCGCTGCTCCAATACGAAATCGATACGCCCCTGCGCGAACTCATTCCCCGGCTTGGTGAAGACCATGCCGTGCGCGCCTACCGCGCCTGTCGTGATGCCATTGATAAAATCCGCCAACTGACCAGCCGCCTCCCGGACTCGTGCGACTTCGCCCTGAGGCCCAGCCTGCATGTGGCTCCCAACCGCAAGGCGGCGGCCGAGTTGGAAACTGAATATGGTTTGCGCCGGCAGCATGGTTTCAATGTCAATTGGTGGGGGCCGGAGACGTTCCGCCAACATTTTCCCTTTGAAAAGCCCGGCGGCATCCGCTCCCAGGACGGCGCGCAGGTTGATCCCTACCGGCTGGCGTATCAGTTGCTGACACTCGGCCAATCACGAGGGCTTCGCGTGCATGACCGCACCCGCGTCACGGACTATGACCTCGCCGCGCGCAGTGTCACCGCCCGCACCGATCGGGGTGCGGTGGTGAGGGCAAAGCACATCGTCTTCGCCACCGGTTATGAGGCCAAAGAATTTCTCGACCGCAAAATCGTGGACCTGCAAAGCAGCTTTGCCCTCGTCAGCGAGCCGCTGCCCGCGCCGGTCTGGCATGAGGAATGCCTCATCTGGGAGCATGCAGATCCCTATCTCTACTTCCGTACCACCGCAGACCACCGCGTCATCCTCGGCGGGGAAGACGAGCCGTTCCACGATCCCGCAAAACGCGATGCCCTGCTGCCCGCCAAGATCAAGACGCTGGTGAAGAAATTCGCAAAATACTTTCCCGACCTGCCGCTGGAAGTCGCCTTCGCCTGGGCCGGCACGTTCGGAGAAACCAAGGACGGCCTGGCCTACATCGGGCAGGTGCCGGAGTTCCCGCGCGCTTTCTTCACCCTCGGCTTCGGCGGGAATGGCATCACTTACAGCATCCTCGCCGCCGAAATGATCCGCGACAAGATGCGCAAACAAGCGAGTCCCTATGAAGGGCTGTTTGAATTCGACAGGTAAGCGTCCGCGAGAGTGCGCCAGGCAGCGTCCGCAGGGCCTCAAAAATCCTGGCTTCGTTGGCGGGGGACACGTCCATCAAGATATCGAGATTGCCGGTAAACCTCGGATAACCGGCCTGGATCATCGCAAACCCGCCGATGATCATGTACTTGCTGCCGCTTTCGTTCAGCGCCCGGCAAAGTTCCACCAAGTCGCCCTCTCCGGGCGGTCTCGGCTCTAGTTCCGCTTCGCCGCGGCTCTCGCCATCATCGTCGTCAACCATTCGTCAGCCTCCTCATGGGAATGGAACCGGTAAACGCCCTTCGGGATGAAATGGACTCCCAGCGCTTTTTGAAGCGCTGCCCCGCTCTCCTGAACCTGCATCCCATAGTTGAACCCGGATTTGACCCGTCTTCGCCCGACCGTCTTCCCCGGCGTCTCCTCGACATTGATGAGCGGATCCATGCCCGCAGACTACCATCCCGAACATTCCAGTGCAACGTCGCCAGAACCGGCAAGAATCGAGTCTGCCGGGCTGGGGAGAACTTCTTTGGAAGCCTGCCGGCTTCCGAGGCTATTTCCGAAAGGATGGCACCGAGCCCGGGTCGGGAACTCGAGCAGATTGAACATCACGGTCATGGCGCACCCTTCGTGGGCGAAGGGGTCGGACAAAGGCAGGGTATTCCTCTCTCTTCTTGCAAGGCACCACCGGGGAAGGCATTCTCCATGGATGATGCCACGTCGATCGCTGACCCCCAGCCTTGGCCGTCGCCGGGGTGATTTCTCCCGCGCCCCGCTGGAGCGCATGATGCGCGTCCATCAACGCATCTTGGACGGCAAATTTCCAAACTGCCGCAAACTGGCCCGCGAGATGGAGATCTCCAGCAAAACGGTGATGCGGGACATTGATTTCATGCGGGATCGGCTCGGGCTACCGATCGAGTATGACCAGCTCCACTTCGGCTTCGTTTACACCGAACCGGTCACTCACTTTCCGAGCGTCGAGGTATCGGAGGGGGAACTGGTGGCCCTGCTCGTGGCCCGGAAGGCCTTGGAGCAATACCGGGGCAGCCCGTATGAGCGACCGCTCGAGATCGCCTTCGACAAGATCTGCAAGGGGCTGCAGGACCGGATTGATTTTCGCTGGGAAGCGGTGGAGGGATCGATTTCGTTCAAGGGAATCGGCGTCGGCAGATCCGATCTGGAGCTGTTCGAGAACCTCAGTCGTGCCGTGCTCCGGTCCCACGAGGTCCTCTTCGAATACCGCAAACTGACCGGGTCGGGCTGGGAAACCCGGCGGGTCCAGCCCTACCACCTGGGCTGCATCGACAATCAGTGGTATCTTTTCGGGCACGACCTCGCCCGGAAGCAGATCCGGACGTTCGCACTTCCGCGCATGCGCAAGCTGCAGGTGAGCGGGACACGGTTCAAGCGTCCGGCGGATTTCTCGATCACAACGCATCTGGGCGGGAGCCTCGGTGTCTTCACCGGCAGGGAGAAGCATCGGATTCGGATCGAGTTCGATGCGTGGGCGGCCCGGTTGGTCATGGAGCGGAGTTGGCACGGTTCGCAAAAGATCCGGCAACTCCCCGGCGAGCGGATCGAACTGACCCTTCAGCTTGACGGACTCGAGGAGATCGAGCGGTGGTTGCTCAGTTGGGGTGCCCACGCCCGGGTGCTGGCCCCCCCCGCGCTGGTGCGCAGGATCCAATCGGCAGCCAAGGAGATGGCCGCCCGCTACGAGAAGGTGAAATCCCGATGAGAGACCTGCGCGGCGGCACTCCCCGACACCGCGCTCGCCTCGATGACCGGCCTGGCCGTGCATCGGTTCCCTCTCCGGCAGCCGTCCGCGGGGGATGTGGTACAAGTCAGCACCCCCGCGCGTGACCGCACGGGGGTGCTGAGGGCACCTGGCGTTGATCGGTTAGGCCTTGGGCACAGCGACCTCGCGGGTCGTGGAAATATCCTCCGCGCCTTCAGACCGATAGACGGCCTTAACCTGGTCCACCGCGTCGCCGTCCTCGGTGTGCACGGAGACGAGGTAGTTCCCGGTGCGAAGCCTCTCCTCGTAGATCTTGGCCTCGACCTCGGGGATTCCGAGGCCGATCAGGCCTCCCACGAGGCCCCCGGCTGCGGCGCCGACTGCGGCCCCGCTGAGGGCGGCCATAATGGGCCCGGCGGCAATGAGGGGCCCGACGCCCGGTATGGCGAGCGCGCCGATGCCGGCGAGCAACCCGAGCACACCGCCCGCGACGCCACCTGTGGCGGCCCCGGTGGCGGTGCCCTCAGGCGCCTTGGTGGCTTTTACGTGACCAATGTCGTGATCCGAGTCGGTTTCCGGCATGACGACGGAAATGTCGGCGTGGTTGAATCCGTCGGAGGCCAGGCGGTCAATGATGCGCTCGGTTTGCGAACGAGAGGTGGCGATGCAGAATACAGCTGTTTTGCTCATGGTGGTATGGGTTGGGTTTGGGTTCGGGTTTGAAATGCTTTTAGTTCGATGCTTTGACTTCCAGCTGGTTGTGAACCGGCGTGGAGCCTGCCGCTGCCTTGGCGAGGTCGTTGACCTTTTTCATCTCCTCGGTCGAATTGACCGGGCCACGGAGTGTCACTGTCCCATTGGCGGTGATGATCTTCACGTTCTTGGCGGTCATGCTCAGAGAACTGTCTTTCATGATCGCCTGGCGGATGGATTGGGTGAGCTGGCGGTCCTCCGGTCGTCCCGACTGGTCTTCGGGGGTGACGGTGCTGCCGTCGCTGTCACGCCGATTCCGTTCGGTGTTGTCCGCCGCGGGGGCGGTGTTGTTTTCGGCCAAGGCCCACATCGGGAGCGCGAGGGCCGAGGCAAGGATAAGGAACGTTCGTTTCATGGTAGTCTTGGTGCGGTGGGTTGGTTGGGTCGGTGGTTTGTGGAGACGTGATCTCCACGCAGCTATTTATCGCAGCCGGGCTCCCAGGTGGCCGTATGAGTTCCAGTTTTTGAGCCATCCCCGCGTCACCGGCATTCCCGCTCCCGTGGCGGGTGTGATTAAAATTGGTTCTTGCGTCTTGCAGCGCCTGGGGATTGGCGATATGGGACGGCTTCGTGTGAAACGCTCCCCGCTTAAGAAGGCACTGCCGGCCCGAGGCGGCCTGTCCGGAGGCGGCGGGTCACCCGCTTCACTCTGCGTATGAGCGACCGGGCGAGTGCCATCATGGTGATTGATGATGACCGCAATGTGCTGGCCACGCTCAGTGCGGTGCTGGAACACCATGGCTTCGTTGTCCATACCGCACCGACGGCGCGCATCGGGTTGCGGCGCATCGGGGTGTCGGAGCCGGACCTGGTCCTGCTCGATCTCGGGCTGCCGGATGCCGATGGGTTGGATGTGCTCAAGGAGATAAAGGCCACCTGGCCACACCTGCCGGTTATGATTCTTACCGGGCACGATTCGCTCGCGAACGCGATCGATTCGATCAAACTTGGAGCGTATCATTTTTTGGCAAAACCCTACGGCGCAGAGGAATTGCTCAGCCTCTGCCGACGGGCGTTGGAACAGCGGGATCTCATCAAGCGCGCCGAGGTGTTGGAGCAGGAGCAGGTTCGCTTGAAGCAGCGGCTGGTTGCGGCCGAGGAGCAGCTGGCTCCGCATGCCATGAGCCGGAGCATGCGTGAAGTGGAGCAGTTGATCAGCCGGGTCGCCCCCAGCGAGGCGAATGTCCTCCTGACCGGCGAGAGCGGCGTCGGAAAGGAAGTCGCAGCCCGCCGCCTCCACGATCTGAGCGCCAGGGCGGGGGCCCCAATGGTCAAGCTCAACTGTGGGGCCTTTCCAACCCAGATGGTCGAGGCCGAGCTTTTCGGGTATGCCAAGGGTGCCTTTACCGGCGCCGTTGCGGCGTTTCCCGGCATGATCGCGGAAGCCAATGGCGGGACCCTTTTTCTCGATGAGGTGACCGAGATGCCGCCGGAGCTCCAGACCCGATTTCTCCGCGTGATTCAGGAGCGCGAGTACCGGTCGTTGGGCACGACGAAGAATCGTCCGGCCAATTTCCGACTCATCGCCGCCTGCAATCAATCCCCGGCGGATGCGGTGAAGGAGGGCAGGCTGCGATACGATCTTTACTTCAGACTCAAGACCTTCGAGATCGAGATCCCGCCGCTTCGGGAACGGCGGGAGGATCTCGCCAAGCTCACGGATACCTTTTTAAGCCGCTATTCCAAGCAGCTCGGGAAACCCGTGCCCCGCCTGGACGCCGCAGCGCTCGAGCTGTTGCGCGAATATCCATGGCCCGGGAATGTGCGTGAGCTCCAGAACGCCATCGAACACGCGCTCGTGCTGGGCGACGGGCCCGTCCTGCTTCCCCGTCATCTTCCGCGCGAGATCCAGCGCCCGTCCCTCGCCGCCTCGATGAGCACCCCGGGCGACGTCACCCCTTCGCGGTCATTCCTGGACGCCCAGCGGAATGCCCTGGCCGAGGCGCTTCGCACCACCCATGGGAACAAGGCCAAGGCGGCGCGTCTCCTCGGCATCCATCGGGCGACCATCTATGCGAAGATGCGCCAGTTCGGGTTGACCGGCGGCAAGGAACCCGACGGTTCGAACCCCTGATCGAATCACACACACCTCCAAGGCCTTGGATCCCTGGCATCGAAGCGCTCAAGCGCATCCTCCTCCGCTCTTGTCACGATGAAGGCAACAGGGCGCTTTGCCTAAGAGCACCCGCCGGGCGATCCGGCCACACTCGAACTCCCGAGGGCGTGGCTGCAATGTGGGCAGATTCCATGCGATGCCGCGTCAAGGGCCTTCTCGAGTTCACTGATGCGACGGGCACATTGCTCGTGGGACCGCGCCACGCGGGCGCCGCATTTCAGCCGGGCAAGCAACTGATCTCCATCCAGCGGTTTCAGCACAAAGTCGTCCACACCCGATGCGAACGCAGCGAGCATATCCGATGGATTCTCCCGCCCGGTCATCATGATGATATAGCAGGATTGAGTGGCCGGAAGGGTGCGCACCGCCTTGCTGACATGGAGTCCGTCCAGCCGGGGCATTTCCCAATCCAGAAGAGCAATCTGGGGGGCGTTCGGAGTGAGCAGAATCTCGAGGGCCTCCTGTCCATCCTTCGCGAGAATCCCCGCAAATCCGTGCCTTTCCAGCAACCGCAGCAGGCCGTCCCGGGTGCGGGCGTCGTCCTCCGCGACGAGGACACGGAGGGGTGCGGGGTCAGCGCGCTCGCCGGGGTCCATTGGAGATCGAACCGGCGTTGCATTCACATCCTAACTTCGCACGAAACACTCGGGCGCGTGCCTGAGCGAGGCATCGGGGAGTCGATCGCGTCCGTCCAGTGCAGCGCCGCCCGGCGAATCACTCCACGGAATCAACCCAAAACCACCATGAAACTTGAAACTCTCAAAGACCTATTCATTCACGAACTCAAGGACCTTTACAGTGCCGAAACGCAACTCCTGAAGGCGCTTCCCAAAATGGCCAAGGCCGCAACCAACGCAGACCTCAAGGCCGGCTTCGAAGAACACCTGGAGCAAACCAAGACCCACGTCGAGCGGCTGAAAAAAATCGCCACTGATTACGACTGCAAACTTTCCGGTCATCAGTGCAAGGCGATGGCGGGGCTCATCGAGGAAGGGGGCGACCTGATCAGCCAGGACGCCGACGATGCCGTCCGCGACGCCGGCCTCATCGGTGCGGCCCAGCGTGTCGAGCATTACGAGATCGCAGCCTATGGCACCGCCTGCGCCCTGGCGAATTGCCTGGGATATGAGGAGTCTGCCGAACTTCTGGGAGCAACCCTCGAGGAGGAGAAGGAAACTGATGAGAAGCTCACCGAGCTCGCCGAGAGCGTGATCAACGCCGAGGCCGCAGCAGTCGACGCCTCCGAATAACCCACACCGTATCGGGTGGTCGAACCACCCGCTGAGTAATCCAATTCGGGGCGGGGGAAAGGGCGCGAAAGCCCGGCCTCCCGCCCCGAACCCTTTCGCTCCCTGCTTTGACTGGACTCAAGCCATCCAGACGAAGGAGGTGGTTGGATGCGTCCCGACTTGAATGCGTCCCGACGGAACGCAGAACCCCTCCCCTACCCCAGATCACGATTCGATCCGAGGGGGGAGGGGGAAATGCTTGCGACCTTACTTCTGCTCCCGGGTGCGTTCGGCCGCCTGCTTCAGGGCCTCGGCTTGTGCGTCAGCGGCACGCTTGGCGGCGTCCGATTCGGCCTTGCCGATTTCTTTGGTCGCCTTCGCCTGGTCTTCGAGGCTGTCGGCGCGGCTTTCGAGGGCCGTTTCCCGAGCCTGTTCCTGCTTCGAATCGCAACCGCTGATCAGAGCGGCAACGGTAAGGGCCATCAGTATTGGAGTTTTCATGGTATCCATTGATTCGTCAGCGCCCCCCCGGGCGGTTCCCTGAATTTTTATCCCCCGCCGGAGTTGTGAGGTTCGTTGTGAGTCAAACCCGTGGAATTTTCCGACTTATGCCGGGCCCTCGCACTACTCGCCACCCGGATCCCGGTCACCTAGCCGGAATTTCTCGATAAAGTGAACCGGAAGCGCCGGCACGATTTGCACTTGGGGGGCGCGGACTCCAGACACAGATGCGGGAGAACCATTCAACACGTGCAGCGGCGACCCGTTTCACGCACGCAGAATCGGGGTGAACAGCGAACCTTGGTCATGAAGATCTCACGTTCCAGAATCAGTGGAAAAGTCGGGTGGATCCTGCTCTGGCTTTTGGGAATCCCAATCCCTGTGTTGCTGGTGCTCTTTCTGTTGCGCGGCTGTACCTAGCCACGGGGGCATCGTCCCTCACGAGATCGGCCGATCCCGATCCCCAGTGCTCCCGATACACGGGGAACCGGAAGTTCTTTCCATCCCTTCTCGGACCGGAATGGAACGCCTGCCCGGTCGATGGGTCAGTGCCCGGCGGGCGGCGTGGACTCTGGAACCCGGGAACCGGATCGCGGGGGAGGCGGCAACGCCAGGCTGTCCACGATGACCCTGGCGAGTGCGCGAATGTCAACGGGTTTGGTTAGATGGGCTATGAATCCACTGTCGCTGCTTCGCTGGAGGTCGTGCGGCATGCCATAGCCACTCACGGCGATTGCCCGGATGGGACCGTGGGGACGGAGCCTTTCCATGAGCTCCCAGCCCGTGCCGTCCGGAAGCCCAATGTCGCAGAGGATCAGATCCACCGGGTCTGCGAGGAACTGATCGGTGGCAGATTGGAGGCTGCCCGCCGAAGTCACTCCGAAGCCGGCCCGTCTCAGCGCCCGTACAATCTCGCGTCGTGTATCCTCGTGATCTTCCACGACCATCACGGTTCTCCCGCGAACGGTTTCGGCCGAGACCGCCGTGCCCTTGTCCGTTTCGTCGGCGGATCCCACCCGGGAGGGGAGCGTGATTCTGAACTCGGCGCCGCGATCTTTGCCCTCGCTTCGCACCTCGATCGTGCCGTGATGCCCCTCCACAATCGCGCGGGCGAGCGCAAGCCCGAGCCCAAGCCCGGTGCCGGTCGCCCTGGGCTTTATTGGGTGCAGACCCCCGAAGATTCCGGGAATCCGGTCGGGTTCAATGCCGACTCCATTGTCGCGTATGGAAATCACCACCTGATTGCCCTGATTCCACGTATCGACGTTTGTGAACCCCCGCGGCCGGCCAAACTTCGCCGTATTCTTGAGCAGATTCCAAATCGCCTGGGTCAGCCGGGGGAATTCACCCATAATCATGGGGTTGGCCGCGGCAAGTCCCTTGCGAAGGCTGATTCGCTTGTCGTCGAAACTGGTTGCGCAGACATCGATGGCCGCCTCGATGCAACGATGGACGTCGACGGGGGACGTTTCGATCCGCAGGCGTCCGCTTTCAATCTGGGTCAGATCCAGCAGGTCGTCGATCAGCCGTGCCACGATCTCGACGTTCCTCTGGATCGTGGAAAACGTCTCTTGAAGTTCGGGACGCAACCCAGGGTCGTTGAGGTTCGACGAGACCAATGAAAGTACCGGAGTCAGGGGCGTTCTCAGCTCGTGGCTGAGGATGGCCAGAAAGTCATCCTTCGCGGAATTTGCGGCGAGCAGGGTGTGATTGGTGGCGACCACTTCAACATGCAGGCGCTCCAGCCGGGCTCGCCTTTCCTCCTTCGCCCGCTCGACCCGCCACTGCTCGATTGCGCTGTTCACGGCAAGTCGTATCAACTGCGGTTCTGCCTTCGCCTTCAAGAGGTAGTCCTGGGCTCCTGCCCTCATGAGCGCCACGGCCGTCTCCGGGTCCCCGGATTCTGAAAGAACCAATGCCGGGAACGGCAGGTGGCCGCTCGCATCCCGGCTCGCCCGCAAAAAATCGATTGCGTCGCCGTCCGGAAGACGGCCTTGGAGAAGCACGCAATCCGGCGGGGCCTCGGAGATTGCAAGGACGGCATCGGCGAATCTGCCTGCCTCCTGAACGCGGTATCCGCACCGTGTTTCTGACTTGAAAATCTCAACGTATCGGGCTCGGTCCTCGGCGGACCCGTCGACGACCAGCAATGTTCGCTGCTCCATGGTAAGTCCGTTTCGTTCGACACCAAGGCTGTGGTTCTAGAATATTTGTCATTCTTTGGGGAGAACCCTCCGCTCTGATGCTTTAGCTCAGAAAGGGCACCTTAAAGTCCGAGTGAAAGCGAAACCCCCATCGCGGCCGGCTCGAACAGCGCACCGCCGACCTCACGGACGACGATATCGAGTTCGCGGAGGGCAGGGAATGGAATGCGAAATTCCCGAATGGCCTGGCGCCTACTGTTGCGAGTCGTGCAGTTCGCCAAACGCTAGTGCCGCGCATCGCAGTTTCCTTAGACCCAGTTCGATCCGGGTCTTGATGGTGCCGAGCGGAATGCCGGTGTTCGCGGATATCTGGCGTTGCGTCATCCCTTGGTAAAAGGCAAGCCGAACCGCATCCTGCTGGCTCTCCGGTAACTTACCGATCAAAGACGCAATGGCGGCTGTCCTGTCGCCCTGGCCGAAGCACTCCTCCGTCCGCGCCGGCATGAGGGCGCACAGGACCGTCGAATCGTCCCGGAAGCGATCCACCGCACGCCGGTAGGCGGCCTTGCTGCGGATGCGATCGATGGCCCGCCGACGAACCAAGGTAACCAGCCAGGCGATGGCATGGCCGCGCTCAGGGCGATAGTGACGGGCGGTGCGCCAAATTTCCATCAGGGATTCCTGGAGGAGATCATCGACATCGGTGTCGTTGTTGACCAGGCGGGCGATGATCGTTCGGAACAGGGATTGACGCCGACGATAGAGCTCGGTGAGCGCGTCGGAGTCGCCCGCCTGAATTCGTTCCATCAAGTGTTCATCGGTCGGTTGCTCGGGGGCCGGATCGGGTTCGACAGCAGGGTTTTCGAGTAGGGCGTTCATGGGTTGCACAGGGTTGTTCCCTTCTCCCAGCAATTCTCGTGCCAACGCTCCGCCTCCCTAACCACACCCGGTTCACCTGGCTCGCATGTCGGAA
>Ga0163144_10023503_pt1 | contig 12154 bp, 12 predicted proteins | sample OliLak19BULKMAT1_FD_123175 | JGI IMG/M metagenome (GOLD analysis project Ga0163144, IMG submission 123175) | Freshwater microbial mat bacterial communities from Lake Vanda, McMurdo Dry Valleys, Antarctica - Oligotrophic Lake LV.19.BULKMAT1 | ecosystem: Environmental > Aquatic > Freshwater >...
CGAGGTTTACACGGCATTTGAGCGCCTCCGCCCTCACGTTTCAAACACCATTCCGGTGCTTCACGCTGCTTGGAAATCGGGAAAAGAACTCCTGTTCGAGGGTGCCCAAGGAACCTTGCTGGATATTGATTTCGGCACCTATCCGTTCGTCACCTCGTCCAACACGACCTCCGGCGGTTCCTGCACCGGCTCGGGCTTGCCACCCACCGCGATCCAATCCGTGATCGGCGTGTGCAAGGCATACACCACCCGCGTCGGATCCGGACCATTCCCTACCTGCGACGAGGGACTCTCGGAATATTTGCATGGGCTCGGCCGGGAGTTCGGAGCCACCACCGGTCGCCCGCGCGGCTGCGGTTGGTTGGATACGGTCCTTCTTCGCTTCGCCTGCATGGTCAACGGGGTGACCGGCCTTGCGGTGACCAATGTGGACGGCCTTGATGAATACGAAACCCTGAAGATTTGCACCGGCTACGACATCGACGGCGAGGTTCACACCCTGCCACCCGCCGACCGCAAGGCTTGGGACCGTGCCATACCCGTTTACGAATCCCTTACCGGCTGGAAATCCGACACAACGGGATGCAAGAATTATTCGGACCTTCCCGCTCAAGCGAAAAGCTATCTGAAGCGCTTGGCGGAACTTTGTGATGCTCCCATCGCCTTCGTGGGTGTTGGTCCTGACCGGCTCCAAACTTTGGTGGTAGAATAGGTCCGATCAGCCCCATTTCCCATGCCTTCCCATCCTGAGATTCCGCAGCACATCGCTGTCATCATGGACGGCAACGGTCGCTGGGCCAAAGAGCGCGGACTGCCACGGCTCGAGGGTCATCGGGCCGGTGCCGAGTCGGTGCGGGAGGTGATGGAGGCATGCATTGAACTGGGAGTCAAATTCCTGACCCTCTACGCGTTCTCGTCAGAGAACTGGAGCCGTCCGGAGAACGAGGTGAAAGCACTCATGAGCCTGCTGGACCGATTCCTCAACGAAAAGGCCAAGGATCTCGATCGCCAGAATGTTAGACTTCTCGCGATTGGACAGCTTGACCGACTTCCCACCAAAACGAGGTCACTCATCGAACGTATCCAATCCCGGACCGCTGGTAACACCGCCATGACCCTGGTCCTCGCGCTATCCTATGGAGGCCGTGAGGAAATCGTATCCGCCGCCCGATCCTTGGCGGCCGATGCCATCGCCGGAAAGATCTCGCCCGCTGATATCGACAGCGAATTGTTCGCCTCCCGGTTACAAACAGCAGGCATTCCCGATCCCGATCTTCTTGTCCGGACTTCCGGGGAAATGAGGGTTTCCAATTTCCTGCTCTGGCAGATCAGCTATGCGGAAATCGTCATCGTTAAGAAGTTCTGGCCGGATTTCCGACAGGGCGACTTGTTTGCGACTGTCGAGGAATACAAGCGCCGCCATCGACGCTTCGGGGCACTGTAACACTCACCCCCCGTTCCTCACATGCTGGGAATCTGCACCGTCTTGGTGAACTCGTAGGAATTCTTCGCCAGGAACTCAGCCTGCTGGGTGGCGCTGAATTGGCGACGGCTCAACTGGTCGATCCCGAAGTCGGAAATGACCGTCACCGAGATATCAACGGAAGTGATCCGCCCGGACTCGAGTTCTTCGTTGGTAACCTGCCCCCCGGCATAGTCCGTATCAATTCCCGAGCCGGTGATGTTGAACTTCTGGGCTGAGTTGTTCTTGCCGATCGTCACCGGCACATTGACCACAGTAGTGGTTCCGCCGGCTCCCCCGGCTCTCGTCACTTGAACATTGAAGGTGACCGAGAACTGGAAAACATTCTCACAGACAAAATTCGTGGGATTCTCCAGGTCTTGTGCAAAGGTCGTGGCCGAGAAAACACTATCCAAGCCCTTGTCCGTGGAAGTGTCCGTCTCACCTAGCAGCTTTTCAAACGTGTCATCCGGATTCACCAGCTTGCGGTTCACCACAAAGGTCTCGAAGTTGCTACTCTGGGAATCGATGGGATTCTTATAATACAACTTGTAAGCGACGCACGAGACATCGCCTCCCTTATCCAGGTTGGGATCGCCCACTTGACCGTTGTAACGATCGGTAACTGCCGTGAAGAAGATGAATTCGGAGGCATTCGTGCTCTCCACGGAATCACCCACACCACCGCTACCGGCGACCGCCGAAAGCCATTCGTTGGTGTTTCCCCTGCGAACGACCAGGGATTCGAAATCCCGCGCCATGGTATCGATCATGGATTTCGCCTGGCGGGATGCCCGCAGCTCCGAGCGGCTCCGGTTCCAAGTATCAAGCGCGATCGAGGTGATAGAGACAAGGACGGTGACGATGATCGTCGTGATGGCCATGGCGACCATCAACTCCATCAGGGTGAAGCCGCGTTTGAGTGTGGGAATCCGTTGGGTTTTCATAAAGGAGTTTGGTTGTGAGCCTTAGCGGCGAACGGCAAGGTTGCGGGTGAACACCGGGTTCTTGAGATCTGGAAATTTGGTAGTGTAAGCACTTCCTGAGAAGTAGGCGGGTGTCTTGGCGGGCATCATGAAGAAGTCTGCGGAAAACGCGATCACAGCTTCGGGGTAAGTATCAGGATCCGCACCACCACCACCTGCATCTCCCTTCGGATCCTTGATCTCGCCCGGGGTTCCCAAGGTCAGTTCGCCGCCGTCGAAGATGAGCTGGGTGCATTTCACCAGGTAAACCGAGCCTTCAATGGCCTTCAAGTCGGCATTGAAATCCGCGGTGTCACTTGTGCGGCGAACCATGGGCACCACCACATAGTCCTTGCCCGGAAGTTTGTCCCTCAAAGACTCCACGGGTTCGGGAGTCCCATCGGGACGAAGCTGTCCTCCGACTTCCCCACGATATTGATAGATCATGATGCCGTTGGCCGCCTCGCTTGATTGCTTGATCCAGTCATAGGCCTTGTTGAAGCCGGTCTTGAAGTCCGTGGACTCCGTGCCACGCAGAGTCACCAACTCCTGTTCAAGGGTGGAAGCCAGGCGGTCGGCCTGTTGGACATTGATCGACTTGCGGATGCCTTCGGCCGCCGGGGCAAAAACCACCATAAAGCCGGTGAGAAGCACGGCGAGCACGCCAATGGCAATGACGGTCTCAAGAAGCGTGAAACCGCGAGGGCGGGAATTGAGGGATGATTTCATGATTAAAACTTGTCTCCGGTTTTGAGGGAATCGATGCCTGAGGCAATCTGGGTAGGACTTCTGAATGTCGAGGTGCGGCCGTTGCGCCAGACAACGAATCCGCCGAAGTCGCGCTTGCCGGCGGAGGTGACACGCGGCAACTCATTTGTCCCGTTTTGGGGGCGCGATCCCGATCCAATCACGAAGCTGGCACCAGGCGTGATGCAAATCCCTTCGGCATTGAATTCATAGTAAAAGTATTTCCCGGCTGAGGCCGCTTTGCCGGTCAGGTCCATTTCCTCGATGTCGCCAGTGCCCGCCTGATGGTCCTTCTTGCTGTATTGCTGGCTGAAGTAAACCTGGTCCGGAAGGGTCAGCGGCCGGCTCGTTAGGACCCAGTTGTCGGTGTCGATTGTTCCATCAGGCTTCAGGGCCTCGCTTGCCACCACGACGCGCCGGAGATTTTCGGCAGGATTGTTCGTCAGATCCTTCGAGACCAGAACCCGCGCACGGGTTCTTTGTCCAACGGCCACCGCCCGTGCTTCGTCAAATAGTGACTCCGCCGAGGCCACCCCACTGCTGACGCCCTTTCCTCCCATGCCGCTCAGGCCGATCGCCCCTGCGGTCATCAGGATGGACATGATCACAATCACAACGAGCATCTCCACCAGAGTGAAGCCGGAGAGACGCCGCAAGGGCTTAGTTCTTAAATTCAAATTGTACATGGGTTAAATATTGGGTTAACGGAAAATGGATCGAGTTGCATCTGACCGCAAGCGCAAATGTCAATACATCGCGATTACCTTTTGTCTTGATTCGGAGGAAACTTTCCTCCATTCGGGCCGGTGGTCCAAATCCAAGCGGGGCGGACCATTTCACGGACATCCTTGCGGCTGGCCACCCAGCCGAGCAAATCCTTGGCCATGGACGGATCGGCCACGAGTGAGCCGGGGTCGCCCTCGCGCCGAGGTCCGTATTTGACGGGAACCGTCTTGCCGGAGACCTCCTCGACGGCGGAAATGATTTCTTTGACCGAAACACCGACTCCGGTTCCGAGATTGCACCTGACGGAGTCCCCGCCCCCGGCGAGGTGGTCGAGCGCGCGGGCGTGGGCATCCGCCAGATCCTCCACATGGATGTAGTCGCGGATGCAGGTGCCGTCCGGCGTGTCATAGTCGGTGCCAAAGACCTCAATGAACTCGATTTCTCCGGTGACTGCCATCATCACCCGAGGAATCAGGTGGGTCTCCGGATTGTGATCCTCGCCAATCAGGCCATCCGGCGAACAACCGCTGGCGTTGAAATAACGGAGGCAGGCGCTGCGCAGGCCCCAGGCGGTGTCGCAATCCGCGAGAATATGTTCCACCATCAACTTGCTCATGCCATACGGGTTGATCGGTTTTTGGGAATTCGCCTCGGTGATGGGAAGTTTGTCCGGCACGCCATAAGTCGCGCAGGTCGAGGAAAACACGAAAACCTTGCAATCGAATTCCTGCATCACTTGAAGCAGCTTGATCGGCTCGGCAGTGTTGTTTTGATAATACTTCAGTGGGTTGGTGACCGATTCGCCCACATAGGCGTAGGCCGCGAAGTGGATCACCGCCCCGAACCGGTGTTTCTCAAAAAGCGAGCGGACCAGCGCTTGATCCCCCACATCGCCCACAACAAGCTCGACGTCCGGATTCACGATCGCCTGGTCATGCCCGAAAACCAGATTGTCCAAGACGACGATTTTTCTCCCTTGGCCTGCGAGGAGGCGGACGGTGTGGGAGCCGATGTAACCTGCTCCTCCTGTAACCAAGATCGGTGCGTTTGACGAATTCATGAGTATCTGGACAAAGGAAACCGAAGAAACCCCGCCCCTGTCAACCCATGGTCGTTCCAGTTGTAAGATTCCTCCAAAAACCATTCGAATAGATCCTGATCGTGTGCTGTCTTAAGCCCATGAAGAAAAATCTTCGCCGATGGGCCGGTGCCGCAGTGGGAGCTGCGGTGTCCCTTGCGTTCACCTCCTGCTATTACGACCCCTACTCCACCACCACCTCGGTAGGCGGTTCCTACAGCTCCGGCTACGGAGATGGCTATGGCTACGGAGGCAGCGGCTTTTCCACCTCCGTATTCGTGAGCACAGGCAATCCGCAATGGGGCTATGACCCCTACTGTTACAGCTACTACGACTACCGTCGCCGTGCCTACTACGATCCTTACCTGAACGGCTATTACCCGGTCGGCTATCGTCCGCCAATCGTTTACGGAGTGCCTCATCCCTATGGATGGCGGCGGGGCAGCGGATACATCCGTCCGCCCGCTTATGTCTCGGGTTCCTCGATCAGGGGTTACCAAAACCGCGCCACACTTTATAACGGCACAAGCTATGGGTGGGCAAGACAGGTCCGCCAGCAATCCGCCGAACAAGGACGGGTTGTCGGGTCCCGGCCGTCCACGAATTACAGCGGTGGCAATAGCAACAAGGGAACAAAGCCCTCCAGCAATTCCTACAAAAGCAAGAGCCAGCCCACGGGAAATTACTCAAGTTCCTCCCGTCAAAGCACCAACGCGCGCGGCCAGAAACAGAGTGGCACCCTTCCTTCCCGCTACAACACCCCGGTGAGGGACTCCGACCAAAAAGCGAGGCAAGCTCAGGGCAACAATGGAAGCCGTCAACAGGCCCAACGCTCCACTGCAAGTCGTCCACCGGTCCAGAGCGGCAATGGCAATGGCAATGGCAATGGCAAGGGCAAGAAGAATGCCGACGAAGAGAACAACCGGAAATCCAGATATCGCTGAACTGACCGGTTCACCCTAACCGATTCGACCCACTCGCCTCGCGCCGCAATCTGTCGCGGCGGAGGCGATCCAGCGTTGTCCGGGGGCGCAGCACCCAGCGCCCTAACAACCATCCGGCCAGGCCGCCGCCGAAATGGCAGGCATGGCCCATTTGAAACCAGCTCCTCATTCCTGAGTCGAGGAGCCATCGACCGGGCAATGACAATCCGGGAATACCCAAGGCCGGATCGATCAGCGCGAGGATCAATTCCGCAGCCATGATCCCGAGGCCCAGGCTACGTCCCGAAACGGGAAGCGGCATCATCCGCGACTGCGGTGACAAGGTGGTCAGCAAGAGCAATAGCGCCATGCATCCGCCGGAAATCCCGACTAACAGTCCGGACGCCAGCATCAGGTGGAAAACGCCGCCAACAATGATCCCGACTATCGTCGCCTTCACCACGGCGGATCGTCCGGCCATGTGCTCGATCCGCGAACCGATGAGCAGGATGAAAACGGCATTCAGACCTGCGTGCCACCAACCACCATGCAGGAATCCATAGGTGACAATCTGCCAGACTTTCCCTGATAGAAATCCCTCGCGAGATAACCCGAACACCTGAAACCACGTCCCTGCGGATTGACCATCTTTCCCGCCGGCCACGGTGACGATCAACTGGATCGTCAGGATGAGGATGGCAAAACTCCACGATGCGGGCGAGTGCGCGAGCTGGCGCAAGTTCCGCGCGGCATTGGAAAACGGCGCCGCAGACGATTTCATATCAGGAACCGGTTGGACCGGAAGAAATCAGCCATCGAAACACCTCATTCGACCACCCGTGCGCGGGGTTCGCGCTTGACCACGTCCTCCGCACCTCCGCTGGTCACGAATGGCCCACCTTCCAGCGGGGCCACTCCGGTGAACGCCACATCCGGCATGTCCGTGGGCCTTCCTGCCAGCGGGAAATCCTTGCGCAGCGGGAAAAACGGATAGCCTTCCCACATCAGGATCCGCTTCATGTTAGGATGACCGGTGAATGGAATTCCCATCATGTCCCAGACTTCGCGCTCGTGCCAATCCGCACCAACCCAGAGGTCCGTGACCGATGGCACCGATTCCTCCTCGCTCACCTTTGCCTTGATCCGGAGGTGCTTGGAATCGTCCAGGGAAGCGATTTCGTAAACGATCTCGAATCGTGGATCATCGCCAAATTGATCAATGCTGGAAATATCGAGGATCATCTCGTAGCCGAGGTTCTTCTGGCATTTCGCAAGCACGTCGTGCAGCGAGCCAAGCTCGACCTTGACGGTTTGCTCGCCCCGGAATTCGAGGGTTTCCCAAATCTTTTCTCCGAACGATTCGCGGAGCTTGCTGACATCGGCTGCTGCTGACATGTTCAATTTTTCGTTAGAAAATTCAGGCGCTCTCTTCCATGAAGGTCTTCTTCTGGTCCATTGTGGACTTCTCGCCCTCGATTTTCGTCTGAAGCTTCATCAGCCCTTCGATCAAGGCCTCGGGCCGTGGCGGGCAACCGGAAATATAGACGTCCACCGGGATCAGTTTGTCGATGCCCTGAAGCACCGCGTAGCTGCGGTACATGCCGCCGGACGACGCGCATGCGCCCATCGCGATGCACCATTTCGGCTCAGGCATCTGGTCCCAGATCCGCTTCACCGCGAGGGCCATTTTGTAGGTCACCGTGCCGGAAACGATCAGCACGTCGCTTTGGCGGGGTGAAAAACGCATCACCTCCATGCCGAAGCGTGAAATGTCGAAGCGGCTCGATGCCGTCGCCATCAGCTCGATCGCGCAACAGGCGAGGCCCATCGGCATCGGCCAGAGTGAGTTTTTCCGCATCCAGTTGATGGCGGCATCCACGCGGGTGATGATCACGTTGCCCTCGATCTTCGAATCGTAGGCCGTGTGGAGGGTGCTGGGAGAAGGACTGACCATGGTGATATTCTGCTGGCCGAAGTGTGCGCTCGCGGCTCGGGTGCCTCAAGCCGTTTGTGAAAATTTTCACAAACTCGGATTTCCGATGATCCGCAGGCATCTCAGGCGACAAATTGCATCCGTCTATCGACCAACGTGACAATTCCGTCAGGAAACGAATCTGTTCGCCGTAGCCTGTTGGAGAGACTAGTCGTCTGCCGTCCTCATGGAGATTTTTCTGATCGATGCCATCGGCCCGTTTTTCAGGGGCTACAAGAAACAACGGGTCAACTGGTCAAAAATTCCGTTCGCCCATTTGGCCGGGGCCGACGATCAACGCTGGTTGGAAATCGAAGCGGATTTGCGCCGGTTCGCCCGAGGGGTTTCCGACCAAGGTTACAATGCCGTCACGCTTGATGACCTCGCCCACCTTGCGCCTCATCCGTTGCACGAGGCCGATGTCGCGCGGCAGATCGCTGTTTTCAGGGACCATTTCCGCAGGGTGTTTGAGATTCTCCACAGCGAATTCGGACTGAGCATCTATTTAACCACCGACGTCCTGCCCATGACGCCGGCCGTCGCCGCCGGCATCGGTGATGATCCCCGCGAACTGGAAATCTATTACCGGCAGCTTGTTTGCTCGGTTCTCGATGATTTCCCGTTGTTGGCAGGGCTTATTCTCAGGATCGGCGAGAGTGACGGAAATGACGTGGAGGACCCCATCCGCACGCAGCTTCATTTGCGCAGTGCCAAGGAAACCAACCGCCTGCTGCATCTCCTCCTGCCGGAATTTGAAAAGCGCTGCAAAAATCTCATCCTCCGCACCTGGACGGTCGGAGCCCACCGCATCGGCGATCTGATCTGGCACGAAGGGACCTTGGAGCAAACGCTCAAAGGCGTGGACTCGCCGAATTTCATCGTCTCCATGAAACACGGTGAGAGCGACTTCTTCCGCTACATCCCTCTCAATCGCGCGTTCTTCCGGGTGCCGCAGAAGAAGATCATCGAGATGCAGGCCCGCCGCGAATACGAGGGTGCCGGCGAATACCCATCGTTCATCGGCCGCGATTGTGAACGGTTTTCGCGCGAACTCGCCACTGCGGAAAACATGGTTGGCATGTCCGTCTGGTGCCAGACCGGCGGCTGGCACCGGTTCCATCGGCTCGCGTTTCTTGAGGAGGAAAATCGCGATATCTGGATCCGCCTCAACACCCTCGCAGCCATCGGGATCTTCAGGCATGGCAAGTCCGTGGAAACGATCATCGAGGAATTCGCGGGACATGAGAAAGCCCCCGCGATGCTGGAGCTGTTGCGCCATTCGGACACCGTGATCCATGAGTTGCTCTACATTGAGGAATTCGCGCGGCAGAAGCTGTTCTTCCGCCGCGTCCGGGTTCCGCCCATGCTGCACATGTATTGGGATTCCATCTTCATCAACCATGGTGTTAGGAAAATCGTTTCGCATTTCATCACCGATCCCGAGCGGGCATTGCGCGGCGGCGAGGCAGCGGCGGAGTTGTTTCCCCGCATGATTGGACTGGCACGGGAAGCGGATCTACCGGTGGACGACATCGAGCACATGCGGGACGCGTTCGGCATGATCCTGCTGGCGCGACGCTATTATTTCCTGCCGTTCGATGACTCACTTGCGGAGGAAATCCGGACTGCCAAGAAGCTCTACAAGAAACGCTGGCCCAAGGAAATCCGCCAGCGCTACCGGGTGAAGGTGTCGTTCGAACCCTTCAAGCTGAAACGCCGGACGATCGCCTGGCTCGTCGGATTGACGGTCCGCAAGAAGCGCGGCTACCGCCTCCTCGACCACTTCTTCACCCTGAGCTTGTTAGGATTCGCCTATCGGGTCTTCCGTGCCCGCGACCCCGAGTCCATGCCCAAGTTCATGCAAAAGTCCGCGATGGGAGTGGATGTGCTTTTCAAATAGCCTACCTGATTGTTAGTCAGCGAGGTCTTCGTTGAAGAAGATCTTGATGAACTTCATTTTCCTCGCCTCGTCGAATCCATGTTCGAGGACAGAATCGGGCTTGGCGGCCAAGGCGGGCTTGAGACGGACCTCAGCGCCCGTATCGAGCTTCATGACGGTCTTGATCTTGTTCTTGGCCTTGGTGACGTCCTTCTTGGAAATTTCAAATGAGTCGTCCAAGCGGTGGCCCTGCTCTTCCTCGATCTTGGAACGATGCTCGGCGAACTTTGCCTTGGCTTCCGGAGTCTTGAGGACCTGTTCCTCGAACTCCTGAAGACTGAAATTCTCCTTTTCCTCGAAGTAGGTGATGGCGTCGCGCGAGGCGTTAGCCGTGTCCCATGGCGGAGCACTGTCATCGGCGGCAGCTTTGGGCTTTTCCTTCTTCTCCTTTTCCAGGAAGGCAACCGCCATGTTGGCGTATTTGTTTGTTAGGAACGGGCTGTCAGTGATGGGGACGACGCCGAGGAAATCGCGCACCCAAAATCGGGAATCGGTGCCGGAGCGGTCGAAGGTGAAAACGTGGTAGCCCTTGGTCGCGAGGTGATTCAGGATGAGGCAACCCTTGTCGATTTTCTCGGGGTTGATGCCTTGCTCGGTGTGGAGCTCGAGGTCGCCGTCGCGGGTGGAAATGCTGAGAAATGGAACGACGCTCTCGGACTTGAGAATGCACAGTCCCTGGGTGAGCTCTCCGTTGACATCGATATTCTTGACGAGGGAAATGCAAAGATCGCCGGACTTGATGTTAGGGTGGTTCGATTTCGCGTAAAGCCGCTTGGCGATGTCGCAGCCTTTTTCCAGGAGGCCATCGTCAGAGGCGAAAATGGCGGCGGCGTAGGCATTCATTTCGTGCTGATCGAGCGACGAATGATGACTGAAGCGGTGGGCGGTGAGGTTCTTGAACGGCTTGAGGAAAATCGCCGCGAGAACTTCCTGATCATCCTCGCCGACCTTGAAGACTTCCTTGGAGGTCTGGAGCGGCTCGTCGCGCTGCGGATGGCCGACTTTTGCGAGAACGAGCCCGGTGGCGGTGGCGGAGGTGAATCGGATCTTGTCTGACATTGGGGGAGGAACCTAGTCCTGCCTCGCGAATTGGGAACCCTGAAATGGAGCTAAAAGTACTAAGGACCGCCCAACGGGTTCCACGTTCCATTTCATCAGAAATCAAAGGTGGTTTGAGGGTTCCTTTTGACCCCCGGTTCTTCAGTGACTTCAGTGACTTCAGTGACTTCAGTGACTTCAGTGACTTCAGTGACTTCAGTGACTTCAGTGACTTCAGTGACTTCAGTGACCTCAGTGACCTCAGTGACGTCAGTGACGTCAGTGACCTCGGCAACCTCGGCAACCTCGGCAAACTCGGCAAACTCGGCAACCTCGGCAACCTCGGCAGCTTCATCGGACTCAACCGCTTCGACCGCTTCCACCGCTGCAATCACCTCGACCGGTTTGGCAGTTTCCGCGATATCGACTCCATCTCGCAGCCCGCTGACGGCGAAATGAGTGAAGCGGCTTAGAATGGTTTCCATGGTGGGTGCTCCTGCGGCCCCGTCAGTGATACGCTGGAGCAAATCCTGATGGGTGAGCATGTGGATCATTCCGCCAGCCATGAAATGCATGCGCCAGACCAGCTCCTCGGTCGGAACCGAGGGCAGGGCATCGGCGAAGGCCCTGGTGAATCGTTCAACCACCTGGCGTAGCTGATCCTCAATGGGAGCGGGCAGTCCATCCCCCTGCTGGGCGAAAATGCGGCCGATGAGCTTGTAGAAGACCCGCTCGGAGAGTTCGGACTTTCTGACCTGGTTGACGATGGGGCGCACCAGAGCATCAATGATTTCCTCCAGCGGTGCGGATTTTTCGGACCATTTCCGTTCCACTGCATCCAGCCGGGCAAGGCGCTCCTCGGTGACCGGCACCATGTATCGCAGCATGACTAGGGTAAGCAATCCGTCGCGGCTGCCGAAGTGGTAATTGACTGCGGCGACGTTGGTCTTGGCGAGCTGGGTGATGTCCCTCACCGAAACCGCTTCGAAGCCTTTTTCGGCAAATAGCAGTTCGGCGGATTCCAGCAATTTCCGCTTCGACCCAGACTCGGGGATGGTCATGTCACGCATAGGTGGAGGCCAATCAAGCGAATGAAGCAAATTTGTCAAACGGTTGATTCAATCATTTTCTCCAGGGAATGGATCGGCAGACCAACGGAGCTCAACCTCTTCGGGTGAAACCGGAGCCACATCCCGCAACGACGGGCCAAACGTGGCAAGCGCTCCGGCGAATCCCAGAGTCAACGCCATGAGCACGAAGAGCGGAGCATTTCCGTGGTTCCGCCTCGGCTTCATCAAACGCCC
>Ga0163144_10023504_pt1 | contig 12153 bp, 19 predicted proteins | sample OliLak19BULKMAT1_FD_123175 | JGI IMG/M metagenome (GOLD analysis project Ga0163144, IMG submission 123175) | Freshwater microbial mat bacterial communities from Lake Vanda, McMurdo Dry Valleys, Antarctica - Oligotrophic Lake LV.19.BULKMAT1 | ecosystem: Environmental > Aquatic > Freshwater >...
TACGCGGGCTATGCTTTCGTGCATTAACGAGGGGGCGTAGGTATAGTAATGGGGTAGGTAGAACCGGCCCCACTCTAATACGCCCCCTCGTTCCACGGTTGGTAAGCAAACGGAAAACCGCCCTTGCAATCTCCGCCACGCTTCCGCCCGGTCTATGTCCAGCGGTCGTAGCAATTGCATAGGTTAGGGGTTGTCCCGTCCGGCAACGTGTAGGGAGAAAGTAACCGCCCCGCCTACCGCCTCAAACTGCAATAGGTGGTTAGTAGCGTCCGTAACTTCGTAGGCGGTTTCCGATGGGCAAAAGAGCAAAAGGATACCGGGGTTAATAGTGGACGAGCGTAGCCCCATCTTGGCGTTATCGTCCCCCTCAAAAATCGAATTCCAAGCGGCCCCGGTTCCGTTGCCCCCGATTACTAACTTACCATCGGACCCGGCCGCTACGACCACGGCTAGCGCTACTACTTCGTCTTGCGCCATTGCTTGCCCTAGCCCGTCTTTGCCGGGGCCGCCGCCCTCGTCCAGCGCCGCTAAATCGTAAAGGTCTACGTCCACGATTTGGGCGGACGAAAGGGAGTAGGAACGCTTGGTAACGCCCCGGTTGATTTGGTCCGCTTCTACCCCCGTGGATAGTTGGATAGCGCTAATGGCTTCCCCAAACTGCGCTTGGGCTAAGTCCCCCGCTACGCTGGACAAAATGTTTTTGATCGTTCCAAGGAACGATAGTTGGACTACTAAACTAGCTTCCCGCGTACCCATCTTAGTTACCATCCTTTCGGTTTAGGTCACGCGCGATAGCTTCTAGGGCTTCCCGTCCGCCCTCTAATTTCGCTACGTGTTTTTTGACAACGGTAAAAACAATATCCAAAAACTCGTTTAATTCTTCCTCGTTCACTTGCCGCAATTCGTGTAGGTCTACGACCTTTTGCCAGAAAGCGAAGTCCCCACGCTTTGCCCTCTTAATAGCGATTTCCGCTAATTGGTCTTTAATAGTCCTAAACTCTTTAGACCCTTTGCGGGGCGGGACTTGGACCGCCAGTAAGTGGCGTATCAATGTCTTAAAAGAGCCGGAACCAACCGGACGCCCTTTAGGGTTGCCCGATTGGCCCGGCTTCCACGGGGGTTTCATGCCGGGGTAAAGCGGTTCGTATTTTTTGCGTTTCCGCTTTCGTACTTTCATAGCTCTACCCGGTTGGACTCCCTTACCAAGTTACTAACCGCAACCGCCGCCCCGAACGAGCAAGCGCAAACCCCGCCGTACCGGCTGGCGGTCCAAGACGAAACGGGCCGCCCGGCGTACCGGCTGGAATTCCGAAACGGCGGAACGGACCCCGCCCGCCATGCCGCAACCGCCCGCCGGACATTCCCCGGCGGAACATACGACCGGGACAACCAAGAGGGCAAGAGCGATAACCAGCCCGCCCAAGATCAAACCACGCATAGTAAAGACTCCCTATCGTTTGCGCGAATTCAACCAAGCTACTAAAACGAAAGTAACGAGAGTAGAAAACGCTAGAAGTAGTAACCAGCCGCCAGCATGTTTAAGCGCTAGAGGAAGGGTTAGTAATTCGTACCCATCCTTTAACGGATGAAACCAGCCGCCGCCCGGCCGCCGGGGTTTAGCCGGGGCCGGGGTAGGCGTAGGTTTCGGTTTGTCTATTTCGGGCCGGGGCCGGGGCCGGATGGGAAAGATACCCCGCCGCCCGCTACCGCCGTTAGCAGCGCCGCTATCTGCGCTGCTTGGGCGTCCGTTAGGACGAGGGGTTTCCCCGCCGCCGTCCGAACGTCCCGGTACATTTTCCACGCTTGTAGCCCAAACAAGAGGAAGACCGAAAGCGCCCCCGTGTAGAGGGCTACCGGCAACGCTCCCCAATTGCCCGTAATGTCCACGGGAACCGGAACGGGTTTTGAGTCCGGGACCGGGGCCGGGGGCGTAGGCGGGGGCGTGGGGGCCGCTGGCGGGGGTTCCGGGGGCGGGAACGAGGGGGCCGGTTGGTACGGTCCCGGCTGGTATGGTCCCGGCTGGTAGTTTGGGGGTGTTACGGGGTTGAAAGGGTCCGTACTTGGCGGGGTAGCAAACGGGGGAGTCCGTTGCCCCGGCCCGCTGGCGGGGGCTTCCCCCTTGTAGTTTTTTGGCCCGGACTCTACCAAAACCTTTGCGTACCGCCTAACCGATTTGGCGATTTTATCGCGCAGCTTGGCGGGGTTCCCGTCGTAGCCCGCCTCTTGCATAACGACCGTGGCGGGGTTGCCGTAATCGCCATTGCGTGGGGGTTGGATTACCAACGTAGGGTAGCTACCGATCTTGTAGCGTTCCGTCCGCCATTTTTGGGTAGCGTCTGCCGTACTGTATACGTTGAAATGCGCCCAAGCCCGGCTAGTGGTCTTGCCCGTGGTAGGGTCCGTGGTTTCGACCGCCTTAATAAAAGCGTTCAATTCGGGGGACTTAACGAAGTCCACTTTAAGCGCTTCGCACGATGCGCAGCCCGGCGTAGTAAACAGCGTGATAAACCATTGGTGGTTATCGTCCGGGGGCGGGGCCATTGCGCTATTAAACAAATCATCTTCGTTAGCCCGTGGCCCTTCCCCGGCTACGGTAACGCTATCGCCCCGGCGGATTACTTCCGCCGTTTCAACTTGTGGCGGGGGCGTTAGGTCCGCCGCCCGGCCGTAGATCGGAAGGGTAGCCGCTACAAGGGCTACCAAAATTAGAAACCGTTTCATTTTTCGTACTCCGTGGAAACAAGGTAGAAACAAACAAACGACACTATAGAGAGTTAAAGCCCTACCACCATTTAACGTAAATTGGTAGAGGGGGCGGGGCGGGGGTCTTTAGGATTACTACCCATTGCCCACTAGCCAAATGCAACCGCCTAAATTCGCTTTCGCTGTACTCGTCTATACGGCTAGGCGAATTATTGTTGCAAACGTACCACGTACCGCGTTCCGGGTTGTACCAAACGAGGGTTTGGAAATGGGAACCGCCAGCCCCGATAGCCGCCATGCGCCCATTGCGGGCCGCCCATTTCATCCAATCCCAAGTATTACTACCCGTTACGTTGTAGATCGGAATTTTCCGCCTATCGGCGTAATCCTCTACCCGTTGGGGGCCGCTCCCGCCGCGTACTGCTTTGCCGTAGTCCGTGTCCCAAAGCAGCGTAAGGGCTTGCGGACAATTCCCTTGCCATGCGGCCCCCATCCCAATGGAACATTGCACGCAACTACCATCGGGATTACGGAACCAAACCCGCACGTCCGCCGGTAAATCCCGTTGGTCCCCTTGGATAACCCGGCTATCTTGGGCGAATACGCCCGCCGGAATTACCAAGAGTAGTAATGCCCCAACAATCGCACGCATAGAATTTCCCTTTCCTTAGTAAAAGCAGCGGACTTTATCCGCCCAAGCGAATGGCCCGGATACGTCCGGCGCTTGGCGGTATATCTCCCATCGTTGCCCCGGCCGGACTCCGCTTACTAATCCGATATGCCGTGCTATGTACGGATGTATTAAGTACGTTTCGTAGCCGTGTACGCGGGCCGTTTCACAAATTGCGCTATCGTAACAAGCGCGAATATCAACCCGATTACTAAAAAACTCTATGGCGTCTTCGTAAAACGGACGAGTAACGTAGAGTAGTTGGGCGGTTACGTTACCAACCGGAACAACTCCCGGCGGGTACTCTTGCCTATGGACCACGGTTACGCCCGAAATGATGCCGGGGCGTTTATGTCTTTGCTTGTTTTGGTAGTCCAGCGAAACGATAGCGTCTTGGATTTGTTGGAACCAATCCGGTTTTAGTAGCAAATCGTCTTGCAAGAGTAGGAACCCGTCCGCGTTTTTGCACGTAGCCGCCATAAAGTTAATAGCGAAATTGGAAGCGTTCCAAACCCCTAACGAGTCTTCCGAAATTCGCATAACATTTACTAAACCTTGCAAGCAGCGTATCGAAACGCAATCGTTTAGGTTTGGTAGTTGTAGCTCCGCTGGCGGGGTTGGGAATTCCGGCATAGGACCAATGTAGGTTTGCTCGTTCCCGTAGAGAAAGATATACCCTTGGTAAGTAACGCTCCCATCGTCGAAAACGAAAACGGGGCTTCCGTCGATGGAAGACCCGGACAAACTGCGCAGCGTAGCGTTTAGGTACGCGGGCCGATCTTTGGTAACTATTCCGATTGGGACCATTGATAAACCATTCCTAGTCTTGGTACATCGTTAGCGTAGAGGAACAAAAGACCGCTTTACCAGTAGCTTGGTAGATTTGTTTAGCTTGGTTATCTCCGCTTTCGACGAAGACCATTAGCGTTTCGTCCGCTAGGTAGGCGTCCGCTTTACGCTTGAAAGGGTAGCCGTCTTCGCTTGCTCGTTCCTTGGTAGTCTTGGCGGGGTTCATTTCCAGCCGGTCCCACGCTACGCCATGCCGTAGTAGCCATTGCTCCGTAGCCGCCCTATGGCGTTCCAAACGGTTGGTAACGATCAAAGGGATACGATAGGACCGCTGGACGTAGAGGGGCTTGGCGTTGGCTATACAGAATTCGTAGCCGCCCTCGTCCGCGTCCACTAGGGGCGGGTCCACGCAAAGCGCCCCGTCTATGTCCCAAGCGGTATAGCGTTGGCCCCCTTGGTTTAGCCAATTCCATTGAAACCAACGGGGGGCGTTAATAATGCGGGCGTAGAAGTTTACCCGGCTTGCCGCGTCCGCCGTTGCGTAGACCGCCGCCGTATACAACCTATCGTGCCATTCGGGGCGGGCTATTAGTAGCTCCGTTTGCAATCGGTTAATGTCTTCCGCCCTAACTACCGCGTCTTCTACGATCAAAATAGGGGCGTCCGTGGGGACTTCCGCCGCGTGGTCCATTCTCCGCCCGGCCCCGCATAATAGCCCGGTCTTAATAAAGGTTTCCAGACAACCTACGGGACAATGGTAATGGGTAGCCAAGAGGATAGCCGGAAGTAGCCCGGAACGCGCAACGCCCAAGACCGCCCCAATTCCCGGCGGTAGTTGGCCCGATAGGTTTAGCACGTCCCGCCCAAGATCGGCCAACGTGGTAAATTCGATTTTTGGTAGCCGCTCTTTCATTACGCCCGGACTCCGCTAATAGATAGGTCTAGTATCCCGTGGTTATGGCCCCGCACGGGAACCGGGCTACGAAGATTGGTAAAGCCCACTCGTTCTAGCAACCCCTTTAGGTAGCGGTAATCGAAAGCGGCTTTATGCCAATCGCCAGCGTCCGGCCCGTGGGCGTACATCCGGCTATTAAATGCCAATACCGGGTCTTCGTTTGCTCCCATCGGCCGGTAGTTACCAGCCGCCCGCCTATGCTGGTAATGAGTAATGAGGGCGTCCAAGTCCGGTACGTGGATTTCCAAGACCCCGCCCGGCTTTAGTAACGAGTACGCTTGCCGTAGGGCGTGTTCGGAACGAGTCCAAGGGATATGCTCTAGGACGTGGGAAGCGTGGATAACGTCAAACGAGTTACCCGGAAAGGGCAACGCTTGCGCGCCGCCCCATTCGCCTACCCGGTCCATTCCTAAATGCCAACCGTCCCGCATTTCGTTAGCTCCCCTACGGAACCCGATACCCCTTGCCCTTACGTCCAACGTGTACCACTTATCAAACGGACGTAAGGGAAAAATACCGGGGCCAATGTCCAGCCCTAGCATACGTGCAACCCCACTACTACTATTAACGTGTCAATCGTCCCCTCTTGGTTTTGGACCCCTACCGTTGCCGTAATCCGGTAATCGTCCCGGCTGGTAGGATTGGTAACGGTAAACGATACCCGTTGCCCATCGTTGCTATACGTGGCGTTGCTAATCGCCCCGCCGGAAGATCGGTTAATAGATAGATCGTAGACCCCTACTACCCGCTCCCCTTCCGCCAGTAAGTTACCAAACGGTATTTCGTAGTGGCGCTCGTCTTCGTCCAACTTCATTTCCAGCGGTTCGCCCTCTACCGCCGGGTCTTCTACCCGGACGAGGGCGCGTATCGTTTCCCGCCAGCTTGATAAACCCCGTTGGGAAATGTCCGTAGCAAACGATAACGAGTACATACCCGCCACGTTTCCGGCGGAAAGTCTTACGCGGGTCTTGCTCCCGTTTTTCTGGACGAGGGCGGAGATTACGGACGGGCCGCCCGCTTCCTCTATGCTGGCGGTAGGGGTAGCGTTGGTTTTTAACCGTTGCCCCGGTTTCAAGTAATCGGACCAATCCAACGTAAACGACCGGGTTTCCCCGGCTATTAAACGTATACGGTCTTGGGCGTCGTAGCATTTCATTTGGGCTTGTCCCCCCATTCCATCCGAAATTTAGCGGGCCGCTCGTTTTCCTTTACCAAAGATTCCACGTAGCCCCGATGGGAGTAGCCCGCCCAATAGGCCGCCCCGCAAAGCGTGGCGATACCTACGACAATGGAAACAATTTCGTAAACTCGTTTCATGGCGGACCAGCTCCGCTTAGAGAACGCCCGGACCACTAACGCAATGCCCAAGCAAACGAGTAGAAACGCAACGGCCCCACAAGGGCCAATGTCAAACCAACTATTAAACATACCCATAGCTCCCGTGTAAGAAACAAACCCCGCCTGGGCGTCCCGTGGTACTACGGAACGCCCCGGCAACTACTAACGGACCTTGGACTAATCCAAGGTAATATCCAACGCCCCATCGTCGTATTCTACGACGTTACCAACGGCGGTAACTTGCGATACGCCAAGCGCCGCGTACATAAGCATATTCCCCGCCGTGCTGGCGTCGAATAGCGCGCAATGGGTAAGCGTTCCCCAATCGCTGGTAACGATGGTTGGGAAAGTAATAGCCCCCGTATTTTCCGTGGCCCCGCTTGCCGCCGCGTCCCAAGTATTTTTCTGGACGCGCGCGTAGCCGTTGCCGGACGGTTCCGCTAGGCCGCTGGCGGAGTCCCCCGGATTTGCCGTAGAGAGTCCTACGTAGATATTTGTTGGGACCGTGAACGATGCAACCTTAAATACGTGGTCCAAAAATTTGTTGGCAAGGTAGGTAGAGAAACCGCCAGCATTGAACGAAACGACGATAGCGCCGATAGCGAACGTAACCACGTTGCCAGATACCACGCTATTAGGAATGGTAAGCGCTCCGTGTCCAAGGAAGTTACCGCCGCTACTGGCGTCGAATACCGCGTAATGGGCAATCGTTCCCCAAGACCCGCTAGCCGCCGGGAACGTAACCCCGGCCGCGTTGCTGGTAGATCGGCTAGCCGCCGTTGCCCACGAATTACAAACGGTACGGGCGTAGTTGTTTCCGCTTGGTTCCGCAATCGCGCTACCCGTGTCGGTTGGGGCCGCCGTCGAAAGGGCAATGTAGATATTTGTAGGGACCGTGTACGACGTGGTTTTAAGTACGTGGTCCAACAATTTCAATTCAAGGTAATTACTTGCGCTACCCATTTGCGTTTTTCCTTTTGCTAATCGTGTTCGTTAAGGGAGATTTCGGCGTACCGTTTTGGTAACTCCCACGTTTCGCCCGCCGGAACGTCCGGCCGATTGTTACTAAACGCTAGCCGCGCGTCCAAGACCGTGGCTAACTTCCTCGTTACGTCCACTTCCCCCGCCAACGAAACGGACCCTAACATAGCCGCCGTTAATTTTCGATGGTTGGTAAGCCCGGCGGAGATAGAAAGCCCGGCCGCTATTGTGGCCCGTAGAGAACGAGATAGAACGGACGCGCGAAAGTTAGTAGCTCCCGCAATCGTTGCCGTTAGCTTTCGATTGTTAGTAAGGGTTGCCGTCCAAGACATACGCCCGGCTACGGTAGATTGTAGGGCGTTATTTAGGCGGGGCGCTCCCATACTCTCTACCGCCGCAATGGTAGCCGTCAACTTCCGGCGGACGAGGGCGGGGGCGGTTATCGCCAGCCCGGCCGAAACCGTGGCGGTAACGCTCCGTAGATTAGCTGGCGTTGCCGTCAACCCAAGGGCCGCCGCAACCCCGGCCGATACGTGGCGGGTATTGATAACGGCCCCGGACCCGCCAAGCCCGGCCGCTATCGTGGTCGTTAGTTTCCGCCGCGCTCCCACGGACCCCGCAAACGAGGAAACCCCGGCTAGGGTAGCCGTTAGCTTCCGCCGGACAAGGGCCGCCGCCGGGGCTACGCTCGTCCCGGCTACGACCGTGGCGGTTAGCTTCCGTGTCACAAGATCGGCCGCCGTGGCTACGCTGGTAGCCCCGGCAACGGCCCCGGTTAGCTTCCTAGTAACGAGGGCGTCCCCGGACAAGGAAGTAGCCCCGGCAACCGTGGCGGTCGTTTTGAGGATAACGGGGGCGTCCCCGGTTAGGGATAGGCTGGCGGCTATGGTTGCCGTCAACTTTCGGACCACGGACAAGGGGGCCGCCCCGGCTTGGACCGCTCCCGCCGCCGTAGTGGTTAGCCCCCTCGTTACGTCCAGCCCGGCCGCCGCAAAGGTTACGCCAGCCCCAACCGTGGACCGCTGGTAGAGAACGGTAGATAGCGTCCCGGACCAATTAGTAGTCCCTTGGATTGTCCGGCGGGGGCGTATGTAGTTTGTCCAGCCCGCCGCCGCTAGATCGGTGGTAGCCACTATCGTAGCGTCCACGGGTTTTACCAATCCAAGGTAGGGCGTAGACGTTTCGATTACCGCCGCAACCGTGGCGGTTAGTTTCCTCTTGGACGAGAGTAGACCCGCGAACGAGGAAACCGCGTTTACCGTGGCGGCTATGGACCGCGTGTTTAATAGCGTCCCATCAAACGCCATGCTAACGGAAACGGTAGACGTTACTTGTAGGTACGTGTTTAGTAACGTAGCGTCCCCAAACGCTAGGGTAGTATGCGGGTCCGCCGTTAGCTTCCGCCGGTTGGTAACGGGGGACGTGGGGAAATTAAACCCTACGTCTATCGTGGTCGTTAGCTTCCTCGTTACCAGCCCTTCCGCCGTTGCGAACGTCGTACCGGCCGCTACCGTGGACGTAACCGGCTTTAGTAGCGATAGAGGGGCCGCCGCAAAGTCCGTACCGGCCGAAACCGCCGCGTCCACTTTCAAGATTACCGCCAGCGTAGCGCTAGAGAAATCGGTAGCCCCGGCAATGGTAGCCGTTAGCTTCCTCGTTACGTCCGCCGCCGCGCTGGCAAACGAGAAAGCGCCCGCAATGGTAGCGGTTAGCTTGGTAGTAAGCGCCCCGCCGCTACTCTCGTCCGGCGGAAAGACTACTGCTAAAAGGTACGGGTCCATTATTAAACGTCCCTAGATTTTAGTTCGGACCACGTCCGGCTAACTCCGTCGATGGTTGCCGTTGTTACGGCTATGACGGCTTCCCCCGCCGTCATACGGGCCGTAGTTAGTAGGTCTTTCTTATAGACCGAAACGCTACCCACTTGCGACATTGCGGTAGATGCTTGTAGGTCCGTTCCGTCCGCTCGTTTTATTAGTTGCAAGGTTACGTTACCGCTATCCTTGTCAACCAAGACCCCGTTACGATACCAACGTACCGTCCATTCGTCTTGCGAATTGCCCGTGTCTACGTTCACGTCGATACGCGCGTAGTAGGTTACGAATGGGACGATAGTAGCGCCGTCGTAGTGGAAATCTATTTGGGCTTCCCCGGACGGGCCGCTAATGTCTGTATTCGTTAGTATGTCCCCCACGGCTGGCGTTCCGCCTACCCGGTCAAACAAGATAGCGGTAAAGCGGCCCGTCCCGAAATTGGCGTGGGTAGGAATAGCGAACGTGTAGATACAGGAGTACGTACCTAGCTCCGTTCCGGGTACGTCGTAGTTATCTATATTGGCGTCCGTGAACGTGGCCCAAGTATTATTAGCCACGTCCCAAACCTTGCCGTCCGATGGGCGGAAAAATAACGCATACTCGTTATCGTCTTGGGAGTAGTGCCGCCTTATCAATTTGTCCGCCACGGATAGAACCCTTTACTAAAAGAGATAGCGGACGGCTACGATAGCCGCCGCAATGGTTAGCGATACGATGATTACCAACGCCCCGGCTACAAGCGCAGCGCGTCCGCTATCGTCTTCCTCGTTCAATGGTCTAGCCCTCTTGCTTGGTAACGAGGGCTTGGGGGCGGGCCGTAAAATTCCGCCGGTCCCGCTTTAGCTCTTGCTCCGCAATCACCTTGGTAATTGCCGCGTCCGCCGTTTCGGCTTCTACGGTCCACTTGTTCGCCCCAAGGGTAACAACGAACATTTGGGGGCCGGTACTTGGTTTGACTTTCGCCATAGCTTTAGACTCCGTTAATAAAGAGTAGGGATAGAAGACCTACCGCCGGGTACGTCTTGGGAGTCCAAGCCCTAAGACGCCCCGGCCGGTAGGCAAGATCGGCCCGCCGCTAGAGGGCGGGGTATTGGACAATTCCGTTTTCGTCCGTGGCAAGATCGGCCGCCCGTTCCTCGTCCAGCGGTTCCGCCGTAATCGGGTGTTCGGTCCCGATGATACCGCAAAGGGTAACGAAAAAATCTTTGGCGTCCCCGGCGCTATCCGCTTGCAAGACCGCCGCCAGCGGTTTGGCCCGCCCGTCTTTCAAGGTAACGAGGAAGACCGGCCCCCCCTCGTCCGCGTCCGGCGCGCCCTCGTTTTTCGTGTCAACCGCTCCGTTGCCGCCCTTTTGCTTGTTCCGCTTTACCTTAACTTTTGCCATGTTCGTAGCTCCCGTGTAAAGAATGAGTTTTCCACGTCAACCACGGACCCTAGCTACGCCCTCGTTAATTTGCCAGCCCGCCGGACAAGATCGGCGCATAAAAAAACCCGCCGTAAAGCGGGTTACTAAGCGGGGTCCGATCTAGCGGACGAGGATAAACGAAACCGTTTTTCCATCGTCGGCTACCACGTCCCAACCCTTGGGGGTCTTTACCAATTCGGACGGTACGCCCTTATCGGCCGCCAGAATGGCGGAGAATTTTAGGGCCGCTTCGTAGGGCAAGCGGGTTTCGTAAGAATGGACTACGGACATTTTCGGGCTTTCTTTGTTGGGGTTGCGTTGCGACATACCAGCATTTTAATAACCATCGTCCGAAATGCAAGCCCCCATTATTAAAATTAGTAGAATTATTCCGGGGTTTAGGGGGGTATAGCGTGTAGCCTACTCCCTACCCCTCTATCTTACTACCTTATTACTATTAGTAATGAATAGGCAAATTTACTTTAGAATACCCCCCGCCCACTATACCCCCGGAAGCGCGGGAATAATTACCGCCGCCCGTGTTATTACGTGTTATCGCAAACGTCCCGATAAGCGGTAATCGTCCGGTAAACGCTCCGCAAGCGAATAGCTACGTACTGGCGAATAGGCGGGGCGTCTTCCGCATTGTAGCGCCGCTCCCCGTAATGCCAACGGCTACGGGGTCCGGCCGCTTCCGCCTCTTGGACGAGGGCTACCAACAATTGGACCGCCAGTAGCGCCCGTAGGGAGAATCTTAGCCGTCCCATCCGATTAGCTCCCGTATGTCCCGTAGGGGCGGATACTCCCCCGGCGGACAATCTCGCCTTACCAACGCATAGCAACGGGCGCACCAAAGGTTAATACCGTCGATAGATACCGCCGCCGGTTCCCGTAGGCAATAGGTGCATTTGCCAGCTTGTCCGCGCAAGATCGGCCGGAACCGCATACCGTTGTAGAGTAGCCCCCGGCCCGCTATCTCTTTAATAATCTGGCATACGCTCCCGCAATTGCAAGACCCGCCGCCCTCGTTCCGTACCCGGCAAATTTGGGTTATGACTAGCTGGCGTTGGGTATCGGGTACAAACGCTTTAATAACTTCGTCTTGGTTCGCCACGTTACCCCCCTACGATTTTGGCGTTTGGAAATTGGTTAATAACCCGCTCTAGCTTTCGTATCGCCTCTTGCGGGTCTAGCCGCCATGCGGTAGCGAAATTGGTAGTTGTTTCCCACGCTTGCCCGTCGTAGCCGTCCAGCCAAACCCCGGCGCTACATTCGATCTTAACCCCGTTGCCCCCTCGTCCACGGGTCCGGGGGCGGGCGCTCCGCTTTCTGCTTGCTCGTCTTGCCATGTTAAGGGTTCCTTTTAATAGCTCCAATCCGCGTTACCTAGCGTTTCCTCTACGCTGCTTGCGTGTTCGCCCGCCAGCGTTTCCAAATCATCGGCAACGCTTTCTAGGCTGGACTCTAGGGCGTCTAGTTGGTCTTTCCGCTCTTGCAA
>Ga0163144_10023505_pt1 | contig 12153 bp, 11 predicted proteins | sample OliLak19BULKMAT1_FD_123175 | JGI IMG/M metagenome (GOLD analysis project Ga0163144, IMG submission 123175) | Freshwater microbial mat bacterial communities from Lake Vanda, McMurdo Dry Valleys, Antarctica - Oligotrophic Lake LV.19.BULKMAT1 | ecosystem: Environmental > Aquatic > Freshwater >...
AGCAGCAACAAGCCCTCGATCTGATCGCGGCCATCACTGTGTAGTCAGTACTGATCCTCCCGCTTCGATCTCAATCGATTGAAGCGCCAGGATAATCAGCATTGGCGACCGGGGAACTTCGGGCTAGCGATGACGGCGGTGCTGACGATCGAGGCCCTGCACAAGAGCTTCGGCGACAACCATGTGCTGCGCGGCATCGATCTGGAGATCGCGGAGGGCGAGCGTATCGCGATACTCGGCGCGAGCGGGTCGGGCAAGAGCACGCTGCTGCGCTGCCTCAATTTCCTGGAGATGCCGAGCGCGGGCCGCATCGCGTTTCGTGGTGCGGCCGTGGGCGAGCAGGCCGGCGCTCGCGTGCGCTATCGCGAAGCCGCTCTCGTGGCTCTGCGGCGGCGCATCGGCATGGTGTTCCAGCAATTCAATCTCTTTCCGCACATGATCGCGCTCGAGAACGTGATGGAAGGGCCGTTGAGCGTGCTCGGCCGCCGGCGCGCCGAGGCCGAGATCGCGGCGCGCGCGCGGCTCGATCGCGTCGGGCTCGCCGAGAAGGCGGATGCGTATCCGAGCCAGCTCTCCGGCGGTCAGCAGCAGCGCGTCGCGATCGCCCGCGCATTGGCGATGGAACCGGAGGTGATGCTGTTCGACGAGCCGACGTCCTCGCTCGATCCCGAGCTGGTCGGCGAGGTGCTGCGCACGATCAAGGCTCTGGGCGAAGACGGCGGCACCATGCTGCTCGTCACCCACGAAGTCGGTTTCGCCTTTCACTTCGCCACCCGCGTGCTGTTCCTCCAAGACGGCCGCATCCTCGAAGACGGACCGCCTGAGCAAGTTCTCAAGACCCCGCGCGAGGACCGCACCCGCACCTTTCTCGTCTCGCCCGCTTCAAGGAATTCGATTTCTATGAACCGGTTCCGGGTTCCGAATTCGGAATCCGGAACCCGGAACCACTTTTTACCTTTTGTCTTCAACGTCGAGCGCAATGTTCGACTGCGTGGCACGCCGGATCGTGGCAAGCGCCGTATCGGACAGACCATCGGCGACCAGGGCCGCATAGGCACGCCGTCGACTCGCATCGTCGCCGCCGAGCGCGAGATAGCGTTCGTGCGGCACCAGCATCTGCGTCGGCGTCCGTCCCGTATTGGCGCGATAGCTTGACCACGGATACTCGGCCGGATGCTGCACGATGCCGGCACGGACGGGATTGAGCTCGATGTAGCGATAGCAGGTCAGGACGTACGCCTCGTCCCGAGCCGGGGATGAATGGAAACGTCCCTCCCATAACGTTCCGGTTCGGCCATGGGCGCGATTGATCGCACGCACATAGCGCTGCCCGAGACGCATCATGAGCTGGGTCGTGGCGTCAGCGGTCTCCGGCGTCAGCAGCAGGTGAACATGGTTGGTCATCAGCACATAGGCATGGAGGACACAGCCTGTGTCGCGCGCCAGGGTGCCGAGGAGTTCGAGATAGAAGGCGCGGTCATCATCGCACGAGAAGCATGGCATGCGGTTGACGCCGCGCTGCGTGATATGGGTCGGCACGCCGGGCTGTAGACGACGAGGTCGACGCGGCATCGCGGGCTCCAAGATCGGAAGGCGCCATCCTTGCCCGAACGACAACACGTGCCGAGGTCGTGGAAGTGCTAGGCCACGTGCCGCTTGGCTTAACCAGAAAACCTGTTCCGGGTTCCGGGTTCCGAATTCGGAACCCGGAACCACTTTCGCGGAACCACTTTCGGCATGATAAGCATTGCGACGGGTTGGAAGGGAACGAAGCGTTGGAATCCAAGGGCGCGCAGACGCATGTGCATGATCCGCGCAATGACGCGGTGTTGGTCTATGTCGATGGCAAGCTGGTGCCGCGCGACGAGGCGGTCGTGTCGGTGTTCGATTCCGGTTTCGTGCTCGGCGATGGCGTGTGGGAGGGATTCCGCCTGGTGAACGGGCGCATCGCGTTCGCCGATGCGCATCTCCAGCGGCTGCTCGACGGCGCGAAATCGATCGAGCTCGATATCGGGCGTACGAAGGCGCAGCTCCTCGCGGCGCTGCACGAGACCTGCACGGCCAACGCCATGCAGGACGGCGTGCATATCCGGATGATGGTCACGCGCGGACCCAAGCACACGCCCAATCAGGACCCGCGCAACGTCGTCGGCCCGGCGACGCTCGTCATCGTCGCCGAGCACAAGCTGCCCGATCCGGCGGTCAAGCAGCGCGGCATGACGCTGTTCACCTCGGTGTTCCGCTGCTCCGCGCCCGATGTCTTCGACCTCCGGCTCAATTCGCACAGCCGCCTCAACCTGATCCAGGCATTGCTGCAGGCGATCAAGGCAGGCGCCAACGAAGCGTTGATGCTCGATCCCCATGGCTTCGTGGCGAGCTGCAACTCGACGAATTTCTTCATCGTCCGGAATGGCCGCTTGCGGAGTTCGACGGGGCGCTACAATTTCTGCGGCATCACCCGCGCCAACGTGCTGAAGCTCTCACGCGAGGCCGGCATTCCGACGGCCGAAGAGGATTTCACACTCGCCGAGGTCTATGTCGCCGATGAGGCCTTCGTGACCGGGACATTCGGTGGCGTGACGCCGGTGTCGATGATCGACGGCCGCAGCATCGGCGCGACGCTTCCGGGCCCCGTCACGCAGCGTCTCTCGTCGCTCTACGGCGCCTTGCTTGCGGATGAGGGGGCGACGCGCGCCTGATCAGGCGCCGCCGCGATGGCCCAGTCGCCGCGAGATGCCTGTCGCGCCGGCGCACAACGCGGCGATCATTTCGCGCCTGATGGGACGAGTCATCCGCGCGTCGGGCGCCGACACGCTGATTGCTGCGATCGGACGACCGCTGCGATCGAGAATCGGCGCGCCGATGCACATCAGCCCCTCCTCGTTCTCGCCGATCTCGATCGCGTAGCCGCGACGCGCGACATCGCGCAATTGACGCTTGAGAGAATCCGCATCGACAGTCGTGCGGCCCGTCATGGCCTGGAGCGGCGAACGCAGCAATGCCGCGCGCTCGGGCTCCGGCATGAAGGCGAGAATCGCCTTGCCGAGCGAGGTCGAGTTGAGCGGATGGCGCTCCCCGATGCGCGCCTGCATGCGCAAGGCGCGGCTGCTCTCGATCATCTCGACATAGACGACGCGATCGCGATCGGGGATGCCGAGATTGACCGTCTCGTTGAAGCGCGTGCGCAGATGCGCCATGACGGGCAACGCGAGCTCGCGCAGACGCGGCAGGCTGGTCTCGCTGTCCTTGCCGCGATGCAGCCGCGGTCCCGCGCGATAGCGATCGCGACTATTGCCATAGGCGAGGAACCCCGCGGCGGTCAGCGTATAGAGATAACGGAAGGCCGACGTCTTGGGCAGGCCCAGCGCGCGCGCGACATCGCTGAGACCGACCTCATGCCCGACATCCTCGACGAAGGCGAGCACGGCCAGCGCCTTGGCGACGGGTTGCACGACATAAGGGTCGGCAGCGCCGGTGAGCGCCGCGCGGGCGGCGATGGCGGCGGCAGGTCGGGTCATTTCGCCTCGTGGAATGGCGGTTTCGGGTGAGGGAACCTTTGGCCTAGTCTGGCCCCGCGATCAAGAGGGGGACGACATGACGTCGGACGCAGTGGGAGCCGCGGCAGCGCTGCCTGGACATAACTCCGGGCGGCGCTGTTCCTTCGACGAGTCCGCGCGACGCATCAAGGCGAATTCGCGCTACCTCGCGGGCGGCGTCAGCAGCAATTTCCGCCTGGGCATTTCGCCGACGCCGCTGGTCTTCGATCGTGGCGAAGGCGCGTTCCTGTTCGACGTCGATGGCAATCGGCTCATCGACTACTACCTCGGCATGGGGCCGATGATCCTCGGCCACAATCCCGAGAGCGTGCGGCGCGCGGTGGAGGCGCAGCTGCAGCGCGGCATCCTCTATGCCGGCCAGACCGATCTCGAGGCCGAGGCGGCACAGCGCGTCTGCGCGATGGTGCCCTGCGCCGAACGGATGCGCTTCGCGTCCTCCGGCTCCGAAGTGGTGCAGGCGGCGTTTCGCCTCTCTCGCGCAGCCACCGGTCGCCGCACGATGATCAAGTTCGAGGGGCATTACCACGGCTGGTTCGACAACGTGCTGTGGTCGAACGCGCCGACGCTCGAGGCCGCGGGCCCCGAGGAGTCGCCCCATCGCGTCCATGGCAGCAAGGGTCAGGAGCTGGAAGCCGGCGACGGCCTGGAGATCATGTCCTGGAACCGCCTCGATCTGGTCGAGAAGCGTCTCGCGCGCGGCGATGTCGCCGGACTGATCATGGAAGCCGCGATGTGCAACGCGGGCGCGGTTCAGGCCGCGCCGGGCTATCTCGAAGGTGTGCGTGCGGCCTGCACCAAACACGGCACGATGCTGATCTTCGACGAGGTGATCACCGGATTCCGCCTGGCGCCCGGCGGTGCGCAGCAGCGCTTCGGCGTCACGCCGGACATGGCGACTTTCGCCAAGGCGATCGCCAACGGCTTTCCCGTCGCCGCGATCGCTGGTCGCGCCGACGTGCTCGACCTCTTTGGTCAGGGCGTGTTGCACGGGGGAACGTTCAACGCACAGCCGGTCGCCATTGCCGCAACGCTCGCGACGCTCAACGCCCTCACGCCCGAACTCTTCGCCACCATCGAGAAGCGTGGGCAGCGTCTGATGGACGGCATCCGCAGCGAGCTTGCGGCGGCCGGGCACAAGGCGATCGTCACCGGCTGGCCGCAGATCTTCCACGTCGCCTTCGATCTCGATGCGCCAGCGCGCAACTACCGCGACCTCGTGCGCATGAACAAGGCGAAGTACGTGAAGTTCACGACCGCTCTGCTGCACAACGGCGTGCGCGCGCTGGAGCGCGGCGCCTGGTTCCTGTCGATCGCGCATGACGACGCCGTGATCGACGCGACATTGTTCGCGGTGCGCGAAGCGGCGCGCGAGATCAGGGGCTGACGATGCGCATCGCCGTCGGCTCGCTGATGCAGGAGACGAATACGTTCGTCTCCTTCAAGACCACGATCGAAACCTTCAAGGCGTTCTACCTCTATCGCGGCGAGGAGATGTTCACCGCCTATGGTGCGGCGCGGGTGGAAGTGCCGGCGTTCTTCTCGGTGTTCCGCGCCGCCGGCGCGCAGATCGTACCGCTGCTGGGCGCCTATGCCGGCGCCAGCGGCACGGTCACGCGCGCGGCCTTCGATCAGCTCGTCACCGAAATGACCGATCGCCTGAAAGCGGCGGGCAAGGTCGATGGCGTCGCGCTGGCGCTGCATGGCGCCATGGCGGTCGAGGACGAGCCCGATGGCGAGAGCGAGATCGTGCGCCGCGTGCGCGCGGCCGTCGGCCCGGACGTGCCCATCGGCGTCTCGCTCGACCTCCACGGCCACATCACCAAGGCGATGCTGCAGCCCGGCGTCTTCTACATCGGCTATCGCGAGTACCCGCATATCGACATGTGGGAGACCGGCGAGCGCGTCGCGCGGCTTCTCCTCGACACGATCGCGGGCAAGCGAAAGCCCGTGATGGCGCTGGCCAAGCGCCACATGATCGTCAGCCCCGTCAACGGACGCACGGGTCAGGAGCCGCTGTCGCGCATCGTCGCCGAAGGCAGGCGCCGCGAGGCGGCGGGCAAAGTGCTCCATGTCTCCCTCTTTCCCGTGCAGCCCTGGCTCGATGTACCGGATCTCGGTTTCGCCGCGCTGGTTTGCGCCGACGGCGATGTGGTCGCGGCGCAGCGCACGGCGGAAGATCTCGCCGAGATGGCGTGGCAGGCGCGCGAGGAATTCGAGCCCGATCTCACGCCGCTCGACACGGCGATCCGCGATGGTCTGAAGGCGAAGGGCACGACGGTGATCGCCGATGCCGGCGATGCGCCCAGCGGCGGTGCGGCAGCGGACAACGTGACCGTGCTGACGACACTGCTCAGGCACGGCGCCGACAAGGCGGGGCGGCTCAGCTATCTCACGCTCTGTGATGCGCAAGCCGCGCGTGCGGCGGCCCAAGCGGGGCCGGGAAAGCGCATCAAGCTCAGACTCGGGCATTGCCATTCCGCCGCGGACGGCACGCCGCTCGAGATCGAAGCCCTGGTGCGCTCGATCAGCGATGGCAAGTTCACGATGTACGACGCCGGCGCCGAAGGCACCGAGATGGATCTCGGCCTCAGCGCGGTGCTGGTCGTCGGCGACATCCGCATCGCGCTACGCTCGCATCCCGCCTTCGAATGGGACACCGGCCTGTTCACCGCCTTCGGGCTGGAGCTCAAGCGCGCGGCGCTGGTGTTCGTGAAATCGCCGTCGCATTTTCGCGTCGCTTTCACGCCGCATGCCGCGCGCATCGTGATCGCCGACACGCCCGGCCCGACCTGCGGCAACATGCGCAAGCTCAAGCTGACGCGCGTGACGCGGCCGCTCTATCCGATCGATTGGAACGAATCGAAGGACGCCAACCACTGACCTCGAGGGGAATGTCATGACCAGACTTCACTTGCACCTTGCAGCGGCGGCGATCGCCGCCCTCTCCGCATGGGCCGATCCGGCGGTCGCGCAGACCGTGCGCTTCGTGCCGCATGCCGATCTCAAGATCCTCGACACCACCTGGACCAACGCGCTGATCACCCGCAATCACGGGCTGATGATCTACGACACGCTTTTCGCGCTCGACGCCAAGCTGCAGCCCAAGCCGCAGATGGTCGAGAGCTACACGCGCAGCGAGGACGGCTTGGCCTGGAGCTTCACGCTCCGCAAGGGCATGAAATTCCATGACGGCACGCCGGTGACTGCGAACGACGCGGTCGCGTCGCTCAATCGCTGGCATAAGCGTCGCGTCGACGGCACGGCGATGATGGCTCTTGCCGAATCGCTGACGGCCAAGGACGAACTCACTTTCGAGCTCAAGCTCAAGCAGCGCTTCGGTCCGGTGCTCGAGACGCTCGCCAATCCGATCCTGCCGACTTTTGTGCTGCGGGCGAAGGACGTCCAGGGCGACGCCTTCCAGCAGCAGAACTGGGACCAGGTCGTCGGCTCCGGGCCGTTCACCTTCGACAAGAACGAATGGGTGCCCGGCTCGAAGGTCGTCTATCGCAAGTTCAAGGACTACGCGCCGCGGAGCGACGCCGCGGACGGCTGGGCGGGCGGCAAGGTCGTGAACATCGACGCCGTGGAATGGATGATCATCAGCGACCAGTCGACGGCGATTCAGGCCCTGATCCGCGGCGAGGTCGACGTCATCGAGTGGCCGCAGCACGATCTTCTTCCGCTTGTCGCGCGCGATCCCAACGTCGTGATCGCCAACATGGATCCGATGGGTTGGCAGGGCATCGTGCGCCCGAACTCGCTCCACCCGCCGTTCAACAACGCCAAGGCCCGACAGGCGCTGGCGATGCTGGTCGACCAGCAGGCCTATCTCACGGCGATGGTCGGTGATCCCAAATGGGCCAAGCCCTGCCTCGCGATCCTGATTTGCGGCTCGCCCAACGAGACCATGGTCGGCACGCAGCCTTTCGCCAAGCGCGACGTCGCGAAGGCGAAGCAGCTGCTGCAGGAGGCGGGCTACAAGGGCGAGCCGGTGGTGCTGATGGCGCCGACCGACATCGCGTATCTGAACGCGATCGGCATCGTCACCGCGCAGAACATGCGTGACGCCGGCATCAACGTCGATCTCCAGCTGATCGATTGGGGCACATTGTCGACCCGTCAGCAGCGCAAAGAGGCGCCGGGCGCCGGCTCGCCGGGATGGAACCTCTACACCACCGCCGCGCCGGGGATGCTGTTCTTCAATCCGCTGACGAATTTCGCCATGGCGACGCCCTGCGACGGCAAGAACTGGAACGGCTGGGCGTGCGACGAGGAACTCGAAAAGCTGCGTGTCTCGTTCGGCAGCGCTGCGACCGACGGCGAGAAGAAGTCGATCGTCGAGTCGATCCAGAACCGCTATTACGAATCGATTCCGTTCGTGAATGTCGGCCAGTTCGCGTGGCCGAAGGTGTGGCGCAAGACGATCACCAATGTCGCGCCCGGCCCGGACATCGTGTTCTGGAATCTGAAGAAGGGATGACGAACATCGAGCTGGGCCAGTCGTACAACCGGTTCCGGGTTCCGAATTCGGAACCCGGAACCACTTTTTGCGCGTCCTGTTGCTCATTCGACGAAGGGCGTCGGGCGGCCGAAGCTTCTGCAGCCGTCACCCGCGATCTGCTTGCGGCGTTCTGAGGACATGGCGCGACGATGCTCGGTCTCATCGTCCGCCGGATCTTCGCGACCATTCCTGTCGTCGCGATCGTCTCGATCATCGTCTTCTCGCTGATCTATTTGAGTCCCGGCGATCCGGCCGCGATCATCGCCGGCGATCTCGCGACGACCGAGGATGTCGACCGCATCCGCGCCAAGCTCGGCCTCGATCAGCCGCTGCATATCCAGTTCGGGCGATGGGTTTGGCGTCTGCTGCACGGCGATCTCGGCATCTCGATCTTCTCCAACCTCCCCGTGCAGCGGCTGATCGGGCAGCGCATCGAGCCGACGCTCGTCCTCACCGTCACGACCACGCTGTGGGTGATTCTGACCGCGATCCCGATGGGCATCCTCGCTGCCTGGAGGGCTGGCAGCTGGATCGATCGTGCCGTGATGGGTCTGGCCGTGCTCGGCTTCTCATTTCCGAGCTTCGTCATCGGCTACATCCTGATGTTCGTCATCGCCGTGAAGCTCGAACTCTTGCCCGTGCAGGGCTATGCGCCGCTCGCCGACGGGATCGTGCCGTTCCTGCGCTCGATCATTCTGCCGAGCCTGACGCTTGGTCTGGTCTACACCGCGCTCGTGGCGCGCATGACGCGCGCGAGCCTGCTCGAGATCCTGGGTCAGGACTACATGCGCACGGCGCGCGCCAAAGGGCTGGTGCCGATGCGTATCCTGCTGCGCCACGGCCTCAAGAACGCGGCGGTGCCGATCGTCACCACGCTCGGCGCCGGCATCGCGCTGCTGATCGGCGGTGTCGTGGTGACCGAAAGCGTGTTCGGCATCCCCGGCCTCGGGCGCCTCACCGTGGATGCCATCGTGCGTCGCGATTACCCGGTCATCCAGGGCGTGATGCTCGTCTTCGCGATCGCCTATGTGATCATCAACCTCGTGGTCGACCTGATCTACGTGCTGGTCGATCCTCGGATCCGGTATTGATCGCCATGCCGGCGGACGCGCCAGAGACGAGTCGCGAGTGGCTTCGCAGTCTGCTGCGCACCCATCCCACGATGGTGTTCGGCGCCGTCATCCTCGTGCTCGCCTTCAGCGCCGCGCTGCTTGCGCCCTGGCTCGGCACCGTCGATCCGCTGCGCATCGAGCCGATCGCGCGGTTGCGGCCGCCCTCGGCGACGCATTGGTTCGGCACGGACATCTTCGGCCGCGACCTCTGGAGCCGCGTGATCTATGGCGCGCGTGTCTCATTGACCGTCGGTGTCGCGGTGGCGGCGATCAGCATTTCTATTGGCCTCGTCATCGGCCTCGTCTCGGGTTATCTGCGGCGCGTCGACACCATCGTGATGCGCCTGATGGACGCGATGATGGCGATCCCCGCGATCCTGCTGGCGATCGCGCTGATGGCGCTGACCAGGCCCAGCGTGCGCAATGTCATCATCGCGATCAGCGTCGCGGAGATCCCCCGCGTGGTGCGCCTGGTGCGCAGCATGGTCCTGAGTCTGCGCGACGAAGTCTACGTCCAGGCCGCGGTGACGATCGGTGCGCGGCTGCCGGCGATCCTCCTGCGCCACATCCTGCCGAACATCATGGCGCCGCTCCTTGTGCAGGGAACCTACATCTTCGCGGCCGCCATCATCATCGAGGCGGCGCTGAGCTTTCTCGGCGCGGGGACGCCGGCGGAGGTGCCGAGCTGGGGCAACATCATCGCCGAGGGGCGCAATCTCTTCCTGCTCGCGACGTGGATCGTGCTGATCCCCGGCTTGTTCCTGTCGGTCACCGTGCTCGCCATCAACCTGCTCGGCGATGGATTGCGCGATGCGCTCGATCCGCGCTTCGCGAAGCGGCTGTGACGGCGATGACCGAGAAAGCGCTGGCGATCGAGGAGCTCTCGGTGCGTTTCCCGCTCGGGCGGCGCAGCGTGCAGGCGGTCGACGCGCTCTCCTACGAGGTCGCGCGCGGCGAAGTGCTGGGCGTGGTGGGCGAATCCGGCTGCGGCAAGAGCGTCACGGCGCTCGCCGTGATGCGCCTGCTCAAGAGCCCGCCTGCGACGGTCACGGCGCGCTCGATTTGCATCGACGGGCGCGAACTCACCACGCTCGACGAAACCGCGATGCGCCTGGTGCGCGGCAACGATGTCGCGATGATCTTCCAGGAGCCGATGACGAGCCTCAACCCCGTGCTCACCATCGGCGAGCAGATCGCGGAAACGCTGCTCACGCACAAGGGCATGTCCTGGCGCGCCGGGCTGGCGCGCGCGGTCGAGCTGCTCGATCTCGTGCGCATTCCCGATGCCCGGCAGCGCATCCGGGAGTATCCCCATCAGCTCTCTGGCGGCATGCGGCAGCGTGCGATGATCGCGATGGCGCTGGCCTGTGAGCCCAAGCTGCTGATCGCCGACGAGCCGACGACCGCGCTCGACGTCACCATCCAGGCGCAGATCCTGCGGCTGCTCGCCGAGCTGCAGCAGCGCCTCGGCATGGCGATCGTCATGATCACGCATGATCTCGGCGTCGTCGGCGAGATGGCGCATCGCGTCGTCGTGATGTACGCGGGCCGCAAGGTGGAGGAGGGGCCGATCGACGCGATCTTCGCCGCGCCGCGCCATCCCTATACCGTCGGGTTGATGCGCTCGCGCCCGCGTCTCGGCTCGTCGCTCGGCGGCTCGTCGCGTGAGCGTTTGCGCGAATTGCCCGGCCACGTGCCGACGCTGGCGGAGCTCGGTGCGGGAGGCTGCGCCTTCGCGCCGCGTTGCGCGCTGGCGATCGAACAATGCCGTCGCGAGGCGCCGCCGCTCGATCGCCGCATGCCCGGCCATGTCGCCGCGTGCTGGCGTGCCGATGAGGCGGCCGATCTCTTGCGCTCCGGCGTGTCATGACGCTGCTCGAGGTGCGCGACCTGCGCAAATCCTTCCCCGCCCAACGCAAGGGATTCTTCGGCGGCGCGGGCGACGTGAAGGCCGTCGACGGCGTCAGCTTCACGATTGCGCCTGGCGAGACGCTGGGCCTCGTCGGCGAGAGCGGCTGCGGCAAGTCGACCGTCGGCAAGTTGATCCTGCGGTTGCTGGCGCCGGATTCGGGCGCGGTCCGGCTTGGCGACGACGACATCGCGACGCTCGGCGCCAATGCGATGCGCGCGCGCCGGCGCGACGTCCAGATGATCTTCCAGGATCCCTATGCCTCGCTCAATCCACGCATGCGCGCCGAGCAGATCGTCGGCGAGCCGCTCGCCAATTTCGGTTTGGCCGGCGGCGCCGAACGGGCGCGTCGCGTGGCCGAGCTGTTCGAACGCGTCGGACTCTCCGAGGAGCATCGCCGGAAATTCCCGCACGAGTTTTCCGGCGGACAGCGCCAGCGTCTCGGCATCGCGCGTGCGCTCGCCCTCAACCCGAAGCTGATCATCTGCGACGAACCCGTTTCGGCGCTCGACGTCTCGATCCAGGCGCAGATCATCAATCTGATGCGCGACCTGCAGGTGGAACTCGGCCTCGCCTATCTCTTCATCTCGCATGACCTGGCGGTGGTCGAGCACATCAGCCATCGCGTGGCCGTGATGTATCTCGGCCGCATCGTGGAACTCACGGATACGCAGACCCTGTTCGCACGGCCGCGACATCCCTATACGCAAGCCCTCCTCGCTTCTGTGCCGTCGCTCGATCGGCGCGGTGCGCTCAAGACCAGCGACGTGGTGGGCGAGGTCCCGAGTGCGAGCAACCCGCCCCGGGGCTGTCACTTCCACCCGCGCTGCCCGCACGTCATGGAACGCTGCGGCCAGGTCCCGCCGGCCTTGGTGCAGGTCGCGGCCGGCCACGACGTGGCCTGCCATCTTCATCCCGCCATGACGGCGTTCAGCGCCGCGTCTCGAGACCCCTAGCATTACAGTTGCCGTTTTTCTTTGCAGTGCGCGCGCTGAGCGACCGCCTGGTGAGCTCTGCGCCAGAGTGACCATGCGATGATGTGCGCGGGTTGGATTCGTTTTCGGGCGAGTCTGA
>Ga0163144_10023513_pt1 | contig 12151 bp, 7 predicted proteins | sample OliLak19BULKMAT1_FD_123175 | JGI IMG/M metagenome (GOLD analysis project Ga0163144, IMG submission 123175) | Freshwater microbial mat bacterial communities from Lake Vanda, McMurdo Dry Valleys, Antarctica - Oligotrophic Lake LV.19.BULKMAT1 | ecosystem: Environmental > Aquatic > Freshwater > Lake...
GCCCTCGCGGCACAGCAAGCGGCCTTGGCCGCCGTGAAAGGGGACTTGGGGCCCCAGGAGATCGTACAAACCTCGACCACGCCGATGACTCCGGACCTCACGCGCGCCGCGATGACCGATCCGCTGCACGGCCGCCTCCTCGCGTATTACGCCTACGCCGCCTTCGGAGCGGGCGATCCGGCGCAGTGCTCCTCGCTGGCGCCCATCGGCTCCCAGCAGGTCGCCCTATGCCGCGCCATGGTCGCCGACCTCGACTTCGTCCGCGCGCGCTACGCCTCCGACGCCGACCTCGGCGGCGCGTGCCGACGGACCGACAACGAATCCGGCCCCGGCGCGGCCGCGTGCTGCACGTCGCTGGCCCAGGCGCGGAAGGGGGCGAACCCTTGCGCGACGATGTCGCCGAAGTGCCTCGACGCGGGAACCTGCAAGGCGATGTTCGGGAGCTGGAACGGCGACGCGGCGTCCTGCCGCTCGCTGCCGATGCCCGAGGCGGGCGACTGCAAAGGGCCCGAATGCGCTCGCCTTCACGCCGAGCGCGTCGCGAACTGCGAGGCCGACGCGGCATACGGGCGAGCTTTCAAGTCCAAGAGCGCCGCCGAGTGCGGCGCCTCCGAGCGCTGCCGCGCGCTCATGGGCGCGGGCAAGGCCGTCGCGCAGGCGATCGCGGCTAAGGACATGAAGAACCCGGTCGGCGCCTGGTTCCTGCAGAGCGCCTGGAAGACGCCGGCGGTGCAGGTCCGCACGCGCGCCCCTCTCAAGGCCCCGACGCCCACGCCGACCTCCCCCGTCATGGCGTTCACCTTCAAGGGCTTCACCTGCGCGGAGCCGCTTTTCTCGAAGGAGAACCGCCTGGCCGCGCTGGCCCTCGTGGCCGCGGCGCGCACTTGCCTGGGCGACGTCGAGGCGGCGACGTCCCAGCCCTCCAAGGCGCTCGCGGACGCGGTCGACGAGCGCGAGGAGAAGCTGATCCGGGCCTCGCTCAAAGTCGAAAAGCTGTTCGAGGGCGGCAAGCCCGCGAAGTCCGTCGCTCCGGCTCCGCGCTAGCCGGGGGCGGTCCATGGCGACGCGCGGCGCGTCCATCGAGGCGGAGCTCGAGAGGCTGGGGCATCACGACCTGCTCGATCCGCCTCGCCAGGCGCTCAGCGCGCGGTCCGTCCGGTGCTTCGGGGCCCTTCACCACGCGCCGCTGACGCGCCGCCTCGCGGCTTTGCCGGAACGCTCCGCCGAGGCGTCGGCGCTGCGCGGAAGGCTTCTCCGGCTTCTGGGCGACCGCCCCGGGGCCCTCGACGCCTTCGAGGCCTCTCTGGCCGCGAGGCCGAACGCGCGGGCCGCGGGCTGGCTCGGAGAGCTGCTCCTCGCCCGGAGCCCTCGCCGCGCGCTCGCGGCGCTCGCGCGCGCCTCGCGTCTCGACCCGTCGTGGCCCTGGCCGCGGCTCTGGGCCGCGGCGGCGCTGCTCGAGGTCGGAAAGGGAGCCGCCGCGCGCGTCGAGCTCGACGCCTTCGTCCGCTTGGGCGGGGGAAGTCCGTTCATCCTCGGGATGCTCCGGTTCGAGGCCGCGATGGCCGAAAAAGACTACCGCCGCGCCGCGGCCTTGGCCGAGGCCGCGACGAAGGCGGACCCGCAAAGCCCCGCCGGGCCGGAGGCGGCGGCCCGCGCGCTCCAGGCGCTGGGGCGCGAGGCGGCCGCGATGGCCCGCGTTCACGACGCCCGCGACCTGGACTTCGACGTGACGGGCGCGTTCCTCTACGAGAGCTTCGGCTTCGCGCTCGACTGGAAGGAGCCCGGCGCGCTGCTCGCCAGCCTGGACGCCGCGATCGCCGCGCGCCCGCGGGTCGCGGCGCTCTACGCGGAGCGCGCCGAGCTTAAGCGTCTTCCTCGCTTGTGCCGCTACGAGGAAGCCCTCGAGGATTACGCGAAAGCCGCTGCCCTGGAGCCGCGGCGCGCCTGGCTGCGCGCCGTGCTCGGGCGCGCGCGCAACAACTTGCTCGGCGGGCGCGCCGGCCTCGCGGACTTCGACGAGGCCGTCCGCCTCGCGCCCCGGTGCGGCTGGATCCGGGCCTGGAGGGGGGCGTTGTCAGCGCGCCTCGGCGACGCGCGCGCGGCCATGGCGGACTTCGCCGCGGCGCGGGAGCTGATGCCCGGCTACTCCTTCACCTACGCCTGGCGTGGAGCGTTGCTCAACCGCCAAGGGAAGTTCGCGGCGGCCGCGAAGGACCTTGACCTCGCGCTGCGCCTCGATCCGACCTATAACTTCAGCGTCTACGAACGGTTCCGCGCGAGGCGCGGCCTGCGCGACTACGAAGGCGCGCTCTCTGATCTCAACGCGGCGTTCGCCGCCGATCCGAAATGCGTCTGGGACGGCGACGACGCGCCGCTCGACGCGGCCGTGAAGGCCCAGCCGGGCCTCGGCTGGCTTCACGCGTGGCGCGGCTTCCGCCGGCTCGGCCGCGGCGAGGCGGAAGGGGCCGCCGCCGACTTCACGCGCGCGCTGGCGCGCGAGCCAAAGAGCGCGCTGCTGCTCGCCTGGCGGGGCCGCGCGCGCCACGCGTCCGGTCGCGCGGCGGGCGCGCTCGCCGACCTGGGAAAGGCCGCGCGCTTAAGCCCCGGGCTCTGGACCGCCCATCAGGCGCTCGCGGAGGTCCACGAGGCGCGCGGCGATAAGCAGGCGGCGCTGCGCTCGATCTCCGCGGCGGCGCGCCTGGCGCCCACGACCGTCGGCTTCCTGCTGATGAAGTCCCGGCTCGAGCTCGGCCTGGGCCGCGCCGCGGCCGCTCTCGCGTCGGCGGACCGGGCGCTCCAGCTCGACGCTCGCGGAGAGGCGGCGCGCGAGCTCAAGGCGCGGGCGCTCGTCGCGCGCGGCATGACGCGCGCGGGACGCGCGCGGATCGCGGATTTCAAGAGCGCGCTCGCCCTGGCGCCCGGGATATTCTCTCGCGAGCAGCGGGAAATAATCCTGCCGTCAGGGGCCCCTCGATGAGCGGCAAAGGCATCCTCGCGCTGAGCGGCGACGGGCGTCCGTCCGCGCTGATCCGCAAGCTCCAGGCTCTGGGCCTGCGCGGCCGCGCGCTGGACGCGCGCGCGCTGCTCGGCGGCCCCGCACCTGCTCCGGAGCGGCTGGCCGAGGCCCTCGCGGAGATCGAGCGGCTCGAAAACGAAAACGGGCCGACCGCATGGAGCCGCGCCCTTAAGGGGCGCCTGCTCTTCGTTCTTCGGCTGTCCTCGCGCGCGCGCGCCGAGCTTGATCTTGCGGTGGAACAGGACCCCTCGCTGCTCGAGGCGCGCGTCTGGCGCGCGCAGGCGAGCCTCGCGCTGCGCGACGCGGACGCCGCCCTGGCGGATCTCGACGCGCTGGCGGCCGCTCGTCCTTCCTCGGCGTGGGAGGATTATCTGCGCGGGCTCGCCCTGATGACGCTCGGCCGCGCTCCCGAGGCCGACGCGCTCCTGCGCGCCGCGTCGCGCAGGGGCCTGGGCGCGCGCGCCGACGGGCTGCGCGCGCTGGCGCTCGCGGAGCGCGGCCTGCTCAAGCCCGCCCTGAGCTTGCTCGCGGCCGCGAGGAAGCGTCCCGGGGCCGACGGGCCGATGCTCACGGCCTTCGAGGGCATGATCCTGCGCCAGGCGGGCGACCTGGAGGGGAGCCTGCGCGCGCTGATCCGCGCGGGCCGCGGCGCGAACCCCTACCCTTGGATCCTCTCCCACCGCGCCGACGTGCACAACCGCATGGGCTTCTTCCAGCAGGCGCTCGTTGACCTCAAGCGCTTCCACGAGCTCCTGCCGGCCGATCCCTCCGCGTTCGCCCAGGCCGCCAACGTCCTCTACGACCAGGCCTATTATGAGGAGGCTCTGGCCGCGATCAAGGCGGCGGCCGCCCTCGCGCCGCGAGACGCCGACATCCAGGCCCGCCGCGCGCAGATCCTCGTGTCCGCGGGCCGCGTCGCCGAAGCCGCGCGCGTTCTGCGCGCCGCGCTGCGCCTGGCGCCGGACGACGTCCATCTGCGCGAGGAGCTCGTCGAGGCGGCCGTCATGGCCGGCAACGCGGCGCTCGCGCGCGCGGAGCTCAAACGCGGCGGGCTCGAGAAGACGCCCTTCGGCCTCGTCGCGCGCGGGACCTTGCTCGCGCGCGCGGGCCGGCGCGACGCGGCGGCCGCCCTATTCTCGTCGGCGGCGAAGGCCCTCGAGCGGGCATCGCCGCAGCGCGAGCGCGCGCTCTTCTACGCGCGGTGCATGAAAGCGGCGGGACGCGGGGCGAAGGCGCCTCGCGGGCTGACGTTATGCGGCGTGGGCGTGCGCCACCCGTATCAGCTGAGCATCGCGACTTTGCGCGCGCTGGCGGGCGCCGAAACGATCTTCACGAACCTGCCGGACATCGAGCCGCGCCGCTTCCTGGCGCTGTTTCCCGGACGCGTCGTGTCCGTGCCGCGGCGGCCCGACCAGACAAACCGCGATCGCGCGCGCTGGGTGACGCGCCGCCTGCGGCCGTCCGTGCGAGCCGCCTTCCTGACCCGCATCCACCCTTTCATCTATCGCCGCATGGGCTGGGAGCTCCTGCAAATGTGCGCCGCCAAGGGCGTGCCCGTCGTCGCGCACGGCGCCGTCTCCCTGACCGAGCTCGCGGCCTGCCGCGCGGTCGACGAGGGCGCCGCCGCGCCCACGGAAGGGCTGCGCGTGTTCGACATCGCCTGGCTCAACGCGCATCCGGGCGAGCTTCGCCCGGCCGACCCGACGGTCGTCTACTGCATCGGCGACGACCGCGAGCGCCCGCGCCTCGTGAAGCTCCTGCGGCGCGCCTACCCGGCCTCCGGCGGCGCGTACCTGCTGGGCGGCTCCGGCGATCGAGAAGACCGCGCGCCGTGGGTGCCGTGGAAGAAGCTGGCGCTCTCTCTCAAGCTCGGCGACATCGGGTGCGTGCTCTACATCCCGCGCGCGGGGGAGAAGCGCGCGAAGGCGGCGCCCGCGGCGGCGCCGGTGGTCAAGATCTTCGGGCTCGGAAGCGCGGAGGGGGAAACCACGCTCGAGACCTTGTGCGCGATGGCCGATTCCCGGGCCGCGTTCGATCGACCGTCGTCGATCCCGGCTATATTAAAGGCCGCGCGGCGATTCGGCGAGGCCTCGGTCGCGCTGCCCGGAGGCTTCCCGCTCGAAAGCCCTTTCGCCGCTCGCCTCCTGGCCGCCTGCCGCCGGGCCGGCTTCGCCGTGCGCGTTACTCCCGCTATCTCCCCGGTTGGCGGCGCATACGCGCGCCATCAAGTCTGCCTCGGGGGAGACTACGGCTATCAGGCGATCGCGTCCTATAGCGAGCGTCGCATACGTGCCGAGCCGGGGCTGCGCTCGCCAACGATGCCGTTGGTCGTGCACGGCAACGGCGCGACGAAGCTGATCCTTCCCTCGATCGCCCCCGCCAAGCCCGGCCCCGACTGACGATAATATTGGGGTCTGACCTCCCGCTGTTGCGTACGCAACAGCGGGAGGTCAGACCCCAGCGCAACAGCGGGAGGTCAGACCCCGATGAGGGCGGCGCGCCGGGCGAGGAGGCGAGCGTCTTTCGAACGAAGCAGCAGGCGGTCGAGGCGGCGCAGCGCGGCGGCGCGCTGGCCCGGAGTCTGGTAGGGCCCGGGGCCCGGCTCCGGCGCGGGGCTCGAGGCGGGCTTGGGGAACGCCGACACGAGGCGCGGATAGAAATCGGACAAAGTGGGGTACTCCGCGCGGGAGCGCTCGAACTCCTGGAGCCTCTCGACGAAGGCCTTCAGGTACGGCTTGGCGCTGAAGCCCTCCTCGTCGTACACCTTGTCCGCCGCTTTTTGGCCGGAGTCGAGCGCGATCAGGCGCAGCATCACGGCGCGGACCAGGTGCTCGCGTAGGCCGTGGAGCCAGTTGCGGCAGTTGCGGCTCAGCTTGGGGCCGAGGTCGAGGGGAACGTCCTTGCGTTCGTAATCGAATAGGTTCACCGTGAGGTCGAGCACGCCGTGGGCGAGCTCGTGCCAGGCGCAGGCGTCGAGGTCCGCGTCCACGAAGGTCGAGCCGCCGCCGCGCGCCTTCTCGAGCTTGACGAGGCTCACGATCAGGCCGGATCCGTCGTCGCGGGTCCAGACGCGGTTGAGGACGCCGCCGTCGAGGCAGAGGGGGGACGCGAGGAGATCGTACGAGCCTTCGTAAGCCTCGCCCGTGTAGCGCTCGAGCTTGCCGATATAGTCCGCCTTCGCGGCGCGCGCCCGCAGCTCCGACAGCTCCTTGGCGAGCAAGGTCTCTCGGTCGTCGAACGCCGACATGAAGCGGGCCTCGCGCGCGAACCTTCTCGCTTCGTCGAGCCAGGGCTCGAGCGCGCAGGTCCGCTCGTCGTCGCCGCGGTTGGAGCTCATCGTCTCGTCGAAGGCGAGCTCCGGCGGCGCGCCTCGGCGCATCAGGGCGTCCTTGCGGCGCGAGCCTTCCGGGTCGTCCTTGCCGAGCGCGAAATTGAGCGCGACGGCGGGGTGATCCCGGAAGGCCTCGAAAGCCGTGAGGTTCGCCGTCGCATAGGGATGGCGGGGGAGCTTCGCTCCGGAGAGCAGGTCGAGGACACCGAGGAGCTCGATGCCCGGATCGAGGCGGACGTTCAGGCGTTCCTTCAAGCGGAGCGATGATAACATATAATCCGCAATGGCCCTTTCGCGCCGCCCAACGGTGAATTTTGAGATAGATTTTCGTCTCGAGACGCTCGGCGCGCTGCATCAGCTGGCCCGCCCGTCGAAGAAGCGCCTGCCTTACGCCGGCGAGGCGCGCGAGCATTTTCAGCCGTTTTCGTCCCATCCGGCGGTCGCCGGGCTTCGCGGCCTCGCGTGCGCCGAGCCGCTGCTCATCGAGGTGGCTTTGCTCCGCCCCGATGCCGGCGGCCTGGAGACTGCGGCGCTCACCGTCTTTTTCGAGCTCGTCGACGATTTCGCCCGCGCCTCCCGCTCCGCGGCCTTTTTTCGATCACGCAAGCGAGACCACGCCGCCTTCATCGCGCTCGCGCGCCGCGAGGCGGCCAAGAGCCAAAGCGCCGGCGAGGTCGCGAAGTACCTGCGCATGCCGTTCACCGCGAAGTATCGCCTGCTCCTCGCTCCCCTGCTTCCTCCCGCCTTCGCCGTCAACGTTTCCCGGGACGGCGAGGAGCTCCGCGTGCGCTGCGCCACCTTCGGCCGCGAAGGCCTGACCTTCGAGTACTCCGAGTTCGACTGCTGCGTGGGGCACGAGCTGACCCACACGGCGCTCACGCCGCTGCTCGAGCGGTCGCGCACCGCGCTCGAGGCGGTTGGCGGGACGCCGCCGAAGACCTGCCGGGATAACACATCGTGGATGGGATGCTTCGAGGAGCATCTCGTGCGCGGGATCACCTTGCGAGCGCTGAAAGCGTCGGGCGATGAGCGCTCCTACGGCGCGATCCTCAAGCGCTGGTCGCGGTCCGGCTATCCCTTTCTTGAGGCCGTGTGCGCCGAGCTGGAGACGTTCGAACGGACTCATTCACCGCTCGATTTCGCCTCATACTACCCCGGACGCCTCCTGACCCCATTTTGTTAGAATCGACCCAGTGAAAAAGGACACCGGCAGGCCCTCCTTGGAGCGCGCGCAGGCGCTCTCCGACGAAGGCTCCGTCGTCGAGGCCATCGAGGAGATGGACCGGCTGATCGGGCTCAAGCCCGAGGTGCCCCTGCACCTGCGCAAGGTCAAGTTCCTGCTTCAGCGCCGCAACTACGAGGAGGCCGCGCGCGAGCTCGACGCCGCGTGGCTGCTGGCGCCCGGCGACCGGGACATCTCGATCGCGCGCGCCGAGCTGTGCGTAATGACGGACAAGCTGCCCGAGGCCCGCGCCGAGTTCGAGAAGGCGCTTAAGGGGTCGCCGAACGACGAGGCCCTGCGCCTCGCCCGCTTGCGCATCTTGATCCAGCAGGGCCTCGAGAAGGAGGCCGGCGCCGAGCTCCTGTCTCTCGCGAAGTCCGGCTCCGCGCACGCGAAGCTCGAAGCGCGCCTGTACTCGGCGCTGCTCGCGCTCAAGGTGAAGGATCATCAGAAGGCGCGCGAGGGCTTCACCGCGCTCATGAAGGAGCTGCCCAAGGAGCACCCCGTCTCGATGCGCGCCCGCTTCTATTGGGCCGCGTCCCGCGCGGTCGACCCGGAATTCCGCAGGAGGCACGGCATGGACGCGACGACGCGCAAGGCGAGCAAGCTTTATCTCTGCGGGCTGGGAATATTCCCGCCCTACACGGCCTCCCTCGAGGTCGTCCACGCGCTGAGCCTCTGCGACGTGATCTTCAACAACGTCGCGGGCCCCGAGGTGCGCGAGCTCCTCGCGGAGTTCTGCGGCGATATCCGCCCGGCCTCCTATCAGGCGTGGCAGGACGAGCCGAAATGGGCGGACCGGATCTTCAGCGAGCTCGATAAGGGGCGCACGGTCGGCTTCATCACGCGCGGCCATCCGCTCGTGTTCGGCGGCCTGGCCGTCGAGCTCGTGCGCCGCTGCGGCGTCCAGAAGGTGGACCATCAGACGTTCGGGGCCGTTTCCTCGATCGATCATCTTCTCGCGTTCACGGGCAAGGGGCTCGGCGACGACTTCGGCGGAATTCAGGCGATGGACCGGCCCGCGATCGAGCGGGCGAAGACGATGAACACGAGCCTCCCTTTGCTCGCCTGCTTCTACTCGGGCATGGAGACGCCGGGCGAAAGCGCCGGCTTCCAGAAGACCTTGTCGCGCTTCTATCCGCCGGAGCACCTGTGCTGGATGTTCGGCCCTAAATACGACTCGCCTCCCGCCGTGGTGGCGGTGGGCGCGCTCGCGAAGGACTATCCGAAGGTGCACTCGAGCCTGATGCTGTACGTGCCGCCGCTGGCTGAGACGCCGGCCGCGCCCGCGAAGGGCGCCCGCAAGGCCAGGAAGCCTTGAACGAGGGGCGCGGCTACCTCATCTGCTTGATCGGCCTCCCGCCGGGGGGGAGCGCCGAGTGGACCGCGTCGTTGGCCGCCGCGAAGGGGAAGAAGGATGCCGCCGCGCTGCGCGCGGCCGGACGCGCGCTGTCGCTGCTCGGGCGCGGCGACGAGGCGCTCGCGGCCTTCGAGAAATCCCTGGCCCTGGACGCCGTCTCTCACGAAGGCTGGGCGTGGCGCGGCGAGGCGCATCTGCTCGCGGGGCGCGGCGAGGAAGCCCGGCGCGACCTCGACAAGGCCGTCTCCCTTTCGAAGGACTGGCCGTGGGCCCGCCTGCTGCGCGCCGTCTGCCTGCTGACCGGCGGCGACACGGACGCCGCGCAGCAGGAACTCGCGAGCTTGAAAGTGCCGGAGGCCGTGATCGTGGCGGCCTTGCTCGAGGGCCAGCGCGGCGAGGCTGCCAAAGGCGCGGACGCCGCGACCGTGGAGCTCGCGAAGCGCCCTTCCGGGCCGCTGTTTGCGGTGCGCGCCTTGCTGCGCCTCGGGTTAGGCGACCTGCCGGGCTGCCTCGCGGATCTGAATGAGGCGGCCGCGCTCGAGCCCTCCGCCTGGATCCTGATGCAGCGCGCCGACGCGCTCAACCGCAGCGGCTTCTACCGCGAGGCGCTCAAGGATTCCGACGCGGCGGCTAAGATCCTGCCCGAATCGCCCGAGCCGCACCTGCAGGCCGCGAACATCTACTTCGACCAGGCCTTTTATCCCGAGGCCCTTGAGGCGATGGAGCAGGCGCACGCGCGCCGGCCCGACGACGCGAGCATGCTGAGCCGCCGCGCGCGCTTCCACCTGCTGCTCGGCCGCTTCGAGGAGTCTGAGGCGGGCCTCGACCGCGCGTGCGCGCTGGCGCCCGACAGCGCTCAGCTGCGCTTCGAGCGGCTCAACGTGATCGCGCTGCGCGGCCGCTACGCCGAGGTGCTCAAGGAGCTCAAGAAGGGGGCCCTGCAGCCGCCCTTCGATTCGTACCTCACGGGGTACGTGCTCTGCCGCAAAGGCGACCGCGCCGGCGCCGTGAAGCACTTCTTGCTCGCGGCCGAACGCGCGGACGGCGGCTTCGCGGAGCGCTGCCGCTTCTACGCGCTGGTCTGCCGCGTCCTGTCGAAGCCCGAGAAGAAGCCCGCCTCGCGCCCGCAGTTCTATCTCTGCGGCGTGGGCATCCATCACCCGTACCAGATCACCGTCGAGATCCTCCGCGCGCTCGACGCGTGCGAGGTCCTCTACAATAATTTAGGCGACCCGCAGGTGTCGGAGTTCCTCGGCCTGTTCCGCGCCGAGGTCCGCGCCGTCACGCGCGTCGACAACGAGCCGGCCATGGGCCGCGTGAAGCGCATCCTCGCGGGGCTGCAGCGCGGCAAGACGTCCGGCTTCGTCACGCGCATCCATCCGTTCATCTACCGCCGCATCGCCAACGACCTCGTGACGCAGTGCGACGCGAAGAAGATCAGCTATCAGGCCTTCGGCGCGGTTTCCTTGACCGAGGTCGCCTGGAGCCTCGCGGCCATCGAGCCCGAGCACGGCACGGAGCGCGGCCCGTTCGCGAGCCGAGTCTTCGACCTCGTTCACCTGATCAAGAACCCGGGGCAGCTCGAGGCCTCTCAGCCCACGATCGTCTACGCGATCGCCAACGACGAGGACCGCCGTACCTTCAGCGCCCTGGTCAAATCGAGCTACGCGCCGGACCGCAGCGTGTTCTTCCTCGCGGGCTCCGGCGACCGCGAGCAGCAGGTCGTGTCGGCGAAGGTGAAGGACATCGAGGAAAAATTGCTGTCGCTGGACCTGGGGACGGTCATGTACCTGCCGCCCCGCCAATAGAGGACTATGGATAAATTGCTGATTTGCGGACTCGGCGTGCGCGTGCCCGAGGAGACGACGCTCGAGACCCTGCAGGCGCTCGCGGACTGCCGCGTCGTCTACAGCGACCTCGACGACAAGAAGGGCCGCGCCTGGCTCGCGGGCTACTGCAAGGATCTCAAGATGCCGGCTTCAGCCGGCATGATCTTGAAGGATGCCGCGAAAGGCGGCGTGGGGCTGGCCGTCTGGGGCAACCCGCAGTCCTCGAGCCGCCTCGCGCGGGACGTCGAGCTGGGCGCGCAAAAGGCCGGCGTCGCGTACCGGGTGCTGGGCGCCATCTCCCCGATCGGCTCCGTCTTCGCGCGCTCGGTCAGCTTCCTGGGCGGCGACTACGGCTACCAAGGGATCCAGTCCTTCGACGTGCAGACCGTGCTCGACGATGCGAAGGCCGCGACGGTCGACCTTCCTTTGGTGCTGTACGCCGAGCGGGCCAAGCCCGCGCTATGGAAGAAGGCTCTCGAGGCCCTCGCCAAGACTTACCCCGCCGGGCATACCGCGCGCCTCTACGCGCCCGAGGGGGAGACGGAGGCGGCGCTCGCTTCGCTCAAGCCCGGCGACCGCTGCGTGCTCCTGATCCCGCCCGCCAAGCCGCTGACGCCGCGCCGCACGAAATGGTGACCTTGCGCGGCCGGCGCGTCCTCGTCACGGGGGCCACCGGCTTCATCGGGTCGGCGCTGGCTCGACGGCTCGTCGCCGACGGCGCCTTGGTGCACGTGCTCGTCCGCAAATCCTCATCGCCCGCGAAGCTGGGCCCCGCCTGGAAGAAGGTGACGCCCCTCATCGGCAATCTTGAGGACGAGAAAAGCCTCGAGGCCGCCGTCAGCGCCGCGAAGCCCGAGGTCGTGTTCCATCTCGCGAAGCAACGGGACGGCTCGTCCTTCGGGCGCGAGGCCGCGGCGACCTTGCGGCTCGTCGAGGTCCTGAAGACGTGCGCCCCGGACCTGCGGCGCCTGGTGCGGACGGCGCACGACGCGCCCTCGCGCGAGCAGGACGCGGCGCTCGCCGGGCGCATCGTCGCGGCGGGCGTACCCGCGGTCACGCTCGAACTGTACCTCGTCTACGGCCCGGGCCAGCCCGAGACGGATTTCCCGAGGGACATCCTTGGCGGCGAGCGCCCGACCTCGTGCTCGGGCGCGATCAAGGATTTCGTCTGGATCGACGACGTGGTGGAGGCATACCTGCTCGCCTCGCACGCCTCGGGCGTCGAGGGCCTCACGATCCCTATCGGCACCGGCCACGGCCGCACCGAGGCGGAGGCCGCGGCGCTGGCCCTGCGCCTCCGGGGCTCCGCCGACGAGCCGCCGAAGGCCGACGGCCCCGGGGAGGGCCACCCCGCCGATCCCTCCTTGGCGCGCCGCATGCTCCTCTGGAGCCC
>Ga0163144_10023515_pt1 | contig 12149 bp, 16 predicted proteins | sample OliLak19BULKMAT1_FD_123175 | JGI IMG/M metagenome (GOLD analysis project Ga0163144, IMG submission 123175) | Freshwater microbial mat bacterial communities from Lake Vanda, McMurdo Dry Valleys, Antarctica - Oligotrophic Lake LV.19.BULKMAT1 | ecosystem: Environmental > Aquatic > Freshwater >...
GGCGCTAGAGATTCGTAAGCTAAAACTAAAGACCGGAGCCAGCCAGCTCAAGAAGATTCCCTTCGACGTGATCTACCTCGTGCGCGGGGATGACAAGAAAAAAATAGCGGAGATATTTAAAGCCTGCCTGATCCTAAAGCCCGATGCCAAATTTATGGAAGACATAGACGCTCTGCCGATCAAGTACGAGGAGCGCCACGGGCTGCTGCGTAGTGCGGGGAAAAAGAGAAACTTCGAGGGGGATCTCTTGCCCACCTACCAGCAAATCTACGGCAAGCTCACACCCGAGTGGCTTGTGGTGATTGCGATCCATACGCGCTCAGTCGGAGGTGAAGCTCGCCCAAGTTATTTCGTGAACCGACGCGTCCAGGCTTTCTTGGAGAGAAAGCACGAGGCCATGCAGCGCTACAAGAGCCATATCGGGTTGGGATCCAGCCCTACGGCGTTGCTTGATATCCGTCTTCAAGTCGAAGGCAAAGATCGTAGTCCCTGCACGATGTGCAACAACGGTCTGCTCAAATCCATCAAGTGGAGTCACTGCCAGCTCGGCACCAAAACCTGTCTCGAGAATATTATGATGGCCAAGAAAGATACGTTCACAGCGAAACACAAGATGGGAGAGTCGGGCGCTCAGGCCTCACCGGAGGTGGCCCTTGAGCAAGCCTAAACGGCCAGAAGACATGCTCTCAGGACTCATACGCTGTCAGGTGTCAGGCTCCCTAGAGTTTGAGCTGATGCGTGTCGACGCCCACAAGATGAACGAGGACATGCTGCTTAGAAAGCTACAGGCAGGGGTCTACAAGCTCGAGCTTCAGGGAGCCGGTGTTTCTGTTGTCACATCAAGAGGGGGCATTATTGCCGTCTCCACCAAGCTCGAGGAGTTCCTGGAGTTTAAAGACTTTGAGATCGACGATCTTGATGATCTCGACCTGCACGACTAAAAAAGGAGTTTCCGATGACCAGTGCATTTGCCCACAATTCGCTCTCGACCTACGTCGTTAATGACGAGCTTCGCGAAGGCTTCCCGCTTGCGATCGACGATATGACGCTCGCCTTTCACCTGGGGATCCGTAACAAAAACCTCTGGTGGATGCTGAACCTTCGTAACGAAGGCAAAGCCTACAACTGCTTTGGGATCCCAGAGTTTCGTTCGGACGGGACCTTTAAAAAGATCCGCAAGATCCAAGAGCCGATGCCCGAGCTCAAGAAGGTGCACGGAGTTTTAAACGGGATTTTCAGCTCTGTGCCTCTGCCCAAGTGCGTGGCAGCTTATGTGCGGGGACTCAAGCCTGCCGACGCAGCGAGCCAACATGTAAGACCGTCGTCCTGGTTTCCCCAGGATGTTGGAGCGTACGAACAGGTACTTCACGCTAGACACCAGGAGCTACTGACAACGGGAGATGCTGAGAAAACTGCCCAAGCGTTTGACACCTGGCACAACTTTCGGCGAGCCAGTAAAACTTTTGCTGCCACCCAAGTTGATCTGGACGATGATCCTCGCTACAAGAAGATCGCCCGCTACGAGACCTCCCACGACCCGCTTTCCCCTGCCGGGTGGTTTTACCACCAGCCCACCGTCGTCATGCACCTCGATATCACTAATTTCTTTAACAGTGTCAGGGCCTCGTGGATCCGCAAGTTTTTCTGCGACAAAGTCGGCTATAGCCACTACGTCTCAGCTCTGCTAGCTACGCTTTGTACGGATAAGATCCGCGAGCGAGATCGTAACGGTGTTGACGTCGATAAAAGATTCCTGCCTCAAGGCTCACCTCTATCGGGGAGCCTTTCCAACCTGGTTGGCTACCATCTCTTTGGCGAGACAATCGAAAGCCTCCTGGCGGACCTCAGCCCCGACTGGGTGTTCACCGTCTACTCGGACGACATCGTGATTTCCCACCCCGATCAAACGATCACCAACGAGGCCGTCGAGAAGGTGCGCGACACTGTCATCAAGATCGTCGAAGAGTCAGGTTTTGAGATCAACAAGAAGAAGACGTGGATCCAACGCTCGAAGTTTGGTCGGATTGTGATCTTGGGTTGTGTCGTCAACGAGAAGTTGAACCTGCCAAAGCACGTGTATAAAGGCATCAAGAGCCTCTTGCACAACTGCCTCGAGCACGGCTGGGAGAGCCAGATTCACGCGGTCGATAACCGCACGGCCGAAGGTGTGGTGCAGTACGCACGGGGGATGAAGGAGTATGTCAAGCAGGTGCGCCCCGACTATTACGAAGAGCTGAATCACCTGTTTGAAGCCGCAATCAAGAAGTTTCCGCTGAGCGAAAAACTAAGTCTAGTGATGATCAACAAGGAGTTACATGATGGAGACAGGGGCCCACAATCTTCGGGAACTATTCCCGATGAACAAGAAGGCGCAGATCAAGTCGGTGACGTTCGAACGTGAGGTCTGGGTGCTTGAAGGCTCGATGGACGGCTTCGACTTTTCCTTACCAGGTCCCTACGACGTGGTGATGAAGATCATGGAGGCGCTCGCCAGTAACACGCAAGCCAGGGAGCACCTGGCCAAGAAGACCAAGCCCAAGGAGATCAAGGCGAAAGAGGTCGAGAAAGAACCCGCAGCTAAAGCTTCAGCGGCATCTGCCGAGAAGAAGAAAGAGCCTCAGGTTTTAAGTCCCGCCTCTAAGCCCGGTAACGGGTCCTCCTTCGCTCCGCCCACCAAGCCCGTTGACCATCGCCGCAAGCGCATGAGTGCCGACGAGCTTGCGTTGTTCGAGCGCTTTCAAAAGGTCCAGCCGATGCAGCGTCCCAAGAGACGTACAGCGGAAGAGAACAAAGAGCTCGACATCGTGCGCAGCTACCTTCTAGCTGAGCAGCACAAGATGGTGATCGATTGGACTCGGTTTTACATGGCAAAGAAAGAGTCGGGACAGCATCCGCACTAGCGGAAAAAAGACGGGCCTTACGCCCGTCTTTTTTTTAGCCTGTACGCGGGAAAATCATTACAAGATTCGCAAAAGTATTACTCCCGGCCCTTACACCGGCAAAACCGTTACCTCCGAGCCTGGGAAGGCGGCGGCCGTGGGCGTGTATAGAGCAAGCAGGTCTGTAATTCTTTTCTTCACCAGGTTGGCAAACTCAAGCGCTGTCACCACGTCGTCAAAGTTCCTGGTGGCGCTGGCCTGGCGGTAGTAGTCGACATCGACCGTGTTGACGAGTGGGTAGGCCAAGTCCCGGATGTCGGCGACGTGGCTGAACATGTCGTCAGTTTGCCGGTACATAAATACCTGCATCGGGATCCCCGTCGCCGCCGTGACGGTGTTAATCACCTGGTAGCCTTCGGCAAGATTCACACGCTGCTGGAGCAAACTGACAGTGGCCATACGCGGGAACCTCTTGTAGCTGGGCGATTAGCGCTCTAATAATAGTGCATGGGTATCCGCTCGACAATTGGCATAGACCCAGCCCTGACCAACATCGGGCTAGTGCTACTTAAGCGGGGGGATCATACCCAATCAGATATACGGGACCTGATCACGCCTGGTCTCCTAAGAGGCGTCCCGCGCCTTTCTTATATTCAGGGTCTTGTCAAGAGATTTGTGGAAGGTCAGGAGGCCGAGCTCGTGGTCTTGGAAGGCTACGACTACAAGGGCCACAAGCTGGCCGAGCTCGGCGAAGCCTCAGGCGTGATCAAAGTGGTCTGCCACCAACTGGGTTTGCCGGTGCTGGTGGTCTCTCCGGCGGCCGTGAAGAAGTTCGCGACGGGGAACTCTCAGGCCAGCAAAGACGACATCATGGCTCGCTATGGGCTCACCAACGAACACGTTGCCGATGCTTGGGCCCTGGCTGAGATCGGACTGGTTTATCTCACGGGCAAGAGCGAGCTGCGCCATGAGCTCGAAGTGATAAAGCAACTGCGCTCGCCCAAGTCGCCCAAGAAGCCACGCGTTAAAACCAACCTGGCTAAACTGCCGGTGGCACTTTAAGCAGAGTCTTGAGGTCGCCACCGTCGAGCGGCAGGCTCTCGGGGATATGGTAGCCAGCAAAGAGCTTCACGTAGTCGCTCGCCTGGGTACCCAGCGCGTCGGGCTTATCATCGGCAAGGGTCGGCGAAATAAACGCCTTGAGCCCACCAAGGCCAAGCAGGTGACAGCAGGCGACCGCGCCCGAGAGAGTGAGCTCGAGACCCATGAAGGTCTTCCCAAGCGCCTGCGGGACCGAGCGCTTGATGTTAGCCACGAGATTTAAAACGTGGAGAGTGAAGAGCCGGTCCTGCAGAGCCTCGGAGCCGAGAAAGCCGGCCTCGGTGAACGGAGAGACCCAGGCGAAGCTCTTATTGCCCCCGCCCGTCTCGCCCGGCTTGCGCGCTGTTAGACCAAAGTCACAAAGCCGCGCCATGCCGAACTGGTAAGCGCCCATGTAGCCGAACGGGTTTTTGATCTGGTAGTTGCCTCCAGACTCCCGCTGACGCAGCGCCATGACAAAGGTGGCATAGGGTTTTTCGGCTGCCACAGATGCCTCGAGGGAAATGGGATCCCCCGCCGAGGTCACGGTCGGGGGAACCTGCGTATCCGCAGACGCCGTCTCGGCAGATCTCCAGAAGTAGTTGAGCCAGCGTTTAAAGAAAGCAATAATCATAGGATGATAGCTTGCTGGCAGAGTGCCACAAACGCCGGATCGACGACCGGTACGTCCGAGAGCGTGTAGGCCGTTTGACCGTAGAGTTTGACTGTGACGGTCGTTGCGAAGCTGTAAGCCACGCCATTGGCGTAGAAGGTCAGCTTCCAGACGGGGGCTAGTGTAGTACCCGTATTCTGGAGTAACCCGTAAACCGGCTTGCCAGATGAAAGTATGGGTGTTCCCAGGGTGCTGTCTCGTATTAAGACAATATTAGCTTTGTAGCCGCCGGGCGAAGTGAGATCGCCGACCAGGACGCCCACGGCGGTCGCTCCGTCGCTCGGCGTCTTGCCAGCGAGGCCAGGAGCGGCAAAGAGGGCCCCAGCCACGAGAGCCGGATTCAGCGTGATAAACGCGTAGGGTCCGCCAGTGGCGCCGTCGATCTGGCAACCGTCGGAGATAGTCAGGACCCGCGCAGCCAGCTTCAGCCCATGGGGGTTTAAGGTCAGGTTAGCCGCCGTAGCGACTTGATGGTCAAAAAGAGCATCAGAACCCGGGAACTGAATCTTGGTCTTATTGGTGAGGCCAGCTTCGTCTAGATAAAACAAGTTGGCAGCGCCGATGCCACCGTCTTTTTTGATCGCGAACGTCGCTCCGGCTGCCAAGTTGAAATAAGCTGCCGTCTGGCTGCTATTGGCGTAGATCTGGCCGAAAGTCAAAACTTTCTCGCCATTGGATCCCGAGTGATCATGATTCTGATTAAACGCCGTCAGCGTATTTAGGTTGGCAGTTGCCGTGGCCTCAAGACTATCCGTGAAGAGTCGCAACTCTTCTGTCCGGTAGTCCAGGTCGAGGGTCGCATAGCGGAGAAAAGTCTGGTTCGCTGGGTCACCATTGGTGATGTGGCGAACCGTGTCCGGGTAATTGCCGGAGACGTGACTTGGGCTGAGCGTAATCGGCATAGCTGGTCCCTCAAGGCTCTTTGGACTTAAGGGTAGGCTTTTTTGGAGCTACTTGCGTACCAAATAAACCAGCCCCGCCCCGATGGTTGCGGACACCACCATGCCACCGATCATCACCCGGGGTTCCATCCACCAAGGAAGCTCTGACGTCGCCGACTCGGTCGCCACCAGACGCTCTTGGATCAGCTTATCTTTGGCCGTCAGATCGATCTGGCAAAGCTGAAGTTGGATAACCCCTGCTGCGATTTTTTTTAGCTGCGTGTTGTCGTAACACTGACACCCCGCCTCGTACATGGCAGCGGGAGTCGTGCACACGCCTTCACTTAGGGCCTGAGTTGTCGAGGAAAGCGCCAATAACATCGCGAGGGTCTTTACCAGCATTGGCCTTCTCCACCGCCACTTGGGCTTTTAAAACTTTGAGTTCCGTCTCGGCGACGGCCGTTTTGTCTTCGGCTTTGTGCTGCTTGATGCGGGCCCATTCCATCATCGCTAGCGCAAAAATAGCGCCGACCTCTTTTAGGAGGCCAAGCGCCGCGATGATGATGGCGGTCGTATCAACCGGCTTTAGGGGACTCGGCTGCTTTGGCTGATCCATCGACGACCCCTTGTTGGACGAGAACTTTGGCTTTTTCCTCAGTCACAAGTTTGGGCTCACCGTGTCCCCACTTGCCAATAAACGAACCGAGAATCCACGAAGCGTCAGAAACTAGTTTAGCCGGCTTGCTGGCACCGGGAAATCGCACGCTAAGGCGCGTCAAGCACTCGGCCAGGCCACGCAAGAACGCCAGCATGGCACCAAAGATCAAGAAGAGTTCTGCCACGAAAGTCCCATCGGTCAGGCGCTCGAGCAGAGGCTTCGGCGGAGCGGGGACTTCGGTCGTAAGAAGTGCGTTTTGGCTCTCTGGGATTTCTTCCGGTGCCGTGGCATCAAACGCCGGGGCAGTGGCCATGACCGTCATCGATGCTGGGGCTGCCAGCTCTTGACTAGGGGCCGTGGCGGCAAATGCCACCCAGAGGGTGAGGGCGAAGAGTGTTTTCATGGGTAAACTCCTTTGCGAAATTCGTTAACTACGCTTCGGCCTATTGCGCTAGGAGCTTTAGCTACTAATAGGCTTTAGGCCCTAATAGGTCGAAACTTAGCGGAATTCTCCCAAGGCCAGCGCCGCAGCAAACACCCACTCGATCCCGCGCCCTTCGGAGCCTTCAGATCCATCGCCGCAAGGTGACCAGTCGGGGCTGGCACGACCGGACTGCGAGTCGTCGTCACGTTGAAATAAGAAATCAGAACAGTAATTGGCTGCCGTTGGGAGAGCATCTTTTGGAAAAAGGCTCTCGTCTTGGAGCGCCGCGTAGGCCGCCGTCTGGTCGCCATCGCCGAACAGGTGGTAGGACGCCTGATAGAAAGCATTTCTAGGCTGCGATAGCGCCGCGTTCTCAAGCACGATCTTGAGGCTGTTGTCGTTGATGGCGCCATCGACCAGGCCGTTGCGCGTCGTCGTCATGACAGCCAAGTGTCTTTCAAAGCCGGTGTTGTCAGTCGGGATGTTGGTTCCCGTGGTGGCCATAACAATTTGGCAGTCGGTGTCGCAGAACCAGCCGAGCTTAATCGCGATCCTGTAGGTGTCTTTGGTGATGGCCGGGGTCATGACGCAGCGCCCGTACCAGCGCTCGGCAGAGATATTATATTTGACCCGGTCCTCGTCGGTGCAGAACTTCCACAGGTCTTTGTCTTTGTGGCTGCGACCGTAGCGGATCATCTTCTCGATCAGGTCACGGGCTTCTGTTGGATGAGTCTTGCCGTAGGTGTGAAGGCAAACAAGAAGGCCGTTGACCATGTCTTTCGAGATGGTCGTGAACTTCCCCTGCTCGTAGTCGGGCTCACCAGGACTTGGAGCGCTGTCGTAGATGTCGGGGTGACGGAGCGGACGGCCGTCTTCGGTGAAGAGAACGGCTGGATTAAACTCCGCTGCGCCAGCCGCCAAGGCCAAGCACGAGAAGAGAGCCGAGTCGCCGATCGAACCGCCCATCACCATAAGACCGTGCTTGTCGGCCTGTGCTTTGAGCAGGGGACGGTAGACAGAGAGCTGAGTTTTGACTTCTTCCGAGACAACATCGGGAGACTTCGGCTCGTTGTCTTTTTTGAGGGACGAACATGATGTAAGAAAGCATCCAATTAGGATGTAAGAAAGCATCTTCATGGCGTGGCCTCCGTGACGTGCTTCAGCTTAAGAAGTCGGATTTCTTCTTTGAGGTCCTCGACCGTGGCCCGTATTTCGGCTAACTCGGCGTCTTTTTCTGCCTTAAGATCCTGGGTCGCGTTGATCAGGACGGGGACGAGGTTCTGGTACGTCATGGCTAGGATGTTCTGGTGCCCGTTGACGGTCTCGCCCGTGTTGTAAACGACCTCGGGGATCACCTGCTGAACCTCGTCGGCTAAAAGACCGATCTCTATTTTTCCTGGCGCAGAAATACGATTGTAGCGCGTCGGCCTAAGTTGAAGAACCTCTGCTAGCCCGTAAGGGAGATCGACGATGTTTTCCTTAATGCGACTGTCGGAAGTTTGGTCACCGACTACCGTTCCTGTAGCCGTTCCGATGTTTCCGAAAGTGCCTCCTGTGGTCCACTTACCGGCTACGTTCCATAAATAGTAAGACGTACCGTCTGTCGCTCGTGTAGCAAGCACACCGACAGGAGTGGTAATAGTACTGTTCTCTATAGCCTGTAAGCTGGCTGCGACGCCGAGGCCAGAAACGGTAACCCGTATCCCCATCTCTGATGACGTTGTGTTCAAAGCTGAGGTTGCGGCGACATCGAAATAACCGCCGCCGCCGCCTGGCGCATACACCACGCCTCCAGACCCAGAGGCGGAGTTCCCTAGCGCCCAATAGCCGAGAATACTGGCAGTGCCTATCGTCGTGAATGAGTTGGTGCTGTCTGCCGCGTGCGAAATGCTCGGATCTGTCGAGAAAACGAAAGCGTTTCCTGCTGTAGAGCTATCAGACCTCAAAGTGATAATGCTGCCAGTTTGGTTGGCGACACTGCGCCTATTGGCAGATCCGTCGAAGTACGTTCCCGAACTGAGGAAGAAGTTGTTTCCGGTCGTGTCGATGATCTTTTGAGCGACGCTGTTGTATTTGTTTCCGACGTACCCGTAGCTAGACGAGTTGAACGATGGAACGACTGGCCCCAGCGAAAGCGATCCGTTGATTGAGTGAGTTCCGGTAAAGCCCACTGGCCCCAACGTCCACGCGCCAGCACTGCTCACATAGCCGAGGTCGTTGGTCGTAGCATCGTTTACGGCAAACGGGTAACCAGCGGAGGAGTAGATTGACCCAGTCTTGGAGCCACTGATGCCAAAAACGATCGAGGGTGCCGAACCTTGCCGGTTGTTGAGATTTAGTGTGCCGTTCCCTAAGGTAAGCAGGTTCGAGTAGCCCTCGACCTTATGGGATACCTGCGTAGAACCCGTAGTAGGACCAACTACCCAAGCACCAGCAGCCGAGACTTCGCCCTGGCTTGCCCCAAAGTTCGTCCACTGGAAAGTCGGCCTGCTCGTGATCACTGCACCCGTGGTGCGCCTAGCGTCAAAGACAAAAGCACCCGTGGTGCCCGTGTCGTTAGCAGCCGTGCACTGGGCCTGGGCCGTGGTGCCGTTGATCGTCTGCGACCAGAAGTTGAGCGGCGTCGAGACCGGCGACCAAGCAAAAGTAAATGGCTCAGCGACTTTGGTCTCTTTGATGCCGTAGCCAAAGGCTGCCGTCGAAACAAAGAGCAAGCTAAGAATACAGGACAGCCTCTTGGTCATATTACTTCCCCTCTACGGTCGGAGTCGTGAAATCGTCTTGAGCAGCCGGGGCATAGTCAGCAGGCACTTTCGGTTCTTCGACCGCCGTCTTGTCTTTGTGATCGGCAGATTTTCCGACGTACTTAACGTCGCTCTGGCATTCAAAATCGACTGACTTGGCTTCCCCGCAATGGCGCAGGGCCATGCCGCACTCTTCCTGCTCGTAGCTCTGGCAAACCATGGTTTCGCCTTGGCCAAGGAGGAAGAGTTCTGGCTGGGAGACTGTCGTACAGCTGGTGAGCAGCAGCCCCAAGAGTAAAAGTTTTTTCATATGAATCCTCCAAAACTCTAGGCTTTATTTATAGTGCGCCAACGCCGTGGAATTCCATGAGCGTGTTCACCGTGCTGTTGCCATCAACTTGAATGTTTGCACCGCTGACGAAGACGTTGACAGCGAATGCTCCGCCGTCCGTGAGACCACACACGTTCGATGGATCGCTAATTTCTTGAACGGCAGCGGTTGTTCGGAGAAAGAATTTACAGTTTTCTCCAGTCGACGTGTTGATGACGAGTAGCTCACCTTGCATGTTAGCTGCTGTGCCGAGAGTCTGGTTTGTGCTGTTAACGGTGTTGACGCGCCGTCCTGATATTTGAACAGCCGTGGCGTTTACCGTCGTTCCATTGACTGCGATCCAGCCGTTGAAAGTGTGTGCTTGATTCCCTGCCGCTGGCCCTAGCGTCCATGCGCCAGCCTGCGAAATGATGCCCTGAGTCGTTCCCGTCGCGTTTACAAACTCAACGGCATCCGCAGGGATTGACCCGCCGTTAGTGAACCCCTGGCCCGTCCGTATCTCCCAACGTTTAGACCCTGCCGTCTCGAAGCGGTAGGATGCCACAGTCGAAACATTGTTGGTCGAGCTATTGACCGTCATCGACGCATCTTTGCTCGTGCCGTTTGACGTGACCTTGAGGTTCGTGTTGCCGTTGCTCTGAAATAGGTGAGTGCCACCATCACCAGCGGTGGTACCGCCGAAGGTCCACGCTCCCGAGCTATCCACTTGCCCGGCAACGATGCTCTGATATTTAAACTTCAGTGGATCGCTGGAGTCGCTGGTGTTGAACGTAATACCCCACCGATCGACGCTGTCCTTCCACCAGAGGCCGCGCTCGGCGTTCTCGGAGGTCGAGCCGTTTCCCTGGAAGCGGAGCGCGAGGTTGTCGAACGCGGCAGAAATCGTTGAGACGGCCGACACATCACGCGCCGAGACCGTGACTTTACAGCTCGCCCCCGAACACGAGATCGGGTTGTCGGCTGCGATCGCGACCGTGGAGGCGAAGAGAAGACTGAGAAGTACGAGTAAGCGTTTCATGTTTATGCTCCTTCAGCCGGAAGCGGCGTGTTGCCTTCGATGGCGAGCCAGGATTGGTAGGCTTGCCAGTCTTTGTTCAACTCGTCGGGTGGAATGTAGGAGACGACACCGTTGTCGTCCGTCCTCAGTACCGCCTCAGAAGTAGCGAGTAACTTGTATTGCATAGTCACTTTTCCTTTTTCAAAGTTCAGATTCCGCCGTCCACTGGAAACGCACCGCAGCGCGGGAGTTGATTCCTCCGTCGTGCGCGAAGGCGAAGCCTCCGGCAATGGGTGCATCAGGCCCTGGGTTCATCACAAAGTTGTTCGTTCCCACGCCGCCGGCTGATATGTGGGATACCCGGCCGGATGTTCCCGCCACGTCGTAGGTTGTGATGGTTGGAGCTACTCTCTTGTGCGCCGCGAAACGGACGAACGCGTAGAGGAAGGCCGCTGTTGATATGTTGGTGTGCCCCCCAGCATAAACCGCGCCTGCGTCAGTGGTGGTTGCTGGGGCGATATCGGTATTGTAACTTTTTTCATAGTAGCGCTGACAGGCAGCCAGTTCACCAGTTAGTGATGGCGCATGGCGAACGAAGTCCTGAGCTTTCGGCCCCACGTTGCACATCGCTTGCGCCAGATAGTGATCGGCGTTGACGTTGAGCACCGCGTAGTTGGTGAAGGTGAGGAGAACGTCGAGGCCGTTGACGGCGCTGGCGTGGACTGGGAGATTCTCGAACTTGACGAGCTGCCAGGCTCCGTTGTTGGAGACAGCTTTGTCGGTGGTCGAGTAGACCGTGGGCGTCGTGAAGTTGTCCTCGCTACCGGGGTAGCGAAGCTCGCAGCGCAGGGTCGTGCAGGACTGGCTGGCGACCCACACCGAGATGCTGAAGGTGCCTGCGGCAACCAGCTCACGAGCGAGGTGAGACTCGATGCGCTGAGTGGAGAAGAGATTAACGCCAGATCCGCCGACCGAGGCGTTCGACTGCCAGCGGAAGGAGTTCTTGGTCTTGGTGTTTGGCGACGAGATCTCGCGTTTGACGAGCGGCGCTAGCGTCCAGGTGCCACCCGTGTAGGCGTTGCGCCAGCGATCGACAGTGTTATAGGCCCCGACGCTCGCCGGTGAAGCGATCGTGGCCGTCGAGCGCTGCGCGAAGTCGAAGCCGCCATTGATGAAATAGTTCTTGGCGACCAGGCCGTTCGGGTGTGGGAAGACCAGGTCGTCCCCGCCTTTGAGGCGCACGACGAGCCGGCCAAGGACGTTTGTTGTAATGCTGGCAATGCTTGGCATGAACGACCTCTAGTAGCTGAAAGTGAAGCTCGACACCGCGTCGGCGAAAGCTGGTAAAGCGAAGAGCGCGAGAAAGAGAAGAAGGCGTTTCATGGGTGCTCCTTTAGATCGGAAATTACATTTCCCAGGCGAGGTTGGTCCCGGACATGCCTGTGTTTGCCGTGCCGCTCGTGATTGTTGTCGTCTCATTGA
>Ga0163144_10023516_pt1 | contig 12149 bp, 9 predicted proteins | sample OliLak19BULKMAT1_FD_123175 | JGI IMG/M metagenome (GOLD analysis project Ga0163144, IMG submission 123175) | Freshwater microbial mat bacterial communities from Lake Vanda, McMurdo Dry Valleys, Antarctica - Oligotrophic Lake LV.19.BULKMAT1 | ecosystem: Environmental > Aquatic > Freshwater > Lake...
CGGTAGGCGGTAGGCGGTAGGCGGTAGGCGGTAGGCGGTAGGCGGTAGGCGGTAGGCGGTAGGCGGTAGGCGGTAGGCGGTAGGCGGTAGGCGGTAGGCGGTAGGCGCGAAGTAAAGAATTTTCGAGGTCACATGATTCTGGCTTACCAGCTTACCAGCTTCCTCCTTACCCTTGCCCTTTCGTCCTCGTATTGACCGGCTTTTCGGCGGATTTTTCGATGAGCTGGATGATGAGGCTGGCGACATCTTTGCCAGTGGCCCGCTCGATTCCTTCCAAGCCGGGTGACGAGTTCACCTCCATAACGACAGGACCATGATTCGAGCGCAGCAGATCGACTCCGGCTACGTTCAGTCCGAGAATGCTCGCCGCCCGCGCTGCGGTGGAGCGCTCCTCCGGGGTGATTTTCACAATGCTGGCGGTGCCTCCGCGATGAAGATTGGAGCGGAATTCTCCCTCTTTGCCCTGGCGTTTCATTGCCGCCACGACTTTCCCTCCGACGACGAGACAACGAATGTCCGCTCCGCCCGCTTCTTTGATGAATTCCTGGGCCAAAATGTTCGCATTGAGTCCCCGGAAGGCTTCGATGACCGATTCGGCCGCTTTGTTGGTTTCTGCGAGCACCACTCCAACTCCCTGGGTTCCCTCCAGCAGTTTGATGACCAGAGGGGCGCCTCCGACCTGCCGGATCAAGGCCTCAGTGGTGCGGGGGTCGTGGGCGAAGCCAGTCACCGGGAGCCCGATCCCGCGACGGGCCAGCAATTGCAGGCTCCGCAGCTTGTCGCGCGAGCGGGAGATGGCGACGGATTCATTGACGCTATGGACACCCATCATCTCGAATTGGCGGACGACCGCGCAGCCGAAGTGGGTATAGGTCGCGCCGATCCGCGGAATGATGGCGTCGAAGCCGTCGAGGCGTTCATCTCCGAGGAAGATGGCTGGCCGCATCGAAGTGATCTCCATGTGGCAGCGCACGTAATCGATCACGCGCATCTCGTGACCGCGTTTCTCCCCGGCATCGAGGAGGGCCTTGGTGGAGTAGAGCTTTTTGTTGCGGGAGAGAATAGCAATTTTCATGGGGGGTCAAAGGTAAGGGCCGTGCCCGGTGGGAACGGAAGCCGAGGCGAAGTGGCGCGAAGGGATCAGAGGCGTTTGGGCCGAGGCTTGCCGACGAGGTAGGAAGATGCCGGATCCACCGCGAAACGCCCCACCATCGCGGTGCGCCCCAGCAGCATGCGGAACTTCATATTGTCGCGATTGGTCAGACTAAAATCAATCTCCCAGTTGTGATCCCCCATCTGCACCGGCACGCGAATGAACGGGCGCAACTCGACATGCCCGCCGGAGTCTTTGACGGACCGGCTGGCCACCACCGGGCAGTCGCACTCCACCGCGTAGTCGGGGCGGCGCTGCAGGGGATGCACGGTGAAGCGGACTCGCTCGCTGCCATCGTCGGCCCGGTAGATCTCAAGACCGCAGGTGTGGAGCGCCGAAGTGCGGGCACCGGTGTCGATTTTCGCCTTGATCCGACGAAGCTCAAGCGCGGGGATGGAAAGCCATTCCCGCCAACCAAGGTGAATGAGAGTGTCGCCCGGAGTTTTCAACGCGGGAGCTTAGCAGCGCTCTCACATTCCCTGAAATGAAAAGTGAGACAATTTTGGCAAATTTACCGGCGTCCCGGGTTAACCGGGCGGCCAGGTCAAGGGGCGCCCGGCCAGCAGATGCAGATGCAAGTGAGGGACCGTCTCACCCCCGTTTCTGCCGTGGTTGATCACCAAACGGAAGCCTTCGCTCACTTCGGCGAAGCCTTGCTCACGGGCGATGGACCCTGCGGCGATCAGAAGATGACCGAGCAGGGCGGCATCATCGGCAACGGCTTCGCCCAATCGAGGGATCACTCGTTTCGGCACCAGCAGCAGATGAGTCGGGGCCTGTGGGGCGATGTCTCTGAAGGCGAGGCAATACTCATCTTCATAGACGATCTCCGCCGGAATCTCCCGTGCGATGATTTTTTCAAAGAGGGTCATGGCGAGCGGGCGAGAAGCTCACTGGGCGACCAACAGAGTGAGAGAGCGGGGCGCGGGAAACGCTCGGGTGCTCGCTTGCTCGAGATACTCGGTGATCTCGTTCCGCAAATGATCGCAGCGCTGGGTCCATTTTTTCGACGCGGCGAGGTGTCGGACGCAGCGCTCGAGTCCATGGCATTCCAGACGACGCACGCCTCCGCTGGTCGCCGAATCGACTTGCTCTTCGAGCAGTTGGAAAAAGGCCAGTTCGAAGCCGTTCCCGGCCCGCCGAGCCAGTTCCAGCAGGGAGATGCGCACCGGCGGCGGCGTGCGATCCACTTTCGCAGCGACGTGGTCCAAACCGAGCGCATGGAGCGTCTTGTCGATCCGTTCGAAAAGATCCGCCGAGTCGATCACGGTGCCGGGATAGTGGTTCGCCAAGTAACGCTCGACACCTCGCGAGATATCGACGGCCATCCACTCAGGAAGGTCGGTTCCCTCGGCGGCGGCGGTCAGAGTGGAAGTCAGCCAGGCGGGTTCGCAGAGAGCCAGGCTGGAGCGGCCCACGCGGATGTGAGGGAGGACGTGCGGTAGTGAGATCATCGGTTGTGCGGTGGGGAAAAGGGGAGGGGGAAATGAAAAAAGCAAAGGGGTGCGGGTGATTTGCCCGCGTTTCAATGTTTGGGAAGGTTTAACGTGATTCGAAAAGGTCCGGCTGGAGGAAGCGATCCATCGGCAAGTTCTCCAGCGACTCGATCACTTCACTGAATTCGCCAACATCCTGAAACTCCCGATACACGGAGGCATAGCGCACGAAGGCCACCGCATCGATTCTCTGGAGCCGGGCCATGACTTTCGGTCCGATCATCCGGGTGGGGATTTCCTTCATGTTTTCGCCCATGAGTTCGTTGACGATCTCTTCGACGGCATTCTCAAGCACCTCGAAGGGCACCCGGCGCTTTTCGCACGCCTTGAGCATGCCTCCGAGGAGTTTTTCCCGCAAAAACGGTTCACGGGTGCCATCGCGTTTGACCACGAGGATGTCGCGCCGCTCGACCTGCTCGTAGGTAGTGAAGCGGTGGCCGCAACGCAAGCATTCCCGCCTCCGCCGGATGGCAAAACCATCTTTGGAGCTACGGGAGTCTATGACCTTGTCGTCAAGACTGTTGCATTTGACACAGCGCATGGAGTACCCGCAATATTGAGTCGCTTTTTTGCGCCTCGCAACAACATATTGCGGTGTTCAGGGAAAAAGGACCACAATATCTTGTGGTTGCCGGTCCGGATTGCAATTTTTTTGTCAAATTTCTGGGATCGCCACCCCCTCCGAAGGCAGGAGCACCGGGAAGCCGTCGCGCACCGGATAGGCCCGTCGGCCATCTTCCGTGAGAAAGGCCCCCTCCGGGAAACGTTCGGAGGGCAACTCCGCCCGTTCCGCATCGCTCGCAAAATGCAGCGTTTGACGAGTGACCGGGCACGCCAGCAGGGCGATCACGTCAGGAGAAAGGGGGTTGTGCATGATGGGATTAGTAATAGGGCACCGCCGGATCGATCTCCTGCGACCAGGCATTGATCCCGCCTTTGAGATGGCACGCGTCGGTGAATCCGGCATGCACGAGCAGCGCCAGAGCTTTCGCGCTGCGCCCGCCCGCTTTGCAATGAATGATGGTCGGAGCGCTCGCGTCGAGTTCGGAGAGACGCTGTGGTAACTCCCCGAGAGGGATCAAGACGGAATCTGGCAGGCGCGCGACTTCGTATTCGCCCGGCTCCCGCACGTCGAGCAGCACGAAAGGCGTGTGGGAGTCCATCAGTCGCTTCAACTCGTGCACGTCGATCTCGGCTAGGGCGGGGGAGTCGGGCATGGCACAGACAAACTGGATTTCGGCAAGCTCCGTGATCGACGGAGCTTCGCCACAGAGAGCGCAGATGGGGTCGCGGCGCAAGCGGATCTCGCGAAAGCGGAAGGCCAGGGCGTCGAAGTGAACAAGACGCCCCACCAGCGGATCGCCGATGCCGAGAATCAATTTGATCGCCTCGTTGGCCTGCAGGCAGCCTACGATGCCCGGCAGCACACCGAGGACCCCGCCTTCGGCGCAACTCGGCACCGCGTCGGGAGCGGGCGGTTCGGGGAAGAGACAGCGGTAGCAGGGACCGCCCAGATGCGGGGCGAAAACGGACACCTGGCCTTCGAAGCGGTAGATCGAGCCATAGACATTCGGTTTTCCGGTGAGAACGGCGAGATCGTTGCTAAGGTAGCGAGTCGCGAAATTGTCGGTGCCATCAATAATGACATCGTAAGGGGCGGCGAGGGCTTTCGCATTGGCGGCGGTGATGCGCTCGGGGAAGGTAGTGAGGCGCAGTTCTGGATTGATCTCAGCGAGAGTCTCGCGGGCGGAATCGACTTTGAGCCGACCGACGTCATCGCTGCCGTGGAGGATTTGGCGTTGCAAATTAGAGAGGTCCACCGTGTCGGGGTCGATCAGGCCAATCTCGCCGATGCCTGCGGCTGCCAGATACATCAACACCGGCGAACCGAGTCCCCCTGCACCGATGCAGAGCACCCGGGCCGCCTTGAGCCGACGCTGGCCCTCCACGCCCACCTCCGGAAGGCTGAAGTGGCGAGCGTAGCGGGAGGTTTCCTCTCGGGAGAAGGTCACTCCAGCCAGCCGGTCGCCTGCGATGATCGATTCCATGAAATATTTCAGCTAAAAAGTCGTCGCACAAAGATAGATAAAAAGGCCCCGATAAATCGCTCTATTCATCAAAGAAGGGGAAAAATCCGCTGCCCCGACCAAAAAGCGAACGTAACTTATGTGTAAATTCGAATCTATGAAATACCCCATCCTCTCCCGCTCCTTATCCTTATCCTTGATCGCCCTTGGCATCGTCACCGCCTCCGGGTTTCTAGCTCAGGCTGACGAAGTCAAATACGCCGACCTTGAGAAAAAGTTGACCATCGACAAAAACCCCGAAGTGCCCGTCTCCGGGGTCGTCTCCAGCTACGCTCCCGCTTTGGAAAAGGTCATGCCCGCCGTCGTCACGATTTTTGCCAGCAAAACCGTCAAAGCGGGCCGCGATGCCACCCAGGAGGAAATGTTCCGCCGCATGTTTCCGAACGTCCCGGACGACTTTCTTGAGCGCCAGTTCGAGAATGCTCCGGAAGAGAAACAGGAAGGCCTCGGTTCGGGAGTCATCATCTCCCCGGATGGTTACATCCTGACCAACAACCACGTGGTGGCCGATTCCGACGAGATCAAGGTCACCATGCCCGCCAGCAAAAAAGAATACTCCGCTACACTGATCGGCTCTGACCCGAAAACGGACGTGGCATTGATCAAAATCGAAGCGGACGCCCTACCGACCATCACGATCGGTGACAGCGCGCATCTGCGCATCGGCGATGTCGCCCTCGCGGTCGGCAATCCACTTGGTCTGGAGCAAACCGCCACCATCGGCATCATCAGCGCGGTGGGCCGGACCAATCTCGACATCACCCAGGGTGGCTTTGAGAATTTCATCCAGACCGATGCCGCGATCAACCGGGGGAACTCGGGAGGTGCGTTGGTCGATGCCGGCGGACGCCTCATCGGCATCAATACCGCCATCCAATCCGGCATGAGCGGCGGCAATATCGGAATCGGTTTCGCGATTCCCTCCAACATGGCGCTGAACATCGTCGAGCGTCTCCTCGATGGCGGTGGCGTGGTCAAGCGGGGCTTCCTCGGGGTGCAATTGCGTGAGCTCGACACCAACTTCGCCGATGCTCTCGGAAGGGACGATCGTTCGGGTGCCCTCGTCGTGGATGTGGTGAAAGACACTCCAGCCTCCGAAGCAGGCTTCAAGGCAGGAGATTTGATCGTCTCCTTCAATGGCGCTCCGGTCGAAACGATGCAGAAACTCCGTCTCGACATCAGCAATACCAATCCCGGCTCCGAGGCCAATTTTGCCGTCATTCGTAACGGGAAAGAAACAGCCATCAAGGCCGTCCTCGGCGATCTCGAAGCTGGCTCCGGGCTAGCTGTCGGCGGCGGAGCGAAGGGAGGTGAAAAGGAAAAGGACTTGGTCGAAGGCGTTCGCGTCCGCAATCTCGATGAAACGACTCGCTCGGCGCTCTCGCTCGATGAAACGGTCATCGGCGTCGCGGTCGAAAGTGTCAAAGACACTTCGCTTGCTGCCGCCGCCGGGCTTCGTCCCGGCACCGTGATCACTCAGATCGATCAGAAGGATGTCGCCACCGTGGAAGACGCCACCAAGATTGTCGAAGGCTTCTCGGGAGATGTGCTCCTCCTTCAGGTCTATGCGGAAGGTCGCCGGGACATTCTCGCGCTTCCGCTGAAGTAAAGTCAACCACCCGCCGTCCTCGTGAGTGAGGAAAACCAACACGCCATCTGTCGTCTTGACCAAAAATCGGTCGGGACGCACGGGTGGCTTGTTCGTTTGCAGCGACGCGGCGTGCGGGTGAATCGTTTTTTTTCCGATTCGACTTGGGGCGGCTACGCGGCCGCTTCCGCGAAAGCCAGGCAATTCCGGGATCGCATCGTGGCCGGGTGGGCCCGGCAGGATCGGACGAGCCCTATCTCCCGGCAGTCACACACCGCCCCGACCGCGCGGAACCGCTCGGGCGTGGTCGGAGTCACCGAGATCGTGCAGCGTTCACCCGGAGGCGGCGAATATCGTTTTTGGCAAGCCAGTTGGACCGATCAGGAAGGTCGGCGGATCACGGTGCGTTACTCAGTGCGGAGGTTCGGGGCAGGCGAGGCCTTCCGGTTAGCTTGTGAGGCCAGGCGAGAGGCGGGGGGGTAACGCGGGGAGTGTAATCGGGAATCGGGCTGGGTTACGAGGCTGTAGAAAACCCATGCGATGAAACACCGTCAGTCACTTTCAGTTTGGAAAGGCGGAAGGCCGCATCGCTCGAAATGCTCCAACTGGGACACGGACGAGGAATCGTTGTGTCACAGTGCCCTGGCCCTCGCTTGATTCTTGAACCTCAATCGCCGACTGCTTCACCCTCGTCGTCAAGAAACGTGCGACGGATGGCAACCTTGTCGATGCGCTGGCGGTCCTTGTCGATGATCTCGAACTCAAACGCACCCGCCGTGAATGTTTCGCCCTCTTCAGGCAGGCGATCAAGCAGGTGCACGATGTATCCGGCCAGCGTTTGAAACGGCTCCTTTTCTGCTGCGGTCAGTTCCGTGAACCCTGGGATCGTCTCCTCGACCAAATCGATCTCGACGAGGCCGTCCGCCAACCACGCTTCGGGTGCCGCTACCCGAATGGAAGGCCGATCCGTCCGAAGGTCACCCGGGCGCAACTCTCCCACCACTTCCTCGACGAGATCCTCCAGTGTGACCAAGCCCCGCACGGTCCCGAACTCATCCGCGACGAGAGCAGCCCCCAGAGGCGAATGCCGAAGAGTGTCCAACAGGGAAAGGGCCGACTGGGTCTCGGACACGAAGAGTGGTTCTCGGCATATGTCTCCAAGAGGTTTCGGCTGTGCGCTGGCAAGGTTGGCGAAGAGAACCCGCAAGGAAACGAGTCCCCGGATCGAATCCCGATTCTGCTCATACACCGGAAAGACGGTCTGATCCGTGGCTGCGACTTGTGGCCAATAGGACTCCGCGGAGGCGTCACAGGGAAGGAACACTACGAGCGGACGCGGACGCATCACCTCCTCCGCAAGAACCTCCCGGAGATCGAAAACACCCTCCACCATTTCCGATTCCTCGCGCCGGACCATGCCCGTTACAATTCCTTCGCGGAGAATGACCTCTACGTCATCGACGGAGGCATTGGCCTCGCCCGACGGACGTTTCCCGAAAACCATCAAAACGAGCCGGGTACTAAGTTCGAGAAAAAACACGAGGGGTTTCGCCACAGTCGAGAGGATGTCCATAGGCCGGGCCATCCGGACCGCAATCAATTCAGGAAAGCGCATCGCCAGCCCTTTTGGGACCAGTTCGCCCACCACGAGTGAAACATAGGTGATGAGGGCCACGACAAGGAAGAAAGAAATCCGTTCGGCGTGAGGAGCCAGCAATGGGACCTCCGCAAAAAACGGGGTGACATACGGAGCCAGCCTGGCACCGCCAAAGGCCCCGGCAAAGACACCGACCAAAGTGATGCCCACTTGGACGGTGCTCAGAAAGCGCTCCGGGTTTTCTCCGAGTTTCAAAGCAAGGCGGGCCCCACTGCTGCCCGCTTCGGCCAGTCGCTTCAGTCGGGTTTTTCTGGCCGTGATGAGAGCGATCTCGGCCATTGCGAAGACGCCATTGAGCACGAGGAGAGAAAGGATGACAAGAACATCAGTCACTAGGTGTCAATGTTTCGCCCCGCCTCTCATAAAGTCAAGCCTGCCGAGTCGTGACGGAATGGGGGAGGCTCCTCGAATTTACGCGGTGAGCTTCTTTGATTGGTGAAACTTAAGTGATCTGGAGAGGGAAGTCTCCCTGAAGGTGACCCACCAAGCAGTCTGACTCGCCACCTTGCTCCCGCGGTCAGGAACTGTGGCTTGATCTCGCTTATTAATTTGGACCGTGGCAAACGGGTTTCGGTCGATTCCGCCGTTGGGGCAGAGCGGGACCGTGGAGCCGAATGCTCAAAGAACTGGCTAGGGGCCTGTCGGACGTAGAGCGTTTGAGCGAGGGAATTGGGGGGCGAGTCGGAATTTTCATGAGTTTGAGGAGTTTGTGTGAACACAAATGACGAAGACGAGGGGAAATTCGGGCCGAATCCCCGATTTTCGCAGCCGGGCGGGATAAGTCCGACAGACTCCTAGGGGCCGTCCAGCTCGTTCCCGCAGGCCCGAACGACTCTTCGCTCCTCCTTCACTCTCCCGAGCTGTTGCATGGGGTCCCTCCTCTCTGCAATTGCTTGAACCGTTACGCAAAGAATCAAGAAACCACTACAGCCAGATAACTCGTTTGGTTTGACGAGGTTAAGGGCCAGATGGTAGCACATAGAGGAAGTCGGATTCTTGTCGTTTACAAAGACGACCTTCTCCCCCTACGCCCCAATTCAAGTCATGCAGCCTCTCCTACCCTTTCTTCGCAACGTTCCGCAGCGACCGATCCTCGCGCTCGTGTTTGCGGCGATGATTTTGAACGCGGGACCGGTTTCGGGAGCGGATCTTTATTGGGATGCGGATGCTAGTGACGTCGGAAACAATATCGATGGCATCAATTTGGGTGGGACCGGCACCTGGGACAATGCGCTGCTCAACTGGTGGGATCCGTTGAGCACGGATGTGGCTTGGCCGAACACGAGCGCCGACACGGCGCTGTTTTCGTATGGTTATGTAGCTGGCGTTCCCACAGCGAACATCGTCACCCTTAGCGGTGCCCTTACTGCGAACAGGCTCTCCTTCCTCCGTTCGGGTTACACCCTAACGGGCGGCACCTCTCTGACTCTCGCCGGGAGTGGGGCAGGTCTGAGTGCTAATCTGGGCGAATCCGCAGTCATCAATAGCCTCATCGACGGTACCGATGGACTCATCAAGACTGGTGGCGGTTTTGTCCGACTCGGCAATACCGGCAACACTTACACGGGCATCACCACGATTAGTAATGGGGGGCTCGTCATATCGAATCAAGGCGCGCTGGGATCGGATACTTCGGCCATCGAGATCACCGGTAGGAACCCGGTGCTCACTTCCACCAACAACCGCGGCTTCGGGGGCGGTTCGCTGGTGCTGGATGGATTTGCCTCGGGCTTCACGGTTTCTCGCGACATCTCTTTGCAGGGCCACGGTCCAATTTCTGATCGCGGCGGAGCGATTATTAGCACGGGGAACAACACGCTTTCCGGTGTCGTCTCGACAGGGGCCACGGGTGGCGCTTTCGGGGCGACCAGCCTCAACAGCCGCATCGTGGCCGCCGACGGCAGGCTGACCTTTAGTGGGACGCTCAACGTGGGTGGCACGGCAGGCACGACAATCACCAACCTGGTCGGCGTCAACCAGGCTGGCGCCAGCTTCTACGATGTCACCGGCATCCTCGCTGGCACCGGCACGCTCGAGGCGAGCGGCGGCGGCACGTTGTTCCTCAATCCCACTGATTCGTCTGGATTCTCAGGTAACATCAGGGTCAGCGGCAGCGCCGCCAGCGGTCAGAGCGTGGTGCGGATTGACTCGCCGAATGTGCTGGGGACGCGGACCGCGACGACCACGGGATCTGTGATCGACATGAACGGCGGCGTTTTGGCGATCCTGATGGACACGCCTGACGTCAAAGTTTCCAACGGCACCAACGCCAACGTTTATGGCCGTGCATCGAGCACGTTCTTTGCCGACCACACGCCGAACAGCTCGGTGAAGGACCAGACGGTGAACTTTGGGCAACTCGCCTACGAGGATAACATTACTCTGACATTTAACAGCCGGAATGGTTATGGCATGAGTTTTGGAGCTGCACCGGTCGTCGGCTCCACAGCGGGTGACAATAACAGCACAAAAACGAATAACCTGCAGGGTGGTGCTCAGCTTACCTTTACAGGAAACTTTTGGAGCAACGCAAACAACACCGGCAACCGCACGATGACCATCGGCGGCAATGGCAACACCACGATCAACGGGAATATCATCGCCGCCTCTGCAGCCTTCGATCACATCCTCACCAAGACGGGTACGGGCACGCTGACCCTCACGGGCACGGCTTCGACGCTGGACGGCACCGTCAACGTGAACGGCGGCACCGTGGCGATCAACGACTGGCGTGCGATCACGAACAACACGTCCATCATCGATATCGGGACCGGCACTACTAGCGCGATACTGTCCGTCATCGGGAACAACGTTTCCCAGGCCAACTTGACCACGAGCAAGGTGCTTCGGCTGGGCGGCACCACTGGCGGCGCTACCGTCCTTGCGAACCAGACCGGCACCAGCCCGGGCTTGATCTTTAATGCCACCACCTTCGCCACTTCCGCTAATGGTCTTAAAACCCTCACCCTGGGCGGCACCAACCTCGCTTCGAACACCATCAACAGCATTATCGTCAACAGCACGTCGGCCACCTCGCTGGCCAAGATCGACGCGGGCAAATGGGTGCTCGCCGGCAACAACACTTACACCGGTAGCACGACCATCAGTAACGGCACCCTTCAACTCAAGGCCGATGCCGCTGCCTCGGCGATCCTGGCGGATGCCTCGGCGATTATCTTCAATCAGATCAACAATTACGCAGGCGGCACTCTGGAGTTCGTCGGCCAGGCGAGCACGAACAACGTGGAAACCCTTGGCGTGCTGACTCCGACCAACGGCTCCGGGACAATCAGGCTCACTCCAGGTAGCGGGGGGACTGCTTCGCTGGTCTTCGCCTCCCTCGGCACTGTCGGTGGCGGCGGTTCGGTCAACATCGTGGCTCCGACGAGCGGTGACACGGTCAAGTTCACGACCACTGGGATCACCAACAACATCGCCAACGCCGGGCTGTTCTACAACGGCTCGGACTTTGCTTTTGTCCCTGGCTCCAACTTGGCCCTGCGGGCGCCCGATTACGCGAGCGATACCGATTTCGCGACCAGCGCAAGCGCGCTCACGGCCGCTCGCAGCATGGAAATCACCGGGGCAGGCTTCAGCAACGGGGCGGTGACCATCGATTCCCTCCGGATCAATGGTGCCACGGCGCTCACCATGACCGGCCTCCTGACGATCCGCACGGCGGCGGCAGCGAACGTGTCCGGCGGCATCATTCAAACCGGGGGATCAGGTACGATTTCCGGCACTGGCGTCACAACTGGCGGCAGTGGAGCCTTGGTCATCAACGTCGATGGCGGGGCAAACTCTCTTCAACTCGATGCGCCGATCACCTCCACGACCACAGGCGGTTTCACCAAGGTTGGCGCGGGAACTTTGCGATTGGGTGGTGTGAACGCCCAGACGGGAACGATTTCTATCAATGAGGGGATCGTAAGGCTTGCCGGGGCCGATCGCCTCGGGGCGGCAGCGGCTCTGACGATCCGCCAGGCCGGCATCCTTGAACTCAACGGGGTGACGTTGGCCACCAGCACAAATGCTTTCAATAATAACGGCATCGTGCGGAACAGTCACGCAACCGACAACGTGGTCTTCACTGTTGGAGGAGCCAATGGAACGGGCACCTCCAACGGCATCCTCCAAGACGGGGGGCTGGCCAACTTGAGCCTCGTCA
>Ga0163144_10023519_pt1 | contig 12149 bp, 13 predicted proteins | sample OliLak19BULKMAT1_FD_123175 | JGI IMG/M metagenome (GOLD analysis project Ga0163144, IMG submission 123175) | Freshwater microbial mat bacterial communities from Lake Vanda, McMurdo Dry Valleys, Antarctica - Oligotrophic Lake LV.19.BULKMAT1 | ecosystem: Environmental > Aquatic > Freshwater >...
AGTTGCTTTGCATTTCTTTCATACTCTCACTGAAATCAATGCGTTCCAATCCTTCCAGCAAACGATCTGCATATTCAGTAATGCGCAAATACCATTGACGCAGTTTTTTCTTTACTACAGGATGTCCGCCACGTTCACTCACACCATTCACTACTTCATCATTCGCCAGCACTGTTCCTAATGCTTCGCACCAGTTCACTTCGCCATAGCCACAATAAGCAAGACGATGATCCATTAAGATGCTTTGCTTCTTTGCATCATCAAACGATTTCCATTCAGCAGCTGTAAAGCTAAAGGCTGAAGGCTTAATGCCCAATGCAGAAGATCCGTTTTCTTCAAACAGTTTGATTAACTGCGTTATGATTTCAGCTTTTTGCGTTGAGCGGTTATAAAAACTGTTGAAGAGCTGTAAAAAAATCCATTGTGTCCATTTGTAATAACCGGGATCACAAGTGCGTACTTCACGATCCCAATCGTAACAGAAACCAATATTATCTAATTGTTTTCTGAAATTGTTGATGTTCTGATCTGTACTTACTGCTGGATGCACCCCATGTTCCATGGCATATTGTTCAGCAGGTAAACCAAATGCATCGTACCCCATTGGGTGCAATACGTTAAAACCTTTCAACCGTTTGAAGCGTGAATAAATATCACTGGCAATGTAACCCAGCGGATGACCTACATGCAAACCTGCGCCACTTGGATAAGGAAACATATCTAATACATAAAACTTTGGTTTCTCACTTTCATTTGAAACCTTATACGCATTTGTGTTGTTCCAATGCTCCTGCCATTTCTTTTCTATTTCTCTGAACTTATATTCCATTTCCCGTTTCGGTTATTTTTTATGTTGTAATCGACTGTTGTAATTCTTTTCAACTTCTGTTGTGTCGCACACTTCAACTTTCAGTTCACAATTCATCTGGCCCCTATCTCCATCTCTTTCCACAAAGGAGAAAGAGCGGCACTTCATTTCTTTATTAATCTTCATTCCTTCCACTTCATCTACTGATTCACCTTTGGCAGTAGTTCTTTCCCAAATGCTCAATAAACATTTACTGATGAAATGCTGAATTACAAATGCAGCAGCATCAAATAATGTTCGGCCTCCCTCTCCCTTTGGAGAGGGAATGAGGGTGAGGCTTGTGAAAGAAGACTTAAAATAAATCTTTCTTCCTCCTTTATTCACCACCCATAAAATAATGGCAGATTGCAATCGTTAAGTGGGCAACAAAATTAAGGATTGCAGGGCTAAATCTGTTAATTTTGCCCGCATCCTGTATACGGCAGGATGTTTACTTACAAGAACTTACAAAATTACTCTGCATGGCGCAAGAAATAAGCAAAGCATCCATGAAGCGCTCCAAGCCTTCTTATCTCTACAGTATCATTGGCGTAGCGTTAGTGTTATTCATTCTTGGTGTGTTGGGATGGATCTTCCTCAACTTTCAGAAAGTGGGCACTACTTTGCGGGAGAATATTCAGTTTCATGCCTGGTTGAGTACTTCCAGTAAAAAGTCAATTGACAGTCTCTCCAATTATGTTGCGGCGCAGCCTTATGTAAAATCTTCGGCCTATGTGAATAAGGAAATGGCCAAAGAAATTTATAATAAAGACGGGAATGAAAGTTGGGAAAAAATTCTGGATGAAAATCCACTACCTGAAAGTGTTGATTTTTTCGCCAAAGCAGATTATGTGCAGAAGGACAGTCTTGAAAAAATAACAGCTGATCTCATGACAAAGTTTCCGGGTGTGATCAGTGAAGTGCAATATCCCAAAGAACTGGTGAATACGTTGAATGACCGATCAAGAAAAATAGGAATCGTCCTTTTAATAGTGTCCATTATGCTCAGTGCCATTGTGATTGTTTCCATTGACACAACCATTCGCTTAGCCATGTTCAGCAATCGCTTCCTCATCAAAACCATGCAAATGGTTGGAGCTACCAGGGGCTTTATTGCAAAACCCATGAACATCAGGGCTATTATCAATGGGTTGATCAGTGCCGGTATTGCTATAGCAGCTATTTGGGCAGTCATTACCTGGGCCGAAAGTTATATTCCTGATATGAAAGCCCTGAGAGATCCTAAAATTTATCTCATTCTGTTCGGCTCCATCGTTCTAATTGGAGTAGGGATTTCTTTGTTCAGCACACACCGCAGCGTAATGAAGTATTTACGGATGAAACTTGATGAATTGTATTAATAAGACGGTAAGTAATTAGTCAGGAAGTCCGGAAGAAAGAAGAAAAGAATTTGTCTTTCGGACTTTTCTGACTTATGGACTTTCGGTCTCTCTGCCTTTTCTGACTATCGGACTACCAACTTTCCGACTTCCCGACTTTCCCTTATCTTGCAGCCCTCAAATAAAGACTATGAGCCAAAAGAAAATAGCAACGATTTTTACCAAGCAAAACTATATGTGGATGGCCATTGGCGGAGCCGTAATCATTCTCGGATTTCTGCTGATGATGGGAGGAAAAAGTGCTGACCCCAATGTATTTAACAAAGATGAAGTGTACAGCTTCCGTCGTATTACTTTGGCTCCTTTTCTCATCATTGCCGGTCTCGTTATTGAGGTCTATGCTATCATGAAAAAACCAAAAGACTAAGAAAAATAATTTGGAGATAAGCCGATTTGAAAATTTGAAAATGAGTTTCGGATTTTTAAATCGGCTTTTTCATTTTCAACTCATCAAATTTCTAAACCTACTTGCCATCGGGCATGTTTTCAAATCAGCTCATGAATACGTTTGAATCCATCATCATTGCCATTGTAGAAGGATTAACTGAATACCTGCCCATTTCATCTACGGGTCACATGATCATTGCTGAACGGTTGATGAATGTACCAGCAGATAATTTTACCAAACTGTTTACCGTTGCTATTCAGCTTGGTGCAATCCTGAGCGTGGTGGTTTTATACTGGAAAAAATTTATTGATGTAAAGAGCTGGCAGTTTTATGCCAAACTTCTTGTTGCTGTATTACCTGCATTGGTGCTGGGAAAATTGTTCAGCGATAAAATTGATGCATTGCTAGAAAGTCCGCTCACGGTTGCTATTACCATGCTGGCAGGAGGTATTGTTTTGCTCTTCATTGACAATGTATTTAAACAACATACTATTACAGAAGAAAAAGAAATTTCCTTTGGCAAGGCATTCATCATTGGTTTGTGGCAATGTATTGCTATGATCCCCGGTGTTAGTCGCAGTGCAGCCAGCATTATTGGTGGTATGCAGCAAAAGCTAACAAGATCTCTGGCTGCTGAATTTTCTTTTTTCCTGGCAGTACCAACCATGGCAGCAGCAACTGGCTATTCTTTATTTTTAAAAGACTGGATGGAGAAAGGTATTGAGCAGAAAGGATATGAACTCATTCTTTCTTCAGCACAAAACACACAGGCATTTATGATTGGTAATGTCGTTGCATTTGTTGTTGCCATGCTGGCCATAAAATTCTTCATCGGCTTTTTGCAAAAGCATGGGTTCCGTTTATTTGGTTGGTACCGCATCATTGCAGGAATTATTTTACTTGCCATGATCGCAACTGGCTACCTGAAATAATTCAATTCATTTTATTATGTTATTTTCATGTGTATTTAGCATTGATTGCTTTATTCACATAAACATCCATATGCAGACTGCTTCCAAAAAAATTGTGAACGGCTGGGCCATGTACGATTGGGCCAACAGTGTTTACAACCTGGTCATTACTACTACTTTTTTCCCTGCTTATTATGCAGCCGTAACAGGTATTAATAATTTTCCCGATGGCATTTCATTATTCGGGAGAAAATTTGTGAATACTGAGTTGAAGGATTATGTATTGGCCGCTGGATTCTTGCTGATTGCTTTTTTATCTCCTATTCTTTCCTCTATTGCAGATTATAAAGGCAATAAGAAAAACTTCATGCGCTTCTTCTGTTATCTCGGCGCATTAAGTTGTTCACTGATGTTCTTTTTTGATAAGAACAATGTCACATTTGGTTTAGTGTGTTTCATGTTTGCCGGTATTGGTTTTTATGGCTCACAGGTTTTTTATAACTCTTACTTGCCGGAAATTGCTGCAGAAGAAGATATGGACCGCATCAGCGCCAAAGGTTTTACGATGGGCTATATTGGAAGTGTGTTGCTGCAGATCATTGGTTTTGGTTTGGTGGTGCTGATGCCCGATAATCCATTGCCATTAAAAATCACCTTTCTGCTGGTTGGTGTGTGGTGGGTTGCTTTTGCACAAATCCCTTTCAGCAGGTTGCCAAACAGAAGCAGTAAAACAGAACTCAAATCAAAGAAACAAGTATTGATCAATGGCTTTCATGAATTAAAGCTGGTATGGAATCAACTGAAAAACATGCCGGTGCTGAAACATTTTCTTACAGCCTTCTTCTTTTACAGCATGGGTGTACAAACCGTTCTTCTCGTTGCCATTGATTTTGGGATCAAGATCCTTCATCTTGAAAATGTAAAACTTATTATTACTGCCGTGTTATTGCAAGTGGTAGCCATCTTAGGCGCTCTGCTCATGTCGAAGTTATCCGGCATGTTTGGCAATATCCGTGTGCTCATCTTTACGGTGTTGTTGTGGATCTGCGCCTGTATTGGTGGTTATTATATTCAAACAGAAATGCATTTCTATATTGTCGCTTCTTTTGTTGGGCTGGTAATGGGCGGTATACAGGCGTTGAGCCGTGCAACTTATGCCAAGCTCATGCCTGAAACAAAAGACACGGCTTCCTTCTTCAGCTTTTATGATGTAACAGAAAAACTGGCCATTGTAATCGGTCTGTTCAGTTTTGGCTTTATTGAAGGCCTAACCGGTAGTATGCGGAATTCTATTTTAGCTTTAGTTATTTTCTTTGTATTGGGTTTGGTTGCGTTGCTATTGACTTCTGCAAAATACAAGCCTTCAAAATCAGCAGCTTAATGAAATTGTATTCGATAAATACCGGTTATTTTAAATTGGATGGTGGCGCTATGTTTGGTGTGGTACCCAAAATGATGTGGAATAAACTAAACCCCGCTGATGAAAACAATCTCTGCAGTTGGGCCATGCGAAGCTTACTCATTGAAGACGGGAATCGTTTAATTTTAATTGACAACGGTATCGGGGAGAAACAGGATGAAAAATTCCTCGGTCATTATCACCTGCATGGAACTGATACATTGGATACTTCCTTAGCCAAATATGGTTTTGGAAAAGATGATATCACCGATGTAATTCTTACACATCTTCATTTTGATCATTGTGGAGGTTCTATTAAACGGGATGGGGATCTGTTAGTTCCTGCATTTAAGAATGCAACTTTCTGGAGCAATGAAAGTCATTGGGCTTGGGCCACCAACCCAAACGACCGGGAGAAAGCCTCTTTTTTAAAAGAAAACATTTTGCCAATTCAGGAAAGCGGGCAATTAAAGTTTGTTGTACCGGGCGAAGCACAGTTTCATCAATTATCATCTTCGGTATTTAATGAAAATATTGCCATGCGTTTTGTGAATGGCCATACTGAAAGTATGATGCTGCCGCAAATAAAATACAACGGCAAAACCATTATGTACATGGCCGATCTCTTACCTGCTGCTGCACACATTCCTATTCCTTATGTAATGGCTTACGATATGTTCCCGTTAACTACGCTCAATGAAAAAAAATCTTTCCTCACAGAAGCGTTAGCCAATGATTTTATTCTCTTTTTTGAACATGATCCATTGATCGAATGCTGCACACTGCAACAAACAGAAAAGGGAATAAGAATGAAAGAAAATTTTTCGTTGAGTGATGTGGAATAGTTTACCTGATACTAACCAATCCGTTTAACTTATAACGGGTATTACGATAACCCATCATATCAACCTTAATATTGCCAACTGAAATGGGGCTTTCAATACGTACCGGAATACGGTTAGGATCATCACTTACCCACACGGTCATCTTTTCGCCACCTTTAAAAATGGTTCCTTCAATCAACAAAGGTTTAAATTTTATAGCATTGAACTTACCATACTTTGTTTTGATCTTTTCTTTGCCTAAATACCGGATGTAGAGATTATATGTTTTATCATCAATAAACATATTGAAGGGGATCCGGTCGCCTGGTTTGTATTTATTAAAATCAATATTACGGGCATAATAAATAGAACTCAATACATCCTGTATACAACCGGGCACTTTAAACGTACCTCCATGTGAAGTGGCAGTATTGCTCGTTTGATTAAATGTAACTGACTCAAACTTCTTAAAATCTCCTTCTTCTATATTTCTTACAAATTTATAGGGTTGAAGGGTTGCCGTATCAATATAACTTTCGTACTTATCCCGTACTTTAAAAATACCATCAAAGAAAGAAGTTGTTTTTCCCTCGCCGATAAGGTGATAAACAGGTTTGCCATTATACCGTTCCATGTTTACATTGAAGTTGGCCTCACCACCATAAACATAAATACCGGCCAGTGTATAATATACATGATAGTTGATAGATTCACCACTATGCCAGGCCGTATTACGGATACCGCAATACTCATCGCCTGTGATGACTGTTGCGGGGGTAAAGGAAAACAATGTAAGGATCAGGATCAGTGTAAACTTCATCTGTAATTAACGGTTTGTTTTAGCATGTTATAGGAAATGGTCCTGGTCATTCAACGGCACATTATCATCGGTCTTTAAAAATTTTGATCGTTAGCAAAAGTAAACTCCCAATTAATGCAGGCAACACCAGGTTTAATAACCAGATACCAACTGTTCCGGCAAGAATGGCAATACTGTTTGTACTGAATAACCCAATAATACTGATGGCTACTTTTCCTCTTATTCCAACATCGGCTATTGCAAAGCTTGGAACAATTGCCATCACTAAAAAGATCAATGCCACGCTCCAAAAACCCTGCCACCACGTTATCTCAATCTGTAAGGCCTGCCATATCAACACATATTGTAAGGCAAAAACTATAAAACGTAAAAAAGAGTAAAATAATATCTGCAAATATCCCCTGTTTGACAGATTCTCCAATACATCGGTAAATGATAACTTTTCTTTTAGCCAGGGTATCCATTTCAGCATCTTTGCCAGTAACTGCATTCTGAAAAAGAAAACCCCGTTAAGAACGATAAAAAATAAAACCGAATATTGAAATACCTGCAGCAATATGCCTGAAAAATGTGTTCCGCTTAATTGTACTTCGTGCAACTGTGGTTTGAGTATGAGCAGGGCCAACCAGCCAAATATTAGAGTGATGAGTAACTGACCAACACTGCTCACCAATGCAAGTGCTACTCCCTTTAACCTGAACGATGCTTTAAGGTATAACACTCTGCCCCCATACTCGCCAATCCTGTTAGGCGTATTCATTGCTAATGTTAAACCACTTAATACAGATTCAAATGCTTTTCCGAAAGATAATGGCTGATATTTATTCACCAATACATACCATTTATAAGATTCCAATCCCCAGTTAACAGGCATCAAGAATACAGCCATCCATAATTTCCAGCTTTGTTCACCAACAAAGGCATTTTTCATTTGCTGCCACGCAAGAGGTAAGTCGGGTTGATGACGCACCTGGTTGTATAAAGAAATGCTAATCCATACAAAAAGTATGGGGCCCAGAAAGTAATTAATAAAGATTTTGAAATTCCTGTTCAGTTTGGGTTAATTTGTTCAAAAATAAACTCCGGCTTGCAAACTTCTGCTAAAATCATTTTGGGTATCGATCCGGGAACGGTAGTGATGGGTTACGGACTCATTGGTTTCAAACAAAACCAACCTTATTTAATTGAAATGGATGTGTTGAAATTAACCAAACACAAAGATGTGTACATCCGACTGCAACTGATCCATGAAAAAGTTAAACAGATCATTGAACAACACAACCCCACTGATTTTGCAATTGAAGCACCTTTCTTTGGAAAAAACGTACAGAGCATGCTTAAACTTGGCCGGGCACAAGGTGTGGCCATAGCAACTGCTATGAGTGCAGGATTGGGTGTTGCAGAGTATTCACCCAAAAAAGTAAAGCAATCAGTAACCGGTAATGGTAATGCTGACAAGGAACAGGTTTGGAACATGCTGCAGCATGTTCTTCATTTTAAGGCCAAACCAAAATATTTTGATGCAACTGATGCGTTAGCTGTTGCCTTGTGTCATCATTTTCAAACTTCCAATACCTTATTAAAAGGCAAAGGGAAAATAAATGGTTGGGAAGATTTTATAAAACAGAATCCGGGGAGGTTGAAAAAATAACAAAGTAAATTCAAGTGGCATTAATCACTGAGGCGTTGATATAAAGCTTTTTGTTTTCTTTTGTTCATATACTCATGAATAATGCTGTATGAGAAAGGTTTCTTCTCATCTATGACAATACTCCTGTTCCAGAACCCATTGGAGATATAAAGTGTTTCGTTTACTTTTTTCCATTTATACATTTTAATCGCTATTACTTTGGTTAAATATTTCTGAAAGCACTCATCACAATCTGTTGCTTTAGTTTCTTTGTAACAACTTCCATTATTTTTAAAAAAACAGGTAATATCCATACCTCGCTTTGTACTGTCCTGTACAGAAAGCATGAGTGTAGAATCTGTTTCATACACAAAAGTCCTTTCTTTATTTTGAGAACCATATTTTTTAAATCTTTTTTCAACATTTGATCTTTCATGAAGCAGATAATGTTGAGCAGAAACAGCTGAACTGATAACTGTAAGAGTTAAAAAACATAACCAATCAATGAGTAAAAATTTTTTCATGCAAAAAACAAAACATCAATCAGTTTTCCTCATCTTGGGCAGTGTTAATAAAAATAACGCAGCAGGAATATAACCAAACGTGTACATCCAGTTAAAATGACCGAAAATGGCGTCTATCAAAAGTTTCAGTGATATCACAATCACAAAACTGATGGGTCCCCATTTCTCCATGCTCCATACACCGCTTAACCCTACAAATCCAAACACCATCATTAATGCATTAATGGCCGGGTATAATGTATCAACCCCACCTCTCAGAACAATATTACCAGTATAAGAATAAACGATTTCCCATAATCCATATGCAAATAAGATCACACACACAATGGTAATGAACTGCGGACGGGGGTTTCTTTTCCTGCCTTTTTTCTTATAGCCTAAATCATCATACCGTAACTGACTCATGGGTTGTATTTTATTTTTTCCAAGATTTTTTGTTGTGCATTTTTGAATTGTGCATCAGTTAATTTCAATTTGGGTCGGGTAAAATTAAGGTCATCAGCTGTATTGATGGGAACCAAATGCAAATGTGCATGTGGTACTTCAAGACCTACGGTAGCAAGACCAACCCTGTTACAATTAAATGAAGCTTCAATAGCCCTGACAATTGGTTTGGCAAAAAGCAACATTTCTGCCAAATAATCATCGGGAACATCAAAGATCTTATCTGTTTCAACTTTAGGCACCACCAATACATGACCTTCAACTAAAGGAGCAATATCCAGAAAAGCAAAGAATTTTTCATTCTCAGCAATTTTATAGGATTGTATTTCGCCAGCAATGATTTTTGAAAAAATACTCATACTCCCAAATATTTTTGATTTCAAATTAAGGATTGCCGATTGAAATTTCAATTGTAGCAGGCCCATTAACCGAACACTTTTTATACAGGTAAAAGTAAAATAAAAAGATGAGCGTACTGTACTCATCTTATTCATTCAATCAGTTTTAGTTCTTCCAGTTTAAACAGTAATCTCTTCTATTTTAAACTTTACCACACCTGCGGGCACCTGCACTTCTGCAATGTCACCAATTGTCTTACCCAATAATCCATTACCAATGGGTGATGTAACAGAAATTTTTCCCAGTTTGAGATCTGCTTCATGTTCACCCACAATTTGATAAGTGATTTGCTTTTTTGTAGCCAGGTTGGTAACCGTTACCCTGGTTAAGATGGTTACTTTGCTGGTATCAATTGTGTTTTCATCAACTATACGTGCATTGGAAAGAACTCCTTCCAGTTGCTTGATCTTTGCTTCCAGCATGCCTTGTGCTTCTTTGGCCGCATCATATTCGGCATTTTCCTTCAAATCGCCTTTTTCACGGGCCTCGGCAATAGCTTTCGATGCTGCAGGGCGGTCAATACCTCTCATTTGCTGCAACTCTGCCTTCATCTTTTCAAGTGTTTCTTTAGTTACATATTGAATACTCATAATTCCTCCTTCCTTTTCGATGATACAAAAAAAATAACAACGCCTCAGTATTGCTGAAGCGTTGCATATTTATTTGAATTCAAAAGTAAACAACTTTTTTCAAAGAAAAGAAGTAGAAACCACAATTATATTTCCTACTGCAAATCCCTGAACATCACCAGTTGTATCGCTCAATTTTACTGTTACAAGTCGTTGAGCTTAACAAAACAGAAAAAATAAAGGAACAATTGTAGTGCAATGGGAAAAAATAAGAATTGAATTACCCTTTACCGTACTTGAATAATTTACATCAGGCCCAGTTTATCGGCCAGTATTTTACTCATTTTATAAAAGGCTTCATGTGTATATCCTGCAATATGCGGAGTTAAGATCACATTGGGATGTTGCATTAACCAATCAAGCTCTTGTCTTTCTTCACTCATATATTGATTCAGTTTTTCATTTTCCAACACATCCAACCCTGCGCCGGCAATCCATCCGTTTTTAAGTGCTTCTATCACTGCTTTGGTATTATGCACTTTGCCCCTTGATGTATTGATAAAATAAGGTTGCTGTTTCGCCGATTGAAAAAAAGCATGATCAGCATAATGCAATGTTTCCTCCGTTAAGGGTAAATGCATGCTGATCACATCACTATACTTCAGCACCTGTTCCATGGATGCTTCTTTTATATGCTCACCGCCAAATCCAAACTGGTACTTATCATGAGCAAGCACTGTTACATCAAACCCCTTGAGTTTTTTTGCAAATGCCTGGCCGGTGTTTCCAAATCCAATAATGCCAACTGTTTTTCCATTTAATTCAAAACCACGGTTCTCTTCACGTAGCCATTGATTTTGTTTTATTTCATCAAAGCTTGTATAGATCTTATTCATCAGGCCAAGCAAAATGGCCAGGGCATGTTCACCAACAGCATCGCAGTTGCCTTCAGGGCTACTGTACACTTTTATTCCTTTGCTTTCAGCATAAGGCAGATCAATTAATTCAAGCCCGCTTCCGAGTCGGCCAATCCACATCAGTTGTGCCGCTTGTTCAATCACTACAGGATCAATTTTTACACGGGTTGATACAACCAGCCCTGCCACATCATCCAACTGATTGATTAACTCTTCATATGAAATGGAAGGAAGATATTCAACAGTATAACCTCCCTCCCGCAATTTATCCAGAAGATACTCATGACATTTTGTAGTAACGATTACTTTCACCTTTAATTTTTATTCTTGAATGTTCAACACATTTTATGCCTAAAACATTTTAAACGTTAACTCAGCAAATTGTTTTACCGTTAATTGTTCTGCACGTTTATTAAATATTTCATCTTTTAAAAAATCGGCAGCAAACAATCCCCTTACTCCATTGCGTAACATTTTACGACGTTGATTAAACGCTGTTTTCACCAGCAGTATAAATTTCTTTTCACTGGCCATAGCAGGAATTTGCTGTACGGTTTTTAACCTTATAACGCCGCTTTTTACTTTTGGCGGTGGATCAAAGCTGTTTTCATGCACTTCAAATAAATACTCTACATCATAATAAGCCTGCACCAAAACGCTCAATATACCATACGATTTATTTCCTTCCTTAGATGCTATTCGTTGTGCTACTTCTTTCTGAAACATACCCACAACACAATCAACCTGGTCTTTCCAGTTGAGTACTTTAAACAGAATTTGCGTTGAAATGTTGTAAGGAAAATTTCCCAGTAACATAAACTGCCCTTCAAAAGGAATGTCGGCATTTAAAATATCCTGGTGTATGAGTTTGCCTTTAATGGCCGGGTAAGTTTGTTGCAGATAGTCAATCTTTTCCTTATCAAGCTCAATGGCTTTAAAATCAAGCTCTTTAAACTCCAGTAAATATTTGGTTAATGCGCCGGCTCCGGGACCAACCTCTAATAATTGAAGGGGCTTTTCATCCAGAACCAAATCAATAATTTGCCGGCAAATATTTTCGTCTTTTAAAAAATGTTG
>Ga0163144_10023521_pt1 | contig 12148 bp, 9 predicted proteins | sample OliLak19BULKMAT1_FD_123175 | JGI IMG/M metagenome (GOLD analysis project Ga0163144, IMG submission 123175) | Freshwater microbial mat bacterial communities from Lake Vanda, McMurdo Dry Valleys, Antarctica - Oligotrophic Lake LV.19.BULKMAT1 | ecosystem: Environmental > Aquatic > Freshwater > Lake...
CTCCGCGTGGCGTCCGCGCAGCGCTGCGCCGAGCTCGAGTCGATCGCTGACGCGCAGGTTCGCATCGAGCTGCGCCTCGGCGATCGGCGCGACGGTGAAGTACGCCCAGATGGAGCCCGGATCAAAGCGCGGCACCTGGCGCTCGACGCGCGCCGCGAGCGTCAACGCCTCACTCGTACGTACGGTGACGCCGGCGCGCGCGGAGATGACGCGGCTGCCGACGTTGCCGGTGTCGAGCAGATCGAGCACGCCGTCGGCCTCGAGGCGCAGCGCCTTCACCGGCTGCGACGCGAGCGAGAGCGACGCGCGGCGCGACAAGAGGCCGCCGTCGATCTCGCGCCCCGCCTGGTCGGTGCTGTCGAGCTCCCACGTCTCGCGATAGGCGATGCGGCCGCGCACGATCGGCGTGCGGCCGAGCTCGAGCGCGACGTGCGCGATCGGCGTCGTCACAGCGGACACGACGTACGGCGCGCGAGACGGATCGATCGCGAGGTCGAGCCGCGGCGCGCCGATCGGCTCGAACGCATACGAGCCGCCGAAGCTGGTGTCGCGCACCATCAGGCCGCCGAGCGCCTCGACGGCGAGCCACGACCACGGCTCCGCGCGCACGCGCAGCGCGTCGGCGCGCAACATCCCGATGACGTCGTAGTGCAGCTGCCGGCCGAGTCGCGCTTGCAGGCCGAGCGGCAGGCCGGTCGCCTCGATGTACGCCGTCGGCACGTCGACCCACGTGTCGCGCGCGAGCGGCTGGTACGCGGCGAGGTTCGTCTGATCGGTGGCGCGCACACACAGCGCGCGCGCGATCAGGCATGTATCGCCGAACTCCTGCGTCAGGCGCAGGCGCAGCGTCGCCGAGAGGCGCGGCGTGCGGCCGTCGTCATCCGGCTCGTCGCGGATCGCGCGCGCCCAGGCGAGGCCGAGCGACGTGACCAAGCGGCGGCGCGTATAGAACACCGTCGTTCCCGGCGAGCGCACTTCATACGCTTGAAACGAGCTCTCCGAGTCGATGCGCACGTCATCTGCGCGCGCAGGTGCAGAGCCCGCCGTGCCGATCACGAGCGCGAGCGCGCTGACCGCGCTGGCGGCAAAGCGCAACGCGCGAGACATCGCTCAGCCGCGGGCGAGCGTCGCGCCGAATTCGCGAGCGAGCGCGTCGTCGAAGTGATCGGCGACCGCGCCGACCATGCGAATCGCAGCGTCGACCTCCGACGCGTCGAGGTCGCGCACGCTGCGCTCGTGCACGATGACGACGGACTCTTCCGACAGCGCGAACGCGCAGCCGCGTGCCTCCGCCGCGTTGATGCGCAGCAAGCGCTCGAACAGCGCGAGGCGTCGCTCCGCCGGCGGCAGCTGGATCACCGGCGCGACGATGCGCAGCGTGCCCTCCGCGTCGTGCTGGCTCGGCGGCGCGAGCACGACGAACACCTCCGCGCTTCCGCGGCGCAGGGCGAAGCGCGCGCCGGGCCCTTCTTGCGGGGCGCGTGCCTGCGCCGGGTCGATCCCAAGCGAACGAATCGAGGTCTCGACGAGCGCGATGGCGGCGGAGAGCGACATGTCCGTACCGCTTTCGCCCGGCACAGCGAGGCTGTCAAGCGTGCCGAGTGGCCAGCGCCGACGTCTGGGGTCCGCCGTTCCCGTCACGGGGCGCCCGCGCATGAATGTGACCAGAAGTTGAACGCTGTGCGGACGCCGTCGAGAGCGCCAGACGCGTTGTTTGGAGAAGTTATCGTGAAAACGCGACAACATGTCACATCGCTGCGAACCGCGCTCCGCGATCTGGAGCTGCGCGCTTCCGGCACACGTGTTGCTGTATGCGACGCATGCGCAACCGCTCCTTCGCCGCTCGCCGCACGCTCCGCTCGGTCTGCGCGCTGGTCGCGCTCACCGTCGCGAGCCCGCTCGTAGCCTGCAGCAGCGAACCCGTCGCGCCGCGTCTCGAGGGCCTCACGCGCATCGACGATGCGGCGCGCGCTGCCGAGGAGTCGTTTGGAGTCCCCGCAGACCTGACGCTCGCGGTTGCTTACGCGGAGACGCGCTGGCAACTGCCGACCGCCGACGCACACATCGAGCAAGCCCACGCGCCCGACGAAGGCAGCGCCCATGCGCCTGCGCTCGTCGGCATCGGTGGACTGCGGCCGTGGCGTGAGGGCGCGCCGGTCAGCGCTGCGGCGCGCGCGCTCGGCGTCGACGAAGCGCTGCTCTCCGTCGATCCCATCGTCGGCATCGCGGCCGGATCCGCGGAGCTGCGCCGCCTCGCGGTCGCGCGCTACGGCGCCGATGCGCTGCCAAGCGTCGACGATCTCGCCGCTTGGTACGAGGTGGTCGCGGACTACGGCGGCGCGACCGACGCGGGCGCACGCGCGAGCTACGTCGCCGACGTCTATCTGCTGCTCGAGCACGGCGTCGACGACGTCGCGGCGGGCGGTGAGCGCATCGTGCTCGCGGCGCGTGTGATCACGCTGCCGGAGCAAGTGCTGCCGGCGAGCGCGGCGGTCGGCGCCGAATACGACGGCGCCTTGTGGCGCTCCGCGAGCACGTCGAACTACTCCGCAGGTCGACGCGGCGAGGCCATCCGCTTCGTCGTCATCCACACGATGCAGGGCTCTTACGCGGGCTCGATCAGCTGGTTTACGAACCCCGATGCCGGGGCGTCCGCGCACTACAACATCCGCTCGTCGGACGGCGAGATCACGCAGATGGTGAGTGAGGCCGACACCGCGTGGCACAGCGGCAACGGTACGTACAATCGGCAGAGCGTCGGCATCGAGCACGAGGGCTTCATCGCGGATCCGGGCCGCTGGTACACCGAGGCGATGTACGTCTCGAGCGCGCGCCTCACGCGTCACCTCTGCGACAAGTACGGGATCCCGAAGGACCGCGCGCACATCATCGGGCACAACGAGGTGCCGCATCCGACGGTCGCCGGACGCTACGGCGGCGCTGGTGGTCACACCGATCCGGGCGACGGCTGGAACTGGGACCACTTCATGGATCTGGTCGGCGGCGTGCCGGCTGGGCCCGCGTACGCGGCGTCGTTCGTCGGCCAGGACCACCCCGCGGAGATGGTCTCGGGTGACCGCGCCGTCGCGTGGATCGAGATGCGCAACGACGGTCGATCGAGCTGGACTCGCGGCGGCACGTTCGTCGGTACGACCGGCCCACGCGATCACGCGAGCGCGTTCTTCGATCTCGAGAACTGGGGCAGCGATCACCGCGCGAGCGGCGCGGACCACGACTACGCGGCGGGCACCATCGGGCGCTTCACGTTCATGATCAATGCGCCCGAGGTCACGACCGACACGACCATCACCGAGACGTTCGGCCTCGTGCAGGAAGGCGTGACCTGGTTTGGCCCGGAGGACGTCAGCTTCTCCGTGCGCGTGCATCCGCGTGCCGGCACGACGCCGCCCGTCGAGCTCGACGCGGGCGTGCCGAGCGCTGGCGACGCCGGCGTGCCGAGCGCTGACGACGCGGGCCTCGAGATCGTCGTCGGCGACGCAGGCGGCAGCGACGCAGGCGCCGTCGCGATGCACACGGGCGGGATGCGCGGCGGCTGCAGCGCAGGCGGCGCGGGCAACGGGGGCGCGGGCACCAGCGGCGGGACGTTCGCGCTCGCGCTCATCGGGGTCTTCTTCGCGGCGCGCGCGCGCCGGACGCGGTGAGCCGAATGAGCCGCACCGGCAGCGCGGGAATGTGCGCGCGGCTCGTCGCGGCGAGCGTCGTCGCGCTCGCGGTTTCGTGCGCAGCGTGCGGAGTAGAGCAGGGCGACGTGGACGCGAATCCGGTCGCGGCGGAGCTCGGCGAGGTGCGCGGCGTGGTCCGCGACACGCTGACTGCGCAGCCGATCGCAGGCGCGCAGCTGCGCGTCGAAGGGCGCGAAGAGCGCGTCCTCAGCGACGTCAGCGGGCAGTTCTCGCTGCGCGCGCCGGTCGGCACGGTGACGCTCAGCGTCGTCGAAGCGGCGCACCTCACGCTCGAGCGGCGCGCGCTCGTCGTGCGCAGCGGCGCGCCGACGAACACCGAGCTCACGATGTTTCCCACAGCGCCGAGCGATGCGGCGATCGACGCGCATCTCGCGCGCCTCGAGGCGGGCCGCGTGCTGCGCGACGATCCGAGCGATCTGGCGCTGCGTCCTGAAGCGCGCGCAATGATCCTCGGCGAGCGTGCGTTTCCCGAGCTCGGCGGCGCGGGTGAAGTCGATGGTGCGCGCGGTGAGATCGGCGGCGCGCGTGCAGCGCTCGACGCGCCGCCGGCGACGATCCGCATCTGGCGACGCAGCATCGACGGGGCGACCGCGAGCTGCTCGGGGCGCATCGACGTCATCCCGTTCGAGGAATACGTGAAGGGCGTTCTGCCGCACGAGTGGATCGCGTCTTGGCGCGCCGAGTCGCTGCGCGCGGGCTCGCTCGCGGTGCGCACGTATTCGTGGCGCTGGATCAACGCGGGCGGCAAATACGACTGCGCCGATCTCGACGACACCACGCGCTCGCAGGTCTACCGCGACGATCGGTTGGCGGTGACGAGCACGGCCGTCGATGCGACGCGCGCGCAGGGGATCGTCGCGGGCACCGCGCTCGTGTCAGGCGAATACAGCGCGGAGAACGGCAGCCCGACGGCGCTCGGCGTGAGCGATGCGCTCTGCGTTGGGCGCGCGCTCGCCGGCCATGGTCGCGGCATGTGCCAGTGGGGCTCGCAGCGCTGGGCGCTCGATGGCCAGTCGCACGAGTGGATCGCCACGCACTACTACCCAGGCAGCGCGATCGCGGGCGGCGCGCCAGCGGGGCCGGCGTACGACGCGGCCTTCGTCGGCGAGAGCCACGCAGCAGAGATGGTGTCGGGCGAGCGCGTGGTCGCGTGGGTCGAGCTGCGCAACGCCGGCAGCACGGCGTGGGACGTCGGCAACACGCGCGTCGGTACGACTGGCCCGCGGGATCGCGCGAGCCAGCTCTTCGACGCGGAGAACTGGATCAATCCGACGCGCGCGAGCGGCGCCGACCACGCCTACGCCACCGGCGCGACCGGTCGCTTCACGTTCATGATCACGGCGCCCGAGGTCACGACCGACACGGTGCTGACCGAGACCTTCGGCCTCGTGCAAGAAGGCGTCACCTGGTTTGGCCCCGAGGACGTCACGATCAGCGTCACGGTCCATCCGCGCGCGGGAACGGCGCCGACTACGCCAGTCACGCCAGGCGCGACCGACCTCGACGGCGACGGCAGCCCCGCAGGCACGGACTGCGACGACAACGACGCGGCGCGCTCGCCGAGCACCATCGAGATCTGCGGCAACATGCGCGACGAAGACTGCAGCGGCGCCGATCTGCCGTGCACCGCGTATGTGCCCGATGGCGGCGCGGGGTCGGATGGCGCGTCGTCGAGTCCGCTTCTCGCCGACGCTCGCCCGCGCGCCGGGGACGTCGACGGCTGCAGCGTCGCGCGGCCCGGCAGCGCGCGCAGCAGCACGGCGAACGGCGCAGCGCAGATGTTCGCCCTAGTCACGCTGGCGCTGTTCGTCGTCGGTCGACGCCGCGCGCGCTGAGCGAACGCCGACGCGCGCCGGACACCGCTGCGCGATCACTCCGCGTCGGGCTTCTTCGGCGTCGCGGGCGGAGGGGGGACGTTCGGTCGGCGCAGCGTGAGCGGCGGCGGTGGCGGCATCGAGCGCGGGCGCAGCGGCGCGGGACGCACGGCAGTCGGCGACGGGAGGCTCGCGGGCGGCGGCGGCAGACGCACGCTGCCCGTATCCGGATCGGCGTCTCGCGGCGCCTCCAGCTGCGCGGTGTCCGCGTTCGTCGTGCCTTCCGGGCTGCCGGGGTTCGTCGGTGGCAGCACCTCGCCGGTCTCGACGCTTTGGCCCCCCGTGCGCTCGCTCGCGTCGACGCGCTCGGCCGACGGCTCGACCGCGAGCATTCCTGGGATCGTGTCGAAGCGCTGGCGGATGACCGTCGGCGCGCCGGCAATGTCGCTCGTCTCGGCGCCCGGATTCGTGTCGAAGCGCGCGTCGAAGCGCCCGAGCTCTTCGAGGTCGAGCGGCGGCGGCGTCAGGCTCGGCGGCATCGGCGGCATCGGCGGCATCGACGCGTGCATCGTCAGCAGCACCTCCGTCTCTTGCTCGCCGCGCGGCGCCGCGATCGTCTCGGGCCCCGTGTCCGCGCTCGCGGGCGCCGAGTCGCGCGAGCGCATCGCGCCCGTCGCCTCCGAGCCGAGCGGCGGCAGCTCCCACTGCCCTGTGCCCTCGTTGTCAAAGCCCGTCGTCCACGGATCGCGTCGCTGCGATCCTGGGACCAGCCGCTCGTAGGCCTCGACGAGCTTGCGCCTACGGGCGCCGGCGCTGAGCTGCGTTCGCGCGCGCTCGTAGCCCTGCGCCGCGACGCGCTCGCGCAGCTCCTGATCCCCGAGCATCGCGAGGATCGTCTCGGTCAGCGCGTCCGCGTCGCCGGGCGGATAAAGAAGCCCTTCGTGCTCGTCACGCAGCACCTCGCCGACGGCAGGCACACCCGCCGCGACGACCGCACGCCTGCCCGCGAAATACTCGAGAAGCGGCTGTGGAACGTCGCCGTGCTCTTGGAAGCGTGGCGAGGCGGCGGCCGGCGCGAGACAGACGTCCGACGCCGCGATGATCTGCGGCACCAGCAGCGGCGGTGGCTCGCCGCGCACGTCGACGACGCCGCCGAGCTCGAACGCCGCGACCAGCCGGCGCACCCGCTGCCGTCGTCCCTCATCCGGCTCGCCGGCGAGCAGCGCGCGCACCGGCGTGCGTCGAGCGACCTGGCGCACCGCGGCGAGCAGCGTGCCGAGATCGCGGTCGGCGCCGAATGAGCCCAGATAGAGCAGCCGCGGCACCGGCGCCGCCTCCGGCTCGCGCACGAAGGCGCGCCAGTCGTAGGCGTCGACGTCGACGCCCGGCGGCACGACGAACAGCTTGCTCTCGCGCGACCGAACTGCGCTCGCGCGCGTCGCGGCGTCGCTCGGCACGATGACCAGATCCGCGCCGTCGAGGCAGGTCAGATGCGCGGCGGCCCAGCCCTTCTCCGCGCCGACACCGTCGGACTCGTCCGGATACGAGCCCATCTCGTAGACCACCTTGAAGCCCTGGGTCGCGCGCATCTCGAGCGCGACCAGCCCCTCGACCGGCCCGCGCACGTGGACGACGTCGTACGACTCCGACTCCATTTGCCGGCGAATCGCGCGTGAGAACGCGCTGCGCTGGGCGTTCTCGGAGCCACCGCCGACCGGCACGCGCAACATCTGCGCCTGGCCAAAGCGCTCGAGATGCGGCAACGCCTCGGCCTTGAGCGTGACGAAGTCCATGTTCGCGTGGAGCGCCGCCGCGAGGCCGAACATCGCCGGCGCATGGGCGCTCGAGCCCGGCACCACCGCGAACGCAGCGCAGAGCACGCGGAGGGGGGCATCGGCCATCGCGCCACCGTACCAGTCAGGGCCGTGACCCGGCGTCCAAAAACTTCGCGCTTGCGCGTTTGGAGGGCTGGAGTCTACAACGATGACCGGCGGGGCTTCCCCTGGACCGCAACACCTGCTTTCGACGGAGGCTTTACGTGCGCGATCTTGTTCGCTTTCTCCTCGAGCATGCAGTCATCGACTTCCAGGGCGACGACATCACGATCGAGAAGGTACGCCAGTACCTGCGTGAAGATGACAGTCGTGAGGCGCGCGCTCTGCTCTCGAAGCTGATCGAAGACAAGGGCGTCGACGAGATGCTCGTCACCGTCGCCGACTGCCTGAACGACTACATCCGCGTCGGCATCACCGAAGACACGCTGCGCGAGCAGCTGGGCGTCTACAGCGAGAGCTGAGCGCCGCGATGACGTGGTGCGCGAGGTGAGGGCGCACGAAGCGCACGGCGCCGAGCCTCACGCAGCGCGCCACCGGCTGCGTGCAACTTACGCCTCGCTCGCGCTGCTCCTGCTGGTGAGCTGCGATCTCGCGCCGCCGCGCGACGACGAAGGCGGTCCGCAGGTCATCACCACGACGCCGGCGGACGGCGAGCGGATGGTGCGTCGACGTGGGCCGTTCGTCGCGCGCTTCGATCGCCGGCTGCTGCCGCGCACCGTCTCGCGCGCGACGGTGCGGCTCGAGTCTGGCGTCGTGCGGCCGCTGCTCTCGGTCACGTACGACGTGCTCACGCAGAGCGTCGTCGCGGTGCCGTTCTCCGACGAGCCGATCGCCGAAGACGTCGGCTGGCGGCTGGTGCTCGAGGGCGTCGAAGATCTCGATGGCCGCGCCATGCCGCAGGCGCACACCGTCCAGTTCCGCACTGGCCGCGACGTTGGGCCGGATCGGGTGCAGCCAGTGGCGCTGACCTTCGCCGATGTCGCGCCGATCTTCACTGCGCGCTGCGCGGGTGCCGCGTGCCATGGGCCAGGGCCTGCGGCGCTGGGGCTCGATCTGTCGTCTGCGCGCGCAGTGCGCGAGACCGCGATCAATCGCCCGTCGCGCTCGTTTCCGTCGGGCGTCATCGGGCCCGCAGGTGGCGCCGGCGCGCCAGTGTTCGCCGGGCTCCCGCTGATCGAGGTGACCGCGGGCGCCGGGCGTCCGGAGACGAGCTACCTCGTCTATACGGTGCTCGGCGACCCGCACATCGCGGGATCCCCGATGCCGCCCGCGCTGCGCGACGATCCAGGCGCGGGCCTGACGCCCGACGAGCTGCGCACCATCGCCGCATGGATCAGCGCTGGGGCGCCGACCGAAGGATCGTGAGCGTCGTCGCGCGCCGAAATCCAGCGCGGCCGCTGCACGAGCGCGCCGCGCTGAATTTGATCGCGGCGCCTGTGCGACAGCCTGCTAGCATCCGCGCCTGAAATGGACAGTGCGCGCCGCCCGGTCTGGGTCCTCGTGGCCTTCCTCGCAACGTTCTCGCTCGGCGCAAGCTGCGGAGGGAAGGTCGATCCGAACACGCCCGCCACGCCCGGCGCGCCGCCGACGCAAGCGCGCGTCGAGTCGATCCCGCAGGTCGACCTCGCCGATCTGACCGGCGCCGAGAAGCGCGTCTTCGCGGACCTGACCAACGACCTGCTGTCGCCGTGCGGCGAGCCGGTCAGCGTCGCGCGCTGCGCCACCGATACGGCTAGCCGCTGCAATCAGTGTGTGCCAGCCGCGCGCTACCTCGCGCACCTCGTCACCGAGGGCTACGAGCGCGCCGAGATCGAGACGCACTTCAACGCGCGTTACGGCCGCGACACGAAGTACGAGCTGCGCGTCGACGGCCTGCCGATCCGCGGCGCGCCGATGGCGACGGTGATGATCGTCGAGTTTAGCGACTTCGAGTGTCCGTACTGCGGCGCCGCCGCGCCGCTGCTCGAGCGAACGCTGCGCGAGTTCGATGGCCGAGTGAAGCTCGTCTTCAAGAACTACCCGCTCGATCAGCACGTCCGCGCGATGCCGGCGGCGCGCGCCGTGGTCGCCGCAGGCAAGCAGGGCAAATTCTGGGAGATGCACGACCTGCTCTTCGCCAACCAGCAGGCCCTCGAGGACGAAGACTTCGAGCGCTACGCGGTTCAGCTCGGGATGGACGTCGAGCGCTTCAAGGCGGACATGGCGTCGCCGGACACTCAGGCGCGCATCGACGCGGACAAGGCCGAGGGGCGCCGCGTGCACGTCGAGGGCACGCCGACGCTGTTCATCAATGGGCGCCTGTTCACCGAGCCGCCCACGCAGCTCTCGGGCTATCTGCGCCAAGAGCTCGAGCGCTGAGCGAGTCGAGCGCGAAGCGGCCTAAACCGCGTGACTGAATCGTCGGCACACAGTACCGTCGAAGTCCTGATGCGACGCGCGCTTTTCCTCCTGCTCCCCGCCCTCCTGTTCGTCCTCGCCGCAACCGCCTCCGCCGTCGATGTTGGCGGGCGCGCTCCCGAGATCGGGGTCAATGACCTCAACGGGCGCCCGGTGCGGATTGCGTCGCTGCGCGGCAAGGTCGTGCTGGTCGACTTCTGGGCCTCGTGGTGCGCGCCATGCCGCCAAGAGTTCCCCGTGCTCGAGCGCTTGCACCGCACCTACGCGTCGCAAGGCCTCGCGATCGTCGGCGTCAGCGTCGACAACGACGTCGCCAACGTGCGCAGCTTCCTGCGCCGCAACAGCGCGAGCTTCCTCATCGCGCACGATCCGCGCAAGGTCGCGGCGGCGCGCTACGGCGGCACCGCGATGCCGTCGTCGTACATCATCGATCGCCGCGGCATCGTGCGGCACTACCACGCTGGCTTCCGCGCCAGCGACGCGGCGACGATCGAGCGCGAAGTGCAGGCGCTGCTTCGCCAGCGCTGAATCGCGGCGCTCCCAGCGACTCGCGCCCCGCTACTCGTCGTTCATGCGTCGGCGTCGTGCGCGCTGCGTACGCGCATCGCGTGCCCGCTGCACCATCGTGCGCATCAGGCGGCGCAGATCGTCGCGAACTTCGGGCGGCTCGCCGTTGCCGACGAGCGCATCGGCGACGGCCTCGAGCGTCGAGATGTGCTCGCGTCGCGGCTCCTGACGGAGCTTGCCGTAGATGCCGGGCTCGCTCGGGTGCAGCACGACGCGCGGCAGCTTGAGCAGCCACGGATTACGCCACCACAACGTCTTGGCCTGGCTCCACGTGCCATCGAGCGCGACGATGCCGACGAGCGGCGGCGCGCCTACGCTGCGCGGATTTCCATGTCGGTCGAGCACGAGAAAAGGACGCTTGGCGTGCGCCGGCTCGAGCGGCTTTTTCAGCGACATCGGATAGAGCACGCCCCACTGCGCGGCGTCGGCGGGCTCGTCGAGCGCCGCAGCGAGCGACGGCCAAGAGAGCCCTACGTGTACGACGACGCGCGCCGGAAGTGTCGCGCGCAGCAGCGGCGCCGTGCCGAGCGCGACATCCGGCTCCTGCGGATGCTGCAACACGAGCACGCGCGTCGCGACCTCGTCGTGCACGACGACGCGCTCGCAGACGCAATACGCGGGCGACTTGCCACACGTCGCGCAGCCCTCAGGCGTCGAAGGGGAGACGCTCAACGGCGGACGGTCGTGCCGGCCGGCGGGCGCTTGTCCGCGGTGCGCTGCGTGTGGAGAAACTCGCCGAGCTGCTTGGCGACGTAGGTGACGACGTTGCCGTCGGCGCGGCTGAACTGGGGCTGGCTGGTGCGATTCACCAGCTGCAGCAGGCCGAGCAGCCGACCTTCGTGCGACACGGCGTGAATGAGCATTGTGCGCGCGTCGACGCCGATGCGGCCATCGACGCCAGGATCAAAGCGACGGTCGCTCGCGACATCGTCGATCAGCAGCGGTCCGCTCAGCTTGGTCGCGGCGGCAAAGAGCCCGGCGTTCGACGGGACCGCCTCGCCGCGCCGCTCTTCGGCGCCCGGACCGCTCAGCACGACCAGCCGCAGCTCGTCGGTGTTGATGTCGTAGAGCGCGCCGGTGAGCGCCTCGCACGGGACGATCTCGCCGAGCAAGCGCACCGCGAAGTCGAGCCCATCGGCGGGCGACGCGAGGAAGAACAAGTCTTGGCAAGCCTCGAAGGCGTGCGCGAGGCGATCGTCGGTGGCTTCGCCAGTCGTCGAGCGCTTGCGTGCGGCAGCAGCCGGCGGCGTCGGCGCGATGGGCGCAGCTGCGACGGGCGCAGGCGCAGGCTGCGACGGAGCGGCGCGAACGGCTACCGGCGCGGTGGGCGCAGGATCAGCGACGGCGGCGATCTGCCCACTGCCGCGCGACGCGCGCTCGCGCGCCGGAAATGCGAACTCGGGCTCACCGCGCCAGTCCTTCCACTGAACGGTCACCAGCGGCGCGCGCAGCGGACGATCGGTCCACGCATGGTCGAAGACGGCAAGGTTCACGAACTTGCCGGCCGGACGATCGCTGAGCGTCTGCTGCAGCGAATGGAGCTCGCCGCGCAGCGCCTGCGCCGCCGCCTCTTCAGCGGTGTGCGGTGGCACCACCCAGGTGCGTTCGCGATAGACCAGCGGGCTCTGCGGCGACGGATCCTCGTCGCGCTGTGAGAGCAGATGGGCAGAGAGTGGGGCATCGGCCGGCGGCGCAGCAGGCGCGTCGGGCGCGGGCTGCTGCGCGACGACGACGCTCGGCTGCGCGGGCTGCTGCGCGACGACGACGCTCGGCTGCGCGGGCTGCTGCGCGACGACGACGCTCGGCTGCGCGGGCTGCTGCGCGACGACGA
>Ga0163144_10023522_pt1 | contig 12148 bp, 10 predicted proteins | sample OliLak19BULKMAT1_FD_123175 | JGI IMG/M metagenome (GOLD analysis project Ga0163144, IMG submission 123175) | Freshwater microbial mat bacterial communities from Lake Vanda, McMurdo Dry Valleys, Antarctica - Oligotrophic Lake LV.19.BULKMAT1 | ecosystem: Environmental > Aquatic > Freshwater >...
ACAAGAACACTCGGGACAAGAAAAACGTATCATCTTAAGCTTTGTCGCGCTCCGTTTGGACTGGTGCTAAGCCGCGGTAGCTTGCTAATCTTGTCGCAAGTTTTAGTAGTAGGATTGGCAATGTAGCGATGCATTCGCGGCGCTGGCTGGTTGTCTCTGCTACTCAATGTGGAGCGGTGATGCGCGAATTGCTGTCAAAGCTGGAGTCAACAGGTGAACGTCCTGTTCATCGCTGGTCCGTTATTGGACTATTGCAGCTCAGCAGCCTTTACGGCCGCGAAATTGGCAGCTCGCTGATGATCGCTCTCCGACGCTGGCAACAAGATGATGCGAGCGCGATGGCCGCCTGCGTCGCCTATTACTTGGCGTTATCGCTCTTTCCAATGTTCTTGCTTCTAATTGCAGGCACTGGACTTGTAATGCGATACACAAGCCTAGGCCACGACGCGGAACTTCAAATTCTTGAGATTGTTTCCGATCACTGCTCTGATACCCTAAGTGCTCAAGTCGCCCAAGTGCTCGAACAACTTCGCGACCATTCAGTTGTTGGCGGTCCTGTCGGTCTCTTCACTGCTTTGCTAGCCGCGATCGGTGTTTTCTATCAGTTTGAGAAGGCTTTCGACAAGATCTGGCACGTCCCGGCACCAGCCAAAAGCGGTTGGCGCAGCACCATTCGCCGCTTGGTTATCCGCCGCTGTATGGCTTTCACGCTCTTTACCGGAGTCGGCGCCGCGATCGTTTGCACACTTGCCGCCAACGTAGCCATCGGAACATTGCGACAGTGGATGACGCACTTGCATCTTCCTGGCACCATCGCAATTTCAATCGTCGATGCGACTGCGACTATGCTCTTGAACGCCACCGCCTTTAGTGTCCTTTACCGTTGGTTACCTAAACGGCGTCCAATGTGGAGCGATGCTTTTCGTGGTGGGTTGTTAGTCTCGATAATCTGGGAAGCCGGTCGGCAATTTCTCGGTGCGTTCTTAATTGGCATGAAGTACACCACGGCTTACGGAGCGATCGGTTCCTTTATTGCGTTGCTGTTATGGTTTTATTGGGGCGTGACGATCCTGTTTTTCGGCGCTGAGTACGTTAAAGTGCTGTCGCAAAAACATCAGCGACCGCTTCGCATGTTCCAGCCAGGAGTTATCGTTGACAGCGACGCAGGGGAATCAGCACCACAAAGGGTTGTTCCAAGACGCATTGCAGCGTAGCAAAAGCATTGACGCCCTTTCAACCGCTCCGTAAAATAGGGCGTCCCACGCCGCCAATCTAGCTCCTCACCATGCGTATGCAAATCGAGGCTACTAAGTCTTGCTGCATCGTCTAACAAGACGCGCGAAGCGGCCATTGATCATGCTCTTCTGCAACTCTTCGCTTTGCATCTGGATTTTCGTACCCATGAAAACCATTTCCACTACCGCTCGGCGTCCCATTTTCGAATCGCTTGAACATCGTCGCCTACTGACACTCGATCCATCGCCGCTCGAGCAAGAGATGCTGCAGCTAACCAACCGCTTTCGCAGCGATCCTGCCAACGAATACGGACGACTCATCATCGTCGACTCGCCCATTCAATCGCCCGACGCTGAAGTCACCTCGAACCTGAAATTCTTCAACGTTGATTCGAGTTTGCTGAAGAGTGAGCTGAGCCGCCTGGCGCCATCGCCACCGGTCGCATGGAACGAGATCGTGCAGAACCTCGCCACCACTCAAAACCGAACGATGATCTCAAAGAACTCCATGGAGCACTATCCAGGACTGGCCGTCGCGCTTAACTCGCTCGGCGTTCCCATCGAAGCGGGTACTGGGCAGAACGCGTTCTACAACAACGTCGGTGTCGGCAAGACTCCCTTCTTCGTTCACTCTGCATATGTCATCGACTGGGGAACGGGCGGTAGTGGTGGGATGCAAGCAAACCGCGGCCATCGCGTTAACATTCTCAATCCCTTGTACAACCAAACCGGTTCCGCAATTACTACACACGCCTCTTCGCTGGTCAGTACCCAGTTCTTTGCCAAAGTTAGCAGTGCGCAAAAAATGGCGGTCGGCGCAGTTTTTGAAGACAAGAACAAAAGCGGCTGGTATGAAGCGGGCGAAGGTATCGGCGGAGTTCAAATCGTTTTCGAAGGAACCGCTGGTCGATTCACAGCGACCTCCATGTCTGCTGGTGGCTACCAAATGATTCTTCCAGCCGGTTCGTACACCGTCACCGCAACCGGTGGAAGTTTGCAGCATGCGATTACTTTGCCAAATCTAATCGTGAACTCGATTAACGTTTGGCAAAGCTTGATCTACGATCCAACTGCGATTCCGCCGGATTCTCGCGAGCCGAATAACGCTCTCACCGCCGCTACCGAATTAACCGGTCGAGATCAAACGCTCAGCTCGCTGTCTATTCACCCAGGCGACGTTGATTACTTCAAATTCACCGCTGTCGGTACAGGCGCCGCCACTTTCGACCTCGGGTTCACCAACGCGAATGGAAATATCGACCTTCGATTGTTCGACGCAAACGGCGGACAGATTGCGGCCTCGATCACATCCAGTGCTCCCGAAAGCATCAGTGCACATCTCATTCGTGGCCAGAGTTACTCTGTCCAAGTGTTTTCGAACTCGAGCGCAACAAATGCAGACTATACCTTGCAAATGAACTTGCCCGAACCTGCTGCTCCGGTGGCCGTTTCGGACCGTGGTCAAACTGCGCATGGAGCCGGCACGTTAACACTTTCCATCCTCGCCAACGACTCAGACGCAGATAGCAACCGAGCTGCCTTGATTCCGGTAATCCAAACTTCAGGGACAGGTTCATTCACTATCAACAACGATGGGACGCTGTCGTATCTACCAGTTGCAAACTACAGCGGCATGGACCGCGCGACTTACAAAGTGACCGATGATCAAGGTCTGAGCTCCCGGGACGCGACAATAGAAGTATTCGTTCTAAATTTCGCCGCTACTGCTCCCTGGCGTAACGAACGTAGGCAATTCGATGTCAATGACGATGGAGTGGTTGGCCCGCTTGACGCTCTTTTGATAATCAATGCACTAACCGTACGTACCTCACGCGTGCTGCCAAGGACGCTTGCTGAGTCGAGCAATCTCTACAATTTCGTCGATACGAGCGGATCCAATCAACTTGAACCATTCGACGTTTTGCTAGTAATCAATGAGCTCAACCGTATGCGACGAGGCAGCGGTGAAGGCGAAGCGATTGCCTCTTACGACGGGGCGCTTCAGCAACTGTACGCCGATAGTGCCGATAGCCCAGAGTTCGAACTTCGCAAAAGAAAACGCTAGTACTTTGGCTAGTTTCTGTGCTCGGTTGGACCGCAGGCGTCCTGCCCCCACTCATCCTGTTTTCGCATGTTGGGCGTGAGCGTTCAGAAACACGGCAATCCCAGTTCGTGACATGGATAAAACATAGCAGCGTTAAGCGGCAACTCTAAACGATCCCCAGTTCAATCGACATCGATCCATGTTGACATTGGAAAGGAATCATTGTTACAGCCATTTGCGAGTTGTACGCCACATAGTGACCGGCGCCAGCAACCACAGTTGGCAAACCTAAAACCACATTTGGCAAGCTCAGCCGCTCTTTCGCATTGCCACCAATCATGTTTGCTAACTCGCCGACTAAGTCGACGACTTCGCTATTAATCTTGTTTGGACGCTCGCCAAGAATTGCTTCTGCAACCGCGAAGACCAAATCCTCGTCAACACTCACTACGACGGTGGCTTTGATTGAACCCGTCAAACCAATAATGCCACTTATGTCATGACGCGGAGCGAATCCGTCGTGACGCGAGCTGGGGCCGCTTTCCATCTCCCAACCGCACATGGTTGAGAAAACTCCCTCATTGCTTTCAATCAAACAACGGATAAGTGAATCCGTGATCGGGTTCTTGCCTGAAGCACACACTTCATTAGTACCCAACCTATTGGATGAGACCATGCGGGCATTACGCTCCATGATCTCATTGATGAAACCGTCGTTCAGCGTACTCATAATTTGTCCTCGATACTGTCGTTATGGCGAAAGGAAGCAGTTCGACTATGCGGTCACCAGCGCAAACTTTGTATGGGGCAAATCGATCTCAGCTAAACGCCCCACGCGACGCAAGGCGGATGTGGAACAACCACCCCCGCGAATAAGAATTCAGTTGACAGCGACATACTTATCTAACTTGCTGCGAAGATCTTCTTGCTCAAATGGCTTGCAAAGATAATCTGTCACTCCCGCTTGAATCGCCTCAATCACATTTTGCTTCTCACCTTCCGTAGTGATCATGATGACGGGCACTTGGGAACCTAAAGCCCGAATGGCTCGCAGCAATTCCAGTCCGGACATTTCTGGCATGTTCCAGTCCGTCAGCACAATGTCAATCGACTCAGCCTGGAACGTGGAAAGACCCTGACGTCCATCTGCCGCCTCACAAATATCACTTACGCCACAAGCATTCAGAGAGCGGATAATGATCTTCCGCATAATACCGGAGTCGTCGACTACTAAAACCTTCATTGCTTATTCCTAGATGTGATGATGCTATAACTACATTCCAACCCTTGGTTGTGTTGGCTTTGACAAACATTGGTCAGCTAATCTGCTAGTCAAGCGATATTGTGCCGGGGATTCCCATCTAATTTACCTTTCCAACGTAACCATTCATTGAATGCAGAAAACGTCTTCCAACTCAAACCTCAGGCAGCGGCGATATTACGCCTTTTTTGCATATTCTTAGGTTGATTATGAATTGTTCGGCTTTATTTCTTGCAATCCACTTGTTCCTGGCATAGGTTTTCACAGCGAATCTTAGGAATTCGTTGCGGGGCATTCAAAGTTTATTGACAGTCAACTAATCCAAGTCGCACGTGGTAAGTATTATTCATTCGGGGCGCATGTAATGACTTTCGAGGATGCAGAGCTGTTAAAAGAGTTCGTTGTGGAATCGCAAGAGCATCTGTCGGACGTTGAGAATCAGTTGCTGACATTGGAATCGCAAGGCGATCAAATGGACGTCGCTCTCGTCAACACTGTCTTCCGTGCCGTGCATTCCATCAAAGGGGCCGCCGGTTTCCTCGGACTCGATACTCTCCAAGGACTTGCCCATCGAGAAGAGGAGGTTCTCAACCGCCTCCGCAATTACGAGTTGCGGCCGACCTCCATCGTTGTAAACACTTTGCTCAAAGCCACCGATCGACTCAAAGGTTTGCTAGATGATATCGATAATTCAAACGGCCAGGATGTTTCTGAGCACCTCGGGGCGCTCGAGAGAATCCTGAGCGGCGAGGCGGAAGTATCGCCCGTGATCGGCCCCGTTGCTGTCCCTACAAATCCACCAGCCAAACCAATCATCGAAGGGCTGTCCGCTGAAGCACTGCGAGAATTCTTGGTCGAAAGCTACGATAACCTCGAGCAACTCGACCGAGACCTTATGTTGCTCGAACGCAATCGAGCAGCCGACGAAGTCATCAACAGTGTGTTTCGCAATATCCATACGCTTAAAGGTACCGCTGGATTCTTGGGTTTTAGCAAGCTCGAGAAGTTGACGCATGCAGGCGAGAATCTACTCGGCAGTATCCGAAGTGGCAGCCTCGAACTGAACTCCGACATCAGCTGCGGGCTCTTCCAGATGATCGATGCCGTCCGTAGTATTCTCGTGAACATCGAAAACAATAACGCCGAAGGAGAGAATGAATTCGCCCCGCTCGTCGCACTGCTAGGCCAACTTGGCGAGAGCAAAACCGCTCAACCAAAAACTTCTGCGGCGAAGTCTACTGCCCCAAAACCTGCGGTCAAAAAGCCATTCGTCAAAAATCCTGCTGCTAACAAACAAGCAACGAAGAAACGCACTTCAGCGATCTCGACCAATTCCACTGAAGTGCCGCTAACGCCTGCAATTGAAGGGGCCGCGCCCGTTACCACGGCTCCCGTTACTGCGGGAACTATCGAGACGACACTCGCCAAAACAGCACCCCTGACCACCTCCGCAGCACCCATGGATGAAACACCTGATCCGGTTGCGATTGTTCCCGCACCAGCTCAGTCCACAGCCAGTGACAACACCACTGGTCAACCAGTTCGTGCAGCCAACAAAGAAGGCGAAGCGAGCGCGGCCGATAGTACGATTCGCGTTGACGTCGCTTTGTTAGATAAGTTGATGACTTGCGTCGGCGAACTTGTGCTAGCCCGGAATCAGATTCTTCAGTTCACCAACGGCAAAGTCGACAGCGAACTTCACAGCACGTCGCAGCGGCTGAATATCATCACGACCGAACTTCAAGAAGGCGTAATGAAGACTCGCATGCAACCGATAGGAAACGTGTGGAGCAAGTTCCCACGCTTGGTGCGCGACCTAGCCTCGATCTGCGAGAAACAGGTTCGCATCGAGATGCAAGGTAAGGAAACTGAACTCGACAAAACCATTATCGAAGCGATCAAAGACCCGTTGACGCACTTGGTTCGAAACACAGTCGACCATGGCATCGAACGTCCCGAAGTGCGAGTTCAGAAGGGCAAGCCCGCTGAAGGCTGCTTAACCCTTCGAGCGTACCATGAAGGTGGCCAAGTCAACATTGAAATCTGTGACGACGGCGCTGGGCTTAATTACGATCGCATCAAAGCCAAAGCCGTCGAACGTGGGCTGATGTCGCAAGAGCAAGTTGCACGCATGGCAGAGCGTGATGTCGGCAACTTGATCTTCCTACCGGGTTTTTCAACGGCCGAGAAGGTCTCCAACGTGTCCGGCCGAGGTGTCGGCATGGACGTTGTAAAAACCAACATTGAAAAAATCGGAGGATCCGTCGACCTGCAAAGCCAACCCGGCTACGGCACCACCATCAAAATCAAAATACCGCTGACTCTCGCCATCATTCCAGCCTTAATTGTTTCCAACGATGGCAACCGTTACGCCATTCCGCAAGTCAATCTGCTCGAACTCGTGCGTTTGGATGGCGAGCAAGTTAAATCGGGCATCGAATGGATTCAAGGCTCGCCCGTTTATCGTCTGCGCGGTCGTCTGCTGCCGCTTGTTTATTTGCGTGAGCAACTGAAAACGCAAGCGAGCGGCGACCTCAAAGCCGAAGCGTTGAATATCGTTGTCCTCCGAGCCGATGATCGTCAGTTTGGTTTGGTTGTTGATCGCGTCAGCGACACCGAAGAAATCGTTGTCAAACCGCTCAGTAAGCAACTTAAAGGGATCCCGGTTTACTCCGGCACAACGATCATGGGTGACGGCAAAGTGGCCTTAATCTTAGACGTGCTCGGCTTGGCTCACACGTCTAACGTGATCTCTCAAGCTCGTGATCGTAGCGTCCTGGATGCGATTGAACGCGGCCAGTCACGCAACAATGACAGCCAAACACTTCTCGTTCTAGGCGTCGGACCAACGCATCGATACGCGTTGCCGCTATCACAAGTCACTCGACTCGAGAAGATCGATCCGTCCATTATCGAATCAGCCGACCATCAAGAAGTCGTTCAGTATCGAGGTGAGATTCTGCCGTTGATCCGCCTGGGAATTCAGATGGGGGTTGCATCAATGCCAAGCGAGGAAGGCGCTCTCTTGGAAGTTGTTGTCTATTCCGAAAAGGGACGCAGTGTCGGCATCGTAGTGGATCGCATTGTAGATATTGTTGAAACGGCGCTTGAAATCACTCGCCCAGCGGCGCGCCGCGGACTGCTCGGCTCCGCGGTTGTTCAGGAACACGTTACCGACTTGCTCGATCTGCCAACAATTATTCGTCAGTCGGAACCACAGTTCAATGGATAACTCGCCTAGCCGCGTGTTCACACCAGCTCAAACAAGGCAGCTCACATGCATGCAACCAGACAACTCTGTACTTTCTATTTGGACGGTCACTTTTTCGGAGTCGATGCACAATCGGTTCAGGAAGTGATTCGGTATCAAGAAATGACGGTGGTGCCTCTCACCCCGGAGTGCGTGAAAGGATTGATCAACTTGCGTGGACAAATTGTTACCGCAATTGATATGCGCAAGCGACTTGGGCTTCAGGACCGCCCCGCAGATAAACTACCGATGAACGTAGTTGTTCGCAGCGATGAAGGAGCAGTCAGTCTGCTCGTTGATCAAATTGGTGACGTCATCGAAGTCTCTAGCGAAGACTTTGAGACACCTCCAGAAACGCTGAGAGGTTTGGCACGATCGCTTGTTCAAGGAGCTTACAAGCTCAACGGGAGATTACTACTTGTGTTGAATTGCGAGCAAGCGGTCCAGGTAGTTAATGACCAAATCTAAATATCGCGTTTTCACATTTGTCTAGAAGGAAATTGCAAGAATGATCGACTTAAAAACAATGAGTTTGAAATCTAAAACCCTATGGTTAGCAGGGACTTTTGTAGCTGGATTTATTCTCCTCGGCGCGATCACTTACTCCACACTAAAGGAGATCCGCATAGGCGGCCCGCAGTACGCAAACATTGTTCTGGATAAGGACCTACTCGCGGATGCATTGCCTCCGACACTGTATGTAATTGAAAGTTACTTAAGCACTCATCTACTGCAAGGCAGTCAGGATAGAGCGACGCAAGAGGCTGCGGGAAAGAACATTGCCAAGTTTCGCAACGCGTACGACACCAGCTTCAAGAACTGGATGGAGAACTTCCCTGATGGCAAGATTAAGGATATTATTCGCCGCGATGTTGCCGGCTCCGCAAAAGCAATCTTTGAGGTAGTCGAACAAGATCTTTTACCAGCGCGAAACTCAAATGATGAGATCGCACAAGCAGATGCCAGTTCGAAACTTCAAGACTTGTTCGTTCAGCACCAATTAGCGATCAATGATTTGGTTGAGCAGGTGACAGAAAAAATGGTGAGCGATCAAACAAACGCAGAGGTCACTGCGGCTTCCCGAATGTGGTTACTGCTACTGGTAGGGGTTTCAACTATGTCTGTTGTACTCGGCTTCACCTTTTGGATCCGCCACTCGATTAGTTTGCAAGAAATCAAGGACATCGATAATGCTGGAAAGATTGCTGCAATCAACAGGGCGCAGGCGTCGATCGAGTTCACTCCAGATGGAACGATTCTCCATGCAAATGATAACTTCTTGGCTACTGTCGGTTACACGAAGGAAGAGATCGTCGGTCAGCACCACAGCATGTTCGTTGATGCTGCGACTCGCTTAACTCCAGAGTACAGAGAATTCTGGTCGAGGTTGGCACGCGGTGAAAATTTCGTCGCAGAGTTCCTTCGGTACGGGAAACACGGTAGTCAGATCTGGATACAAGCTATCTACAGCCCGATACTAGATCAACATGGCAAGGTTCTTAAAGTTGTCAAATATGCAACGAACATTACTAACCAAGTACTAGCTCGCGAGGAATTGAAGAGAAAAGTTTCAAGCATCTTAAGCGTCGTAAACGCCGCTGCCTCGGGGGATTTGACACAGGAAATAAAAGTTTCTGGCGATGATCCAATGGGACAAGTTGGGGTGTGTTTGGAGCGATTCTTAAGCGACCTACGCAACAGTATCGCATCGATCTCTGAAAACGCTACCGCACTTGCCGGTGCATCAGAAGAACTTTCTGCGGTCAGCTCGCAGATGAGCGCCAACGCAGATGAGACCTCATCGCAAGCCACCATCGTCTCTGCCGCTTCGGAACAAGTTAGTCACAATGTTCAAACGGTCACCATTGGCGTTGATGAAATGAACGCAGCCATTCGCGAAATCGCTAAGAATGCTTCCGACGCTGCCAAGGTTTCGCAACAGGCCGTAGCCATTGCCAACAAAACCAACAAAACCATCACGAAGCTCGGTGAAAGCAGTGCAGAGATCGGCAAAGTGGTCAAAGTAATCACATCGATCGCCGAGCAGACTAACTTGTTGGCGCTGAACGCAACCATCGAAGCAGCTCGTGCAGGTGAAGCCGGTAAAGGTTTCGCTGTGGTTGCTAATGAAGTCAAGGAACTCGCGAAGGAAACCGCGAAGGCGACAGAGGACATTAGCATGAAGATCGAAACGATTCAAACCGATACGCAAGGTGCCGTCGAGGCGATTCGTCAGATCAGCGAAGTCATCAATCAAATCAATGACATCTCAAACACGATTGCAAGTGCGGTTGAAGAACAGACAGCAACTGCAAACGAGATGGGACGCAACGTCGGTGAAGCTGCTAAAGGTTCTGGCGAGATCGCACAGAATATCACCGCTGTTGCTTCAGCCGCTCAAAGCACATCGCAAGGTGCAAACAACACCCAACAAGCCGCGGGTGAACTAAGCCGAATGGCCGCCGAACTGCAACAGCTTGTCGGCCAATTCAAGTTCCAAAAAGACGATCTGACGAACAAGCGAAATAGTCTCGGTGCACCAGTTCGTTCTGCGAGCAACAAAGCAGGCAGCTACCAATCGGCCTAACTATCAAACTGTCCCAAATTATATTCCGCATTTTATTTGCAGCGGCAGGGCGCGAGCCCTCCGGTCCCGTGACACCGGACGGCTTGCGCCGTTCCGCGAAAGAGGGAATCAAGTTCGGGACTGTTCCCTAGAGCCGCATAAATAGTTAAATCTCCCGCTTCCGAGTTTTCAACTCGGGAGCGGCTTCGAACCAGTACACGATGCACTGGACTGAATGATGCAGCAAGGCTGTGCAAAACTCTATCAATTTCAAGTCTATTTCAAATGCGACAGCAACTCTGGAATTTTTGGCGCCCCGAAATTCCAGCGTTTACTGTACCTCACGTTGAACTTAGGTGGATGTAATCAATTATGGGCGCCAATACTGTTCTCACCTGGACAACGCTTGAAGCGAAACGCAACCGCGCGAACTTTTTGCCAGATACTCCTATTCGGCTGCGCCAAGTATCACTGAGCTACAAAATCGACGTTGTCGCAGATTACTTAGTACGTGCGGTCTACCTTACATTGGGTGTCTTACTCACCATCGTTGGGCTCGCCGCCATCTTGCTGCCGCTGGTGCCGTCGACCACAACTCTGCTCGCATCGTCCTATTTTTTAACGCGAAGCTGGCCGAGGCTACAGTTGCGGGTGAACCAACTTCCGCTGATCGGTTCATTGCTGAAGTATCTCGATGGCACACGCGTCATGTCCCCCATCACGCGAATCGGCTTCACGGCTTACCTTTGGGTTAATCTGATTGTGACCCTCGCGTGCCTTCACGGCATAGGCCTCGCAAGCTATCCAATCGTTAGCATCAATATTTTTTGTTGCGCACTGAGCACCGTTTTCTTGTTCAAGTCCCGCGCCGAGCCCGCAAATGTATCCCAAGTTAAGGAGGCAGTCGGTGTCGCTCCTACGCCTCCTACAGCGTTGGCAACACTCACATTAAATCAACCGCAGCCTCTGACAGATGTACACGCTACAACGACGTCAGATAGCCGCCCGAAACTCCCGCAACTTGGAATTCCCTCAGTTGGCTTGCCTCATTCGGCAACGACCACTGAACATCCAACCTGCTAACGCGTAGTAGACCCGCAGGGGTCGCCACGCAAACACTTGATCTGAACAACTGACGGGATCAAGTGAACCAGCATTTTTGTATAGCATTCCGGAAAGGATCGCTCCCATGCGTGTTCTAGTAGTTGATGACTCTCGCGCCATTCGCCGCATTATTGGCGAAATCATGAAGCAGCTCGGATTTGAAGTTTCCGAAGCAGGCAATGGCATTGAAGCCCTCCAGCAGTTGGACGAACTTGGCGCACCAGATCTAGTCTTGGTCGACTGGAACATGCCCGAGATGAATGGACTTGACTTCATCAAAGCGGTGCGAGCCAACCCGAGCTTCTCAAACCTGCCTTTGATGATGGTCACGACCGAAACCGAGATGGAACGCATGGCGCTCGCATTCATGGCCGGCGTTAACGAGTACGTGATGAAGCCGTTTGATAAAGCTACGATTCTGGACAAATTGCAATTGCTCGGAATCGGAGTCTAGCTCGAATGCGCAAAATACGTGTACTAGTCGTTGACGACTCGACGGTCATTCGTCGATTACTCACCGACTCACTTGCAAGCGACCCCAGTTTGGAAGTGGCAGGCACAGCCGCGAACGGAAAGATTGCGCTTGCCAAGATCCCGCAACTCAATCCCGACGTTATCACACTCGATATGGAGATGCCAGAAATGGATGGCCTCGCCACATTGATTGAGATTCGGAAGTTGTATCCCA
>Ga0163144_10023523_pt1 | contig 12148 bp, 12 predicted proteins | sample OliLak19BULKMAT1_FD_123175 | JGI IMG/M metagenome (GOLD analysis project Ga0163144, IMG submission 123175) | Freshwater microbial mat bacterial communities from Lake Vanda, McMurdo Dry Valleys, Antarctica - Oligotrophic Lake LV.19.BULKMAT1 | ecosystem: Environmental > Aquatic > Freshwater >...
AAGGCGTCGCAGCGTTGTTCGCGTTCCGGCACAGCGGCAAGTACCAAACCTTCGACCGATTGCGTGGGAAGATCCTTGAGACTATGCACGGCAATATCCGCGCGCTGATCGAGCACAGCGATCTGGACTTCGCGCGTAAAGACGCCCGTGCCGCCAAATTGCCGTAAGGAGTCGGTCTGATTGGAGTCGCCGGTCGTAACGATCGGCACCAGTTCGACTTCCGGTGACGCAGGCAGACTCCGCAGCCGATCCGCCAGATAATGAGCCTGCCAGAGTGCAAGCGCGCTCTTTCGTGTCGCGATTCTGATCATGGATCGCCAGATTTCCCGGTAAAGTGGCCAGCACGTTCATTGGCCGCAGCCCTGATCCAAAACTCCCATCGCTTTGGCAAAAACGGAATGATAGCAGCCAGTTCGCCGTTTACTGTCAAAAGAGTCCGGCGATCGGACCGCCGTGGTAAATCCGCTTCGGAAGTATGCCAAACAGCAGCGGAATCTGAAAGCCTTCAGAATTGTGGCTGAAATGTTTCCGACGTACGATGCGGGTTCAATTTCGAATCACTACCAGCAATCAACATACATCCCTTGAATTCTGCCACTCCCAAAAACTGCCGCGTGTTGTCATTGATTCCACCAATGACGCAATTGAACACGCCGTATCCATCGACGGCCTATATCACAGGATTTCTGCGTTCGCGCGGCATCGTTGCGGTGCAGGATGATCTGGCGCTGAAACTTGTGTTGCGGCTGTTTTCCGCGACGGGACTTGCGGCCATCCGCAGCCAGATCAGTGCGGCAGGCAGTAAGAATTCATCCGTTGTGATTCAGCACTTCTGCGATGAATTTGACCAATACCATGCATCCATCGACCGAACGATCCTGTTCCTTCAGGGCCGCGACGCAACGCTGGCCCATCGCATTAATTCACGCAGTTTTCTTCCGGAAGGTCCACGTTTTGACGCGCTGGATGTTTATGAAAGCGACTATGATGAAGGTCACGAAGACGGTGGCGATCCGCTGAGCTGGGCTTTTGGCTTGCTCGGACTGCAGGACAAAGCTCGTCACTTTGCCACGCTGTATCTGAGCGATATCGCAGACGTCGTGCGGGAAGCCATCGATCCTCGCTTTGAATTCGTGCGCTATGCAGAATCGCTCGCTGCCAGCCAGCCGACATTCGATCCGCTCGCGACGGCGCTGGCAGCCCCGATGAATCTGATGGATACCACACTGCGGGAGCTTACGCTCGAATCCATTTCGCGACACCAGCCGGATCTGGTTCTCATCTCCGTTCCGTTTCCCGGCTGCGTGTATGCGGCGTTTCGAATTGGGCAGACAATCAAGCTGCAGCATCCAGGTATTGTTACGGCTCTGGGCGGTGGATTCGTCAACACAGAATTGCGAGAGCTGGCTGAACCTCGTGTGTTTGATTACTTCGACTTTGTATCACTTGATGATGGCGAACGTCCGCTGCTGGCCTTGCTGGAACATCTGCGCGGCGAACGACCGCAATCGCAGCTGGTGCGGACGTTTGTGCGAAGTGACGAATCGCTGTCGGTTGAGTATATAAACTCCGGCGAACCTGATATTCCATTCGCAGAAGTTGGCACGCCCACATGGGACGGGTTGCCGATCAGCGATTATTTATCGACACTCGACATGCTCAATCCCATGCACCGGCTGTGGTCAGACGGTCGCTGGAACAAACTGACCGTGGCACACGGCTGCTATTGGAAGAAGTGCAGTTTTTGCGACGTCAGTTTGGACTATATCGGCCGATATGATGCGGTTGCAGCATCCACGCTGGTTGATCGCATCGAAGCCATTGTGCAGGAAACCGGCCAGACAGGATTTCATTTTGTCGATGAAGCGGCTCCGCCAAAAGCGTTGAAAGCCATGGCAGAAGAATTGTTGCGACGTGGCGTCGTGATTTCATGGTGGGGCAATATCCGCTTTGAAAAAGCCTTCACACCGGAACTTTGCGAACTGTTGGCGGCCAGCGGCTGCATTGCAATTTCCGGTGGTCTGGAAGTTGCATCGGACCGTTTGCTGAATCTGATGAAGAAGGGTGTCTCGGTTTCCCAGGTCGCCCGAGTCACACGGGCGTTCAGTGACGTTGGTATTCTGGTGCATGCCTATCTGATGTACGGTTTTCCGACTCAGACAATTCAGGATACCGTCGATGCACTGGAATATGTGCGGCAGATGTTTGAGGAAGGCTGCATCCAGTCGGGCTTCTTTCATCGATTCACATGCACGGTTCATTCGCCGGTTGGGAAAAATCCGGAGGACTACGGCGTGAGACTCATTCCGCTGCCACCGGTGACGTTTGCAAAAAACGACATTGGATTCATCGATCCGACCGGCGTCGATCACGATTCGCTCGGCACCGGCCTCAATAAGGGACTCTACAACTTCATGCACGGCGTGGGTCTGGATGCCGATATCCGAAGCTGGTTTCCGGGTCGAGTTCCCTGTTCAAAGGTTCCCCGCAATTTTGTGATTCGGGCATTGTCGCCGGGGGCCAATCATGGATAGTGTCGATGCTGGAACGATCTTTTTCACCAAACAATCAGAATCAATGGAATACGCCATGGCTAAGAAAAATATGAGTGCCCGGAAACCAGGTGGGGCAGCGGAAGTCACAGTTGCTGAAAACTCCGTCGATCGTCCTGAGACACCTCAAGCGGTGACAAGTGTGACGGTGGCAGACGAAACGCCTGCCTCAAAGTCCAGGGCGAAAGCCAAAGAGGAACAGCCGTCGAATAGCAGCGTTGGAATTGCTGACATTCGCAAAGCGGTCGCGTTCAGTAATTCAGTTGGCGGACTGGACAACGCCATCACCCTCCTTCAAATCCTGAAGGTGGCGAAAGAAGTTCAGTAGCCTGAGGCTTTAGAAAAGGGGTCAGGAACCAATAGCCAAATGGCCCGGAAGGTGCTCCGCACTATTGGTTCCTGACCCCTTTTCTAGCGACGATCAATTAATGATCTTGCTGATTGGGTACTCCACAATCCCTCGCGCGCCGGCTTGTTTGAGTTGCGGGATTGTCGTGCGCACGATGCTTTCGTCCACGATCGTATTCAGGGCGACCCAGTCTGAATCGGACAGATGCGACACGGTCGGGGTCTGCAGCGCCGGAAGGATTCTGAGGACCGCGTCGAGATCGCGTTGATGCACGTTCATCATCAGACCGACTTTGCCTTCCGCTGCCAGGCAGGACTGCAGCATCAGCGCGATGTTGTCGATTTTTGATTTGACCCAGTCATCGGCATACGCAGTGCGATTGGCGATGAATCGCGTCGTGCTTTGCAGCACTTCGTCCATGATTCGCAGATTGTTGGCTCGGAGCGAACTGCCGGTTTCCGTAACTTCCACAATCGCATCGGCCAGTTTTGGCGGTTTGACTTCTGTCGCGCCCCAGGAAAACTCCACATGTGCCTGAACGCCATGTTTTTCCAGAAACCGAGTTGTCAGCCCCACGGCTTCGGTAGCAATGCGTTTGCCCTGCAGATCCTTGATTGTCTTGAGCGGAGAATCTTCCGGCACACACAACACCCAGCGCACGGGGCGGCGGCTGACTTTTGAAAACACCAGTTCGCAGACCTCATGCACATCGGCATCGGTTTCCAGAATCCAGTCGTAGCCCGTGATGCCGGCGTCCAGAATGCCGTTCTCAACGTATCTCGCCATCTCCTGGGCACGAATCAGCATACATTCGATTTCCGGGTCATCGACCGTCGGGAAATAGGAGCGCGAGGCAAACTTAATGTTGTAACCCGCGCGGCTGAACAATGCCGCCGTGGATTCCTGAAGACTGCCGGCAGGAATGCCGAGTTTTAGAATTCGACCTGACATGAGAACTTACCTCTGAATGCAGTCGCCTGCGGCTTGCCGTGAAACGATCAGATCACTTCCTGTCACTTCCTGTAGACCGACTTTGGATCGAACACTCGCGCGCCTTCCACCGTGAAGCTTTGAGTCGCCGGATCGATCCGACGGAAAAAGCAACTGCTGTATCCTTCATGACAGGCGGCACCGCCGACTTGCCTGACCTTGACCAGCAGTGTGTCGCCGTCGCAGTCAAAATAGATGGCGTGCAGTTCCTGAATGTTGCCGCTCTCCTCGCCTTTACGCCAGAGCTTCTGACGACTGCGGCTGAAGTAGCAGACGTGGCCGGTGCGGAGCGTTTCTTCATACGCTTCCCGGTTCATCCATGCCATCATCAGGACTTCGCCGGTCGAAGAGTCCTGAGCGATCGCGGGAAGCAATTCAGACTTTGAAAAATCGGGACCAGTCACTTCGGCCATGGGGCAAAAACCAGATTCCAGTTTTGTGAACGCGCTCTAAGCCTGACAATGCACAAGTGGCGTACCCTATCGTTCGCTGCGAACGATCTCCACCGGGGACACGGTTTCGCCGCTCAGGATCGCCCATTTTCCCGAGATTTTCGCGATTCTGACGTCCGAGATCGCGATGCAGCCGGGCCCATCGTGTCTGGAATCGCCTGGCCAGGTGTCTATGCTGTGTCAAAAATCACTGATGGCCGTACGTTTTCACAAGCTCGATCTGACTCAAAAGGACGCGACATCATTGATCCCCGCCGCATCCTTGATGCTGCGAACTCCGTGAGAACCTCTGTCGTCGAATCCCCGGTTCTGATACCTTTCCGACTCCATTTTCCATCAAGTGCTTTGTCAACGTGAAATCTTTGGGTTGACGCTTTAAAAAAGGGGTCAGGAACCAATAGTGCGGAGCACCCTATGGGCCATCTGGCGATTGGTTCTTGATCCCTTTTTTAAAGCCTGACAAAGCACAAGTCTCTTTTTTCAAATTGAATCCATGAACATTTCCTGCCGCATTGTTCCGACACTGTTGATGTTTGCCGCAATGAGTTCCGCATATCAACCCGCCATTGGCCTGGATGATGTAACTCCACAATCGGATGTTTCAAAAATCAACCTCTCGCAGACATTCGAAGAACACAGTCTGCCCGATTGTTTTGGCAATCGTTTCGAGCTGAAAGAATTGCATTCAGCACAGATTGTCGTGGTCGCCTTTGTCGGCGCGGAATGTCCCCTGGCAAAACTCTACGGACCACGACTACAGGAACTCTCGCTGCGTTACGCGGACCAGGGCGTAAGTTTTGTCGGCGTCTGCTCAAACGTCCAGGACAGCCTCACCGAAATCGTGGCTTATCGAAACAAAGCTGGTATCACTTTTCCGATGCTCATCGACAGTCAGCAGGAATTGGCGGATCTCCTGCAGGCGCAGCGGACACCGGAAATCGTGATCCTGAACAAGGACAGAATGGTCCAGTATCACGGTCGCATCGACGATCAGTACGGGATCGGCGTGATCCGCGAAAAGCCACAGCAGGAAATGGCCGTACTCGCGATCGATGCTCTGCTCGCGGGAAGATTGCCAGAGGTGACCGCAACAGACGCCGTCGGATGCCTCATCGGACGGCACCGCAAAATCGTACCGCACGGAGACATCACATATGCGAAACACATCGCGCCAATCTTCAATGCGCGCTGCATGGAATGTCATCGACCAGGTGAGATCGCCCCGTTTTCACTCACCAGCTTCGCCGATACGGTCGGCTGGGAAGCAACGATCGCCGAAGTCGTGCGGGAAGAACGCATGCCGCCCTGGAACGCAAATCCGGAGTTTGGCCATTTCAAGAACGACGCCCGCCTTTCGGCAGACGAAAAACAGCTCATCCAGGAATGGATCAATAACGGTTGCCCCGAAGGTGATCCTGCCGACTTGCCAACGCCACCACAGTTCGTGACTGGCTGGAGAATGCCGCAGCCGGACATGATCATTCCGGTCCGCGACGAAGCGTTTACCGTGCCCGCCACAGGCGTCGTGGATTACCAGTATCTGCGAGTCGATCCGAAATTCACGGAAGATAAGTACGTCGTCGCTGCCGAAGCGAGACCGGGCAACCCCGCGGTCGTGCATCACATCATTGCGTTTCTGATGCTTCCGGGGCAGACAGAAGTAACGCTTGGGAAAATGCTCATCGGTTATGCCCCGGGCACGTCACCCCTGATCTTTCCGGAAGGCGCGGCGATGAAGGTTCCGGCGGGGACGCAGATCATTTTTGAAATGCACTATACGCCCAACGGCACGGAACAAACTGACATCAGCAACATCGGGTTGAAGTTTATTGACGCATCGAAAGTCGTGAATGAAGTCGTTGGTCTGGAAGCTGTCAATCCCAAACTTCGCATCCCGCCAGGAGCCGCAGCACACCCGGTTGTGTCAAGCGAGAAGTTTCGCGAAGACATCACACTGCTGAGTCTGACGCCGCATATGCACCTGCGAGGCAAATCGTTTCGATATGAGGCCGTTTTCCCTGATGGCACGTCGGAGATCCTGCTGGATGTTCCGAAGTATGATTTCAACTGGCAGTTGCGTTACGAATTCTCGCAGCCGCGTCTGATTCCCAAAGGGACGGTCGTGACGTGCCGTGCGGAGTTCGATAACTCAGACGGCAATCTGAACAACCCGGACCCGACCAGAGAAGTTGGCTGGGGACAACAAAGCTGGGACGAGATGATGATTGGTTTCTTCACCGGCATGAAACCCGTTCAGCCAGTTACTGCAACACCGTAGGACCTGATGAACAGCCCGGCGCTATTGTGTTGTCGAATGTGTTTTGGATGGCCCCGGATTCCTCAGGGGTGATGTCAGAACCCAGCTCGGCGAGCAAGACACGCCATTCCGGGTTCGGACTCTGAGAATTCATTGAATTCAGGGAACGACGTGAGCGTTAGGACATGGTCGCCAAATTGCTGCTCCACGTCATCAATGGCTTCCGCCGTCGCAGCATGGTTCTTTAGCTTCATCAGCAAACCAATTTCGGAAACAAAAATCTCGCTGCGGCCGGGAGCAGCCGTTTTCGCAGCTGCAATCGCTTCCTTGGCTTCAGAAAGCCGGTTCTGTCGCACAAGGGGCTGAATCTTGAAGAAGTTGAGGTAAGGATCCTGCACGGCTGGGATTAACCGATCTACTATCTCGATAGTCCTGTTGTCGTCTGACTTATGGCGGTATAGTTCCAACAGGGCAAGATCACAGGCGATACGATCAGGATTGTGCCTAACCAGCTCTTCAATACTGATCTGAAATTCGTCTAAACCAACTCGCTTCGCAATAATGGACTTCAAGCCTAGGAACGCCTTTTCATGCCGCACTCCAACTGGCAACTGTTCCATTCCAGATAGGCATTCTCGATAGCGCCCGTTTGCCAGATTGATTCCAATTGTCTTCATCAACTCTGCCGAGGCGACGACTTCTGGATCAATGCCGGAAGTTGGAACAGAACCGGGCGGTGAGCCAGCAATAATCTCGGCGAGTGTGGTGGATCGCACGGTCAAAGCTATGTAATCTCCCGCGACAGACGAATAGAAATCGACGACACGCGGACCTTGCCCTGTCCCCTTGTTGACAACGAGCTCTTGGTAGTTGACTACACCTGTATCACCCACAATAGATCGAAACACAGGCCGGATCTCGCCATTCCGGCGCTGTAGTCGCAAAAATTGATAGTGCCCCCCCATTCGGAGAATCTGCGTGGCAATCTGTTGAAAAGGACCGTTTTGCTCCAACCCAGCTTCGAATTCAACGCGAATACTGGCCGGCAGTCGCGTCCCTGCAAGGATTCGGTTCAGGTAATTCGAGTTATCAAACCAACCACAAAGTGCGACTTCGTCCTTGTCAGAATTGGCAGTTTCAATTCCGCGAACAACCTGCATGACTTCCTTTTCGGAGGCTGGAATAAATCCCGTGCTTCGATTGATGCTGTCGTAACTTAACCCTGACGAAACGTTCGTCGACTTGGCCATTGGAGTTTCACGTTTTGCGGTTCTGAATTGTGCCACACTTTGCGGACTGAGAGCTACAAGGATCGCCAGAACGAGAAGCGAGGTGATGTTTCTCCGTCCGCTTGAAAACAGAGGCTTGGTGTTTCCGACGCAAGTCGAGTCACTCATTGCCAACTCCCGCTCAACGTTTGCCATTCAATTTGAACATCTTTTCCGAAATGTTTGTCAGATCGACAGAATTCTCAACGCGGGTGAGGTTCTCGCTTGTAAAGCAATTGTCAAATGATTTGCTGTCAAGTGGGGATGACAGAAACGGCGGAATCTGCTGCTGAGAGGAACGCGGGGCCAACCTACACGCTCACGGATCAGTACGGCAACAAGACAAATTTCTCAGCGACCGGCAATGTGACATCACGGGTCGATACAAACAGCAATTCAACGGCCTACACTTATGTCGATGGCGACAGTGATGGCCAGACGGATGATCTCTCCACAGTCACCGATCCCTGGGGCCGCGTCACAACGTTCGCCTATTCCGGTGGCCTTTTGACGTCGGTCACCGATCATGCGGAAGAAACAAAGTGCCTCCCACCTTGACATGGCGGTCAAATCCGAGCGACGTACTGCGATCATTTCGACCAGAAATCCCGGCGACCGCCGCAGTCCTCGTGACAAGCCTCCACCCAGGGAGTATCATGCGCCCCGTGTCGCTTCACGAGTCGCATTGATTCCGCAGTGAGCAACAACCACACGCGGCCCCACGAAGCGCAGAAGTTGAGCGCACGATCTATTCGTCCGGCTTGTAAGTCAGCAATGAAATTTGAACTTGAACAATTCAATCGCGATGTTGCAGATGAAGACCTTCTCACCGATCTCATTGCCGCGTATCTCCAACTCAAACTTGCTGGCAAGGCACTCACATTTCGGTCGTATCGTGACGTAGGAAAATATGCACCGGCAACGATTGCAAAGCGATTCGGTACTTGGAACGACGCACTTCAACGGGCAGGGGTGGATCTGAATGAAGAAAAGAACGTCTCCGTCGAGGCTCTATTCGATAATCTCAAGATCGTTTGGATTGCGAAGGGGCGGCGGCCGGCTTTTCGCGATATGAATCGTGCCCCTTCTCAATACGCGGCGTCAACCTACGACGCGCGCTTCGGTGGATGGCGAAATGCGCTTCAAGCATTTGTGGAGGCTTTCAATCATGAGCAGGTTGAGTTAACGCCAAGCGTGGTTCAGGACAAAACTGCGCCTGCCGCGCGAACCAACCGTGCTCCATCGCTTTCCCTTCGGTTCTTCGTACTGAAGCGAGACAACTTTCGATGCACCGCGTGCGGTCGCTCCCCAGCAACAACTGCCGGGTTGGAACTTGAAATCGATCATATTCACGCTTGGAGCCGCGATGGAGGCACCGTTGCCGAAAATTTGCAGGCGCTTTGCTTCGAATGCAATCGCGGAAAGAGTGCAACGTAGGTCGATGAACCAATAAGGGACGGCCTTTCGATTGGTCAACAACAGATTCAAAACTTATTTTGAATTCCTTTCTGTTTTTTGTTCATCGCCACGAGTCGCGCGAAGAGATTCGTGTCCCGAAGCTGTTGGATTTTTTGAGGCATGGCTCGAGTGTTCGACGGATTTTGGGGTGAAAGTCTGTTGAGGATGATTCCCGGCTGGCGAAACAGAGGCCCGCTCCAATGGCGTGGACCTAAGGAATTCCAACGGCGAGCCGGGTACGTAAGTGCCCGGATTTTTATGGCAATCGCAACAGATCAGGGGATTTACATCCCCCGTTCGCCTTATGTCCACGCCATTGGAGGCAAGCTCCGCAGTAGCGTACAATCACAGGACGCTCTGCATTCCAACATATCACCGACCTCGATCCCGAGGTCCATTCTGTGCCGAATTCTGTACCATACGAAAATCAGATTCTCGCCCTTCAACAGAGTCCCTGACTCTCTCCTCCAGCCGGAATGAAACCCATGCAACATCTCGCCCCACTCATCATCGCCTTCGCTCTCCTGTCAAGGGCTCAGGCTCAGGATGTCAAAAGCAACATTCCCTACGCACCGGCGCACGAACGGCAGGTGCTGGATGTTTATGCGCCGCCTGCGGCGAAAAATCTGCCGGTGGTTTTCTGGATTCACGGCGGAGGCTGGCAGACCGGTGACAAGACCAGTGTCCAGTTAAAGCCGAAGGCCTTCGTCGATAAGGGATTCGTCTTCGTCTCTACGAACTACCGACTGCTGCCGGACGTCGAGATGGAGACGATTTTTCGTGACATTGCAAAGTCCATGCACTGGGTACATGATCATATCGTGGAGCACGGTGGAGATCCGAACCGAATCCTCGTCATGGGACATTCTGCCGGCGCACAACTTGCCGCGTTGATCTGTATTGATGATCGATATCTCAAAGCGGAGGGGTTGTCTCTGGCCGACATCAAAGGCTGTGTGCCTGTCGATGGGGACACTTACGACGTGCCAGCGATCATCGAGACCGCAGAAACTCGACGCCGAGTCCATCATCAGCCGCAGGCGAAGTTTGGTCACCGCGAGAAATTCGGCAACGATCCGGCGAAGCATCTGGACTACTCGGCCGTGACACACGTCGCGAAAAACAAGGATATCCCTCCATTCCTGATCCTCTACGTTGTCGATCATCCGGACACAAGCGCACAAGCGCAGCGCCTTGGTGCCGTGCTGAATGATGCAGAGATTTCAGCAACGCTGTTCGGGGGCAAAGAGACGACTCATACGCGGATCAATGAAAACCTCGGCCTGCCCGATGATCCGGCTACCATCGCCTTGTTTCAGTTTGTCGATACTGCATTGAAAGAATAATCACTAAGCATCGAGCAGTTTATTACTGGCTTATCAGCCGGAACGCGCTAGCGTCCGGTTCCGTGAAAACCGTGAGCTAGCGCTCAACGGCTGATTTTGACGAGACACTTATTGACCGCTCGATGCTAACCCCCGGCGAGCCGCTCCATCTCTGGCCAGAGATGTTCGAACTGTTTCATGAAATGCATCGAAAGGAATAATGTGGCAAGTCTGTTGAAATCGAACGAATCCGGAGGATACCGATTTCTTCCTGGAATCGCGCCTTATTCGTCAGGTGTCGTTGCGTTGCCAGGATTTGAAATCGTGCATGCCGCACAGCAGACTCCACTGCCCTGGCACGACGGCCTGAACGCCGCCCGCCGTTATCTGGAAGGAAGAAAGCTGACTTGCCGCAACCTGTGCGCTGTTGAATTACGATGTCCTCAGCCGTATACCATGGATGGATTTATTGATTTCAACAACCAGTACCGACGACTGCTGAATGCCTGGGAGATGATGGTTGACGGACTCAATCCCGTCGCCCGCACCAACGTGGCACCGGTGTTTGATCCGCCGCTTGAACCGATGCTGTTCGCGTTCTCGTACACCCGTCCTTCAGATCTTTCGCGTCCGACGTTTGTCGTGGCTGGTGGTGGTGAACTGCCGGATGGCGATCTCGAGGAAAGTCGCATCGTGCGCGTCGGCGAGACCAGCCCGGATGCGCTCATCGAAAAAGCTGAGTGCGTTGCTCAGATCATGAATTCGCGTCTGCAGGGCCTGGGCGGCAGCAGCGAACTGTTGACAATGCTGGACGTCTACACGGCCCATCCGCTGCGTCCGCTGTTGGAAAGTGTGCTGGTATCGCGGCTGCCGGCAATTACAAGTCGTGGAGTTCACTGGTTCCATTCACGGCCACCGATTGTCGATATCGAATTCGAAATGGACATGCGCGGCGTGGTGCATGAGGAAGTGGTATCATGACGCAATTGCGTCTCCATGTTCTTGCCATCGCTGTCTGCTGCCTGATGGTGATCTCATCAGTGCGGGCTGATGAACAGGGGCCGGTTTTCGAGTCAGAGATTCAGCCAGTTCTGGCACGCACGTGTGGGAAATGTCACAGTGACCGAATCCGGAAAGGCGGGCTTGATCTTTCGTCCATCAATGGGCGGCGTTTTAAGGGGACGCAGTGTGCCGGGATAAAACCGGTTTGGAATAGAGAATGCAAGTATCTCACGAAGAAAGTTCAGCCAATTACTTCGGCCTTCAGCGGAGCGGCGGACAGGGTAACCGGACTATCTTGAGCGTCCGTGCGAAGTGTAACGCAGACCAGCCATCGAGCTCCCGGTTTTGTGATTGAACAAGGGCATCACTTTCATGTGCCGATCCCGATGTGTCAGGGAGAAGGCGACATCGGGCGTACCGTTATTGGCAAGGTGCGAACGAACACGGCGGAGTCCGAGAACCTGTGCATGCGTGGACATTCCAAACGCGCCTGTG
>Ga0163144_10023524_pt1 | contig 12147 bp, 7 predicted proteins | sample OliLak19BULKMAT1_FD_123175 | JGI IMG/M metagenome (GOLD analysis project Ga0163144, IMG submission 123175) | Freshwater microbial mat bacterial communities from Lake Vanda, McMurdo Dry Valleys, Antarctica - Oligotrophic Lake LV.19.BULKMAT1 | ecosystem: Environmental > Aquatic > Freshwater > Lake...
GCGCCGAGGAAGGGCGCGACCGCGCCGCCGGCCCTGGCCGGCACGCTGACGGCGAGCGGCCGGATCGAAGGGCGCTGGCCCGATCTGCGCAGCGACGGCGAGCTGCAGGCCGCGGCGCTGCGCATCGGCCCGCTCGCAGGGCGACGCGCCGAGGGCCGCTGGCGGATCGGCAGTGCCGCCGATGCGCCGATGAGCGGCACCCTCGCGCTCGACGGCGTCGAGCTCGCCGGCCGGCCGATCGAGCGGGTGCGCGTGGAGCTGAGCGGCACGGCGCGGACGCACAACGCCGAGCTGCGGATCGAGTCGAACGCCTTGCCGCCCGAGTGGGTCGACGCGATCGCGACACTGCGCATCGCGGCGCCACCGCCACCGCCCCCGGCGCCGAACCCTGCGGCAAGTGCTGCTTCGCCGAGCGCGGCGCCGCCCGGCGTTGCGACGAGTCCGGCGACGGGCACGGCGCTCAGGGCGACAACGGCAGCGACGACACCGGGCGCCAGCCGCAGCGTCGTCGTCATGAGCCTCGAGGGCGGCCTGGTCGATGCCGGCGGCGAACGTGCCACCGGCTGGAGCGGCAAGGTGCACGAGCTGCTCGCGCAAAGCCTGGAGGCACCGGCCCGCACCTGGCTGCGCGCCCGCGAGCTGCGCGGCAGCTATTTCTGGGGCGGCGGGCCGCAGCGCGCCAGCCTCGAGCCCGGCAGCGCCGAAGCGCTCGGCGCCGTCGTGCGCTGGAGCCGGATCGCCTGGCAAGCCGGCGACGGCCGGGGCGGCGGCGCGCGCCTCGAGGCCGCGGCGACCATCGACCCGCTGCCGATCGCGCCTCTGCTGCGCGTCCTCCAGCCCGACTTCGGCTGGGGCGGCGATCTCGCGATCAAGGGCCGGCTCGAAGCCCGCGGCGGCCCGACGGTGCGGGTGGACGCGGTGATCGAGCGCGCCAGCGGCGACCTCAGCGTCACCGACGAATACGGCACCCAGCGGCTCGGCCTCACCGACCTGCGGCTCGGCGTCGCCGCCGACGACGGCGTCTGGAGGCTGACCGCGGCGCTGGCCGGCGAAACCCTCGGCGTGGCCTCGGGCGCGGTCACGGCGCGAACCTCGCCCGGCGCCGCCTGGCCCGAGCCGCGCACGCCGATCGAGGGCGTGCTCGAAGTGCGCGTCGCCAAGCTCGGCACCTGGGGCCGATGGGTGCCGGCAGGCTGGCGCCTGACCGGCGAGCTGCATGCCAGCGCGTCGATCGGCGGCCGCTTCGGCGCGCCGGAGTACACCGGCCGCATCGAAGGCGCCAACCTCGGGGTGCGCAACTTCGTGCAGGGGGTGAACGTGCGCGAGGGCAGCCTGGCGATCGCCCTGCAGGGCAGCAGCGCGCGGATCGAGCGGTTCACCGCCCAAGGCGGCAGCGGCAGCATCTCGCTCTCGGGCGAGGCGAGCTTCGACGACGCACCGGCGGCGCGGCTCGCGCTCACCGCCGACCGCTTCGAGATGCTCGGCCGGGTCGATCGGCGCATCGTTACCAGCGGCAAGGCCTCGCTCCGGCTCGATGCGAAGACGCTGGCGCTCGAAGGCCGCTTCGACGTCGACGAAGGGCTGGTCGACTTCACCCGCGCCGATGCACCGACCCTGGGCGACGACGTCGAGGTGATCCGCCGACCCGCCGGCGTGCCCGCCCCCGCCGTCGCGACGGCGCCGGCCGCTGCGGGGTCCGCGGCCGCGGCGACTGCGGCGGCGCCGGTGCCGGCGCTGCCGCCGAGCGCGCGCAAGGTCGATCTCGACCTGCGGGTGGGGATGGGCGAGAAGCTGCGCATCCGAGGCCGCGGCCTCGATGCCTGGCTGCGCGGCGAGCTGCACATCACCTCGCCGGGCGGGCGCCTCAACGTCGACGGCACGCTGCGGACGGTCAAGGGCACCTACCAGGCCTACGGGCAGAAGCTCGGCATCGACCGCGGCGTGCTCACCTTCGCCGGCCCGATCGAGAACCCGCGCCTCGACATCCAGGCCACCCGGCCGAATCTCGACGTGCGGGTCGGCGTCATCGTCGCCGGCACGGCGCTCAATCCGCGCATCCGCCTGTATTCCGAGCCCGCCATGTCGGACCTCGACAAGCTGAGCTGGCTGGTGCTCGGCCGCGCCAGCGAGACCGCCGGCCGCGCCGACACGGCCCTGCTGCAGCGGGCCGCGCTCGCCCTTCTCGCCGGCGAAGGCCCGGGCGTGACCGACCGCCTCACCAGCGCCATCGGCCTCGACGAGATCTCGGTCCGCCAGCAGACCGACGGCGATGTCACGGAGACGATCGTCAGCGTCGGCAAGCAGCTCTCGAAGAACTGGTACATCGGCTACGAGCGCGGCCTCAACGCCACCACCGGCAGCTGGCAGCTGATCTACCGCCTGGCGCGGCGGCTGACGGTGCGCGCCCAGGCGGGCGGCGACAACTCGCTCGACCTGATCTGGACCTTGCGCTGGCGGTGAAGGCGGATCAGGGCGCCGCGTCCCAGTCGGCCTTCTCGATGTGGTTCTGCAGGAAGGCGTCGACGGCGGCGGCGGCGTCGAGCTTCGACGGATCGAAATCGAACTCGCCTTCGTGCGAGGCGCCGCCGTCGAAGACCGCCTTGAAATGGACGGTAGGGCCGACCATCTCGTAGTCGGCGCGATAGCGCACCACCCGGCCGCTCGTGCGCTGCGTATGCGTTCCCTCGACTCTGGCCATGCCTGCCTCCCGCCCTGCCGGATCGACCCGGCAGTATGGCGCCCCGGTTCAGCCGCCGGCGGCGGCGCTGGCCCGTTCGTTCAGCAGCGCTGTCGCCAGGGCATGCTGGCCGCTGCGCCGGGCGGCCTCGATCAGCGTCAGGTCGATGACGTCGCGCTGGGCGTGGCTGCCGCCGAAGCGATGGGCGATGTTGCGCACGGGCCGCAGCAGCTCGACGGCGGTGTTGCAGTCGCCGGCAGCGAAGGCCTGGACCGCCCGTGTCGCCGCGCGCCCGACCTGGAGGGTGAACTCGGCGTTGTCGTCGTCGTCGGCCTCGGCCGCGGCGGCCTGGGCCTCGAGCAGCCGCGCCGCATCGCCGGCCCGGCCGGCACCGGCGAAAGCCATCATGGCGTGCATGTCGTTGAACGCGTAGTTGCTCACGCCCGCCGGCAGGCCCCAGCGATCGGCGATCCGTTGCCAGCGCGCACCGACGTCGACGCCGCGCAGCTGCAGCCGCCAGAGCAGCGACGACGCGTCGATCAGGTCGAGCACGACCACCGAGCCGGCGCCGGCGACGGGGCCGTCGAACAGCGCCAGCACCTCGTCGACCTGGTCGAGGGCGAGATGGAACAGCGCCAGGTGCCACCAGTTGTGGACCGCGAGGAAGCTGCCTTCGGACCAATCGCGGACGCTGTCGCGCAGCCAGTCGATGCCGTCGCGGCGCCGGCCCTGCATCTCCATCACGTGCGCGACCGCATGCCGGCCCCAGCCGTCGCGCGGCTCGATCTCCACGCTGCGCCGGCCGAGCGACTCGGCACGCGCGTAGCGTCCGGTTTCCTCGAGTCCGAAAGCCTGCATCCCCAGCACCGCGTGATAGCCGGGAACGTCGGCGCTCCAGGCCGGCAGCGCCCGGGCGATGCGGTCGTGCAGCATGCGCGAGTTGCCGGTGAAGAAATCGATCTGGTGGCCGGCCTGCAGCGCCAGAGCATCGAGCGGATGCTCGATGCTCAGGTCCTCGAGGCTGCGTCCTGCGGCGTGCCAGCGGCCGGCAAGGAGGTGGCCGACCGCCTCGAGGTGGCCGCGCTCGCGCGCCGTCGCCGGCAGGGCGAGCGCGGCGCGGTACGAGTCGCGGGCGATCGCCCGGCCCGCGGGCTCGGTGCCGAGCAGGTGCAGGTAGGCGTGCAGCAGGTGCGCCAGCGTCGTCCCGGGCGCGGCGTCGATCGCCCGTTGCGCGCTGGCCACGGGATCGGCGATGAAGCAGCGCAGCTCGTGCAGCGCGGTCTCGAGCGCAACGAGCGCCTCAGGCGTGGCGCCGCTGACGGTGTGGCCGGCGGAATCGTGCAGGGTCATGGCGTACTCCTTGTCGATTGTCGATCTTCGCTGAGACAGCCCTGCCGGCGGCGGCGCTGCAGGCACTGCGCGAGTCGGGGGTGCGGCTCGACGACGACGAGGTCGCCGAGCTCGTGCTGCGCCATGCCGAGGCGACCGCCAGCGCCGCCGCCTGATCCGTGAACTCCTGCACTGAAGCCGGGGGCGCGGCGGCCCCGCCCGCCGGCGGCCCGGCCCTCGGGCCCGGCAGCCGGCGGGCCTTTGCCCCCTATAATTCGCCGGTCCGCCCGTCGCCGTAAGTGTTTGATTCTTAAGCGGCTTCGGATGGTTGGCCGGATCCTGTTCCGGCAAAACGGTGATGCAACGTCTCGCCGCTTCGGCAGGCCGCGTTCCCCAAGTGACGCGGCGGCTTCGAGGCTCGGGACGGCAGAGCAAACAGACAAGAATCCAACAAAAGGTTTTCCGGCCGAAGACGAGAACGCCAGAGGATCGACGCTTACGCGCCCCTCTCGGCCCACCGCGCTTCGACTTCGCGTCCCAGTGATCGCCAGCGTGCTCCCAATCCGCTCCTCCCTCACTGCTTCGCGCGCGCCAACGCTGCCCGGGCCTGCGGTTTCGCGACCGCAACTCACCCCCGCGTAGTCCAGGGCGATTCCTTCCGGTTTCTTCTCGGCGTTTTCTCGTGCATCGATTCGTCGCCAGCGGCCCGGCCGCGGCGGCTCGAGTTCGGCGCGGCCATTTGAGTTGCCGCGCCCCTGAGGAGTGCACATGAAAAGAATGCTGATCAACGCGACGCAGGCGGAAGAGCGTCGCCTCGCGATCGTCGACGGCCAGAAGCTGATGGACTTCGAGACCGAGATCGAAGGCCGCGAGCAGCGCAAGGGCAACATCTACAAGGCGGTGGTGACGAGGGTCGAGCCCTCGCTCGAGGCCTGCTTCGTCGACTACGGCGAAGACCGTCACGGCTTCCTGCCATTCAAGGAAATCTCGAAGAACTACTTCCGCGAAGGCAGCGACGCGCGCACCGCGCGCATCCAGGACGCCATTCGCGAAGGCGACAACCTCCTGGTCCAGGTCGAGAAGGAAGAGCGCGGCAACAAGGGTGCCGCCCTCACCACCTTCGTCTCGCTCGCCGGCCGCTACCTGGTGCTGATGCCGAACAACCCGCGCGGCGGCGGCGTCTCCCGGCGCATCGAAGGCGAAGACCGGGAAGAGCTCAAGGAAAACCTCGACCAACTCGACTATCCGAAGGGCATGAGCCTGATCGCCCGCACCGCCGGCATCGGCCGCACCGCGCCCGAGCTGCAGTGGGACCTGAACTACATGCTCAAGCTCTGGACCGCCATCGACGGCGCCTCCAAGGCCGGCAAGGGGGCGTTCCTGATCTACCAGGAATCGTCGCTGGTGATCCGCGCGATCCGCGACTACTTCACCGCCGACGTCGGCGAGATCCTGATCGACACCGACGACATCTACGACCAGGCGCAGCAGTTCATGAGCCACGTGATGCCGGAGACGGCGCACAAGGTCAAGCGCTACAAGGACGACGCGGCCCTGTTCAGCCGCTTCCAGATCGAGCACCAGATCGAGACCGCGTTCTCGCGCACGGTGAACCTGCCCTCGGGCGGCGCGATCGTCATCGACCACACCGAGGCGCTGGTCTCGGTCGACGTGAACTCGGCCCGCTCCACCCGCGGCAGCGACATCGAGGAGACCGCTACCCGCACCAACCTCGAGGCGGCCGACGAGATCGCCCGGCAGATGCGGCTGCGCGACCTGGGCGGCCTGATCGTCGTCGACTTCATCGACATGGAAGAGTCGAAGAACCGGCGCGAGGTCGAGACCCGGCTGCGCGACGCGCTCCGCTCCGACCGGGCGCGAGTGCAGTTCTCTTCCATCAGCAAGTTCGGCCTGCTCGAGATGAGCCGGCAGCGCCTGCGCCCGGCCCTCTCCGAAGGCAGCCACATCACCTGCCCGCGCTGCAACGGTACCGGCCACATCCGCGACACCGAGTCCAGCGCGCTGCAGATCCTGCGCATGGTCCAGGAAGAGTCGATGAAGGACAACACCGCCGCCGTGCACGTGCAGGTGCCGGTGGAAGTGACCTCGTTCCTGCTCAACGAGAAGCGCACCGAGATCACCAAGATCGAGCTGAAGCAGCGCGTCACCGTGCTGCTGGTGCCGAACAAGGCGCTCGAGACGCCGAATTACCGCCTCGAGCGGCTGCGCCACGACGACCCGCGCCTGGAGAACCTGCAGGCCAGCTACACGATGATCGACGAGCCCGAAGAAGAAGTCGGCATCACCCGACGCGAGAAGGGCAAGCCGAAGCAGGAGCCGGTCATCAAGGGCATCCTGCCCGAGACTCCGGCGCCGGTGGCCGCGCCCCGGCCCGAGCCGAAGTCGGTGGCGGTGCCCGCCCCGGCGGCGGCGCTGCCGGTGGCGGCGGCCCCGGCCGTCGCCCCGGCGGGCCGCGGCTTCTTTTCCTGGGTGAAGAGCATCTTCGCGGGCGACGAGCCGGCGCCTGCGGCGGCACGGCCGATGGCCCAGCCGGCCGCGGCGACAACCGGCGATGCGACCAAGCGAGGAGACCGCGACGGTCGGGGCGATCGCGGCGGCGAGCGCGGTGAACGCGGCGGCGAGCGCGGGGGTCGCGGCGGCCGAGGCGGCCGGCGCGGCGAGCGCTCGGCCGACCGGCCGGAAGGCGCCGGTGGCGACAGCCAGGGCCGCGGTCGGCGCAGCGAGCGTGGCGGCGACGCCGGGCCGAAGCCGGAATCGGCGGAAGGCGCACGCGCCGAAGCCCGAGAGCCCCGCGAGGCGCGCGAGCCGCGCGAAGGCCGTGACCCGCGCGAGGCCCGCGAGCCGCGTGCCGGCCGTGGCGAACGTGGCGGCGAGCGCGGCAGCGAGCGCGGCGAGCGCGCGGGCTCGCGCGGCGAACCGCGCGCCGACGGCCGCGACGGCAATCGAGAAACCCCCCGCGGTGGCGACGAGCGTCGCGGCGGTCGCAACGAGCGCGCGGCGCCGAACGGCGAGACGGTCGAGGCGCCGATGGGCGTCGAGGGCTTGGCGCCGCCAGGCTTCGTCGACACCACGCCAGGCGAAGGCATGCCGAGCACGCAAAGCGGCGAAGGCGCCGAGGGCGGCGAGCGCGAGGGCGGACGCCGTCGCAACCGCCGCGGCGGCCGCGGCCGCAACCGCGACGACGCCGGCGGCAGCGAGAACCGCGACGCCCTGCCCGCGCAGGACGGCGAAGTCGGCCCGGTACGGGACGAGGCGGCCGAGGGCGCGCTCGAAGCCAACGGCAGCGAAGCGCCGATGGAATCGGGCGAAGCGCGAACCGACGAGGGCGGCATGCCCGGAGAAGCGCGTGGCGAAGGCTCCGGCAGCCGTCGCCGTCGCGGCGGCCGCGGCCGGGATCGCGCCCCGCGCGAGGGCGTGAGCGCCGAGGGCGAATCGGTCGACGGCGCGAGCCGCGACGCGCCGGTCGTGCCGGCCGATGTCTGGCGGGAGCAGGAGCGCACCGAGCCGCACTCGTTCGCCGACCGGCAGGCGTTCGAGCCGGCCGTGCAGGAGCCCGCGGCGATGCCGCTGTTCGAGCAGCGCGACGAGGCCCCCCGGGCCGAGCAGCCGACGCGCATGGCGCAGTTCGCGGAGCCACGGGCGTTCGCGCCGCGGGCCGCCGAGCCGCGGGCGTTCGAGCCGCAGGCCGCCGCCGAACCGCCGGCCTTCGTGCCGCAGGTCCCCGTGCCGAAGGCGCCGGTCGAGGCGGTGGCCGCGGCCGCCGACTACGAGCTGCCGATCGACTCGCTGGTCGCGGTGGCCGACGGCGCCGGGCTTCAGTGGGTGAACTCCGACGCCGAGAAGATGCGCGCCGCGCAGGCGGCGATGGCAGCGATGCCGGCGCCGATCCACGTGCCGCGCGAGATCCGCAAGGTCGAGCTCACCGACGACGGCCCGCTGGTGCTGGTCGAGACCAAGAAGGACCTGGCGCAGGTTCGCCTGCCGTTCGAGAACCAGGCGCCAAACGCCTGATCGGTCCGGGGCGGACTCGCCTCGACATCGGCCCGTCGCTGCTCCGAGCAGCGTCGGGCCGCTGTCGTTCAGGGCAGGCGCTCGAGCGCGCGCTGGTACGCCGGCGAGTGCATCAGCTCGTCCCAGGCCACCGGCGCCGTCTGCGGCAGCAGGTCGAGACGGCGCGACTCGCTCACCGGATCGGGCCGCCAGTGGCCGTGCGCCTCGGCCGCGAGCAGGCCGTCGAGCAGCCCGTCGACTTCGGCGCCGCCGTCCGGCGACTGGTTGCAGAGCAGCACCATGTCGCAGCCGGCGGCGAGGGCGAGCGCCGCGGCTTCGGCGTAGCTGACCTCGGCGCCGCCGACGCGGCGCGCCCCCGCCATGCTCAGGTCGTCGCTGAAGATCGCGCCTTCGAAGTCGAGCTGCAGGCGCAGGATGTCCCTCAGCCAGCGCTCCGAGAAGCCGGCCGGGTTCGGATCGACCTTCGGATACACCACATGCGCCGGCATCACGCTCGAGAGCGAGCCGGCGAGCCACTGGTACGGCCGGGCGTCGTCGGCCAGGATCGCGGCCAGCGAGCGGCGGTCGACCGGCACCTCGGTGTGGCTGTCGGCCTTGACGAAGCCGTGCCCCGGGAAGTGCTTGCCGCAGTTGCGCATCCCGGCCTCGAGCAGGCCGTGCATCAGGCTCTTGGCGAGCGCCGCCACGACCCGCGGATCGCGATGGAAGGCGCGGTCGCCGATCACGCCGCTGCCGCCGTGGTCGAGGTCGAGCACCGGCGTGAAGCTCAGGTCGACGCCGCAGGCGCGCAGCTCGCTCGCGAGCACGTGGCCGGCGGCGGTGGCGGCCTCGAGGGCGCGCATCGCGCCGGTGCCCGGCCCGGAGCGGCCGTCGTCCATCCACATCTCGCCTAACACTCGCATCGGCGGCAGGGCGGTGAAGCCGTCGCTGCGGAAGCGCTGCACCCGGCCGCCCTCGTGGTCGACGCACACCAGCACGTCCGGCCGCAGCGCCTTGATCTCGGCGACCAGCCCGGTCAGCTGCGCTCTGTCGCGCCAGTTGCGCGAGAACAGGATCACCCCGCCGGTGAGCGGGTGCTCGAGCCGGCGGCGGTCGTCGGGCTCGAGGGCGAGGCCGGCGACGTCGAGCACCACCGGCGAATGGATCGCTTCCTTCATCGTTCGCTCCTGACTTCGACGACCACGACGCTGGCCGCGAAGTCGGCCTCGTCGGTCACCGTGACATGGGCGCTCAGGCGACGCGCCTCGAACCATTCGGCGAGGACGCCGTTGAGGCGGATCTCCGGCTTGCCGCTGGGCAGGTTGAGGATCTCGCAGCCGCGCCAGCTCATCGGCATGCGCAACCCCAGGCCGATCGCCTTCGAGAACGCTTCCTTGGCCGAGAACCGCGTCGCCAGGAAGCGCACGCCGCGCTCCTCGAGCCTGGCGCGGCGGAAGCGAAAGACCTCGAGCTCGCCCGGCCCGAGCACGCGCTCGGCGAAGCGGTCGCCGCGGCGCGCCAGGGTCGCCGTGATACGGCGGATGTCGCAGAGGTCGGTGCCGATGCCGTAGATCATCCCGTGCGTCCGCGCCGGATCAGCGCGGCGTCGACCGCGCCAGCGCGGCGACGTAGGCCCGCACCGTCGCCGCCATGCCGAGCTCGAGCGCGTCGGCGACGAAGGCGTGGCCGATCGAGACCTCGAGCACGCCCGCGACCGCGGCGACGAAGTCGCCCAGGTTGGCGAGGTTGAGGTCGTGGCCGGCGTTGACGCCGAGCCCTTCGCGCCGGGCCGCACGGGCGGCCTCGGCGAAGGCCGCGAGCGAGTCGGCCTGCTGCGCGCCGCCGTGCGCGCGCGCATACGGCTCGGTGTAGAGCTCGACCCGGTCGGCGCCGACGCGGCGCGCCGCGGCCATCGCCGCCGGATCGGCATCCATGAACAGGCTGACGCGGACGCCGAGCGCACGCGCCTCGTCGATCAGCGGCGCCAGCCGCGCGCCGTCCCGGGCGAGGTCCCAGCCGTGGTCGGAGGTCGCCTGCTCGGCGCTGTCGGGGACGAAGGTGCACTGCTGCGGCCGGGCCTCGCGCACGATCTCCATCAGGTTGTGGAACGGATTGCCCTCGATGTTGAACTCGGCCCTCGGCCAATCCTTCAGCATCGCCGCGAGGTCGAACACGTCGTGGCGGCGGATGTGCCGCTCGTCGGGCCGGGGATGGACGGTGATGCCGTGCGCGCCGGCCTCGAGGGCGATGCGCGAGAGATCGACCACGCTCGGGATCGGCAGCGGTCGCTGGTTGCGCAGCAGCGCGATCTTGTTGACGTTGACCGAGAGCGCGGTGGCGTTGCCGCGGGCGTCGAGGCCGGTCGTCACCAGGGGATTCATCGAAGGGGTCAGGTCGAGGCCGGCGTCAGGGCTTGTGCCTCGAGCATGACGCGGCGCGTGCGCAGGCTGTCGGTGCCGAGATGATAAGCAAGCTGGGCGCGCAGCAGGGGCCGCAGCTCGGCGAGCGAACGCGCGGCGACGCGCTGCAGCGCGCCGATGTCGCCTCCGGCGAGCGCTGCCTGCACCGTGGCGAGGGTCGCGCCGCTGGCGGTGGCGTCGGTCGCGCCCGGCGCAGCGACCACGCCGGCGTCGGCCAGGACGCGATAGCGCTCGTCGGCGCGCACCGGCCGGCCGGTGGCGGTCTCGATGCCGAGATCGGGCAGGAGGCCGATCTCCTTGAGCAGCACGATCTCGAAGGCGCGCAGCGCCGACTGGCCGCGCGCCTCGCCGGCGTCGCCGATCGCGGCGACGGTGGCAGCGTAGGCGTCGAACAGCGCCGGATGCGGATCGTGCCGGGCGAGAAGCTTCATCAGCAGTTCGTTGAGGTAGAAGCCGCTGAACAGCGCCGCCCCGGTGAGCATGGCCGGGCCGCCGGCCCAGTCGGCGCCGCGCAGGTTCGAGACCTCGGCCCCCTCCTCGCCCGAGGCGTGACGGCCGAGGGTGACGACAATGCGCTGGAACGGAAGGAGCACGCCGCGCAGCTGCGAGAACGGCCGCTTCGCGCCCTTGGCGGCGACCGCGATCCGGCCCTGCTCGCGGGTGAAGAGGTCGAGGATCAGGCTCGACTCGCTCCAGTCGTAGCTGTGCAGCACGAAGGCCGCCAGCGGCAAGCTGCGCGAAACCCGGCTGGCCATCTACCCCCCGGGGCCGCCCCGGCCGTCAGTCATAGCCGTACGAGCGCAGGTGCGCCTCGTCGTCGGCCCAGCCGCCCCGCACCTTGACCCAGAGCTCGAGGAAGACCTTGGCGTCGAGCAGGTGCTCGAGCTCGTGCCGAGCCTCGGTGCCGATGCGCTTCAGCCGCTCGCCGCCGCTGCCGATGATCATCGCCTTGTGCGGATCGCGCTCGACGACGATGGTCGCGGCGATCCGGCGCAGGTTGCCTTCCTCCTCGAACCTGTCGATCACCACCGTCGAGCTGTAGGGCAGCTCGTCGCCGGTCAGGCGGAACAGCTTCTCGCGCACGATCTCGGCGGCGAGGAAGCGGTCGCTGCGATCGGTGAGCGCGTCGGCCTCGTGCAGCCAGGGCTGCACCGGGAGGTAGGGCGCGACGATGCCGAGCAGCCGGGTGGCGTCGGCCTGCCGGGTCGCCGAGAGCGGCACGAACTCGGCGAACGGGTGCTTCGCCTGCATCGACTGCAGCCAGGGCGCCAGGTCGGCGCGGCGGGTGACGGTGTCGAGCTTGTTGGCAATCAGCAGCGCCGGCTTGTCCGCCGGCAGCAGCGCCAGCACCGTCTCGTCTTCCTTGCCGAAGCGCCCGGCCTCGACCACGAACAGCACGACGTCGACGTCGGAGAGCGTGCTGGTCACGGCGCGGTTGAGCGAGCGGTTGATCGCCGCGTTGTGCCTGGTCTGGAAGCCCGGCGTGTCGACGAACACGAACTGCGACTCGCCCTCGGTGCGGATGCCGGTGATCCGGTGGCGCGTGGTCTGCGCCTTGTTCGAGGTGATGCTGATCTTCTGCCCGACCAGGGCGTTCAGCAGCGTCGACTTGCGGACGTTCGGCCGTCCGACGATCGCCACGAGGCCGCAGCGCCGGGTCAGGGTGCCCCCACGCTCACTTCGTTCGCTGCCCCCCGAGGGGGCGCGGCC
>Ga0163144_10023525_pt1 | contig 12147 bp, 7 predicted proteins | sample OliLak19BULKMAT1_FD_123175 | JGI IMG/M metagenome (GOLD analysis project Ga0163144, IMG submission 123175) | Freshwater microbial mat bacterial communities from Lake Vanda, McMurdo Dry Valleys, Antarctica - Oligotrophic Lake LV.19.BULKMAT1 | ecosystem: Environmental > Aquatic > Freshwater > Lake...
ACCCCTCTCGCGTGATGCTCAGCACCAACCCCGCCAGCTTCGGGTTCGTCGCTACCGCGTTGCCGCTGTGAACAGAGGGCCGACCCTGCCAATCGGAATAGTGCCCCCCTGCCCCTTCGATGATTGGCTGCAAGGCGGCGGCGTCCCAGAGGTTCATTTCGGGGTCGATCATCACGTCGGCGCGACCGGTGGCGACCAGCATGTAGCCATAGGCGTCGCCCCAGGTGCGGGAGAGGCGGCAGGCTTTTTCGAGCTGGTTGTAGACGCCGCGGGAGCCCTTTTCGCCGACCTTGTCGAAGCTGGTTAGCTCGGTCGTCACGAAGGTTGCTTCGGCGAGACGTTCGGTTTGCGAGACCCGCGCCGGGACGGAATGGCCGTCGCCGTTTTCGTACCAGGTCTGTCCGCCGGCGGCGGCGTAGACGATTTCGTTGGTCGCCGGGGAATAGATGACGCCGACGAGCGGTTGGTCGTCCTTCAGGACGGCGACCAGCGTGGTGTAGAGGGGGACGCCGCTGATGAAGCTCTTGGTGCCGTCGATGGGGTCGACGACCCAGCGGTAGGCGGAGTTGCCCGGTTTTTCGCCGAATTCCTCGCCGAGGATGGCGTCATCGGGGAATTGGGCGGCGATTTGCTCGCGAAGGAGCGACTCGGCGGCGCGGTCGGCGGCGGTGACGGGGGAGCCGTCCCCTTTGCGTTCAACGGCGAGGGCGGCCTGGCGGAACCACTGGAGAGTGGCCAAACCGGCGGCTCGGGCGGAGGAAACGGCCAGGTCGAGGCGGGCTTGGGTGGCAGGTTCGGCGGGGGCGGAGAGGCTCATATTGAGCAAATTACCAGAGGATTCGGGGCGGCGGCCAGCCACAAGAGCGCACGCGAGACGGCTGTTTTGGCGGTCAAGGGTAATGTAGCAGGCGGAATGGCGAGTCCGTAGCGAAGTTTCTTGATTGCCACAGGAATCGTGCAGGTAGGCTGGGACAACGTCCCACCGGCCCCAGTCGTTGGCCAGCCCAGACGCGGCGCCGGTGGGACGTTGTCCCAGCCTACGGAGCGGCGTTGTGGGAGGGGGAGGGAGTCGGGTAGACTGTGCGGCCGCTGGTTGGATTGTGTCGGTTGTACCGCTCGCGGAGTAACTACAGGCGGGGCAATAAGATCGGTTGATTTTTTCTTGAACCTGGGAGCGGCCCATTTAGAATGAACAGGAGTTCATTCGCCACTTCCAGAGGCGTGGCCCCATACCAAATCGGTAGGGGCCAAAGCGCTGGAGGATGGATCCGTGTTGAAGTCGTATCGAGGGGTCGGATTGGCGGCGGTCCTCGCGGTGGCGGGGTTGGTCTGGTCGGCCGAGGCTCAGCAGCCTCCAGCTTCCATGCCCAACTTCGGCGGCGCTGGGCAGTTGATTACCTACCTGATTCCTTCGGCCGACGCCAAGCCGACGGCATTGACGATTGTGGAACCGGCGACGAAACGGATCGTCGTCTACCATATCGACAAGGCGTCGGGAGAGATTTCGCTCAAGAGCGTAAGAAACTTTAGCAGTGACTTACTCCTTGACGATTTGAACGGCGGTGGCCTCTCGCCGCAGGATATTACGACGGCGCACGAGCGGCGGCAGTAGCTGCGGCTCGAAATGGAAAACTTACAGATCACTTCACGCGGACTGCAGTAATGGAGTCGCGCCGCGCGAGAACTCTCGCACTCCCGGATGGGTGTGCGAGCTAACGCGAGGTTGCGATGGAGCAGAAGTTCGTCAAGTTTGAAGAGGCGATCGAGAAGCTAGGGATCTCGTCCGAGCGGCTAAATCAGCTCCGCGAAGAGGGAGAACTCCGCGCCTACCGCGATGGCTCCAGTTGGAAGTTCCGCAGCGACGAAATCGAGCGGATGGTGACGGACGGGATTCCCGATCCGCCCCCGCCGAGCGACATCAGCCTCGTCGGCGCTGATGATCTGGTCGAATCGTCGCCGTTGATGAGCCTCGACGATCTCGACGACCTGAAACTCGCGGAAGAGGACGATCTGTCGCTCGGCAGCGAGCTCGAACTCGCCACCGACCAGGACGACACCGTCACCGCCGGCGGGAGCGACCCCGCGCTGAGCATTCATGATGAAACGAACGAAGGGAGCGATCCCTCGGACTCGATCCTGCTGAGCGAAGAAGAGCTCGGCGAATCAGTCCCGGCCGCCAGCACGATCATTGGCCGGAGCAAGCAAAATTCACCTGACGCTGATCTGGAACTCGTCACTGACGACGACCTGGCGCACGGCGGCAGCGACGTCGCTCTGGCGGGCGGAGCGTCGAACGTCTTGTCGGCGGGCGTTGCCGGTTCGGGCGTGTTGGACGAACTCGATAAGGCCTCTGGCGCCACCAGCGCGTTCGAGGACCTGGAAGAATTGGAACTCGATCTCGCGGCCGAATCGAGCCGCATCCTGTCGCCGGGCGAAGCCGCCGGCGCCGCTGAGCAGAAGGGCGCCTTCGCGAAGCAGCAGGCGCCGCCTGACAGCGATCTGATGATCGAAGACGATTTAGAAGTTGATGACGGGACCGATCCGGCGCCAGAAGTCGATCTCGACGCCGGGAAGTCGAAGGCGGGCGCTGGCCCGACCTCCGACCTCGAACTGGCGACCGACGATGACGACTTCGTGCTCGCCACCGACGGCGGCAGCGACATCACGCTCGACAGCGGCGACAGCGGCATCAACCTCTCGCCGGGGGACAGCGGGCTGGCGCTCGATGACATTCCGCTGGAGATCGGCGGCTCGGCCATTCTCGATTCGCTTACCCTCGGCGGCGGCAAGGGCGAGTCGGATCTGTCGCTCATTGGGAGTGACATCCAACAGGCGGCCGCGAAGGGGCCGGGGCTGCAGACTGACGACGACTTCCGCCTCACGCCGCTCGGCGAGCAGGACGACGACGGCGACAGCAGTTCGCAGGTGATCGCGCTCGACGCCGACCTCGGCGACCTGGGGGGCGAAGAAGCCGCAATGCTTGGCGACGATGCGTTCGCCGAGATCGAAGAGGGCGACGGCGTCATGCTCTCGGAAGACTACGGCGACGGGACGCCGGGCGAGTTCGAGGTGGCGGCGTTCGCGGGGGCCCCGACGGCTCGGGCTCAGGGCGAATACTCGCTGATGAACATCCTCGGGCTGGCTTCCTGCTTCTTCCTGATGCTGTTTGCCGGCGTGTTGTCGCTCGACATGGTGCGCAATATTTGGAGCTGGGAAGACAACCTGACGCTGAATGACTCGCTGCTGGAGTCGTTGGGCGGAATGTTCGGGTTGCGGTAGGTCGGGTCGTTAACCAGCGGAAGGGTTTATTGAACCCTGCGCGGAGAAAGAACCCTACTGTCTGGCTGAAAGCTGACAGCCCCGCTTCGCTAGGGTTCATTGACCGCGCAGCCCTCAATAGAAGATTAACCACGAAGGCACGAAGGACACAAAGACGCACCAAGAAAGAGAAGATAAACAAATTATCCGGGTGCGTTGGCTTCCACTACGGGTTTGTTGCGACTCTTCTTTCCTGGCATTTCTTCGTGCTTCTTGGTGCCCTTCGTGACTTGGTGGTTAGTGTTTCTTGCCGCTCCGGCGGGTCGTTGACCCGCGGCTCGGGCGGGGATAGCGGTATCCCTTCGTGGGGGGCTCCCCCTATAATGGCAGGGTGATTTTGGCCGTCGCTTACCGTGCGCGGCCGTTCCCCATTCGCTCCCTGCCAATCCCGCCAAAATCGATGCTCACCTCGTGCCGCTCTCGGCAAATGTCGCGTTCAGTTCTTTTCACTCTCGCGCTGGCGGCGGCACTGATCGGCTGCGGCGAAGCGGAGTCGATCAAGACTTATGAACAGCCGGCCACCGAGCCATTGCGGACGGTGGTCGACGTCGCGGAGGTGCAGGCGGGGACCGACCACATGCTCGCGGCGATTGTCGCGGAGCCGGCGGCCGATCCGAAGGCTGGCGGCGGGCAGGCCTGGTTCTTCAAGCTGGTCGCGCGCGGCGAAGGGCTTGATCCGCTGCGGAAGTCGTTCGACGAATTCCTGGCTTCGGTGAAGCTGAGCGGCGACGGCAAGCCGCCGACGTGGACGCTGCCTGAGGGTTGGGTCGAGAAGCCGGCGAGTGCGATGCGGGCGGCGACGATTGAGATTCCGTTTGAGGGGAAGAGGTTCGAGTTGGCCGTGTCGTCGTTGCCGCTCTCTGGCGAATGGTCTAATTTCGTCGCGATCAACGTTGATCGCTGGGTTGGTCAACTGCAGCAGGGCCCGCTGACGGCCGCGGAGATTGGCAAGCTCGTCAAAGAAAAACCGACCGCCGACGGGAAGGCGACCTTTATCGAATTGGTCGGCGTGATGAAGCCGATGAGCGGCGCGATGCCGGGGGGCGCCGGGATGCCGGCGGGGCATCCGCCGATTGGCGATGCGAGCTCAACATCAGCCGAATTGCCGGCAGGGACAGAACCGCCGGCAGGGACAGAACCGCCGGCAGGGACAGGGCCGAGTGCTCCAAGTGCTCCGCCCGTGGCCGCTGGAACGCCGCCGATGGCGATGCCGCCCGTCGGGGGCGCCAGCGGGACGCCCGCCACCGAAATGCCGCAGCCGGCGGAGTTCACCTATGAGGCGCCCGCGGGGTGGCAGCCGGGGGTGATGAACATGATGCGGAAGGCGGCGTTCAACGTCGTCGACGGCGATGCGAAAGCAGAGATCACGGTGATGCCCTTCCCCGCGACGGGGATGATGGCCGACCCGATCGCTCAGGCCCAACGCTGGGCGGGGCAAGTCGGGCTCACGATGTCGGCCGACGAGGTGAAAGCGGCGTCGAAGCCGGCGACCATCAGCGGCATCGAGGGCGAATCGTTCGAACTCCTTGCTCCAGAGGGCGAGGGAAAGCCAATGGGCATCCTCGCGGCGATGGTGAAGCAGGGGGACCAGGTCTGGTTCTTCAAAATAACGGGCGATCGCCAACTGGTCGAAGGCCAGCGCGAGGCGTTCAATAAGTTTATTGAGTCGATCAAGTTTGCCGGCGACGGCAAGTAATCAAGGCGGCAGATGATGGCGACGGTCGAACTTCCTCGGTCTGGTTCGGATGACTTTTCGGCGAGCGGCGTGACGCGAGCCAAGCGCGGCGTCGCGGAGAAGTCGCTGCTCGTGAAAATGGTGACGCCCTTGGCGTCGTTGCGACTGACGGTAATCTTACTGTCGCTGTCGCTCTTCTTGGTGCTGGCGGGAACGCTCGCGCAGATTGACTACGACGTGTGGAAGGTCGTTCATGAGTACTTCCGGACGTGGGTGGCGTTGATCGAAGTAAAGGTCTTTTTTCCGCGGGCTTGGGACTTGGGCGGGATGCAGTTTCCCTTCCCTGGCGGCAAGATGCTCGGCGTGGCGCTGGCGGTGAATCTGTTGGCGGCCCACGGGCTGCGGTTCAAGATCACGGCCCGCGGCGGCCGGTTGGTTGCGGGACTGGCGCTCGTCGCGGCGGGGGCGGTCATCACTTACCTAGTGATCGCCAGCGGCGCCAATACGGCGATCGAAAGCGAACTGACGGAAACCTTTACCACCAACCTGTGGCACGCGATGCGGGCCGGATTGGGCGCCGTGGCGCTGACGCTGGCCTATGTGATGGCCCTGACGCGACGGCGGGCGTGGGAGTCGGACGGCGTCTGGCTCTGGTGGTTTGGAGCGGCGCTCGCCGCCATTCTGCTGAGTCTCGCCGTGTGGCTGTTCGCGAACCCCGACGTACGGCTCGACCCCGCGGGGCTGCGCATCCTATGGCAGTTGGCGAAGGCGACCTCGGCGAGCATCGTCCTGGCGGTCGGCTGTTGGGCCCTCTTCGGCAAGCGTGGCGGCGTCGTGCTGCTGCATGGCGGCATCGCGCTCTTGATGTTCGGCGAGCTCTATACGGCCCAGTACGTCGGCGAAGCGCAGATGCGGATCACCGAGGGGCAGACGATTTCCTACGCCGAGGATATCCGCTCGTTCGAACTCGCGGTGACAGACGTTTCCGATCCGAAGCAGGACGTCGTGACGGTGATTCCCGGCGTGATCGTCGACGCGATGGCGCCGAAGAAGAAACTGGTCGACGGCAAAGAGGTAGTCGTCGATGAGGCTGTGACGATCGACGACGACGCCCTCCCCTTCGCGATTCGGATCGTGGAATTGATGCCGAACGCCACGACGCGGCGGGCCCAGCCGGGTGAAACGACGCTGGCGAATGCAGGACTGGGACAATTGCGCGTTGCGATGAGCGTGCCGGTGAATACGGGCGTCAGCACAGAGCAGACGCCAGATGCGCCGGCAGCGCTGGTGGAGTTGTTGAAGAAAGACAAGGATGGCAAGCCGACGACAGATTCGATCGGCACTTACTTGTTATGGCCGTTCCTCGGGAGCGAAGTCGTTGAAGTCGACGGCAAGCCGTACAACATCGCCCTCCGTTACACGCGGGTGCCGAAGGACTACTCGATTACGCTTAATAAGTTCGAGTTCACGACGTACGAAGGAAGCACGACGCCGAAGAACTTCGAGTCATTCGTGCAACTGCGCGATCCAGAGCAAAACGTCGACGTGCAGCTGTCGACGTCGATGAATAATCCGATCCGTTACGCCGGTGAGACGATTTATCAGTCGAGCTATGACCCGAACAACCTCAAGACGACCGTCCTGCAGGTGGTGAGCAACGCCGGTTGGATGATTCCGTACGTGGCGTGCATGATCATCGCGGCGGGGATGCTGGTTCACTTCTTGCAGATGATCGTGCGTTTCGTCTATCGCCGCGAGGATGAGGCCCGGAAGATGGCGGCAGCCGATGGCGTGGTCGCGCGGCGACGACTCGCGCTCGCCGATTGGCGGCGCAAGGAAGTTTGGATTCCCGCGCTGGTGGTGCTCCTGACGGCGGGATACGTCGTCGGCAAGTCGCGGCCGGCGAAGGAGCCGCCGAGCGAGATGAAGATCCACGAGTTCGCCAAGTTGCCGGTGGCGTACGGCGGACGAACGCAGCCGATGGATTCGCTGGCGAGCAACGCGCTGCGAACGCTGTCGGGCAAGGAGACTTACGAAGACGACCGGTTCGACAAGAAGCAACCGGCGGTGCGTTGGTTGCTCGACGTGATTACTCGTGATCCGGCGTTTCGCCAGCACCAGGTAATCAAGGTTGAGAATCTCGACGTGCTGCAAGCCCTCAAGCTGAAGCCGCGGCATGGGTTCCGTTACAGCATCGAAGAACTGAGCGGCGCGGGCGAAGAAATGGACCGGCAGATTGAGCTCGCCGCCTCCGTTCCTGTTGAGAAGCGAAATCTCACGCAAAAGAAGTTCGTGGAGTTGGGGCGCAAGCTCGCCACGATTCGGACGATGATCGGCGCCTTCAGCCCGCCGCAACTTGACGGCACGACGCAGGACGAAGTCCGGGCGAGCGTGCAGCAAACGATTGCGAAGATCCAGCAGTTGAATGACAGCGGCGCCCCGCGGCCTGTCCCGCCACTGACGCCCGAGGCGACCTGGCGGACGATGCTCGACGCCGAGACGTCGTCGCTGATTGCAAAAATCGCCCCGAACAGCGGCCAAACGGAAGATGACGCCGTTCTCGCGCTGCGGGAGGTGCTGTCGGCCTACGCCGAGGGCAAACCGCAGCAGTTCAACACGGCAGTGGCCGATTATCGCGACATCGTGAAGGAGCGAGCGATCGCCGAAACGCGGCACGAAGACGCCGTCGCGGTGAGCGGCGAGTCGTCGAACCGTAAGCCGGCCGAGCGATTGCGACTCGACCGGATCGAGTTTGAGGCCTATTTCAACAACTTCAGCCCGTTCACGCTCTGCATTGCGCTCTATATCACGGCGTTCGTGCTGGCCGTGATGGCATGGCTGGGCTGGCCCGAAGGGTTCAATCGCGCGGCAAACTGGCTGCTCTGGTTCACCTTCGCGCTTCACACGATCGGGCTCATCAGTCGGATCTATATTTCGGGTCGGCCGCCGATTACGAACCTCTATTCGTCGGCGGTCTTCATCGGCTGGGCGGCGGTCTTCTTCGCGCTGTTGTTCGAGGTGATCTACAAGCTTGGCGTCGGCAATCTGCTGGCGGCGGCCCTCGGGTTTCCGACGATGATCATCGCCTACTATCTGACGTTCGACAACGACGGCGACACGATCGGGGTGATGCAGGCGGTGCTCGACACGAATTTCTGGCTGGCGACGCACGTCGTCTGCATCACGCTGGGATACGCGACGACGCTGCTCGCGGGAGCCCTGGGGATTCTCACCATCGTGCTTGGATTGCTCACAGGGAAACTCAACGATTACCAACGTCGGCAGCTCACCCGCATGACCTACGGCACGATCTGTTTCGCGATTTTCTTCAGCTTCATCGGCACGATTTTGGGCGGTCTGTGGGCCGACGATTCGTGGGGCCGATTCTGGGGCTGGGATCCGAAAGAGAATGGCGCGCTGATGATCGTCATTTGGAACGCCATCGTCCTGCACGCCCGTTGGGGCAAGATGATCGGCGAACGCGGACTCGCGTCCCTCGCCGTATGCGGCAACATCGTTACGCTTTGGTCATGGTTCGGCGTCAACGAGATGGGAGTCGGGTTGCACTCCTACGGTTTTACGGAGGGCCGCGCCTTCTGGCTGGCGATGTTCATGCTGAGCCAGTTGGCGATCGTCGCCGTGGCCTATGCGTGGCCGTTGATCACCGGGGCGTCAGGTAATGGGCCGCGCGGCGGCGCGAGCGCTGCCGCGTAGATTAAACTGAGAAATCCCCGATTCACCCGCCCGCATTGAGACGATCTGCCCGCATGAAACTCGCCTTCAGCTCCAACGCCTATCTTCGCTTCACGCTAGAAGAAACCGTTCGCCGCATCGCCGGCTTCGGGTATCGCGGCATTGAGCTATTGGCCGACGTGCCGCATGCCTGGCCAGCGGGGTTGCTGCCGGAGCGGGTCGACGAGATTCGGAAGTTGATCGATGACGCAGGCCTCACGATCTCGAACATCAATGCGTTCATGATGAACGCCGTCGCCGATCCGCGGCAGCCTTATTGGCATCCGGGGTGGACTGATCCCGATCCGCACTATCGCGCGATTCGCCGTGAGCATACGAAGCGAGCGCTGCGACTGGCGGCACAACTCGGCGCGCCGCATATCACGACGGAGCCGGGCGGTTTCCTGGCCCCGGGGCAAACTCGCGACGAGGCGAGTCAGATCTTTTACGAAGAGCTGATGCCCTGCCTCGACGTGGCGGAGGAAGTCGGCGTCGGGCTGCTCATTGAACCGGAGCCGGAACTGCTGATCGAAAAGTTCGGCGAGTATCTGGAGTTCGTCGATCGCCTCGACTCGCCGCGGGTCGGGCTGAATTTCGACGTCGGTCATGCTTACTGCGTCGGCGAAGATCCGCAAGATTGGGTCGCGACGATGGCGGAGCATACCGTTCACTACCACCTTGAAGATATCGCACCGACGCGGGTCCATCAGCATCTGGTCCCTGGTCACGGCGCCATCGACTTCGCCGCGACGCTGTTGGAGATCCAAAAAACCGGCTACGACGGTTGGCTGACGGTCGAGCTTTATCCCTACGGCGCCGATCCAGACTCGGCCGCCCGCGAGGCCCGCGACTACCTGCTGCAGACGATGAGCGAGATCGGCCTGGCGGAGACGGCAGCGTCATGAGCAGCGTCACCCGCCCGAGCCGCATGCTCGCCTGGTGGCAACTGCTGCGAGCGGCGAACGTCTTCACGGCCGTGTCGAACGTGATCGCCGGGTTCCTCATCGTGCAGCATGGATTTGAGCCTGTGGCGGCGCTCGCGACGCTCATCGTCAGTTCAGCCTGCCTCTATCTGGCGGGAATGGTGCTGAACGATTTCTTCGACGCCGAAGTCGACGCCGTCGAACGGCCTGAACGGCCGATTCCGTCGGGGCGCATTTCGCGATCTATGGCCGGAATCGTCGGGTGGAATCTGCTGGCCGCGGGAGTTATGGCCGCGTGGGGCGCGGCCTGGTTGAGCGGTCGGCTCGTGTCGGGGCTAATCGGCTCGCTGCTCGCGATTGCGGTCGTGCAATACAACAGCCGATTGAAGAGCACCTGGGCTGGGCCTGTCGCGATGGGGTGGTGCCGCACGCTCAATGTGTTTCTCGGCGCGAGCATCGCGGCGGATCTTTCCGACGAACCAATCGCGTGGGCGTTTGCCTTCGGCGTCGGCGCTTACACGGTCGCCCTTACCTACGTCGCCCGCAGCGAAATGGTCGGCAATCTCGCCCGCAGCCTTCATATCCGCAACGTCGTGACGCGGATGCTGCAAGGATTCATTGTGATCGACGCCGTCGCCGCGACGTTTGCTGCGGGGTGGGTGGCGGGACTTGCCGTGCTGGCACTCTTGATCCCCACGCTGATCATCGCCCGCTGGGCAGCCATGACCTGACTCGCGTTCTCTGACCTCCGACCTCTGACCTCTCTTCTCTCCCACATGCACCTCGGCTACGTCACCAACGGCTTCGCCCATCACAGCCTGCCGGCGGCGATTGAGATATTGGCTGGCATCGGCTACCGGAGCGTGGCGATCACGCTCGATCACAACGCGTTGAACCCCTACGGCGAGCATTTTGAGCGCGAGTTGGGGGAAACGGCCGAACTGCTGACACGTTACCGACTGCGATCGATCGTCGAAACCGGCGCACGCTTCCTGCTCAATCCGGCAGTGAAGCACGAACCGACGCTCGTTTCACAACGCGAGGAAGACCGTTTGCGGCGGATCGATTTCCTCAAGCGATCGATCGACGTCGCCGCGACGCTCCGCAGCGATTGCGTCTCGATCTGGTCGGGCGTCGTGCGCCACGCGGCGGGGCGCGACGCGGCGATGGCAGATCTGGAGAGTGGACTGCAGAGGGTGCTCGACTATGCCGACCGCCGCGACGTCGACCTCGGCTTTGAGCCTGAGCCCGACATGCTGATCGACACGACCGATAGCTTTGCCGAGTTGCTCGATCGCGTCGACTCGCCGCGGCTGAAGCTCACGCTCGACGTCGGCCACCTTCACTGCCTCGGCGAGACGCCGATCCCCGCCGTGATTCGCCGCTGGGGGAAACGGATCGCCAACGTCCACATCGAGGATATGCGCGCCGGCGTCCATGATCATTTGATGTTCGGCGAAGGCGAAATGGACTTCCCGCCGATCATCGCCGCCTTGGCCGAGGTCGGCTATGATGGCGGCGTTCATGTGGAACTGAGTCGCCACAGTCACGACGCTCCGCGCGTCGCGCAGTTGGCGTTTGATTATCTGTCACCGATGATGAAGAAGAGGTAGCCGCGAAGAGGCGCAAAACTCGCAAAAAGGAAAGGGAAGAGATCACCGATAAATTCTTCTGTGGCCCCCTCCCCCTGGAGGGGAGGGCTGGGGAGGGGGGCGAAGCTGGTACACGGCTCCCATCACCCCTCCCTAACCCTCCCCCTCAAGGGGAGGGAACCAGAAGATTCATTATCCAGATATATATATTCCCCACCCCTTTTTTTGCGTCTCCTGCGCCTCTTCGCGGCAAAAAATAAAGCATGCCCGAATATGTCATTCTCCTGTCGGTCCCCGGACTCCGCCGCCAAGATCTCGCCCACATGCCGCGTCTCGCGGCGCTCACCGCCGCCGGTGATCAAGCAGAGCTCGCGCCGACGTTTCCCGCCGTCACCTGCACGGTGCAGGCGAGCATGACGACCGGCGCGCCGCCGAGCGAGCATGGCGTCGTCGCCAACGGCTTCTATTGGCGTGATCGCAAGGCGGTGGAAATGTGGACGACGCCGAACGAATGCGTCGACCGCCCGCAGATGTGGGACACGCTGCACGAACAGGCGCCCGGCGTCACGTCGGCCGTTTGGTTCCCGCTCCACGCCAAGCATTGCGGCGCCGACTATGTTTGCCTTCCCGCTCCGGTTCACAACCCCGACGGCAGCGAGTCGCTCTGGTGCTACACGAAACCCGAAATGCTTTACGGCGACTTCCTTGCCAAGCTGGGCCATTTTCCGTTGATGAACTACTGGGGGCCGCTGGCGGGCATCAAGTCGACCGAGTGGATCGTTTCCTCGGCGATTCAGGCGGCTGAGCAGTTCCGACCGAACTTCTTCTATCTCTACATGCAACACCTCGATTACGCGCCGCAGAAGTTCGGCCCCGAGAGCGCCGAGACGCGGCAAGCGCTCGCCGA